>OCZU010000306.1_pt1 | contig 34513 bp, 30 predicted proteins | sample 1539001 | NCBI WGS metagenome assembly OCZU01 (sample SAMEA3539306, study PRJEB22396) | soil metagenome | biome: tundra; feature: field; material: soil | place: USA | collected 2010-05 | depth 0.15 m | reverse complement strand
CACCGGGCGCGTTGTGTTCGCCGGAAGCGTCGACGAAGTGCGCAACGATCAGGCGCTGCTTACCCAGCACCTTGGAGTGTTCTAGGCGTGATGTTTCGAAAGAGGAAGGAACGACGGCCATGATGTTCACTTGCGCAACGCCCGGATGCACCGATCCACGGCACGATCATCTCGATGCGCCGCTCTCGCGCGATTCGCCGCTTCCGCGCAGTGCACCGCTTCGTCGCCGCGCCGCCGCAAAGGCCGCGCGCGCCGCGGCGTCGACCAAAATCATCCGCGGTCGCAGGGGCAAGAGCCTGCGCATCGATATCCATTGTCACTACCTGAACCAGGCCGTCGCCGCCAAGGTCGCCCATCTGAATCCTGCCCAGTACGAGCCTTCCGTCACGTTCGCCAATGCGCTGACGCGCGAGGTCAACGTCAAGCAGGTCCGCGACAGGCTGCCAAAGCTCTCGACCATAGAGACGCGCCTCGAGGACATGGATCGCATGGGCATCGACATGCAGGCCGTGTCACCGGCGCCGAACCAGTGCTACTACTGGACCGACCCAGAGCTCGGCCTCGAATTGTCGCGAATGGTGAACGACCGGCTCGCAGAGATCGTGGCGAGCTGGCCGGAGCGATTTGTAGCGCTTGGAACCGTGCCGTTGCAGCATGTCGATCTCGCGGTCGCCGAGCTCGAGCGCTGCGTGAAGCAGCTCGGCCTTCGCGGCGTGGAAATCAACCCCAACGTCAACGGCATGGATCTCACCAACCCGCGACTGAAACTGGAGAAGTTTTTCGCAAAGGCGCAGGCGCTCGATGTCATCCTCTTCATGCATCCGATCGGCTTCACTCAAGGCGAGCGTCTGATCGACCATTACTTGAACAATGTGATCGGCAATCCGATGGAGACGACGATCGCAGCGAGCCACCTGATCTTCGACGGAGTGATGCAACGCCACCCGAAACTCAAGATCGTGTTGCCGCATGCCGGCGGCTACCTAGCCCATTACTGGGCGCGCATGGACCATGGTCATCGCGCACGGGCCGACTGCCGCACCGTGATCAAGCGGCCGCCGACGAGCTACCTAGCGAAAATGTATTTCGATACCATCACTTTCGACCCGGAGATGCTGCGCCACATGATCGACAGATACGGGCCAGGGCACGTGCTGCTCGGCACGGACTATCCTTATGACATGGGCGAAGACGATCCGCTCGGGCTGATCGGCAGCGTTCGGGGGCTGAAGCGCGCCGACAGGGACATGATCGAGGGCGGCAATGCGGCGCGCCTGCTCAAGATCAAGCGCTGACGCAGTCGCGCGAGTCATCTTGCGTGTCATCCATTCCTGCTATGCGTGGCATGCCTAACCGCAATTTGTGTGCGCCTACGTGCCAGGACTAAGCTATCGCGCCCGACCCGGCAAACGGGACGACCTTAAACGAAGCAAGGGGGAGAACATGATTGGTGCCATCGGTCCGCTTCGCGTTTGTCTCATCGCACTGTGGCTCGTTCTTCTTTTGCCTGCGACGGCGCAGGCGCAGGGCAAATGGACCAAGCTCGCTCCGTTCCCCGAACCTGCCGAAGAGCTGCTAGGCGTAGCGGCAAACGGCAAGCTGTATGTCTTTTGCGGTCTCGCTCCGGGCTGGAAGCCGATCGGGATGGTCTATGAGTACGATCCGGCCACCGACAAGTGGGCGAAGAAGAAGCCGATGCCGGTGCTGTCGCACCACGTCGCCTTTACGGAATACCGCGGGAAGATCTACGCATTCGGCGGCTTCGTTCTGCCGGCGGCGGGGCCGGCGGCGTGGGCGCCGGTGGATAACGCGTGGGAATACGACCCTGTCGGCGACAGCTGGACAGCGCTGGCGCCACTGCCGACCAAGCGAGGGTCGCCGGTTGCAGCGGTGGTGGGCGACAAGATCTACGTCATCGGCGGCGTGACGACGCCTCCAGGCTCCAAGGAAACGGCCGTGCATCCGGCTCGCCCGCACGTTTCGGTGGGAACGGTCGAAGAATTCGATCCCGCCACTAACACGTGGCGCCTGCGAAGCCCGATGCCGACCCCGCGCAACCACGCGACAGCCGGTGCCGTGAACGGGAAGATCTATGTGATCGGCGGCCGCGTCGGGGGGGCTTTCATTACCGCGGGCAGCAGCAACGTCGACGTCGTCGAGGAATATGACCCGGCCACCGATACCTGGGGTAGTGCGCGCGCGCGGATGCCGTCGGCGCGAAGCGCGATGGCGTCCGGCGTCTACGGCGGGCGCATCTACGTCACGGGCGGCGAGGGACAGGATACGCAAAGGATGTACACGTTTCGCGCGCTGGAGGCGTACGATGCGGCAAGCAACCGATGGACTATATTGCCGTCCATGCCGGTGTCGCGACACGGATTGGCGGGTGCTGTTCTCGGCAACCGCCTGCACATGGTCAGCGGTGACGTGCAGTCCGCGGGGTCCGGCGTGCAGGTACACACCGACTCGCACGATGCGTTCGAGTTCGACGCCGAGAAACCATAGCGGGCGACGCTACTGCACATCGACACTACCCTTGTACGAATTGACATTGACACTGAGCCATCACAAACAAGACGATGACTCGGCACGAGCACCAATTCCGCGACGCGCGTTCCGGCAGATTCGTCCTAGTCAACCAGGAGGAGACAAATATGAAGCGGCATTGGAAATTGATTTCGATTTTTCTGTTCTGCAGTGTTCTTGGTCATGGCGCGACCATCGCCGCCGAACTCGCCGTAGTAAAGATCGGTATCCTGCTGCCGCTCACTGGAACATTTGCCGCAGTGGCTGAAACGCAGAGGGATGGCGCGTTGCTTGCGATTGATGTCGTCAACAAGCGAGGCGGCCTTGACATGCCCGGGGGCCGGGTCATGCTGGAAGGCGTTGTCGCTGACGACGAAGCCAAGCAGGATGTGGGCGTCCGGCGTTTCCGTTACATGCAGAGCGAAGGGGTCAAGGGGCTCGGTGGCCAAACGTGGGCGCCGCTTGCCTACGCGATAAACGCCATGGTCAGCAAAGAGCCGCTTCCCTATTTTCCCGTCTGCGTGATGTCCAAGGAAGCGTTCCAGAAGGGCAAGCTGGCCGATTCCACCTTCGCCACCGCGTACAGTCCCTGGACCGTGGGCTATATGGCAGGCCAGGCGGCCGTCAAGACACTGGGCAAGAAGCGCATCTTCTTTCTCGCCCGCGCGGACAGCTGGGGCTGGGACATGCGTGATGGCGCCACTGCCGCCGCCAAGGAAGGCGGCGCCGAGATCGTCGGGTACGACGAGGTTGCGTTAGGGACCAGCGACTACACGACCGTATTGCAGAAAGTCCGCGCGGCAAAGCCGGATGTCTTCATCGCGTCGCAATTCGCGGCCGATGCCGTTGCGCTCCTGAAACAGGTCCATCAGATGGGGCTCAACAAGGAAATGACGATTTTCAACGCGTTCATCACGAACGTGGTCGCGAAAGGCCTGCCCCCGGAAGCGCTCGAGGGGGTCTACTCGATGCATTATTTTTACTACGACCTTAGCGATTTCCCCGACAAGGAAGTGGCAAAGAGCGCCAAGGAATTCACCGACCTGTATCGCGGAAAATACAACAGGCCGCCGGATGCCTACGCAGCCATCGCTTATATCGGCTACATGGAGATGTTCAGGGGCTTCGAAGCCGCCAAGTCCTTTGAACCGCAAAAGGTGTCCGCAGCCCTGATGGCGAACAAGGGCCAATTCAACTCGATCAAAGGCCCTGCCAGTTGGCGCGAAGACCACGCGGCCGAATACAAGTACGCCGCCTTCCTGGTGAAGGGAAAGGGTCCCAAGGAGCAGAAGAACGAGTGGGATCTGTTCACGGTCATCGGTTCGGCGGGTGGCGATGCCGTGATGCCGACACTGAAGTCGCTTGGCTATTGATCTGTTCACCGCCGCGTCCAGAGGTTCCATCCGGCACTTTGTGCGCAACGCCTGATCAGAGCTGGCCGTGACGACGGACCTGCGCACGGAAATCATCAAGGCCGAAGGTGTTACGAAGCGGTTTGGCGGGCTGGTCGCGGTCGACCGGGTGGATTATTCGCTGCGCGAATACGAAGTGGCCGGCATCATCGGGTCCAATGGTGCCGGTAAAACCACGTTCTTCAACCTGCTGACGGGATATTACATTCCCGACGACGGGAGCATCCTCTTCAAGGGCAACGACATCACGCGCATGGCGCCACAGGAAAGGGTCGCCATCGGCATGATGCGCACCTTTCAGTTGACCTCGACTTTCGACAACCTCAGCGTCATCGACAACCTGGTGCTCGCGTTTTTCAGGGCGCACAGAAAATCGTCGTTGATGCGCCTGGTCCTCAGCACCAGCAAGAACTACCGCCAGGAAGAGAAAATCCTCGCGATCCTGGAGACCTTCGACCTGCAGGACCTGCGCAATAGACAGGTCAAACATCTCAGCCTGGGGGAAAAAAGACGCCTGGAGATCGCGATGGCGGTCCTGACCGAACCCGAGGTGCTGCTGCTGGATGAACCCCTCGCCGGCCTGGCCGAATCGGAGATCAAGGGCATATTGGATGTGTTGCGCCGGCACGTCGGCAAGCAGAGCATCCTGATCGTCGAGCACAAGATTTCGCACGTGGAAGACTTTCTGCAGCGACTTACCGTGATGCACGAGGGCAAGATCATCGCGGACGGTGGATACGAGGAAACCCTTCGGCATCCGGAGGTACGCAGGAGCTACTGGCAGATCGACGTCGAACTCGACGTCAGCGAGCGTGCCGGGTCATGACGACAAACCAGGAAGTACTGACCGTCAAGGGGCTTAACGTCTCCTACGGCGAATCCAAGGTCCTGTTTGACGTAGATCTCAGCGTGCGGCAGAACCAGGTCGTGGCCTGCGTGGGCCGCAACGGCGCCGGCAAGACCACACTCCTCAGGAGCATCGCGGGATTTCTCAAACCGCTCGCTGGATCCATCACGTCCGACCACGTCAACCTTGTCGGCCGCAAGTCCTACGATATTGCGAAAATGGGCATCAAGTACATCCCGCAGGACAAGAAAGTGTTTTCGGATCTGACCGTGAAGGAAAACCTGGAACTCGGCAGTTACGCCACCGGGGACTACAACTGGGATCGCGTCACGGTGTATTTCCCGAAGCTGAAAGTGCTCATGGACCGCAAGGCGGGCTTCCTGAGCGGCGGCGAACGCCAGATGCTGATGATCGGCAGGGCGCTGCTGGGAAGTCCGAAAGTACTGCTCATCGACGAGCCTACCGAGGGACTGGCGCCGAGCATCGTCTCTCACTTGAAAAACGTGTTCGGAGAACTGAGCAGGAACACGGCGCTGCTGATCGTGGAGCAGAACCTGCCTCTGGTCTGCGCGATATCGGACAAGGTATACGCCATGAAAGAGGGGCGCATTGTGGCCGCGCTGGCAGACCGGGACTCGATCAACGCGGATAGTTGTGAACGCTATCTCTAGGCCCTCGGGGGCGCAAGCATGTTGAAGGCCTTTCAGTGGTGGTGGGGCCTGCTGCTGGCGTTTTCACTGTTGGCCGTGTCCAGGGTTTTTCTGCCTCTGCCGTTCGTCATCGAGGTCGTCATTTTCTCGATCTACACGATGGGCTGCAGCTTCCTGCTGGGGCGCGTCGGGTTCGTATCGTTCGGGCAGCCCGCCTACCTGGCGGTCGGCGCCTATGCGACGGCGTTTTATCTGTCTTACTTCGGCACCAATCCTTATATCGGCATCCTTCTCGGCGTGCTGGCGGGGATCGCCGTCTCTTGCCTCGTCGGCCCCCTGTTCGTCCGCTTGCGCAGCGACTACTTCGCGCTGGTGAATCTGGCGCTGGCGGTGATCGTGTTCTATCTTATGCAGAAGGTCCTGGCGGGCATCACCCACGGCGACAACGGCCTGTGGTTCCTGACCAATCTCGCCTCCACGCCGGTGCTCGATCTGACCAAACCGAAAGATTTCTTCATCTTTGCGTTCCTGGTCGCCCTGGCCGTCTGGGTGTTCTACAAGTATCTCGACGATTCGCTCTACGGCGCGTGCTGCATGGCAACCAAGATCAACGAAGACAAGCTCGAATTTCTCGGCTACAGCAATTTCAGCATCCGACTGCTCGCTTTCGTGATCGCCAATACGACAACGGCGCTGGCCGGTGCGATGTATGCCGTCTATCTGGGATTTGTAAGCCCGGAGATGAGCAGTCCATCCCGTGCCGCCGATCCGGTGATCGTCACGATTCTCGGGGGGGCAGGCACGCTTTACGGACCGATCGTGGGTGCGTTCGCGTACACCGGCATGAAAGACGTGATCAGCAATCTGATCGGCAACTGGGAACTTTTCATCGGTTTCCTGCTGGTGTTCATCATGCTCGCCGGGGAAAAGGGCATCTGGGGCACGCTGCAGCCCCGGCTGGAAAGACTCTTGACCAGGCAGCGCACCACGACTGAAACGGCTGACCGACCGGCCGACATTGAAGAGCCGCGGCGCTGATGGACGCACAACTGCTGATTTCCGGGGTGATATTCGGACTGAGCATCGGGAGCATCTATTTCCTGATGGCAATCGGCCTGTCGCTGTGCTTCGGGCTGATGCGCATCGTCAGCCTCGACCAGCTGCTCTATTACTCGATCGGTGCGTATCTCACCTACTCGCTCAGCCTGGCGACGGGCAGCGTGTGGCTCGGCGTGCTGGGAGGCACAGTCGTTTCCGGCGTCGCCGCGTTCGCCGTGGAGCGGCTGATTTTTCGGCGCATCTACGAACGCCAACTGACGTTCAGTATGATCACGTCCTTCGGGATCCTGATTGGCGGAATCGGCATCATCAAATTCTTCTGGGGAGTCGTTCCCCGTCCGGTGCCTGTGCCGATCGAGATTCAGACCAGCATCCTTGGCACGGACGTTCCGGTCTACCGACTGGTGGTCGTCGGCGCCGCCATTCTTGTTTATCTGGGGATCTGGATCTTTCTGAACCGTACCATTACCGGCAAGGCGATCCGCGCGGGTATCGAGGACGTGGAGCACGTCGAAGGCCTGGGTATCAATGTGTCGCGGCTGTTCACCATTACGTTCATCATCGCCGGATCGCTGTCCGGCCTGGCCGGGGGACTGCACGCGCCACTGATCATGGTGGATCCCACGATGGGGCTCGAGGTACTGGCATTCGTGTTCATGGTCGTCATCATCGGCGGTCTGGGAAGCATCAAAGGAACCCTGATATCCGCCCTCATCGTCGGGCAGGTAGTCTCGATCGGGTCCCTCATTTATGCGCCTCTGGCACAAATGGCACCGTTTGCCATGATGCTGCTCATTCTTCTGATCAAGCCCACCGGGCTCTACGGCAGCGCGCTGCTGAAGCGATAGTTCATGGAGAATTTCGCCCGATGAGCGTGCCGCGTCTTCCACGCGAGCGCGTCCCTTACTCGGCGATCGTCGACCGGCCGGCGCTCGTTCTGCCGGGCGACGCCCGCATGGTGGTCTGGACCATCGTCAACGTCGAGGACTGGGGCATCGAGCGCCCCATGCCGCGCACCGTACTATCGCCGCCGATGGGTCAGCCGCTGCTGCCTGACCTGCCCAATTGGGCCTGGCACGAATACGGCATGCGCGTGGGCTTCTGGCGGCTGTTCGAATGCATGCAGAAATTCGGCGTCACGCCGACGCTCGCGATCAACGGCGTCGTGTGCCGCAATTACCCGCGCATCGCGCAGGCGGCGCAGGACGCCGGCTGGGAATTCATGGGTCACGGCTGGTTACAGGCGCCGATGCACAGCGTCGAGGATCAGCGTTCCTCGATCAGGGACACGATCGAGGCAATCCGCGCGGTTTCCGGCAAGGCGCCGCGGGGCTGGGAAAGTCCCGGCCTGACCGAAACGCTCGACACCATCGACCACCTCGCCGAGGCCGGCATCGAATACGTCGCAGACTGGGTGCTGGACGATCAGCCGGTCTACATTGCGACCGCGCACGGCCCGGTGTTATCGGTGCCCTACACCGTCGAGATCAACGATATCGCAATGATGGTCGTGCAGCACCACTCGGCCGATGAAATGCTGCGCCGCGGTCGCGACCAGTTCGAACGCCTCTACGAGGAGAGCGCCGTATCACGCCGGATCATGGCGATCAGCGTTCATCCCTATGTCTCTGGCGTCCCGCACCGCATCACCTATCTCGAGCAACTGTATCGGCACGTGCTCAGGAAGCCCGGCGTGCTGCACTGGACCGGCGAGCAGATTGCGGATTGGTTTCGCACCCAAGTCCCGCCGCCTAAGACGTAATGGCGGCTCAAGCGGCGGCGGCAGTGGCGTTGCTCTCCGCTCGTGGCGCCTCGTATGCCGGGAAGTTCAGCTCGATGGTAATGCCGTTCGGATCCTTGATGAAAACCTGGTGCAGGCCTAACACGGGCACGGCGCGCTCGAAATAGCTCACATCATTCCGACGGCAACGCTCGAGCATGCTTGCGCGACCGGTGACGGCCAGCGCAACGTGGTCCAGCGCACCGGTGCTCCCCAACTGCGTATCGGGGTTGGCGCCACCCATGTAGTCGATGAGCGACTGCGGATTATCGCGGTCGACGCCCATCACGTGCACGATGCCATAATTGCGCTGGGCATGATCGAGATCGGCGGGTGGTTCTCCGTTGTAGAGCCATAAGCCAGGGAAATCGAATGGCGGCCGCGGACCGACCCGGAGCCCGATGATCTCGGTGTAGAACTTGCGCGTCGCCTCGACGTCGAGCGTACGGATCGAGTAGTGGTCGATGCGTTTTATTTCCATCGGGTCCTCCCAAAGAAGCCTGTCAGACAACGCGACTAACCTAGCGGTGGTCTGCGCCGCCGTCAAGCACGGCGCAGAGGAATGATCGGCAGCAGCAGGTATGACGCGCGGGCACCACCGGCGAATATCGTGTTCGTTCCCGAATTGTAGTCGGCCGCATAATGTGTGTACGGCGCGCTGCCGATGCCGTCGCGCGGCTGGACATCGAGCCGGATGCGATGGCCCTTTTTGAACACCATGCAGGTCGGCCAGATCTCGACCTCCACGCGCACCGGCTTGTCGGGCTCGAGGATTTCGCGCTCAGTGTTCGTGTGATACGGCCGAAAGGGCAGCGACAGCGCAGTATCGAGCTTGCGGTGGGATACTCGGAGCCACCCCTTGGCCACCGGAACCGGCTGACTCTGCTGGCCCAGCTCGAACACGTCCTGGCCATCGGGCGCGATGTTGCGGATGGTCGCGAAGATATCCATGTCCTCGGTGCTGCTCGCCACCCACATAACCAATACGACCGGTCCCGTCACCTCGGTGTCTTCGTCGAGCGCATCGGTGGCGAACGACACGCCCATCGGCGGCAGGCTGCCGGCGAGCGCCGTCGAAGTCCAGGAGGCGCTGGCGACGCCGGCCTTCGTCATGCCGCTGGCGGAGTAGGAAACCGAACCCGCCTTGCGCGGCGCGTCCGTGACCAGCGTCCCAGCCACAGCTTCGTCGCCACCGCGCGCCGGCGGCTTCAAGAAATACTTGGTCCACCGCGTGCGCTTGAGCGGCCACTCGTTCTCGAAACGCCATTCCGAGTTGCCGTGTCCACCCTTGCGTATCAGCAGCTTCACCGGCGGCTCTTGCGTGATCCCGGAGTCGACGCCCTTCAGCCAATAGTCGAAAAAACGCAGCTGGTCGAGGCGCCCTTCCGCGGAGTAGAAGGGGTGGTAGTGCGTCCCCGCGTGGATGCGCAGCTTCTTGTGCTTCGAGGCGGCGCGCATGTACGCCTCGGTGTTGCCGCGCAAATGCAGTCCCATGCCGCTCCAGTTCCCTACGCTGTAGAACGGGCAGTCGATGTTTTCCCACGCTGCCTGGCGACCGTGGTACCACTCGCTGTCGAGGTTGTAACGCATGTATTCCCATACCCACGGCGTCGCGAACGCGTCGGGAGACGTCGATTGCGGCTTGCCGAGGAGGTGGTGCGCCATATGGTTGTTGTACCAATTCACGACGAAAGTGAACGAAAAAATACCGCCGTGATAACCGAAGTCGCGGTACATGTCGGCCGCGCCCTCCCACGGGATCATTGCCTTGAGCGACGGCGGCTTCAGGCCCGCGACCAACCACTGCGTCATCGCGAAGTACGAAATGCCGCTGGTGCCGACGCGGCCGTTGCTCCACGTTTGCCTGCCGGCCCATTCGATGGCGTCGTAGAAGTCGCGCGCTTCGGTTGGTGACCAGGGATCGGTGCGCCCAGGCGACTTGCCGCTGCCCCGGCTGTCCACGCGCAGGGCAATGTAGCCGCGCGGCACCCACCAGAGCGGATTCACCGTTTCCCAATTCATGTGCGGATTCGGCGCTTCCTCGAGATCGGCGGGAGGTACCCACAGCTTGTCTTTCTGATACGAGCCCATGTTGATGATGACGGGGAATCGCCCTCCGCCCTTGGGACGAAAGACATCGGCCTTGAGCCGCGCGCCGTCGCGCATGGGGATCTCCAGGTCCTTCGCGATCACCAGGTCATGGCGCGGCTGCGATCCGCGCTGAGGAGATTTTGCCAACCGCTGCTCCACCGGAGGTGTTATTCGATCTTGACCTTGTTGTCGCGGACGAATTCCGACCACGCCTGCGTCTCGGCACGAACCTGATCGGTGAATTCCTGCGGCGAGGGGGATACCGCAACCGTCATCAGTTGCCGCGCCAGCATCTCCTTCATTTCCGGTCGCGAAAGCACCTCCACGACCGCCGCGTACAACTTGTCGACGACCGGCTTCGGCGTCGCCGCCGGCGCGAACAATGCCTGCCAGGCGTTGGTGCCGATGCCGGGAAAGCCCTGCTCGGCCATCGTCGGGACGTTGGGCAACTCGGGAACGCGCGTCGGCATTGTCGTGGCAAGCACTTTCAGCCTCCCGGCTTTGACCTGCTCGATCGTCGAGGCGAGGTTGATGAACGCGACCTGGACTTCCCCGGTCATCAGGGCGGGAAGCATTTGCGCCGCACCGCCCTTGTAGGGAATGTGCGTCGCCTCGATGCCGGTGGCTTTGAGCAGCCGGAGCATGTCGAGCTGCGGATACGTGCCGAGTCCGGCGGAAGCGTAGTTGAGCTTGCCCGGATTGCGCTTGGCCCACTCGACCATCTCGGCGATCGAATTCGGCGGAAACATCGGCGCCGCCACGACCACGTGCGGAATCTCGACCAGCTTGGAAATGCCCACGAAATCGCGTGACGGGCGGGTTTGCATGACGTCGGCGAACGTACTTTCGTTGATCGCGTTGGTAGACACGTTGCCTACCAGCAGCGTGTAGCCGTCGGGCGTCGCCTTCGCGGCGGCCTCGAGGGCGATATTGCCGGAAGCGCCCGGGCGGTTGTCGACGACGAATGGTTGCCCGAGCGCCTCCTGCAGCTTGGGCGAGAGGTGGCGGGCAATGATGTCCGTGGCACCGCCGGGCGCGTACGGGATCAGCATCTTGACTGGTCGATTCGGATACGGTTCGGGGGATTGCGCGGCCGCGAGCAGTGGGAACAATGCGGCGGCGACGGCGAACGCGACGTGTCGCACCGCGCCTATTGCATCAAACGCAAAATTTCGACGACTGGCTGCGAGTCGATCCATGATTTCCTCCTCCAGGGCGAACCGCGGCGAATTGGGCCTGGTGCCTTGCCGGCATGCGTTGCAATTTGCGCCGTTTACCGGCCATGATAACCCCCGGTTCTACCGACGCACCAATGCCGCTTCGCAATTCGAGCCATACGAATCCGGTATCGGTGCGCTCATGCACGGGCAGCGCTGGAAGCGTATCGCCTTGTCTGATTTGTGCAAGGCACGCGGGGTCGGTACCATCCGAAGCCAAGCGCAGCTGCGCCGATCATCGCCCGATGGAAATGAAACCAACCGCAATGGAGCGCAAGCTGATGACTGAGGGTACCGCAGAACGACACGATCACGCGTCGCCGACTAGACGCGGACGCCGCGCCGTCGATACGCACGCCCATTGGTATCCCGAAGACTGGCTCAAACTGTTCGAGAAAGATGGTCCTGCCGAAGGAGCGAAGCTCGAGCGCACGGCAAGCGGCTATACCATCCGAACGGAACGAATCGTCAACGCCTTCGACGAGCAGTTCGTCGATCTCGGGCTTCGTCTCGAAGGCATGGACCGGCAACGAGTAGACGTCCAAGCGTTGTCGCTCACCGCGCCGATGGTTTATTGGGCGTCGCCCGGCTTCGGACTCGCGCTCGCGCAGGCTTACAACGACGCTGCGGCCGCAGCGCACGCCAAGCATCCGGACCGACTCGTGGGTCTCGCAATGTTGCCCATGCAGGCGCCCGAGCTTGCGCTCAAGGAACTCGAACGCGCCGCCAAGGTGCCCGGGATACGCGGAATGTACCTCGCGACCCATGTCAACAATATCGAGCTGGACGATCGGCGGTTCTGGGACGTCTATGCGAAGGCAGAAGAACTCGGCTGGACGATTTTTCTGCACCCGATCGATACCATCGGCCGCGAGCGGACGACGCGCTATTACCTCAAGAACCTGCTCGGCAATCCCTACGATACGGGTGTCGCGGCAGCGTCGCTGATCTTTGGCGGCGTGCTGGATGCATTTCCGAAGCTGGACATCAATCTACCGCACGCGGGCGGGACGTTCCCGTGGCTCATCGGCCGCCTTGACCACGGGACCAAGGTGCGTCCCGAACTAAAGCACATGAAACAGTTGCCGAGCGCGTATCTGAGGCGATTCACCTACGACACAATCGGGCACAACGACCAGATCAACGCCAACCTGATCCGCTTGGTCGGCGCCGATCGAGTGGTCTTGGGAAGCGACTACTGCTTCGACATGGGGCTCGCGGATCCGTTAGGCGACGTAGAGCGTCTCGATACGCTTAGCACGGCGGAGCGCGAGTTGATCGTCTGGCAGACCGCCGTGCGACTGCTCCGGTTGGCGTAACGAGCGCGCCGATTCACTCGAGGCTACGGCTGCAGGGACGTAGTCTTTATGCCGCTCAGAGCGCAATCTTCGTCGCGATCCGATGTGTCGCCACTGATTCCAACGGCGCCCACGATGTTTTGTCCTTCGTCGTAAATGAGCACCCCGCCTGCCACAGGGACCAACCGGCCTTGGCTCACCGAGGTCAAAGCGCCGACGAACGCCGGGAACTTCTGCGCCCGCTCCCCGAGTTCGCGGCTCGAGAACCCCATGCCCAACGCACCCCACGCTTTTCCGCGCGCAATATCGACGCGAAGAATCCCCGAGCCATCCTGGCGTTTGAGCGCTATGTCGTGGCCTCCCGCATCGAGCACGACCACCGTCAACGGCGCGCAGCCCAGTTCGGTCGCCCTGCCCAAGGCGCCATCAATCACTCGAAGGGCTAATTCCAGGGTAAGTCTCGTCATTTGAAATCCCGTTGTACGCGAAGTCAGTGTGTGGCGCCGCCAAGCTAGCGGGCTCGTCGAACAGGAAGCGAAGGTCGCGTGCTACCCGCGAAATAAACGAGAGGCTCCGGAACCATTCTAGCAGTCCGTCGAACTTGTGAGGTCCGCGTTTCTTGCTTGATTGGCCCGCGACGACTCCATATTGTTTTCAAAAATCGTCCCGATGTGCGTGGCCCCGGGTGACTACGCTGTTACGGTTGACGTTGCGAGGATGAACAGCCAATATTGACCTTGATGGTTGCTTCGATAACTTTTCTGCAATTCCTACTGACGATGGTTACTGGTTGGCATGAGCCGCTTGCAACGACTACCGCAAGTATCTCCAGGATCGCGCTGGAGTGCGACTTCTCGGGCTGGTGGCATTTCTAGCGGCGTTTCCACAAACAGTGTCGCGAGACACAGAGTGACGTCCGCAACGGGCGTGTGAAACGCGACCCGCGCAGCTACCGCATCGCTGCTTAGCTCAAGGACGACGTTTTCACAGGTCCACCGATGGGTAAACTTCTTGATGTCTTTCGTGGCTGGCTGGTAACTACGGCGAGCGACGTTCATACGAACGCACGCGTAGTCGTAGTAAACGAAATTGGAGGGGCTGTTTACGAGATGGCGCATGACCGTCATTTGCCCGAACGTGCCAACACGAGAGTTATTGACCCAAGCATCAGCGAGCTGGGGTATTTAGCTGCACCGATCATTGAGGGATAGTTTTGTTCCGTATAGCTGTGGCAGAGTGGTCGAATGCCCCTTGTTCCATGCCGACCTGTTCAGGCATTGAATTCTTGTACGAAGGAGGAGCGATGTTGCGCAGATGGTTCAGCATTGGAACGCTATTGCTTGGTGCGATAGCCGCGAGCGCATCGTCGGAACTCGCACAGGCACAAATCGAACCGATACGGATTGGTTTTCTCACCGTCCGCACTGGCCCGCTTGCAGCTGGCGGCCGCCAGATGGAGGAGGGCATTCAGACTTTCCTCCAGGAGCGCAACTACACGCTTGCGGGAAGGAAGGTCGAGCTCATTATCGTCGACACGGGTGGCAACCCCGTCGGAGCGAAGACCAAGACGCAGGAGCTGGTCGAACGCAACAAGGTGCATGTGATCATCGGTCCGTTGGCGACATTTGAAGCGTTGGCAATCGATGATTACATCAAAGAGGCGCGGGTTCCGCTCATTACGCCAACTTCCGCGGCCCAGAATGACTTGGCACAGCAGAAACGCAATGACTTTGTGCTTCATGCGGTCGGCACGGCAGCGCAGCCGATGCACGCTCTTGGCGAGTACGCAGCGAAAAAACTCGGCTATAAGCGCGTCGCGACAATCGCAGACGATTTCACTTACGGCCACGAAGGAGAAGCCGGGTTCCAGCAGACTTTCGAGGACAACGGCGGCAAGGTGGTGCAAAAGCTATGGTCACCGCTGAACGCCGTCGATTACGGATCTTATTTGGGCGACATCAAGCGGAATGTCGATGCCGTCTATGCAGGCTTTGCCGGCGCAAACGGATTGCGCTTTTTGCGGCAGTTCAACGAATACGGCTTGAAGTCCAAAATCGCCGTGCTGGGCAATCCGACTTGCGTGGACGAAGGCGTGTTGAAGAATATGGGAGACGAGGCGCTCGGCGTCGTGACGGCAAGTTGGTACACGGCGACGATCGATACGCCGGACAACAAGCGCTTCGTGCAGGCGGTGCAGGACGAATACAAGGTGGTGCCGGGGTTTTACACCGCGGGCACTTACACGGCAGGACTGTTCCTCGAGGAAGCGCTCAATGCACTTAACGGGAAATTCGAGGATAACGCTGCGTTCATGCGCGCTCTGCACAACGTTCGGCTTACCCGCGGGCCGATGGGCCCGATCCGCCTCGATGAATACGGCAAGCCGATTCTCACCATTTACATCCGCAAAGTGGAACGCAAGGACGGAGTGCTCGTCAACACGATTATCGAGACCATTCCCGACGTCAGCCAATTTTGGAAATACGATCCTAAGCAGTTCCTGGCGAGCCCGACCTATTCGCGCGACTATCCGACGTCCAAGAACCTCGAATAGCGCGACTGGATTGCACCGGATCGTTTTCCCGGACACGAAAAACATGGCGACGATCCGGATAAACGGCGCGACAGTCGGATACCAGCAGGCCGGCAACGGTTCCGATTTATTGCTACTGCACTCGCTGCTTACCGAGATGAGCGTGTTCGAGCGCGTCCTGTCGCCGCTGGCTCGGACGCATCGCGTGACTTGTCTTAACCTGCCGGGCTTTGGTGCGTCCGATCCGGTTGCATTGAACTCGGTAGGCGAACACGCAGATCACGTCGCTCGCGTGATGGACGCGCTTGCGCTATCGCCGACCGTCGACGTTTTCGGCAATGGATTTGGCGCTTTCGTGGCACTGGAGCTGGCAATCCGGCACGGCGGCCGCATCGGCCGTTTGATGGTGGCGGACACGGTGCCGGCGTTTCCCGAACCGGCCAAGGCGCCATTTCGAGTTATGGCGGAAAAGGTTCGAGCGACCGGAATCAGCGCAATTCTCGACACGGCGATCGGTCGCATGTTTCCTCCCGCATTTCAGGTGGCTCACCCCGAACTGGTCGCGGCGCGCAAGGCCGCGCTCTCGGCGGCAGACGCGCCATGCTTCGCGCGTGCCTGCCTGGCACTGGCGGCGCTCGATCTGCGGCCACGACTGGCGGGCATTCACAACCCCACGCTGGTCATGTGCGGTGCGCTAGATCAGACCACGCCGCCGGCGCTTGCCCGGGAAGTAGCCAGCGCCATTCCCGGTGCGGTCTACCTTGACATCGAGGACTCGGGACACTGCCCGATGCTCGAGCAACCAGAGGCGCTAGTGTCGATGATCGAGTCGTTCACATCAGGATCTGCCTCCTCCCCGGCTGGCGAGCGATCGTAAGTCGCTCGCCTCCGAGGCTAAGACAATCACACCGCGACGCGGAAAGCCGATGACTGAAACGTTCAAGCTTCGAGTCAATGGTCGTGACTGCGAGGTTCAGGCGGAGCCGAACGCCCCGCTGTTGTACATTCTTCGCAACGACCTGAAGCTGAAGGGGACGCGGTTTGGCTGCGGCGAGGGGCAGTGCGGCGCGTGCAATGTGCTCTTTGACGGCAATGCTGTGCCGTCGTGCGACACACCGCTTTGGTCGGTGCCCGGTCACGAGATCACCACCATCGAAGGGATCGGCGGCGACGCAGCACTCCACCCGATCCAGCAGGCGTTTATCGACGAGCAGGCCATTCAATGCGGGTACTGCATCGACGGCATCATCATCTCGGCCGCCGCGCTGCTCGCGCGCGAGCCGGACCCGAGTGATGCTCAAATCGTGGCCGCGCTGGATCGCAATCTCTGCCGCTGCGGTACCCACGTCCGGATTCTGCGTGCGATCCGCGCGGCAGCGTGCGCTATGCGGGAGTCGCCCAAGACATGATTCCTCTGACGCTCCCGCAAAGTCTCAAGACCACGCCACGACTGGACCACTGGGTGCGTTTCAACGTCGACCACACGGTGACGGTGTTCAGCGGCAAAGTCGAGCTCGGACAGGGCATCGAGACGGCTATCGCGCAAATCGCCGCGGACGAACTGGACGTGGCCCTCGAGCGCGTGTCCCTGGTAGCCGGAGATACGACGCAATCGCCGGACGAGTGGTACACCGCGGGTAGCCAGTCGATCGAGATCGGAGGCATGGCGATGCGGCTCGCCTGCGCGGAGGTGAGAAGTCTGTTTCTCGACGCCGCCGCGCGCGAGCTCGAAGTCAACGTCGAAGAACTGCGAGTGCGTGACGGGACGATCGAAGTGGCTGGAACCGACCTGCGCACGAGCTATTGGAATCTCGCGCCTCGAGTCAGCCTTAACCGCGATGTGACCGGCGCAGCGACGCCGAAGGCGCCGGCGCAGCATTGGCTTGTCGGCAAGAGCGCGCCGCGGCGGGACTTGCGCGCCAAGATCACCGGCGCGGCGTATGTGCACGACCTCGAGCTTTCGGACATGGTTTTTGGGCGCGTGCTGCGGCCACCGTCGAATTCGGCCAGGCTCAACGCGTTCGACGCGAGCGCGATCCGCGCGATGCCGGGAGTCGTTGCGGTGATGGTGAGCGGAAACTTCATCGGGCTGTGCGCGGAGCGCGAGGAGCAGGCGGTGAGCGCACTCACAGCCGCGCGGCGCGCTGCCTCATGGCTGGAGGAGCCCTTGCTGCCGTCGACCACCGAGGTGCGCGATTTCTTGCCGGCGCTGCCAAGCGTGCGCTCGATCGTGCATCGGCAGGGCGAAATGCCCATCACGGGGTCGGCGCAACACCTGGAGGCACGTTACTCGAAACCATACATCGCTCATGCCTCGATCGGGCCCAGCTGCGCGCTGGCGCGATACGACGGCGGCAAGCTCACGATTTGGTCGCACACGCAGGGCAGTCATCACCTCCGCGGCCAGATCGCCCAGGTCCTCGGCGTTGCCACAAGTGACGTCGAGGTGATCCACAAAGATGGCGCGGGTTGTTACGGGCACAATGGCGCCGACGACGTCGCGCTCGATGCCGCATTGCTTGCTCGCGCATGTGCACGTCCGGTGCAAGTCCAGTGGACACGCGAGGATGAGCTTGCCTGGTCGCCCTGCGGCTCGGCAATGGTCGTGCGAGTTGCGGCGTCGCTCGATGTGACAGGTCGAATCGTCGATTGGCGGCATGAGATCTGGAGCCATACCCACATCAAGCGGCCCGGGTGGGGCGAAGGCATAAACCTACTTGCCGCCTGGCACATGGATCCGCCGTTTCCGGTGCCACCCGCGAAGGATGTGCCGCAACCCACGGGGGGCGCCGACAGGAACGCGATCCCGCTCTACGACTTCCCGGCGCAGGAAATCAGCTACAACTTCATCGCCGATATGCCGCTTCGGGTTTCGGCGCTGCGTTCGCTTGGGGCGTTCGCCAATGTCTTCGCGATCGAATCGTTCATGGACGAGTTGGCCGCCGCCACCAACACCGATGCGATCGAGTTCAGGCTGCGCCATTTAAAGGACTCGCGGGCACGCGAGGTGATCGAGACGGTCGCCAAGGCCGCCCGATGGACGACAGGCGAAAATGGCAATGCCACGCGCGGGCGCGGCGTGGGTTTCGCTCGGTACAAGAATCTCAGCGCTTATTGCGCGGTGATCGCTGAGGTTGAGGTCGGCGAGACCTTGCGGGTAAAGCGCGTTGTTGCCGCGGTCGACGCCGGCCAAGTGGTCAACCCCGATGGTCTGACGAACCAGATCGAAGGTGGGATCGTTCAAGCGATCAGCTGGACGCTCAAGGAGCAGATCCTGTGGGATCGCGACCGAGTGCTTTCCCGCTCCTGGGAAAGTTATTCGATACTGCGCTTCGATGAAACGCCCGAGGTCGACGTGCTGATCCTGAGCCGGCCGGGGGAACCCGGGCTGGGCGTTGGCGAGTGCGCCGCTGGTCCGACGGCGGCAGCCGTTGCCAACGCTCTATTTAACGCGATGGGTGTCCGGGCAAGAGATCTACCGCTTACGCCAGAAAGAGTTGCACGCGCGATGAATTAATCTGGCGCCGTCGAACCTCGCCGTGAGATGGTCAACGCCAGATCTACTTGTGACTGAAACGGGATGACGTCGAAGCCACAGTACGTCGCGAGACAAACCGATGGAACGCTGCATGGATAGTCGCCAGACGCACTACGAGCCGTTCCGGAGGCACCACTGGCCGCAACACCCGCGGCGGTCTATTGCCTCCGGACGTGCAACAGGGAAGGCGCCGCGCCGGGTGCCACAGCGCACGCGGCAGCCGCTGTGGGTGGTGCCGGAGATGAACGTGGTGTGGGCGCTGGATTTCATGCGCGACACGCGCTACGGTGGCAAAGTGTTCCGGACCTTGAACGTGATCGACGAAGCCAACCGCGGCGCACTGGGCATCGACATTGCCGCCAGCATCCCCGCCGTGCGAGTGACGGCCTTTGTGGCGCAACTGATCGACCTGCACGGCCGGCCGCAAGCGATTCGCTGCGACAACGGCCCGCTGACCAGCCTGTCGTTCACCGACTGGTGCCGCAGCCAGGACATCGAGGTGCGCTTCATCCAACCGGGCAAGCCCGACCAGAACGCCTACATCGAACGCTTCAACCGGACCTATCGCGAGGAAATCCTGAGCGCCTACCTGTTCGAGTCGCTGGACCAGGTTCGCAACATCACCGCCGATTGGCTCGAGCGGTACAACGAAATCAGGCCGCACGACGCGCTGGGCAGCCTGCCGCCAGCGCGCTATCGCGAGCGTTTTCTCGCCGGCCAAACTCCAGATTAAAACTGTCTACTGGACAAGGGAGCTTACGCCTTAACTTGTTTGGTGTTGTGAGTGGGGTCGAACCAACGACCTGCTGACGACGAGCTAGGGCTGAAATTACGCGCCCCGAAAATCTCGCAGCGCTGAAAGCGAATTTAAAGTCCCACCCAGAGTCCCACCCAAACCGTAATTCATGACGGGCCAGGATTGTGGCAATGTGTCGCAAACCCAAGCTGGACGTGGCTTTCCAGCGAAGCACAAATGGTTGGCTGAGCTACTCAACCAGTAGCGCATGGCGGCAATAATGTGGTTGTCAAAAACTGAGCAGACGCGATCGGCAGCCGATGTCAAACGACTCGGCGCTCCAAGAGGGAGTCCCCCGCCTGTGCCGTGCCAACCTCATCTTGAACCGCAGTTCAAGAGGGTCGCCTGCCAGGGCCATCAGGCGCTTCCGCGTAGGGAGCGCACACCGGCCCGTTGAAAGCACGGCAACCTCGCTAAGTTAGCATTGGTTCAAAGAATGTATGGCTAGCTCGAACACCGCAGGGGACAAAGGGCGCAGTTGAGCCCGGACGAAATCAGAACAACTTGTCCTGCTCCGCCATCGCACGATCGATGGCCGACTGCATGGCAGAAATTCTACGCTGAATGCCAGCGGTGTCAAAACTTGCGGCGGGTGCAGCAGTTCCCGCAGTTCCAGCAGTTCCCGCAGTTCCCGCAGTTCCGTTACCACTCCCACTCTTCGAGCGCAGCAATTCGTGTGCGATATTGAGACCCGCCATCACCGCGATCCGCTCAGTGCCGGTGATCTTCCCCGAGTCGCGGATTTCGCGCATCCGGCGGTCGACGAACTGCACCGCCTGAAGCAATTCCTCGCGCTCGGATTCGCGGCAGGCGACGCGATATTCGCGCCCGAGAATGGAAACGTCGAGGGTGATCGAGGGATCTTCCATCGATTCAGCCTGTCGATTCGGGCAGTTGCTGCAACAGGGAGTCGAGTCGCGCGGTCGCGGCGGCGATGCGCGAATTCAGGGACCGGTTTTGCTCCAGCGCACGGCCGAGCTCACGGTTCAACGACTCGTTTTCGGCGCGCAGCCGATGATAGTCGGCCAGCAACGTGGCGAGTTTCTGTTCGAGTCCGGCGAGTTCGGTGTCCATGGGGGCGCGATCGCACTATAGGCGGAAGGATTCCGCGGCGTCAACCGCGACGGACGTAGCGCGTGGCCCGCGATCTTTAGTTGGTTGCGAGCGGCTCGTATCGGACTGCCAATATCTCCAGCTCTTCGGCGCCCCCCGGCGTCTTCAGCGTCACGACGTCACCTTCGCGGGCCTTGATCAACGCGCGTGCAATGGGTGAAACCCAGCTCACATAGCCACGGCCAGTGTCGATCTCGTCCACGCCCACGATGCTGATCGTTCGCTCCGCGCCCTCGCGGCCGCGTACGGTGACGGTCGCGCCGAAGAAAATCTGGTCATCGTTGTCCGCATCTCGACGCGTCACAGGATCGACAACCTCCGCATTGTCGAGCCTCCTTATCAGAAAGCGAATGCGGCGATCGATTTCGCGCAGACGCTTCTTGCCGTAGATATAGTCGCCATTTTCGGAGCGATCGCCGTTCCCGGCTGCCCACGACACGATTGCCACGACGCCCGGCCGCTCCTGCTCGACCAGCGTCGCAAGCTCGGCCTTCAGGCGCGCAAATCCGCCCGGCGTCATGTAGTTGCGGCTACCCTCGGGCAGCGGCGACGTGTCCTCGACATCGTCTCCGATATCGGAGTCGGAGTCATCTTCGCGGGTGAACGCTTTGTTCATTGGCTGCCAGTTGCGATGACGCGCTGTGATTCACGTTTCGATTATAGGCCAGCCGCTGGAGACCGCTAATACAGCCACCGCACCCCGACAAAAGCATTCGCGCCGGGCGTATTGAAATCCGCGGCAAGCTCGTAGTGCTTGTCGAATACATTATCGAGACGCGCCAATAGTGACCATCGATTTGTAAAGTAGTACTCGGCCGTCAGGTTGAGCAAGGCGTAGCCGCCCAGGCGGCGCGTGCTGGCGGCGTCATCGAAGCGTGCCGAAGATGCAACCACCTCGGCACCAAGACGCATCGCGCCGGCGTCCTGCTTCAACGCGATCGCGGCGTGCCGTCGGGCGCGTCTAGGCAGCAGAAATCCGTTGCTGTCATCGGTGGGATCTTGCAGATCGATGCTGCCCTTGACGCTGAGCTCGCCCACGCGTCCGCCAAGCTCCAGCGTGACGCCTTCGAGTGTCGCATTCGCGACATTTTGCGGCGCGCAATTGAAGTCGGCGTCGCATTCAAACACGATCAGATCGCGCACCCGATTGCGATAGGCAACCAGGCCCACGCTGAGCGCATCGCTCGAATAGCGCAGCGCAAGCTCGGTGTTGCGAGCCGTCTCGGGCTGCAGCCCGGGATTCGAAAAGCCCGGATAATAGAGATCGTTGAATGTCGGCGTCTTGAACGCGGTGCCGTAGCTCGCTGTTGCGCGCAGGTTCGCGGAAAACTCGTACCCGTAAGCGATGGTCCCGGTCGTGCGCGCGCCGAATTGCGAGCTGTCGTCGCGACGAAGGCTTGCCTGCGCCGACTGCGGCCCATCGCGCAGCCGGTAGATGCCGGCGACCGAGTTCGTATTGCGTGAGGTCACGTCAAAAGCCGTGTCGCTGTCGACCTGTTCCTCGCGCCGCTCGGCAAGGATCGTCAGGCGTCCATAACCGGGCATCAGGTCGTTTTGCCAGGAATACAGGCGCTGCCGCGTATTGAAACGCGATGAACCGAAACCCGTCTCGGAATCACTATCGTCGCGGGTCTCCGACGCAGAGAGCTCGCTGGTCCAGGATGCCGTCAACCGGTTCCGGCTCGCAATGGAATAGCTTTCGACCGTCGTGATGGTACGGTCATCGAACTCGGGACTGCTGTCGAACTGCGCATCGAGCCGGCTGCGAAAAGCCTGCACCGAAATCTCCTGCTCCGGCGCGAAGCGAAAAGACAGGCTGCCGCTGACGTTGTCGTCCCGGTAGCCGTCGCGATCCGGGTTGTAGCTGAAGTTGGCCGGGTTGAAAATGGCATTGAAGCCGTCGCTTTGGCGGTGGCCCGCCTGCAAAGCGTAGCGCCACGCACCTTCCCCGCCGCTGCCCGAGACGCCGCCGTAGACGCTGCTCGTGTTGTAAGTGCCGTAGGCTGCGCCGCCGTTCGCCGCGAGCGCGTCGCCTCCCCTGCGGGTAAATATCTGGATGACGCCGCCGATCGCATCGGCGCCATAAAGGCTCGACGCGGGGCCGCGCAGGATCTCGATGTGGTCGATCTGGTCCAATGGAATCGCTTCGAGCGGTGTGGTGCCGCTGGTCGAGGAACCGAGCCGCAGTCCGTCGACCAGCACCAGCGTCTGCGCGCTGTTTGCGCCGCGCATGAACACGCCGCTGGCCGAGCCGGGGCCGCCGTTGGTGACGATCTCGATGCCGGGCTGGCGCTGGAGCAAGGCCGTGAGCCCGCCCGGACCGGCGCCGGCGATTTCCTCGGGGCCGATCAGCGTAACGTCAGCCAGCAAATCGGTCAGCGGCTGCTCGGTACGCGACGCGGTCACGAACAAAGGAGGGACGCTCGTTTGCGCCACGGCATGACCGGCGCCAGCGAGACAAAAGGCCAAAGCGATGCAGCGCGGCGCGCCACGGTGGGACGAGAAAAAGCGAGTCATCGACATGCTCCGCGTACGCCGCGCTTCCCCGCACGGCAAGTGGATCGAAAGCACGCGAAGAGCATCGTTCGGGCGGAAAGAGGCGAGCAGCTTCCGTCCGGACATCGCCTCCCCGCGATGCGCCAAGATTCGGAAGTGCGATCGCCGCAGCTCCGTTCGCAGGCCGGTCTCCGGACTCGTCAGTTCGGGGCCGAGGCTCGATTGCCGGTCCCAGGGTCGCTTGCCTTCCCATCCGCCGAGCGGCGGACAGTGGCGTGTGCAGCGACCCGTGCTGACTTACCGTTGCGGGGGCAGTGCCGGGATGGCTGGGGGGTTGACCCCCGGCGCACCGGCTTCCCGTTTCACCCGGCAGCGCGTGGAACGCGCGCCGGACACCTGCGACCACTGATTATAGCCACGGCAAGCCCGGGCCGCGCCGCTGCCAGACCTGCTATAATTTTCGGCCGTCCGCATCCCGCCCGCCCGCCGCCGTCCATCCGTGAGTCGCAAGCTGTACATCCGTACTTTTGGCTGCCAGATGAACGAGTACGACTCGGCCAAGATGGCTGACGTCCTCCACGCAGCGTCCGGCCTGGAGATCACCGACCGTCCCGAAGACGCCGATGTGATCCTCTTCAACACCTGCTCGGTACGCGAAAAGGCTCAAGAGCGCGTTTTTCACGATCTGGGCCGGGTGCGCCACCTCAAGGCGCTGAATCCCGCGTTGGTGATCGGCGTGGGCGGATGCGTCGCGAGCCAGGAAGGCGCGGCAATCGTCAAGCGCGCGCCCTACGTCGATGTTGTCTTCGGCCCGCAGACCCTGCACCGCCTTCCGGATTTGATCGCGCGCAGGCAGGCCACGGGAATGCCGCAGGTCGACATCAGCTTTCCCGAAATCGAAAAGTTCGATCATCTGCCGCCGCCGCGGGTCGAGGGGCCATCGGCGTTCGTTTCGATCATGGAAGGGTGCAGCAAGTACTGCACGTTCTGCGTGGTTCCGTATACCCGGGGCGAAGAAGTCTCGAGGCCGTTCGACGACGTGCTCACCGAAGTCGCCGATCTTGCCGATCAGGGTGTCAAGGAAATCACGCTGCTCGGTCAGAACGTCAATGCCTATCGCGGGCCCACGGCAAAGAGCGGCGAGAAGGCAGACCTGGCCACGCTCCTCGAGTACCTGTCCGAAATCGATGGGCTCGAGCGCATCCGCTACATGACCTCGCATCCACGCGAAATGTCATCGCGATTGATCGAGTGCTATGCCGCGTTGCCCAAGCTCGTGTCGCACCTCCACTTGCCCGTGCAATCGGGCTCGGACCGGATTCTCGCGGCCATGAAGCGCGGCTATACCGCGCTCGAGTACAAATCGACCGTGCGCAAATTGCGCGCCGCACGGCCAGAACTGTCGCTCTCCTCGGATTTCATCATTGGCTTCCCCGGCGAAACCGACGCCGATTTCGAGCAGACGATGAAGCTGATCGAGGATGTCGGCTTCGACGGCAGTTTCAGCTTTGTCTATAGCCCGCGCCCGGGAACGCCGGCAGCCGACTTCGCCGACCCGGTCCTGCCCGCGACCGCGCAGGCGCGTCTTGCGCGGCTGCAGGCGCGGATCGAAGAGCAATTCGCGGCCAACAGCCAGCGCATGGTCGGAACAACCCAATCCATGCTGGTGACCGGACAGGCGGCAAAGGACGCGCGGGAGCTTGCGGCGCGCACAGAGAACAATCGGGTCGTCAACTTCGCCGGCGCAATCGATCTGGTCGGCCGCTATATCGACATACGAATTACGTCGGCGCTGGCGCATTCGTTGCGCGGGGAGCTGGCGTCGAATTGAATGATTCCGCCGGTGCGGGCAATAAGGGATGTCCGCATCGATTTTCGATTTTTCCGAGGACCTGATTCGATGTCACCCATTTCCTTGCAACGCGCTCCCCTGCTAGTCGGCGCCATTGCTATTGCATCTGCGTCCCTGCTCGGCTATGGCTGTGCCAGTCTGCCGACGCCCGACACCGCAACCGTCGCGGCGGCCGCTGCCGCGGCGACCGCTGCGACCACTGCAGCAGGTGCCAACGTCGCGCCCTCCGCCGGTGCCGTGCCGACACCCGCGCTGGCTCCCGGCGCCGCGCGCCCACCGTCGAATTCGTCCGCGATCGCCGCCGCCGCAGCAGCAGCCGCTGCCGTGGCGGGCCAGCAAAAACCCTTCGCGGACGTGATCAAGAACGCGAAAGAGCTGCCCGGATTTTTCACCCTCTACAGCAAGGACGAAAAGGTTTGGCTCGAAATCAAGCCGGAACAGTTCGACCAGCCGTTTTTCCTGCAGATCAGCCGAACGACCGGCATCGGCGATCGCGACCCGTTTCGCAGCCCGATGCTGCGCTCGTACATCGTCGAGTTTCACCGGCTCGGCACCCTGGTACAGCTCATTGCCAAGAACTCGCAGTTTTTCGCCGCGGCCGGCACGCCTCTGGCGCGAGCGGTCCGCGAATCGACGAGCGACAGCCTTTTGTCCGCGGTGCCCGCCGCGAGTCAGGCGCACCCCGACCGGAAGTCGATCCTGATCGACGCCAATTCGCTGTTGCTCGCCGATATTCCGGGCGGGTCGACCGCGCTCGAAGCGGCGTATCACATCGCGTACGGCTTCGACGCGCGCAATTCGAGCTTTACCGCCACGCATAACACCGCGGAGCTCACCGGTTTCGCGGTGTCGGCGCACTACTCGATCCCGAAGTTGCCTCCGCCGCCTTCGATGTCGGGCGCGTCGCACGGCGCTCCGCCGGCGCATCTCGAGGACGAGCGGAGTCTCTTCCTCGGCTATTACTACAGTTTTGCCAAGCTGCAGGAACCGATGGCGCCGCGCATCGCCGACGATCGGATCGGTCACTTCACGACGCGTCGTTGGGATTTTTCTTCTGATTCGACGACGTTCCCGGAAGTCTATTACGTGAAACGGTGGCGACTCGAGAAAAAGGATCCCGACGCCGAGATGTCCGAGCCCAAGGTCCCCATCGTCTACTGGCTGGACCGCGATATTCCGGAAAAATACCGCGAGACGATCAAGGCCGGCGTTCTCGAATGGAACAAGGCATTCGAAAAAATCGGGTTCAAGGATGCGATTCATGTGGAAGTGCAACCCGACGACGCCCAGTTCAGCACCGCGGATTCGCGCCACGCATCGATCCGCTGGGTCGTGCGCGACGAGGTCGGAGCCCTCGCCATCGGGCCCAGCCGTGCCGATCCGCGCACTGGCGAGATACTCGACGCGGACATCGAAATCGAGGACGGCTGGACGCGCGTGCCGCGGCGTCAGGCCGCCGAGCAGTTTGTGCCGCGCGCCCGCACCGATGGCGACGCATCGTTCTGCGACTACGGCGACGTGGCGATGGACGAGCTCGCATTCGCGATGGATCTGCTCGTCGCCCGGGGAGAAATGGATCCCGAAGGCCCCGAGGCCGAGAAATACGTCCTGGCGACGCTCAAGGATGTCGTAACTCACGAGGTCGGGCACACGCTGGGCCTGCAACACAACTTTCGCGCGTCGACCGTCTACAGCCAGAAGCAGCTTTCGGACGCGTCGTTCACCAGCACGCACGGCATCGGCGGCTCCGTGATGGACTACAACGCCATCAACCTCGCCTTGCAGGATGAGCCACAGGGCGACTACGTGATGCACTCCATCGGCCCTTACGACTATTGGGCGATCGAATACGCGTACAAGCCGATCGCGCCGGCCCAGGAGAAGGAAGAGCTGGCTAAGATCGCCGCGCGCAGCGGAGAGCCGGAGCTCGCCTTTGGCAACGACATCGACGCGGGCTTCGGCGGATCGGCCGAAGGCATGGATCCGCAGGTCAATCGCCGCGACCTTGGAAGCGACCCGCTCGACTACGCGATGCGCCGCCTGACGCTCTCGCGTGAGCTCTGGACGCGCTTGCAGGAGCGCCGGCTGAAACCGGGCGAAAGCTACGAGATGCTGCGGCGCAATTTCCTTGCCGGTCTCACGCAGCTCGGTAACGCCGGTGCCGTCGGAGCGAAATATGTCGGCGGTGTCGTTTACGTGCGCGACCATGCAGGCAGCGGACGCGATCCGTTCACGCCGGTGCCCGCCGCGAAGCAGCGCGCCGCGCTCAAGCTCATCGCCGACGGACTCCTGTCGGTCGACAGCTTCCGCCTGCGCCCCGAGTTCGTGCGCCGGCTGACCGTGGATCAGTTCGATCGCTTTCGCGACGATGCCGGATCGAGCGCAATCACGCCCGATATCGTCCTGACGACGCGCATGCTGAGCGTGCAGCGTGCGATGCTCGATCAATTGATGAGCGACGGCGTGGCCACACGGATCGCAGAAGGCGAGTTCAGGCAAACGCGCGATAACCAGAGCTTTCGGCTTTCCGAGCTGTACGACACGCTGCAGGATGCAATCTGGAGCGAGCTGAAGACCGGCCGCGATATCGGATCGTTCCGTCGCAATCTGCAACGCGAATACCTGCGGCGGATTGCCGGCACGCTGCTGCAGCCGTCACAGGCCGTTCAAGCAGACGCGCGCGCGCTGCAACGCGAAAACGCCAAAGTCTTGCTCGCGCAGATCAAGGTCGCGAAATCCAGGGGAACGTACTCCAAGGAAGCGCACGCGCATCTGGCCGAGTGCGAGAACACGCTGGAAGAAGCGTTGAAGGCGCCCCTTCTGCGGCCGGGCGTGTAGTGGACCGCAGCCGCCGAATGGGTCCACCAGAACCAGGCATGCATTGAAGCCTCAAACCTTCGAGCTGGAGCTCTCGCCCGTAGACAACCGCGCGCTGGCCAATCTTTGCGGCGCGCTCGACGCCAATTTGCGCCAGGTCGAGGCTGCGCTGGACGTGACCATCGCACGCCGGGGCGCCGCGCTGACGCTGCGTGGCGCATCGCCACAGGTTCAACAGGCAGCGACCGCGCTGCGGCGCTTCTACGCTCACGCTGCGGAGCCGCTCTCGGTCGACGACATCCAGCTGGGCCTGATCGAGCTGGCAACGCAGCATAACGCCGCGGTCGCGCCTGCGGATGAAGGCGACCCGGCCGCGGCGGCGCAGCTGCGCACCCGTCGCGCGGACCTGCATGGCAGGACGCCGAACCAGATTCTCTATCTGCGCCACATTCAGGAGCACGACATCACCTTCGGCATCGGTCCTGCCGGGACCGGCAAGACCTATCTCGCCGTCGCGTGCGCGGTCGACGCGCTCGAGCGCGACACGGTCAAGCGCATCGTGCTCGTGCGACCCGCGGTCGAAGCCGGCGAGAGGCTCGGCTTTCTGCCGGGCGATCTCGCGCAAAAGGTCGATCCCTATCTTCGGCCGCTGTACGACGCTCTGTACGACCTGATGGGGTTCGACAAGACGGCGAAGCTCTTCGAGCGCAACACCATCGAGATCGCGCCGCTCGCATACATGCGCGGGCGCACGCTCAACCATTCCTTCATCATCCTCGACGAAGCGCAGAACACGACGCCCGAGCAGATGAAGATGTTCCTGACGCGCATCGGATTCGGGACGAAGTCTGTCATCACCGGGGACGTGACGCAGATCGATCTCGCGCGAGGGCAGAAAAGCGGATTGATCGAAGCGAGGCGGGTCCTGGCCGACGTGCGCGGGATCGCCTTTACCGAGTTCACCAGCGCCGACGTCGTGCGTCATCCGCTGGTTCAGAAAATCATCAACGCGTACGAGATGCACACGAAGAGCGAGCGCATCGATGCTCCCAGCGACACGTCGCCGGGCGGAAGATGATCCGCGCTCCGCTCGCCGCGGCGGAGCAGGAGTCCCTGCGCAGACGCTGTACGATCCAGGTGCCGGGCCACGCCTCGCCGCCGCCCGGCGCCGAGCTTGTTCGCATTGGACAGTGGTGTCAGGAGCATGGCTGGAATGCGGACAGGTACGGCGAGGGCGCGCTGATCGAAGCGTTCGAGCGCAAGGTCGCCACCAGGCTGGGCAAAGCGGCGGCGGTTTTCATGCCGAGCGGCACCATGGCCCAGCTTATCGCGCTGCGCATCTGGTGCGACCGGGCCGGCTCGCGGCGGATCGCCATGCACGCCACGTCCCACCTCGAGCTGCACGAAGAGCGAGCCTATGCGCACCTGCATGGCCTCGAAGTCACGCTGCTCGGCGCGCGGGAACGCCCGAGCGAAGCGCGCGACCTTGCCGCCCTGTTGGAAACCACCGCGCCTCCGGCTGCACTTCTGGTCGAGTTGCCGGCTCGGGAAATTGGCGGGCGCCTTCCGGAGTGGGAGGAAATCGAGGCTTTATCCACGCTCGCGCACGCTCACGCCGTAAAGCTGCACATGGACGGCGCGCGACTCTGGGAAGCCCGCGAACACTTTTCGCCGAAGTCACTGGCCGACGTTTGCGCGCCCTTCGACTCGGTCTATGTATCCTTCTACAAGGGCATCGGGGCGCTCGCCGGGGCGATGCTGCTCGGGTCCGAGGATTTCATCGCCGACGCCCGCATCTGGCGGCGGCGTCACGGCGGCACGCTGGTGCAACTTCACCCATTCGTCGCATCGGCGGCGATGCGCTTCGACGCACAGCTCGCGAAAATGCCCGCGTATCGCGCACGCGCCCTCGACTTCGCCGCGGCGCTGTCCGCGATCGCGGGAATCGTGATCGATCCGCAACCGCCGCAGGTCAATCTTTTCCACGCCCACTTTGCAGCGCCTCCCGACGCGATTGCCGCGGCACGCGACCGGATCGCATTGGAAAACGGCGCGTGGCTCGCGCAGCGCATCGCGCCGTGGACCAAGCCAGGCTGGTCGTCGACCGAGATCTACGTCGGCGACAACCTTCTGTCGCACGACAACGCTACCGTGATTCCGCTTTTTACCAGGCTCATCGAGCTCGCGAGCTCGCACGCGCGAACGGCCCCGCTGCCTGCGTATTCGAACATTCAGGCAACGACTTGAGCGGCGGCCATGCGCGCTTGTCGCTCAGCGTTCAATACGCGGTCGCAGACGAGGACCTGCCGCCACGGAGCCTGCTCAGACGCTGGGCGGCGGCCGCGTTGGCGAAGAAAGATGCCCACGTCACGCTGCGCTTCGTCGACACCGCGGAAGGCGAATCGCTCAACCGGAGTTTTCGGCGCAAGCGCGGCCCGACCAACGTGCTGTCGTTCGTGTACGATGACCGGCCTGGCATGGTGCACGGCGACGTGGTGCTCTGCCTTCCACTGTTGAGACAAGAGGCAGCAGCGCAGGGCAAGACGCTCGCGGCGCACTGTGCCCATCTCGTGGTTCACGGCATGCTTCATCTTCAAGGTTACGACCATCGCCGCGCGACCGAGGCGGCCACGATGGAAGCGCGCGAAGTCGCGATTCTGGCGGCCCTCGGCGTCGCGAATCCGTACGCGGCGCGCGGCAACCCACGGGTCAAAGCGGCGCAACACCCATCCCGATGACGGAAACGACAGGCGACGGCGATCGCGACACCAAGCCTGCGGACAAGCCGACGCTGCTCGAGCGGTTGTCCGCGTTTCTTGCGCGTGAGCCCGAAGATCGGGAAGAGCTCCTGAAGCTGCTGCACGGCTCGTTCGAACGAAAGCTTCTGGACGCCGATGCCCTCTCGATCATCGAAGGCGCATTGCAGGTATCCGAAATGACGGTGCGCGACATCATGATTCCGCGCGCACAGATGGATGTAGTGTCGATCGAAGACGAGCCGGCCGGGTTCATTCCGTTCGTGCTGGAGCAGCGCCACTCCCGCTTTCCCGTCATCGGCGAAAACAAGGACGACGTGGTTGGCATCCTGCTCGCCAAGGAGCTTCTGAACTACTACGCCAATCCCGAAAGCTTCAACCTGCGCGATACCCTGCGTCCGGCGGTTTTCGTCCCGGAATCCAAGCGCCTCAACGTCCTGCTGCGCGACTTCCGTGCCAATCGCAACCACATAGCCATCGTCGTCGATGAATACGGCGGAGTCTCCGGCCTGGTCACGATCGAGGATGTGCTGGAGCAGATCGTCGGCGACATCGACGACGAGTACGATTTCGACGAGACCGAGGACAACATCATTCCCGAGGCCAATGGCCGCTACCGAGTCAAGGCGCAGACCGAGATAGCCGATTTCAATGAGGCGCTCGGAACCGACTTCGGCGATCAGGAGTACGCCACGGTGGGCGGCCTGGTGTTGAAGGGGTTCAAGCGCCTTCCGAAGCGCGGCGAATCTACCACCATAGAAAGCGTGCGCTTCAAGGTCATTCGAGCCGACAGCCGCCGCATCTATACGGTGCAGGTGGAAAAGCTGACGCCCATCCCCGACGAAGGACCCGAGCCGGGCGGGGCTTGATGCCCGCGACGCTTGCCATGCTCGCGGCGCTGCTGCTCGGCGCCGCCACCGTTTTCAGCTTCGCTCCGTTCGGAGCGTCCGCACTGCCGGCGCTGACGCTCGCGGGCCTGTTTGCGCTGTGGCAACCCGTTGCGTCTCCGCGCCGCGCGTTCGTGCTTGGATTTGCGTTTGGACTGGGACTCTTTGTCGCTGGCGTCTCGTGGGTGTATGTCGCGCTGAGCACCTTTGGCGATATGCCGGAGCCGGTCGCCGCGCTTGGCACCGCCGGATTTTGCGCCTATCTCGCGTTGTTCCCGGGACTTGCCGGATGGATCGCCGCGCGAACCACTGCGGCTGGCTCCGTCCCGCGCTTGATCGTTGCGGCCGCGGCGTGGACGCTTTCGGAGTGGCTGCGGGGCTGGCTGCTCTCGGGCTTCGGCTGGCTTTCCGTCGGATACGCGCAGGTGGATGCGCCACTTGCCGGATACGCTCCCGTCGGCGGCGTGCTGCTGCCGGGTTTCTTCCTCGCGCTGACGGCGGCTTGGATCGCCGGCGCGATCGCCGAGTTCGATTCTCGGCGCCGGCAAATGCTGATCAGCGCAGCTGCGCTGGCCATCGTCTGGGTGTGCGGAATTGCGCTGATGCGCGTGGATTGGAGCACGCCGGTCGGAGAGCCGACGACGGTCAGCCTGGTTCAGGGAAACATCGGAGAGGAGTTCAAGTTCGTGCCGTCGTACCGTGAAAAGACGCTCGCGATCTACGGCGATCTCGTCGAACGAAGCCGTGGCCGTCTGATCGTCCTTCCTGAGAGCGCCCTGCCGATGTTCGCTGACGAGGTCGCTCCCGAATACGTTGAACAGCTGCACTCGAAGGCGAAGCGAAACGATGGCGATCTTCTGCTCGGACTGTTCTATTTCGAACAGGGAACAGGCACCGACGACGATCGTTACTTCAACAGCGTGGTGTCCATCGGCACGTCACCGACCCAAGTCTATCGCAAGCATCATCTGGTGCCCTTCGGCGAGACGATTCCGCTCAAATCCGTCTTCGGCTGGCTCATACACAGCGTGCTTTCCATTCCGCTCGCCGATCAGACTCCGGGCCCGGCGTACCAGGAGCCGTTCGCCGTCGCGGGCCAGCGGCTGGCGGTCAACATCTGCTACGAGGACGCGTTCGGCAATGAGCTCGATGGCCGCGCGGCTGACGCGACCCTGCTGGTCAATTTCACCAACGACGCGTGGTACGGTCGTTCACTCGCGGCTGAGCAGCACGAGCAGATCGCCGCCATGCGTGCGCTCGAAACCGCGAGACCCATGCTCCGCGCGACCAACACCGGCATCACTTCCATCATCGACCATCACGGCGTGGAGCGCTCACGACTGCCCTGGTTCACGCGCGGGATACTCGAAGGCACCATTGCCGGGCGTGAAGGCCTCACGCCGTATGTCCGCTTTGGCGATGCGCTGGTAGTTGCATTGGCGCTGCTTGTCATCGCGACGACGCTCCTTTCAGCGCGGCGCGCCCGAAGGAATTCGCTCGGCGAGTTTGGTCGAGACGCCGGCATCCAGTAACATCGGGACCTTCGCTACGCTGGCGACAGTTCGGATTCAAAGTGCTCACGTTCCAGCAGGTCATTCTCAAGCTCCAGGAGTATTGGGGTGCGCAGGGCTGCGCGCTGCTGCAGCCCTACGACATGGAGGTCGGCGCGGGAACGTCGCACACTGCGACTTTCTTGCGTGCACTCGGCCCCGAGCCATGGCGGGCGGCATACGTGCAGCCATCGCGGCGTCCGAAGGACGGTCGCTACGGAGAGAACCCCAACCGCCTGCACCAGCATCATCAATTCCAGGTTGTGTTGAAGCCGTCGCCGGAGAAGATCCTCGACCTCTATCTCGGCTCGCTCCAGGCGCTCGGTTTCGACCTCAAAACCAACGATGTGCGCTTCGTCGAAGATGACTGGGAGAATCCCACGCTCGGAGCGTGGGGCCTGGGCTGGGAAGTGTGGCTGAACGGGATGGAAATCACCCAGTTCACCTATTTCCAGCAGGTCGGCAGTCTCGACTGCAAGCCGATCACCGGCGAGATCACTTATGGACTCGAGCGGATGTCGATGTACCTGCAGAACGTCGAGTCGGTCTACGACCTGGCCTATACGAACGAGATTTCATACGGCGACGTTTTCTTCCAGAACGAGGTCGAGCAGTCGAGATACGCGTTCGAGGAATCGAACGTTGCGAAGCTTTTCGAGCAGTTCGCGTTCTTCGAGGCTGAAGCGAAACGACTGCTCGAAGCGAAGCTTTCGCTCCCAGGCTACGAGATGATTCTCAAGGCAGCGCATACGTTCAATCTGCTCGACGCGCGCGGGGCGATCTCGGTGACCGAGCGCGCGGGCTACATCGGGCGCATTCGGACCCTGTCGCGCCTCGTGGCGCAGGCGTACGTGGAGTCGCGGGAAGCGCTGGGATTCCCGATGCTGGGAAGAATGGCGGAGACAGCGTGACGATGGAGACGCTGCTGGTCGAGCTCCTGACCGAGGAGCTGCCACCGAAAGCACTGAAGGCAATGGGCGAGGCGTTCGCAGCGGAGATCGAGAATGGCCTCATGCGTGACGGGCTTGTCAGCAAAGGAAGCGCGACCTCGATGTACGCGACGCCGCGTCGTCTCGCGGTAACCGTTTCGAATGTGCTGCAGAACGGCTCAGACCAACGCTTCAGGCAGAAGATATTGCCGTTTAGCGTGGCCTACGACGCAAATGGTGCGCCGACCGCCGCGCTGGCGAAGAAACTCTCCTCGCTGGGATTGACCGATGCCAGCACCTTCACCCGCGAGGAGAGTTTCAGATCGGAAGAGCACACGTCTGAACTCCAGTCACCTTGTAATCTCG
>OCZU010000304.1_pt1 | contig 34524 bp, 19 predicted proteins | sample 1539001 | NCBI WGS metagenome assembly OCZU01 (sample SAMEA3539306, study PRJEB22396) | soil metagenome | biome: tundra; feature: field; material: soil | place: USA | collected 2010-05 | depth 0.15 m | reverse complement strand
GTGCCGGAGCGTCTGCCCCTCCAGCAGTTCCATGGCGATGAAGCTTCGCCCATCGGCCTCGTCGATTTCGTGGATCGTGCAGATGTTCGGGTGGTTCAAAGAGGACGCAGCCTTAGCCTCCCGCTGGAAACGGCTGAGGGCTTGCGCGTCGTGGGCGAGTTCGTCGGGAAGGAACTTGAGGGCGACGTGGCGACCGAGCTTCAGGTCTTCCGCCTCGTAGACCACACCCATGCCCCCACCGCCGATCTTGCGGAGGATGCGGTAATGGGAAACCGTCTGACCTACGTTTTTGGAGGGCGTGGACACTGGCTAGACATGTTAGGTGCGTATAGAGGGAAGGGTCAACGTGCAGCGGCAAACGCATTGCTGATTGCGAAACAGCAATTACGCCCCCCTGAATACCCACGACTATCGGAAGTCGGGTCTGGCGCGGGGCACAAGACTTGAGCCTACCGCCCTGCGGCCACTGGCTCTCTCCGTACGATTTGTCTCCGTATCTTAATTTTCATGTCTTAGAACCTCTCAAACCACGCACAATGAGGCAACATTCGAGCATCAAAACGCACGAATAATCACTGAAAAGAAACGAGATGCGGGCTAGAGCGTATATCGATGTTGGTCTGGCCGATCAATGAGGAGGGCCCGTTCCGTGCGCGACCATATATTAGGGGGCCAAACTGCGGCAAGTCAATGCAGCGGGGGCAAAGCTATCGGGCCTTAAACCCGAGTCCGACGCGGCAACTCTTTCACCGGTTCCACGGCGCTCGGCGCGATCTTGGCGGTTGGTTTGGCGGGGCGGCTCAGAAGCGCAGGCCCTGGACCACTGACAGGCGCGGCGGCGTCCCGAGGAGGCTCCACCACGTCCTTGCGAAGACGGAAAACGTACAGCACAACTTCCACTCGACTGGAAACTCCTAACTTGTCGAAGATGCGGAACAGATAATTCTTGACAGTGTGTTCGGTCAGCTTCAATCGGCTTGCGATCTCGCGGTTGGACAATCCCTCTGCAACACAGCGAACCACATCCTGTTCACGTTTGGAGAGGATCTCTCCGCCCCGAGAGTCCGCCAGGCGCATCGGTTCCGATTCACGCAGGGCCTCAAGCAAATAGCGCAACTCTACGCTGTTCGCCCAAACCTGGCCCTGATGAACGCTGCTAATGCACCTGGCAAGCGTTTTCGAGGATTCCGTACGCGAAAAAACTCCTTGCGCGCCGCAGCGGAAAGCCTCAACCACCGCGGAGGGGCTCGCAGTATCCATCAAAAGTACGACACGCGTGTCAGGGTGGGATGCACGGACCTGGCGCGTCAGAGCAAAGCCCAGCGTCGTGGATTCCTCCAAGGTGGAACTGACCAGCAGGACATGAGGGTTTTTCTGGATTACAGCCTCTAAGATTGCGGACTGTTTAGGCTCTATCCCGGTGACTTCGAATTGGCGGTCCTGCGCCAAGACCTCGGCGAGCAACTGGCTACTCATCCGCGTACTGTCGGCAGCAAGAACGCGTATCCTCTCGGTATTCCCCGGCGTCGGAATCACGTGCTGAGCCATTCTTTCTTCATCCTCTGTGACGGGTGTTTGTGGGACATCGCTAGCGACCACACAAAGCCGCTTGACGGATGGCGACACAAGCAATCAGGGGAGATTCTTTAACTTCAGCGAACCGCTATGAAGTGGGGCGATTTAACTCGCTCAAGACGGGGTAAGCTTCAGGCAACCACCCGCTCGGAAGCACATCGTTTCAGAGACTTTAGTCTCAATGACCAACGTCAGTAAATGGCACTTGAGTGCTATGACCCCAAACAGCCTTGGGTAACGGTAGCTCCCGATGCGCGTGAGGCAATGCGTGTCGAGTGCCGGGAGGCCACGATCTCATCTCTTCGAGGGGACTCTCGACCATTCCCGCACAGTCAGCAAGTTTTTTCACTCTTGACGCGTATTCCACACCGGATCACAATCACCTACTGCTGTGCAGCCGCAACTATCTGGTCGTTCGCAAGCTGCCGGCCCGTAACGTGTGAGCAGGATGTTTGGAACGATCCCCAGCCCTCTTCTGCATTGTGGGGCCATGATCCGCTGCTGTCTGCGTATTCTGTCCCTCGAAAGGCACGCTAACCAGTCAACCGAGTACCTTGTTAGGACGAGTTCCCCCGAATAGCACCGTCACTTCAAGGAGACCGTAATGCGTCAGATTCATGAAGTGTTGGTGCTGGCTCTCTGCGCAACGTTGATTGCAGCAAGCCATGCGTCCGCCAGCACTTCTGCCGTGCTGTTTCCGACCGGGGTAGTCTTCGGTCCTCAAAAAACAGGCACGATCAGCGGACCGCAAACGGTTACGGTGTACAACCTCGGTACGACCACAATTACGGTAACGGGCCTTACGCCCTCACTCTCGCAGTACCAAGTCGCCGGGACGATCCCCGTCACCATTGCGCCAGCAAAATGGGCGAACTTCACCATCACCTTCCATCCCAATTCTGCCAAGGCTTTCAACGGAACCCTGACCGCCATGTTTGACATCGCACCGTCACAGGAAGCGACCGTAAGCGGAACGGGGACCAGCCTGACTGCGGTCTCCACCCTGAGCAACACTTCTCTAAGTTTCGCCAGCCGGCCACTGGGAACCACGAGCCCGACCCAAGCCGTTACCATCACCAACACTGGAACCAGCTCATTCAAGGTCACGGGAGTTACGATCACCTATCCTTTTTCACAAACGGGCTTCTCCGGGACTTCAACAGTGGTCTCGCCCCACAAGTCCCTCACCCTGCAAATCAGTTTCTTCCCAACCACAATCGGCGTGACCAACGGCACGATCCTGATTACCTATGACGTTCTCGCAAATTCGGGAATAAGCCTGTCTGGAACAGGAGCGGCTGCCGCTGCCCTCGAGGTTGGCACATTTCCGACACTCCCCAGCGCCACTGAAAGTTCGGCGTATCAGGCCATACTCACGGCGGTGGGAGGCGTTGCACCATATACCTGGGAATTGGCGTCAGGCTCCGCTCTTCCCCCGGGCCTGAGTCTTTCAAGTTCGGGCACGATGAGCGGTTCCCTGGCGTCCACCGTCGGAGCAGGAGACTATTCCTTTACCGCAACCGCAACGGATTCAAATTCACCTCCCGCAACGGTAACTGCCGAGCTTACGCTGCCGGTGTACGCAACGACGAACGCCAACTGCAATAACATCATTTTCGATGCGGCCGATGGCTCCGGGCCTTTGATTCCCATCAGTGACTTGGGCACCGGTTACTATCTGGGAGCGGAACAGGGCGGACTCTATGCCGATGGTAGTAACGTCCGGCCTGCGGACCACGATTCGTCCGGCGTGACCCTGGCCCAGGGTATCCAGCCGCTGGACCGTAACGGCAATCCGAGCCCGACCGGCAAGTACGCTTTTCTCTCCGTCGGGGAGTCTTGCGCTCAGCAACCATTCATTGAATTCGCCAGCCTCGCGAACGCCGACCCCACCAAGAACCCGAACATGGTGATCGTAAATGGTGGGACCGGGGGCGCGACCGCGGCGCTGCTGGCTGGCGCCAGCAATAACTTCTGGAACGTGATTACAAACGACTACTTGCCGAATGCGGGAGTGACCGCGAAGCAGGTGGTGGCCGCCTGGGTGAATGACGTCAACGGTGGACCGAGCGGAACCTTTCCCACCGACATGACCACATTGCAAGCCAATTTTGAATCGATTGCGCGAAACTTACTTGTCAAGTTCCCAAACATCAAGCTCGCGTATTTCTCCAGTATCAACTACACCGGATATTCGAATGGCTTGAAGAACCTGAGCAATGAGCCCTATTCGTACGAATCTGGCTTTGCCGTGAAGAATGCGATCCAGGATCAGGTGAACGGCAATGCCAATCTGAATTTCGATCCGACAAAAGGACCGGTAAAGGCTCCCTGGATCGACTGGGGACCCTATTACTGGGCCAACGGCCTTCTGGCGCGCAGTGATGGTCTGGTGTGGTCTTGTCAGGATCTCGTAGCCGACGGTACTCATCCATCCAACCCCGTGGGGCGGGTGAAGGTGTCGACCCAGTTACTGAATTTTCTTAAGTCAGATGATACGGCCTCGATTTGGTTCCTGGCTCACTGAGCCGTGGCATCAACCTTGGGGCGACTGGTTGTAGTGGAGTTCAAAGGGAGACTCGGATGAGATACTTGCTTGCTTTGCTGCTCTCCACCTTCCCCCTGTTCGCTCAAACCAATCAGCTCGCGATGGTCATCGTCACCCCTCCGCAGGTCCTGCTGTCGCCCGGCCAGACCCAGCAGATGCATGCCTATGCCTATTACGACAACGGAACAGTCACAGACGTGACCAGCACTGGCGCCACATGGACCACCCTCAACGCGTCGATTGCGACCGTGTCCTCCACCGGGCTGGTAACCATGAAAAGCGCGGGATCGGCGCTGATCTCGGCCAAACTTACATTCATTCAGGGCTACGGCACGGTCTGGAACAAGCTCACGCCATTCAAGGGCGTTCCTCCTGGCAGCGCGTCCGTTGGCAACATCCAGCACATTGTTTTCATCATCAAAGAGAATCGGAGCTTCGACGAATACTTTGGCACCTTCACCGGAGCGAATGGGGCGACTACGGGCAAGATTTCTACGGGACAGGTCGTAACCCTCGGGCACACGCCAGATCCAACTTCCCATGATATGGGGCACGAATGGCCCGACGCTCACATTGATGTGGATGGCGGTAAGATGGACCGCTTCGACCAGGAGCGCGATTGCTCCGTGCGCGGAGACCTCCTGTGCATGACCCAGTTTCTTCAGACGGACATCCCGAACTACTGGTCTTATGCGAAAACTTATGAGTTGGCCGATGAGGCTTTCAGCAACATGGACTCCGGCTCGTATCCCGCCCACCTGTACCTGGTCTCCGCCAGCAACCAGGACGTTCTGGACAATCCGCGCAGCCCGGAACCGGCGCAATGGGGATGTGACGCCATGCCGGGAACCACGGTGCCGACCATGGATTCAAGTTTCGTGGTGGGTAGTGTATTCCCCTGCTTTAGCGCTACTACTCTGGGCAACCTGGCGGACACCGCGGGCGTGTCCTGGAAGGCGTACACCGCCATCTCTGCCTCCAGCAGCGGCTATATCTACAATCCATTTCGCAGTTTTAGCAGCATTTTTGACAGCGTCGACTGGGGCACGAAAGTGGTTAACCAGTCCGAGTTCATCACCGATGCGCTGGCCGGCGAACTGCCCGCTTTGAGCTGGGTGACGCCACCGAGCGATGACACGGACCACCCACCGAATAGTGCATGTATCGGGGAGAACTGGACCGTGCAGCTGATCAACGCTGTGATGCAAGGACCGCAGGCGCAATGGAAGAACACAGTGATATTTCTGACCTGGGACGACTGGGGTGGATTCTACGATCATGTGCCGCCACCCTACCGCGATCAGTTTGGTCTCGGCCTGCGCGTGCCTTTCATCATTATCAGTCCCCGGGCAAAGCACGGGGTTTATCACACGGAGGTCGAGTTCGCGAGTGTGCTGAGATTTATGGAAGAAACGTTCGGGCTGCCGAGTCTGGGCGCAGCGGACACCATCGCGAACGACCTGCAGGATGCCTTCAACTATCAGCAAACACCTCGACCGCCGTTAGTGCTGTCGCAGCGGCAGTGTAAGGCCGTAGCCAAAAGGCCCGTGGCTGACGACGGTGATGGGGACTAAGTCCCGGCCACTGAAGCCCGCGCTGCGCCGGTCCCGGTCTTGAACCCACGCTGCAGTGTTCCGCCAGGTAGGACAAAACCCTGTCGAGCCATTAAACTGTAAGGTCTCAAATGTCGAGACGCACCGGGAGTTTCGGGCACCAACCTGCCAGAAGCACGGAGGAAGCCGTTGGTTGTTCTCGTCGTTGGAGGCGCAGGTTACATCGGAAGTCACGCAGCTCGCACCTTGCGGCGTCGCGGGCACGAAGTTGTCATCTATGACAATTTGTCGACTGGGCATGAGTTTCTAGCCTCTGGATTCGAGCTGGTGCGAGGCGATATTGCGGATGCGGCGACGCTGTCTGCGACTCTGCGCCGCGTCGATTCGGTGATGCACTTTGCCGCGCACGCCTATGTTGGAGAGTCGGTCGAGAATCCCCGAAAATATTTCCGCAACAATGTGGAAGCTGGTCTGGTTTTGCTGAATGCCTGTGTGGATTGTGGTGTGCGCCGGTTTATTTTTTCCTCCACTTGCGCGGTGTACGGCGTTCCGGCCAAAGTACCCATTCCAGAGCAGACTCCGCGTCAGCCGGTGAACCCTTACGGCGTCTCGAAGCTCTTCTTCGAATATGCGCTCGAAGCCTACGACCGCGCCTACGGCCTGCGCTTCGCCAGCCTACGCTACTTCAACGCCGCCGGGGCGGATGAGAGCGGAGAGATCGGCGAGTTGCACAACCCCGAGAGCCATTTGATCCCTCTGGCGTTGCTGGCCGCCAGCGGAGCACGTCCGGAGCTGGAGCTGTTCGGCACGGATTACCCGACTCCGGACGGCACCTGCGTCCGCGACTATGTTCACGTAAACGACCTCGCGGACGCGCACGTGTCTGCGCTCGAGTATTTGGCGGGCGGCGCAAACTCGATCGCGGTGAATCTCGGAACTGGGCGGGGCTACTCCGTCAAGGAAGTGATAAACAAGATTGAGCAGGTAACCGGGCGTCGAGTTCCCATCCGTGTCGCCCCCCGTCGCCCTGGAGACCCACCTGCACTGGTAGCGGACCCGACGTTAGCGGAACAGCTTTTGCACTGGAAAGCCGAGCGCTTGTTGGATGATATTGTTGCGACGGCATGGAGATGGATGCAACGGCAGGGAAAAGAAAACCACGGATAAAAATCAGGCGGCGGAGCTTTCGCCTTCCCGCAGGCTGACCGGCGGGGCTGGGATCCGCTCGGCAGCAGTTTTGTCTGCTCCGCTCTCTCGTAATTCCTTCGGACAAATCAGGTTCAACAGGGGTGTGGTCATGAAAGTTGTGACCAGCGCCATGATGACCATCATCGAGAACAGCGCCGGCGAGATGATTTTGATGTCGAGTCCGATGTTCAGAATCACCAGTTCCATCAGGCCGCGGGTGTTCATCAAGGTGCCGAGCCCGGCCGCTTCGCGCAACGGCATGCCACTTACCCAGGAAGCCAGCGTCGAGCCGCCCAGCTTGCCAACGGTTGCGACCAGAATGATGAGGCCGCAGTACATCCACATCTCCTGACCTTTTACTAAACCGATGTTGGTGCGCAACCCGGTAAACGCGAAAAACAGAGGCAGCAAGAGCGTGACCGTAATGGTCTCAAAGCGGTCGAGCACGTAACGGACAAAATGACGCTGCTTGGGCATAATCGCGCCCATCAGGAAAGCGCCGAACAGCAGATGAATACCCAGCCACTCGGTGCAGAGAGCCGAAACTAGCACCAGAAGAAGCATCAGGGCCATCAGATTCTCGCTGAGCGCGCCCGTGTCGCGATAGACCCTTTCGTAGCCGCGTAGCAGGCGCCGGACTCCGTAAATCATGACCAAACCAAAAACCATGATCCCGCCGAGCGTGAGCCAGATTGAGGTTGTGGAGTGGGCCGAACGGATGAGGACCACGATGTAAGCAAGGATGCACCAGCCAGTAGCATCATCGACCGCGGCGCACGCGATCGCCACCGTGCCCAAACGGCTGCCCAGCATGTTGCGTTCGGAAAGAATTCGAGCCAGCACCGGGAAAGCCGTGATGCTCATGGCGGCTCCCATGAATAGCGCAAAACTGGTGAAGGCTACGCTGTCATCGGCAAGCCGGGGATACAGGTAAAGCGCAAGGAATGCTGCGAGGACAAACGGAGCGGTAATGCTGACGTGGCTCGTGAGCACCGCGGCGTGACCTTGTTTCTTCAGTTCCCTCGGATTGATACCGAGGCCCACGAGAAACATGAAAACAATCACGCCGATCTGGCTCAGCGCATTCAGGAACCCCAGGCTGGATACGGGGAACAGATATGCAGAGAAATGCGGCGCAATCCAACCCAACAAAGATGGCCCGAGCATTATGCCAGCAAACATCTCGCCGACTACCCGGGGCTGTTGCAGCTTTCGGAAGAGCGCTCCGACCCCACGGCATGCCGCAAGAACCACCGCGATCTGCAAGACGAGGGTGAAGAGGTTGGGCATCAGTGCGCACCTTCTCCTGAGCTGCGCGTCTGCCTTACGGCATGAAACTCCACTGGTCTACAGGAGGCGCAGCCGTCCACGGAGAGTGTCCCACTCAAAGTTCTCGGATCAGACTTTGGATCGAGCGTGGCCGTCAAAACAAGAGCGCGATCACTACTGCAATCGGCCGCACTGGAATCGGGGCCATCTGGGGGCGCAAACGACGCTTTGATAATCGTTCCTTCGATCACGCCCCACGCAGTGGCCTTTTCTCCACCACCGACGGTAAGGACCAGGCTCCTGCCCGACTGCGAGATCAGCACGGAAGCGTTTGCCAGCGATGAAGCAGACTTGTTGCAGCGCAGCGCGGAGAGACGGCTGGCGTCGGATTCCATCCTCCAGACGCCGTCCACAGAGATCGGGGCGGTCAATGTTCGGCCGCTCTTGAGGATTCCAGCCAGTCCCAGCAGGGGCAGCCCCACGAGAAGAATGTACGCAACTACGAAATTCCGGTTCGTGTGCGAAATTGCGCTTCTCCCTTGTCACCAAACCTCGGCGGCACGTCATGTCGCAGAGGCTCAGACTACGCTAGCCACGGCTAAAACTGGGGGCGGAAGGCGTCCGAGGTCAAGTCACCTAATAGCTTATGCCACGGATGCTTTTCGTTCTGCTCGACCTTCGAAACCATTGCCTTCATCTTGGTCAAAACCTCAGGTGCGTCCTCGTCGTATACGTCTCCCTGAAGAAGTTTCAGGACGTCGAGCCGGTAGTTGTGATCGCTGATGAAGTACGTGAACAGCACGTTCAGCCGGTAGTAAACTGATATGAATTCGTACCAGTTCTTGGTGCCGCGGCGCAGCTTGGTTTCGTATTCCGAGAAACTCTCGCGCGAGAAATCATTCTTTTCCAGGGCCGCGAGAATATCTTTGTGAGCGAAGCGGGCGCTGTTGAGCGCGATGCTCACGCCGGTGGAGAAGATCGGATCGACAAAGCGTCCGGCGTCGCCAACCAGCATGAACCTGTCGCCGGCAAGCTGCTTCATGGCATAGCTGTAATCACCCTCGTCCTTGAAGGGACGAATGCGATCGGACTTGCGCAAGGTCTCCTCAATCAGGGGCCGGCTGCCCACGGTCGACCAGAAGAACTTCTCTCGATCTTCTTTCGACTTGGCAAAGTTCTTTTTCTGCGTGACGACGCCCAGGCTGGTGACGGTGTCAGTGATCGGGATTTGCCAGATCCACGTGTTCGAAATAGGCAGGAAGTGGATGTAGATGTAATCCAGATTCGTGTCGCGTTTCGCGAACACCTTGCGATCATAGCCATCAAACCACGAGTGGATGGCGTACTGATCGAACACGGTATCTTTGATCTTCAGCTTGAGCTGGTTGCCGAGGAAAGTCTGGCGGCCGCTGCAGTCGACGACCATCTTGCAACTGACGCTCATCTCTTTGGGGCCGATGTTGAAGTAGACTTCGGGATGTTCGGGGCCGAAGTCGACGCGCGCCACTTTGACGCCGTCGTAAACCGTGGCCCCGAGTTTCTGCGCGTGCTGCAAAAGCATCAGATCGAACTTGCCGCGATCCACGTGGTAGGTATAGTTTCGGTCTTCCATACCTTCCTGCTTTCGTTCCTCGAAGCGGATATCGACGTTGTACTCCGGCGACAAGCCCTCGAGATCGTGAACGTACGCAGGCTTCTCATCGTCTGTGGTCCAGACCGCGCCGAACTTGTGCGGGAACTTGGCTTCCTCCATCTGGCCGAGGAAATCCAGGTCCTTGAAAACGCGCGTGGATGACGGAACCAGGGACTCGCCTACGTGCGGGCGCGGAAACAGCTCGCGTTCGAATACTACGCACTTGACGCCTGCCTTAGCCAGGTAGCACGCCATGCCCGATCCGGCGGGCCCGCCTCCAATAATTCCGATTTCAAAATCAGGTACGGAATGATTCATATTCGCTGCTATCTCCCCAATACTCCTCGCTGAACCGCCGGGCAGTTGTGCACCCGTCTAGGCCGAAGCTTCCACAAATGCGTCTGCTGTTAGATTCCCCAGGAAACCATGCAGAGCATGATTCGGATCCTTCTCCACCTGCCGGACGATGTTACGCATCCGGGTCAGCACTGCGGGCTCGGCATCATCGTAGACATCACCCTGGAGCAGCTTGAGCACATCGAGACGATAGCGAGGATCCTGCACGAAAGCCGTGAACAGCACATTCAGGCGGTAGTACACGGTGATGAAGTTGTACCAGTTGCGAGTGCCCCGCTTGAGCGTGGATTCGTACGTACTGAACGACTCGCGGCTGAGGTTGCCCGTCTCAAGAGCGCCGATGATGTCTTTGTGAGCAAATCGCGAACAATTTAGTGCGATGCTCACACCAGTGGAGAAGATGGGATCGACGAAACGTCCGGCATCACCCACCAGAACCACACGGTCCCCGGCCAGCTGCTTCATGGCGTAGCTGTAGTCGCCTTCGTCCTTGAAAGGCCGGATCTGCTGCGAGCCTTGCGCCTTCAATCCTTCGTACAACTCCGGGCGGCTCTTGATGCATTCCCAGAAGAACTTCTCGCGCGATTCCTTGCTCTTGGCGAAGTTTTTCTTCTGGGTGACGACGCCGATGCTGGTAATAGTGTCCGTGATCGGAATCTGCCAGACCCAGGTATTGGTGATGGGCAGGAAGTGGATAAAGATGAAGTCACCCTGGGTTTGCTTGTTGGAGGCCATCACTCTGCGGTCATAGCCGTCGAACCAGGTGTGGATGGCGTACTGGTCGAAAACGTCATCCTGAATGCGCCACTTCAATTGATTGCCTATGAGCGTCTTGCGGCCGCTGGCATCGACGACAATGCGGCAGGTGGTGCTGAACTCCCTCTTCCCCATCGAGTATTTGATCGCAGCATGGTTGGGATCACTGAAATCAACTCCATTGACTCCCACGCCTTCATATACTTTGGCGCCCAACTGGTTGGCGTGCTGCAGCAGCATGAGGTCGAACTTGCTGCGGTCCACGTGATACGTGTAGTTCTGGCCAACGCCAGGCTGCATGCGCTCTTCGAAGCGAACATCGACGTGGCAATCGGCCGAGACTCCACCGAAATCCATGTTGTAAACCTTGGCATCCGAAGCTGCGGTCCAGGCAGCGCCGAACTTGTGTGGAAACTTCGCCTCCTCCATCTTGGGCAGGAAGTCGAGATCCTTGAAAACACGGGTCGAGGACGGGACCAGGGACTCTCCAACGTGCGGACGGGGCATTAACTCGCGCTCAAAGACTACGCAGTTGACCCCGGCTTTGGCCAGGTAAGCTGCCATGCTGGAACCTGCCGGACCGCCGCCGATGATTCCTACCTCAAAATCAGGTACGGATGAGTTCATATCTGCTGCCTTCTCCCAAATGTGTTGGTTCGAAATGCGATCATGGTATCGAATCTGGTTTGACTATTCACAGTCAGGCCTGAAAAGGCACGGTTGCCATCGCACTCAGCGTCGAGGACAAAACAACCCCGCGAGTGAGGTAGAACAAGTGCCAAACAATTGTGGAGGAGAGGCGCTACTTTCTTCAGCGCGTTCGTGTTTCCTAGTAGACCAGAAGTTGCGCAGTTATCCAAGTCTGAAAAAATTTGCACATTCGGCCGTTTTTGATAGGTCAGATTGCACCAAAGAGACGCACCTCGAGGCCGGTCGGCTTTGAGTCTGCATTTACTCTGCCATTGCCTAATTTCGTAAGTGAGTGTTTCCACAAGAACAAAGGCGTGATCACGGAGGATCGTCAGAGCAAGGAGTTTCCCAATAGGTTATATGATGCGCTTCCCGAGACAGAATCTTTTAATCCGCCAATGCACCGTTAGCCTCCGCAAGCCTACCATTCTTGGCTCAACGACACGTTTGACAGGGGGCTGGAGACGTGAAAACATGAGGTCAACCGAGCACACTTCCCCGCCTCTCGCCAATTCTCTTTCTATGACATTTCCTGCAATCGGGGGTTCCTTGCTAAGTTCCTTGGAGAATTGTAACCGGCTGGTTTGGTACCGCGCGATCTTCCTGTTGTTGGGGCTGCTTCCGCTGGCGGGGTGCATCGCCTCGAAATCTGGCGGTGGTAGCCAGCAGACCGTTGTCACCGTATCCCCCACGACCGCCACCATATCCGGCGCGGCACAGCAGCAGTTCACCGCAACGGTGACGGGGCCACAAATCCAGGTGGTGACTTGGGACGTGAATGGCATCCAAGGAGGGAACTCGACGGTAGGCACGATCCTGTCAACCGGCCTCTACACGGCGCCCGCTGTCGTGCCAAGTCCGAATACCGTCTCCGTGACGGCGGTGGCGGCGGCTAATGGTACGGTCTCAGCGCCCGCCACCGTCACGGTTACCCCAGCTCAGGTTGCCGTGGTCGTGTCGCCACCTTCGGTGAACATGATTTTCGGTACCAAGCAGCAGTTTACGGCGGACGTGACGGGGACCTCGAACACCACGGTCGGCTGGTATGTGAACAATTTCCAGGGTGGCAATTCGACGGTCGGGACAATCGACGGTACTGGTCTCTACACCGCTCCGAGCGTACAAACCAACCAAACCGTCACGATCAAGGCGGTCTCGCAGGCGGATTCAAACTCGTCGGGAACTGCAACTGCGACGATCGCCGCTGTTGCCGTCAATGTCGCACCGACGGCCATTCCCGTGGCGGTAAGTGCGACCCAGCAGTTCGCGGCTACCGTGGCCGGCACCAGCAATTCCGCAGTGACTTGGAGCGTCGGCAGCAATCCAAACTGCAACACCGGCACAAACATTGGCACCATCAGCGCCTCCGGTCTCTATACCGCTCTCTATACCGCTCCGGCGATGATCCCAGCCAGCCCATGCCCGGTGACAGTCACGGCTACCTCTGCGGCCAATACCAGCGAGTCAGGGTCTGCCCTTGCGAACGTCCACGTAACCGTCAGCATTAACGGCCCACCCGGAGTGAGTGGCCCGCCCCCCGAAACGATTGGGATCGGCGCCAACTGGCAGTATACGGCCACCGTGAATGGCAACTCGAACCAGAACGTCACATGGTCCGTGACGGGCGTAGCGGGAGGCACGTTCCCCGACCCCACGACTGGGCTGTATCTCGCGCCGCAAGCCGTTCCGCCGTCGCCCAAGGTAACCATAACTGCAACCTCGCAACTCGACCCCACACAATTCGGCACTGCGACTACGACTGTGCAGGCAGCGGATCCTTTGGGTACGGTGAATAGTTCGACTATGCTTCCCTCGTGTGCCGGTAGCCTGAGTGGAGGAACTTGCTACTCGCTGGACGTTTCTTGTGGCGGTGTGACTGATTTCGAAACGTATCTGAAGGTGAACAAGCCTTCAGGAACCCCGATCGGCACAGTCATTTTCGGGGTCGGCACGGGCGGCAGCGGCCTGTACGATGACTCCACGTCCTCGGGGTTCACTTACGGAAGTACGGCCGTTCAAAATGTCCTGAACGGGGGCTTCACCACCGTGCAGGTCTCATTTGGAGCGCCCTTCAACAGCACCACTCCGAACGGCTGGCTGACGGGTCCCGGCGGGGTTCGCCGGCTAGCCTGCCGCTATGCGACCGTGGCTCAGTGGGTTTTCGACAACATACACAACGGAAACACCAGCGCTCCGATGTGCGCCACCGGAAACAGCGGAGGATCGGGAGCCATCGCTTACGCCGCTTCTCACTATGGGCTGGACTCGATTTTCGCCATGATCGAGCCCACCAGTGGTCCCCCGATGTCGCGGATCGACGAAGGCTGTGTGCCAACTGCGGCTTGCCAAATCGTGCAAACCGAGTGCGGGACTTCTCAAGATCTCTGTTACGGCGCAAGCGACGCGACAATTATCGATACGGCCTACTCCCAGAATCTCTGCACAACTGCCGTCAACGGAGGCGCTCTCAATTCCAGTTTGTTCCTCTCGGATAGCGTGGTGGATGGGTCCACGGTAACCTTCAACTTCCCCAGCACAAACGTACACATATTATTCGGTGGAGAGGATAACAGTTCCGCCGTGCCCCAAGGCACGGTATGGGGAGGAGCCGTCACAAGCATCAAGTCTCAGGCCTGCGTTGCCGACGCGCCACATTCGATTCCCGATGTTCAAGATGGCGCAACCACCATCGCGACTGACATCATCAGCATGTGCAAGTTGCAGTGACCGGGAGCGAGCGGTGCACAGCGGATTAGTTCGGACCAGGAGACAAAAGTCTCCCCCGCGATCCGTGAGAGCGCTGCTGGATGCCGAAGTATGCAAGAACTTTCATCCTTGACAGGACTTCCGGCACAGCCAAGAATGTCCCAAGGTTCAAATCGGCACTGGTGAATACCCAGTCGCTGGGCTCCTCCTCCCCTTGGGCACGGTATCCGAATGGTTTATCCGAAGGACAGCGCTACCTTCTATGGCATGGACTGCGCCGTATTTTGAGGAAATCCAGTTAATTTGCGAGATCAATTCATACAGCACTGCACGTCTGTAATACCTGGCAGACCGAAATAGGCTTCCGCTGCAGCCAGAGTCCCCCCGCAACACCGAGTTAGGCTTGTTAATTTGGAGGATCGCGACGATGGGCTCGATCAGGCACAGGACTATGCGCCTCATGCTTTTTGGTTTTCTTCTGGGTGCGATGACAGCGGCGACTGCGTTGTCGCAGGACGTCACTGCTAGCCCAACCTCCTTGGCTTTTCCCAACACCTACGTGGGCAAGGTGAGCGGTGCAAAAACTTTTACCATCACGAGCCAGCTCGTCGGAAAGACGATCATCGCCAGCGTTGGTTTCTCCTGCCCTGAGTATGGTTTATCTTCCGGGGTTGCACCCATTACGTTAAATCCCAAGGGGACCATCACCCATTATTCGATATTTTTTCAGCCGGATTCGGCCACGACTTTCGACTGCAATTTCGTAATCAATCTGTGGGACGGAACCACCGTAAATGTTCCGATCAGCGGCACGGGACAGGCTACTTCGGCGGTCACAACGGTGTCTCCGAGTTCGTTGAGCTTTCCCAATCAGAGCGTGGGGACGGTGAGCGCCCCCCAGACCGTTACGGTTACGAACACCGGCGGTGCAACCGTGAATGTTACCGCGATCACGTTGTCGCCGCCCAGTTTCACCACCGGTCCGATCACTCTGCCGTTTACGATCGCACGGTCGGGAGGGACTCTGTCGATCCCGGTTTACTACACGCCGAGCCAGGTGACGTCAGAAACGGGAGTGATCGACATCACGTACAACTCCGTCCCGGATAATGGTTCGACCCTGAGTGGCAACGGAGTCGCAGCCCATTCGCTGGCTATTGCGACGTCCCCCACGCTGGCCCAAGCAACGCAAGGTGCCGCGTACGAGGCTGTTCTGACCGCAACCGGCGGTGTCGGCCCTTATACCTGGAGGATGCAGCCTGGCTCTACGCTGCCTTCTGGATTGACTCTGTCCTCCGCCGGAGTGATCAGCGGTACGCTCAATTCGTCCGTGGCCGCAGGAAATCACACGTTTACAGTCCAGGCGCAGGATACCTCGAACGGGTCCATCGCAAGCAGCCTGATGACGCTCGGCGTCTTTGCGAATTTGGCAGATAACTGCAACGACATTTCGTTTGACGTCCCTAATACAACCACGCCAATGCTGGCGCTCAATGACCTGGGCACCGGAACCTATCAGGGCTCCGAGGGTGGGCTTTATCCCAATGGCAGCAACGGCCGGCCTGCGCTGCATGACGCCGATGGAGTAACTTTCGCGGAAGGTATTCAGCCGCTCGATTCCGAGGGCAACCCAAGCCCGACGGGAAAATACGTCCTGCTGGCCCTGGGAGAGTCTACCGCGCAGAATGAGTTCAACCGGTTCCTTCCCATCGCCAATGCGGATCCAGCGAAGAATCCCAACCTGGTCATCGTTAACGGGGCGCAGGGCGGCGCGACACCGCAGGACTTTTCCAGCCTCACGTCCTACTACTGGGGCATGGTCACCAACAACTACCTGACGCAGAATGGCGTCACCGCGAACCAGGTGGTGGCAGTCTGGTTGGAAGATACCGATGGCATCGCCACCGGAACCTTTCCCACCGACATCTCCAAGCTTCAGTCCGAGTACGAGAGCATGATGCGGAACATGCATACGCTGTTCCCGAACCTGAAGCTGGTGTATTTCTCCTCGCGCGTGTACGGCGGTTACTCCAATGGCGTCGGGAGTCCCGACAATCCCGAGCCCTACGCGTACGAAGTTGGCTTCGCCGTGAAATGGGCAATCCAGGACCAGATCAATGGCACCGGCAATTTGAACTACAACCCGAACTTGGGCGCGGTGGTAGCACCGTGGATGTCGTGGGGAACCTACTACTGGTCCAACGGCATGCTGGGACGAAGCGATAGGCTGGAGTGGGATTGCGCGGACTTTTCGGCCGACGGAACTCACCCCTCGTCCACCGGTGGACGTTTGGGGCAATTGAAGGTTGCGACTGAGTTGCTCAATTTCCTCAAGACGGACGACACCACTACGCCCTGGTATCTGTCTGCGACTTTCGCTCTTACTTCAACCAGCGGTAACAACCAAAGTGGAAATCCAGGCAGCGTTTTGCCTGCGGCGCTCACGGTTCTGGCCTCGAATGTCAAGACCGGGGATCCCATCCCTGGAGTTAGCGTATCGTTTAGCGATAATGGGGCAGGTGGAAAATTTAGCAGCCCGGTAGCGGTCACCGGTGCCAACGGCGTGGCATCGACCACTTACACCCTGCCAACCATCCCCCAGACCGTGACCATCACTGCAACCAGCTCAGGCTACAGCGCCGCCTCATTTACCGAGACCGCCACCTCGAGCGTGACCACTCTTGGACTCGTTTCGGGCGGAAAGCAAGTTGGAACGGTGGGAACCACTTTGCCGGCGCCCATTATCATGAAGGCGAAGAATTCGTCTGGAGCGGTAGTGGCGGGTGCTCCAATCAGTTTCAGCGATGGGAACCTGGGGGGAACGTTCACACCCAATCCGGCGATCACCGGCTCGAACGGAGATGCGAGCACTTCCTATACGCTTCCCAAGGTGGCGAAATCCATTGTCGTTACCGGCACGAACGGAAGTGTGAGCGCCACGGTCAGCGAACAGTCAGTTGCCGGCCCCGCTACCGCCCTCGCCATCGTTTCCGGGAACAACCAGTCGGCGAATCCCAACACCCTTTTGCCCAGTAAGCTGATCGTCTCGGTAACGGATCAGTACGGCAATGGCGTCTCAGGGGTTACTGTGACCTTCACCGACAACGGGGCTGGAGGGACATTCTCCAGCAAAACGGCGGGCACTACCACTTCTGGACAGGCCTCGGTCAGTTACACCACTTCATCGAAGGCCGGAACGGTGACCATATCAGCTTCGACCTCCACATTGGGTCCGGTCAAGTTCACCGAGACGGTCAACTGATGCGGGTGGCCTCGGTGTCAGAAGTTCAGAGTGTTTTCTTCCGCGATCTGAAGCGGGATTTTCGCCGAAAAAGTAATTTGGCCGCTGTGCGTGTTTGTGTTCTCCCCCACGCCCACATCGGGTTCGGACATCTTTAGTGGTTTCTCGAAGGGGAGCACAATTGGATTCTTGCCGTTTCTCGAAAAGGTTTGGGTTTCTCGCCGCGTTCGCCGTTTTATCGTCTCTCTTAAGCTTCCATGAAGCATCCGCGCAAGTAAACGTACTCACCAACAAAAATGACAACGCGCGCGACGGGCAGAACATCAAAGAAACCCTGCTCACGCCAGCGACCGTGAGCGCCACCCAGTTCGGAAAGCTTTATGCGTTCAACGTCGATGGCTATGTCTCGGCGCAGCCTCTGTACATCTCCGGCCTTGCTATTAACGGCGGCACGCATAACGTGGCTTTTGTCGCAACCCAGCATGACAGTGTATATGCGATTGACGCCGATACCGGCGCCCAACTGTGGCACACCAGCTTCCTGACCTCAGGCATCACCACTACGGTGCCGATGTCCGATCAAGGTTGCAGCGGCATTACGAAATTCAACGAGGTGGGAATTCTCGGCACTCCGGTCATCGATCCAAGCACCGGTACCCTCTACGTCTCGGCCAAGACGAAGGTACTTTCCACGACGAGTTATGTCCATACGCTGCATGCCCTGGATATCACAACAGGCCTGGACAAGTTACCACCCGTGCCGATTACCGGCTCTGCTGGAACGCTGAACTTCATCCCCAAGAACGAGCTGCAGCGGCCCGGATTATTGCTCTCGAATGGCACAATCTACATCGCGTTCGGGTCCAATGGCTGCGACTTGAACGCGCGCGGCTGGGTGTTTGCATACAGCGCCGCCTTGCAGCAACTGGCGGTTATGAGCACACAGCCGGACGGCACCTATGGCAGCTCGGTTTGGCAAGGCGGTGCAGGTCCGGCTGCTGACAGCGAAGGCAATGTTTATCTTTCGACGGCGAATGGCCTCTTCGACATCGGAGCCGGGTTTCCGGACCTTGGAGATAGCGTATTGAAGTTGACGCTGGGTTCGGACGTACTGACCGCCGCTGACTATTTCACACCCTTTGACCAGGCGACTCTGGCCGCCAACGACCTGGATTTGGGGTCCGGTGGCATCACCATTCTGCCAGATCAAACCACCGGTCCCTACCAGCATTTGCTGGTCACTGCCAGCAAGCGAGGCGATGTCTACCTGATCAACCGGGACACCCTGGGGGGCTACAACCCGACTGACAACGACCAAATCCCGCAATACCTTCCCGGCGCGCTCTCCAAATATAACTTCGGAAGTCCCCTCTACTGGAACAATGGCACCAGCCAGCTGGTTTACTTTCTCGCTCACCAGGACTATCTAAAAGCATTTTCCCTAAGCAACGGCATGCTCTCCGCCACGCCGGTGGCGCAGACTGTGGGCAAGCTCACGACGGTCGGGCTTCCCGTGATCTCAGCGAACGGAAGCAGCAATGGCATTGTGTGGCTGGTTCGCAACGTCAGCAATGTCCCGTTGCTCTCCGCCTACGATGCCAGCCGCCTGGTCCTGCTCTACGACTCGAGCATGGCGGCGGGGCGCGACACCTTGGGGACGGTCGGGCATTTTGCCACTCCCACGATCGCAAACGGCAAGGTATTCGCCGGCACCCAGACGCAGTTGGTGGTTTATGGCCTGTTTCCAGTCATCACTCCAATGGCGGGCGGCGGTCAGACTGGCAGGGCGGGTAGTACGCTGCCGCTAGAGCTCACGATCACAGTAACGAATCCTTACACCAAGGCTCCGGTCTCTGGGGTAAACGTAGCTTTCAGCGATGGAGGAAAGAACGGCAAGTTCGGCAGTGCCACAGTCACCACCAATAGCAGTGGTCAGGCGTCTACCACGTATACCCTCCCGAACCTTCCCCAGACCATCACCATCACTGCCGCGAGTACGGGCTATGCACCTGCAACCTTCACGGAAAATGATGTGGTTGGAAGCGTGGCTTCGATCGCGTCGATATCGGGCGGGAAACAAGTGGAAACCGTAGGAACCTCTTTACCCGCACCCATCGTGGTGAAAGCCAAAGATGCGGTTGGCAATGCGGTCCCCGGTGCTCCTATTTTGTTCTCTGATGGCGGCGTCGGTGGCGTTTTCTCCAACCCCAATCCAGTGACCACCGATTCTAACGGGGAGACCAGCATCGCTTACACACTACCCACGAAGGCACGACCCATCACTATCACGGCATCGAATGGAAGCGTGAGTGCGAAGATCAGCGAACAGTCTATTGCCGCCAGTCCTGCCCTGGTCAATATTGTTCAGGGCAATAACCAGGCGGCGCATCCCAACACCAACCTGCCCAAGGCCCTGATTGTCTCGGTAACCGACCAATACGGTAACGGAATCTCGGGCCTGACTGTCAATTTCACGAACAATGGTGCTGGTGGAACTTTCTCTAATACAGCACCAGTTACAGTTGCTTCCGGACAGGTCAGCGTCACCTACACCACTTCGTCGCAGACTGGAACAGTGGCGATCACAGCGTCCTACTCCACGCTGTCGCCTGCCACATTCACGGAGACAGTGCAGTAAACCCTTTTGTCGATCCTCGAAATCGACTTCGAGACCAGCCGCTAGTGCAACGATTTGGGATGCAGGAATCCTTCGCGATTTCATCGGGGTGTTGTCGTCTTCGGAGGATGGTTAGCCCATTTCAACTAACCCGCCTTTTCAATCCCCATTTCTTACGATGGGTACGCCGCGACACGTACTGTCGGACATCGCAATTATGTCCCTTCGACACCTAGGCACTTGGGCGAGGCGTGCTTAGAGTCGTCACAGGGACTCTCAGAGTCGAGTGTCCTCTTGAAATCCCCCTTCGAGAGGTTTTCGGATGTCAGCCCACTCGTTCCCCCAAGCCCTGAGCCGCCAGTCGTCTAGTCGAGAAAGTCTTCTTCAACCCAGCATTCTGATTACCTTTCTGTTGCCTCTTTTTTTCCTAGCCCATGCCCTTGGCCAAGCAACCGTCAACGAAGGGCTGGAGACAGCTCTCGTCTATGTCAACGGGTCAACGGGATCGGACACGAATCCCGGTACGCAATCGCAACCGTTGAAAACCATAGGCGCCGCCGCAACCATGGCGGTAAACAACAATCACAGCGGCATTGGCACACGGGTGACCATCAATCCCGAAACTTACCGGGAGAGCATCTCGCTGAACTACAACAAGAAAGACACCAGCCTTCCCATTACTTTCGAGGCGGCCACCAATGGAACGGTGATTGTCAGCGGCGCAACCGTGTACTCAGCCTGGGCGAAGTATGGGCCGAACCCCAGCATTTACACCAACGGCTGGACCAACGACTGGGGCGAGTGCCCGCAGATGACATCCTGTCCGTATCAGCAGAACATTATGATGCGGAAGGAGATGGTCGCCGTGAACGGCACTCCCCTGACTCAGGTCATGTCTTTGACGCAGATGTTGCAAGGCACATTCTACGTGGACCAACAGGGGGCCCAGATCTATGTGTGGCCCGCGTCGGGAACCGACATGGGCACCGCGACGGTCGAGGCGGCTTCGTTACCGGTGATCTTCACCATTCAACACAAATCGAACATCGTGGTCCGTGGATTGACGTTCGAATACGCGAATAGCTGCCGCGGTGCGGCCGCCGTTGAAGTCATGGGCAATTCCACCAACATCCTGTTTGATAGCGACACCTTCCAGTGGAACAACGGACAGGGGCTGAGCATCGATAATCCAACTACAAACTTCACCGTCGAGAACAGCTTCGCCATGCATAACGGCGACAGCGGGTTCCAGGAATCGCAGACCAAGAACGGGCTCTGGCAATCCGATAACACCTCCTATAACAACTGGCGTGGCGCGCAGGCCGGGTACTACGCCTGCAATGTGTCAGGTCTCCACGCCTGGGAAGCGCACGAAGACACGATCAACGGGCTGACCACGAGTTTCAATCAGGCGTACGGCATCCACTGGGACACCGACAACGCGAATATCAATGCGAGTGCGATCAATGCCACCAGCAACCTGTTGAGTGGACTGTTCCTGGAAAAGGATGAGGGACCCATCACCTTTTCGAACAGTTACATCTGCAATCAGAACTCAGCCCTCGGAGTAGGCGGGCTGGTGCTGCGCAACTCGGAAGGGGTTTCGCTTACCAACAGCGTGCTGATGAATAACCTGCCCAGCCAGATCATGATCATCGGCGTTAAGGGCGGCATCGAAGTCACGAACTGGGAGACAGGCAAAACGACCAACCTGGTGACCCAGAACTTCGCGAACACATCGAACACGATCCAGGGCAACGGTACCAGCCAGCTGGTTTTCAAGGACAGCTACTTGAACGATTCGGACTGGACGAATTTCCAGAACACCCTGAAGTCTTCGAACAACACCTGGTGGAACGCGTCGAATTCGACCACTCCGTTCGTCGTGCCGACGCCGAAAGCTGGAAGCAAGGACAGTTTCTCCGGCTGGCAGGGTGCAACTCTGGAGGATTCGAGCTCCAGTTTCAAGGCACCGTCGGGCAATCCCGGAGCGGCGTGCAGCTTGAACCCGGTGGGTACGGATTACTGGGTGACCGTCAACACAGCTTCATTGGCCGTAAGTCCTGGTGAGACAGTAACTTACAACCTTACGTTAACTCCCCTTAATTTTGACGGAACCGCAAACCTGACACTGGATGGAGTTTCGGAGGTAAGCGGGCTGTCGGCCAATCTCAGCCCGAACTCGATTACGACCTCCGGGACATCAGTCTTGACGGTAACTGCGGGATCGAAAACAGCGCACGGAACTTACTCGATCACCGTCCTCGCCAACAGCGGCAGCATGACCCGGACGGTGACCGTGCAACTGACCGTCAACTAGAGCACTGAAATATTTGACTCCGCGGGCTCTGCGGATTTTTCTCACCTATCTCGGCGTTTTGGCAAGCGCCGCATTGAAGTGTCTCTCACCTTTCAATACACTGCTCACGACCGAGATGTCTGAATCTCGCCGTCGGAGTTTCATCTCGCATGGACGCTCCGCTGTCCTTCATGCGATCAAGAACCCAACCATGAGGTGTCGGAGGCTAACATCGATTTTTCTATATTCTTTCCTGGCCTGCCCGGCTCAGTCGCAAAATTCTGCGCACACGCGGCCCACTCCGGCGGTGGGCGGGCTGATCGCTGCCCGGGCGATGACCAGCGCACGCGCGGGTCATACGGCTACCGTGCTCCCCGACTTTAGAGTGCTGATCGTTGGCGGCAAGCAAGAGCGCGGGCTGGTCCTAGCCACGTCGGAGATCTATGATCCGACCACGGAGACGTTTTCCCCGACCGGCAGAATGTCGGGTCCGCGTGAGGGACATGTTGCGGCAGTCTTGTCCGATGGAAAAGTGCTAATCGCCGGAGGCTTGACGCGGGGCGGTGTTCCGCTAGCAAGTTGTGAGGACTACGACTCCGAAACCGGAAGGTTCACCATCCGGGGAAACATGCACTCGCGCCGCGCGGGCATGGCGGCTACCGTGCTGCGCGACGGCAGAATTCTCGTGACCGGTGGCGAAGATGGAAGTCAGGTCCTCGATTCCGCTGAAACCTATGACGTTCTAACCGGCAAGTGGACTGTCGCCCCGAAGATGACAACGCCCCGCGCAAATCACAGCGCAACACTGCTCTCAGATGGCCGCGTTTTAATTACCGGAGGAACCGGGGACCATCACTCCGTTCTTGCCAGCGCGGAAATCTACGACCCAAAGATTGGCAAATTTGCTGCCACCGCGAGCCTGCACGATGCCCGATCCCGGCACACGGCCGCACTTTTGGCTAACGGCAGGGTACTGATCGCCGGGGGCGCCGATGCAACGACTCGCGGTACCGCGCTCTCCTCTGCGGAAATCTATGACCCCCAAGCTGGAGTCTTCGTCCCAACCGGGAAGTTGGCGGAGCCGCGATTTAAACTCCCCGACTCTACGGCCCTGCTGGATGGCAGAGTTCTGATTGTGGGTGGTGCCGCTTCCGCCGAGATATACGATCCTAAGACGGGATCTTTCGCCACGATTTCTGGAAGACTGGATGCCGCCCGTTACTATCCCGCGACAATCCAGCTCATGGACGGAACTACTCGAATCTTCGGGGGATACGATTCGCTCGGCGTTAGTACCGCTAAGACGTGGATTTACAGGCCGTAGGAGGGCTCACTTCTCCAAACAGAAAAAAGGGGCAAAACTCGAGAGCTCAGCTTTCGAGAATCGCCCCGGCTTCGTCTGTCTCATCCGTCGCCTCTATCGAAGCTGTCACTTGAGTGCTATTCACAAAAGTGGTGGTGCGCGCGTTGCCGTTCCAGTTCACTACCGCGCCGGAAACAAAGCCAGTGCCGTTCACGGTCAAGGTGAACTTGGCCGCACCGGGAGCCTTAAGCCCGGGCACCAACGGCACATTAATCACGGGAATGGGATTCTGAGCCAGTACCACCGACGAGCCGGACGTCAGAGCAACCACCGCGGCAATTGTTAGCGTGAAGCCATTGGCGAAGCGGCGCGAGAGCGTTGCTCCACCATGAAATCTTGCTGCGTGCTGCTTGCACTTGTTCAAGAAGTATCTCTCCTCTAGTCTAGGTTCGGCGAATCTAGGTTCGTTGGTTAGGCAAATCATGGTCCTGCAAACCGCAAACGTTCCCCGTGTCCTGCATCTCTATCTAGAGCTAGCAATCCAGAAATCTCAGTGCGCTTGGGGGGGTGTGCTCGAAAGCTGGGGAGAAGACAACTTTACAACCTTGGTTTGGTGGCCTGCGGCTGCAGTGTCAAGATGAAGTAACTTGCATGGAGACTATCGTTCGGGAGAAGAACGTTTCGCAGGGTGCTCTGCCCATTTAGCGACGAAAATGCGTTCTGCTGCTAGACTGAAAAGCTGCAATTTCGAGCGCTCACCTTTCCGGGCGGCGCGTCTGGAGTCTAAAGTACTCAGCCCTTCAGCGTGCCAATAACCGCAACTAAATGGCCATGCTGGCGTTAGACATAGGTTGAGACGCTTGGGAAAGAACTCGAAGGAACCCGAGAACATGCCGAGAGGTCACGCCCCCGAATCGGAGTCTGCAGGACTGCTTAAGTATCTGCTTTCGAGTATGCCGTTGGTAATACTGGCTGGACTCATGGCTTGCGGTGGCGGTGGCACATCCCCAAACGGATCACCAGGCGGTGGAGGCGGGGGGGGAGGTGGCGGCGGTGGTGGTGGCGGATCAGGCGACAGTTGCGCGCGTCCAACCCCGGTTACGACCGCAGCCGCCACGCAATTGGGGGTCGGAAGCCAGGTGCCAACCACGTTCATGGATTTGCATGTGGGCAGCTATAATCTCCTGCCGGACGTGACCATTCCGTACGGGAGCCTGCGTTTGTGGGACACGGACACGGGCTGGTCGGAGATCAACAGCGCCTCCGGCGTCTACGATTGGAGCAAGCTGGACGCGTTCGAGGCGGATGCCCCGCCGAACGTGGATCTTCTCTATAACTTGGCGAGGACACCTACCTGGGCATCGTCGTCCCCGAACGACACTAGCTGCTCTTACAGTAACGCCGTGGCCACCGGCGAGGGCGGAAACGGACAGTGCGACCCTCCGAGCGATCTGAACAGCGACGGAACAGGTACCGATCAGCATTGGATCGATTGGGTCACGGCGGTCGCAACTCGCAACGCGACTCGATACAACAACAAGATTAAGTACTTCGAGATCTGGAATGAGTGGAACGTCTCGCTTTTCTGGACCGGCACTCCCGCGCAATTGGTGCGCATGGAGCAGGACGCACGCTGTGTGGTGGAAGGACCACCGGCGGATTTGCCCACCGGTTGCACCGCAAATGGCAGTTCCTTCCCGAGCGGAACGGCCCTTGATCCTGCCGCAAAGATAGTCTCGCCATCGCCGGTGGGCTCCCACACTCAGCTCAGTTCGGTTGCAAACAACCTGACGACCTACTTCGGTACGGTCGTAGGCGGAAACAACGGAGGGATGTTCGCGGACGTCATTGGCTTTCACGGATACGTGGGCACGACGTCAGCTTCCGACCTCTGTCCTAACCCGGAGGAAGTGAACACGGTCGTGGATGATCTTAATAACACGGTGCAGAGTTTCCCCGCCGAAGCCCAACTTGCTGGGGTTAATAAGCCCTGGTTCGACACTGAGGGGGGCTGGAGTAAAGCCCAGACGGAGGGCTTCACAGATCCGGACCGGCAGGCCGCTTTTCTCGCCCGCTATTTCCTCTTGCAGTGGTCCCTGGGCATCGACCGCCTTTACTGGTACCGATGGGATAGCACGCAAATGTATGGGGGTTCACTCTGGCTGGCGCCAAGCGGTCCGATTTCAGAAGCCGGTAGCGCCGACGGAGAACTCAACAATTGGATCGTTGGAGCGACGCTGAGCAGCGCCTGCACGCCGAACACGCCGAGCGGGGATTTCTGGTCGTGCGGATTCACGCGCTCTGGTGGATATCAGGCTCTCGCAGTTTGGGATGTATCGCAGGACTGTTCAAACGGATCCTGCCCCACCGAGAACTTCCCGGTCCCCACCGGAACAGCTTACACTCAGTATGTCGATCTCGAAGGCAATGTGACCAGTATCACGGGCACAACGGTCCCCGTCGGCGCGAAGCCCATTCTGCTTGAGACCGGCAACATACCGTAACGATCGCGAAGCCGCCAACAGAAAGGGGCGGCCGATCACGGCCGCCCCTTTTGTCGAACAGGAATCTCCAGTTTAAAGCTTCAGACTTCAGGGCTGTCCATTGGCATCGGTGAAAGAGAGAGTGTGGTCGTCCGATTCGAAGGGACTCAGGCTGTACACGCCGCCGAAAATATTCATCTGATTGTGCACAGGGTCATACGCGGCGCTGTGAAATCGGCGGGTTGGAGCCGTTGTCAGCGGAACAATCTGGGTCCAAGCCGCCGTGCCGCCTTGGCCATTAGCGCTCGACAAAACCCAAGTGTCGCCGAGTAGGTTGGTGCCGTCCCAGCCTCCGTCTACCGTCATGAGATTATTCTGGACGTCGTACGTGGCACTGTGACCGGAACGAGCTACCGGCCCACTATTCGAAGGCGTGACCTGGGTCCAGACAGGCGTGCCACCGTTGCCGTTGGCGTTGGAGAGAACCCAGATGTCGCCGAAAGGAGCGCCACCAGCATCACCGCCGTAGACGGTCATGGTGTTGGTCGTGGAGTTGTAAATGGCGCTGCTGCTCTGCCTCGGGCTGGGGCCGACTCCGGTAGGCGAAAGTTGAGTCCACGCCGGAGCAGCCGAGAGTGCGTTCGCGTTGCTCAGGACCCAGACGTCATTAAAGTAAGCGGATTGGCAGTTGAATCCCCCGAAGACAATTAGCCGGTTGGTGGTGGGATCATACACACCGGTGTGATGGCTGCGAGCCGCGGGAAGCGTGCCGGCGATGGTCTTGGAAATCCACGTGGGCTTAGCCCCTACAACATTGTTGGCGCCGGTCATCACCCAATAGTCGTTGGCGCATGGCGCGGGGAACCCTTTGGCGCCTCCAAATACCATCAAGCGATTACTTCCACTGTCGTAAATTCCGATGTGCCCGCCCCGGTTGGCAGGATGAGTGCCACTTACAACCACCGACACCCAATTCAAATTATTCGAGCCGATCGCTCCGTTGAGTTCCCAGTAGTCATTGAAATTCGTATTGGTTAAGGCGTGCTGTCCGGCGAAAACAAACATCCCATTGCTGACTGAATCGTAGAACATGGACTGCGCATAACGAGTAGCAGGACCACCTCGAGTCCATGCGCTGGTCCCACTGCCGTTGGCGTTGCGGAGAATGAAAGCGTGGTCGTCTGCCGCAAGCTTCTTCGCGCTGCTGGATCCGGCGAAAACATACATCGCGTTGGCGCTCGAGTCGTATACAGCAGTGTGGTATCCGAGCGTAGGCGCCGTACCGGTGGGGGTGATCTTCGTCCAGGACGGAGTGCCTCCGATTCCATTCGCGAAGGTCAGCACAAAAGTGTCCGACAACGTGGTCGTCTTGTAGAACCCTCCAAAAATGGTCATGCGATCGTGGACGCTGTCGTAAACGGCAGAGTGGCCGGTACGCGCCATCGGAGCTGTGCCGGTCGGGGACAATTGCGACCACACAGCGCTGCCGCCTGTGCCATTCGCGTTGGAAAGAACCCACACATCCCCAAAATCAACTCCATTCACATCCCCACCGTAAATGATTAGCACATTGTTCGTGGAGTCATAGACGGCGGTGCTGCACTCACGGGTGGCCGGGGGCGTCCCAAACGTAGCAAGCTTTCTCCATGCGGGAGTACCTCCCTCACCGTTCGCATTGCTCAACACCCAGACGTCATTGAAATAGCCTTTCGAGCAATTGTTGCCGCCGAAGACAATCATGGAATTCGTCGTCGGGTCATAAACTGCCGCTGAGTGAACCCGGACCGACGGCGCAGTACCGGACGGACTCAACTCAAGCCAGGTGGGAGTTCCGCTATGGCCGTTCGCTCCGTCGAGCACCCAGACATCGTTGGCGCAGGGACCGGGAAGTCCCAATCCGCCTCCAAACACTGTCATGCGGTTGGTGTTCGGATCATAGGTGGCAACGTGGCCAAACCTGGGGGCTGGTCCGGAGTCGCCGGCGGACATGCTGGTGGCGGAGATGTGTTTGTCAGTTCCAGTACTGATCAGCCACAAATCGTTGAGATCGGTATTCGTGGCGGCATCCTGGCCACCGAAAACAATCATTTGCTTGTTGGCGGAGTCGTATACGGCAGAGTGAGAAAAACGCGGCACCGGACCGTACTGCGTCCAGGTCTGTGCATTCAGCAATGCTGCTGACGCGCAGCAAGAACAAAAAATGATAAGCAGACGGATAGCTACGACGGGCGTTTTCCAGACCTTCACGAGGCGACTCCCTGGGTGGAAAAGGTGGTGATGCGGGGGAGAAACAGATAATCTATCGAAGAGTACGTAGGGCTGTATTCCTTGTCAAGGAGAGGATTGGACTGCTCCGCATGGGACTTTCCTCTCCTGTGCAAGTTCTTGCTAGCTCAGGGTACCGGTTTTGCCTGGCACCTTGAAATGGTATAAGGATTCGGAAGGCCGCTCTTAAGGTGGATGCCAGATCCGGCAGCGGGTGACGATCCGACTGGCTGTTATCGATGACTCAAGAGAGGTGGATTTTTCAATGGCGATCAACCTATCCAAGAAAAAGGTCTCGGTACTCGGGGCCGGAAAGCTTGGAGGAATGCTCCTGCTGGCGTGGATGCGGGAAGGATTATTGACGAAAGAGTTAACGCGGGCCACAGTGCGGCATCCGGAACGGGTTCGCGGCCTCGCGGAGAAACTCCGCATCAAGGTTGGCACTGACAATGCCAAGGCAGTGCAGGGCGCGGACATCATTTTCATTTGCGTAAAGCCACAAACCGTGCAGGAGGTTGTGGAGGAAATCCGTCCGCACATTTCGCCCGGGCAGCTCTTGATCTCGGTAGCCGCTTCTGTTTCCACCGGTCAGATCGAGACTGCGCTGGGGACGAAAACCGCAGTGGTACGAGCCATGCCTAACACTCCGTGTGCCCTGGGAGTCGGTATGACAGGCCTTTGCAAAGGGCAGTATGTCTCCGCGGAAGAGATCGCCCTGGCTTGCTCATTGTTTGACGTAGTGGGAAGAACCGTCGTGGTGGATGAGAAACACATGGACGCGGTCACGGGCCTCTCCGCCAGCGGGCCGGCATTTATCTACATTATTTTGGAGTCATTGGCGGAAGCTGGAGTAAAGGTCGGACTGCCCCGTGATGTGGCCACACTTCTGGCGGCCCAGACGACGATGGGAGCGGCCAAGGTTGTACTGGAGACCGGCGATCATCCGGCGCTCTTGAAAGATGCCGTCACCACGCCGGCTGGGTGCACCATCGACGGAATCATGGAGTTGGAGGAAGGAAAATTGCGCGTGACTCTGATTAAGGCCGTGGTCAAGGCCACTCAACGCGCTAAGGAGCTCGCTCACAACGGGTAGCGACCGAGATTCCCGATCCAACGCCGAGCGCTACGCCGCCCGTTTTCTGGCAGGCATAGCCCTGATCTATGCACTGCTGGCCGGCCTGCATACCTTGCAAGACTTTGACCTGGGTTGGCAGCTTGCGACGGGACGCTGGATCGTCCAGCACCACCAGATTTTCTCTACCGATGTTTTCTCCTACACCGCGCATGGTGCGCCGTGGGTTTATCCCGTTCTCTCCGGAATCATCTTCTACCTGATCTATCTCGCAGGTGGATACGCGTTGCTTTCGTGGATGGGGGCAGCGGCTTGCGCAGGGACGGTTGCGCTCCTTCTTCGCCGGGACAATATCGTCGGTTTGATTCTAGCTCTGGTGGCAGTCCCTCTGATTGCGAACCGGACTCAGCCTCGAGCCGAAATGTTTACGACGGTGTTGTTTGCCGCATTCCTCAGCCTGTTGTGGCGGCACTATCTCATTGGCCACCAGCGCCTTGGCCGTTCGTCGCTATGGCTGTTGCCGGTCCTGATGGTCGCCTGGGTCAACCTTCACTTGGGATTTGTTGCCGGCCTGGCGCTCTGTTGCGCGTATGTGCTATTGGAGCTTCTGGACTTGCTCCTTCTTGACACCCGCACCGCGCCGCGCACTCGTCTGCGAAGCGCGTGGCCATGGCTAGCCTTGACCGGCTTTGCCACGTTGGTTAATCCATGGGGCGCCTCCATCTACCTTGCCCTGGCAAGTCAGGAACGCGCTCAAAAGCTCCATACCTCATGGGTGGTCGAATGGGAGAGCATTCGTCCGTCCTGGACCAGCCTCCGGCAGGCGCTCGATTGGCGAGATCCACAAAGTTCATTCTGGTGGCTGCTTGCGATTGCTCTGGTCTGCATTGGGATCTCATTAGCGCGCAGGCGTTGGGGAGTAGTCCTTTTGCTTTTGGGCTCTTCGTACCTCACGATTCAACACGTGCGGATGAAGGGGTTGTTTGCATGCGTCGCAGTACTTGTTGGCGGATTTGTTCTCGAGGAGTTCTGGGAAAACCCAACAGCCTCACCGGCAAATGCGAACGTGCAAGTGCCGAAACCCGCGCGCCTCGAACGGGGCAGCGTTGCCATATTGCTTCTGACAGTAGTGTTGGCCGGATTGGCAGGAGTTCGTTCCTGGGATCTCATCACCAACCGTTATTACCTGAGATCAACCGAGTTGTCGCTGTTCGGAACTGGACTTTCATGGTGGTATCCGGACCGGGCGGTCGAGTTTCTTCGAAGAGAAAAGCTGCCGGCCAATGTCTTCAACAGTTACAGCCTCGGTGGTTTTGTATCGTGGCGCCTGTTCCCCGATTACCGAGACTACATCGACGGCCGGGCGATCCCATTCGGCTCACAACTATTCTTTCGCGCTTACGATCTGAGCGTGGAACCTCCGGAATCGGCTGCCTGGCGGCTGGAAGCCGATGCCCGCGGCATCAACACCATCATCGTCTCGCTCGCTCGTTATGAAGGCATCACTTTATTCCCGCAGCTTCCTGCCTTTTGTCGAAGCCAATCGTGGCGTCCCGTCTACATGGATGAGGTCTCGGCGATCTTCGTCCGCCGCACGCCGCAAACGACCTCGCTGATCGACCGGTTGCAGCTTGATTGTGACAAGGTCTCCTTTGCTCGTCCCGCCGATCTGGACGGTGCAGGATCCGAGCGACGCAAGGCAGAACTATTCAACTTCTGGGCCAACGCCGCTGGAATCCTCTGTAGCCTTGGGCGCTACTCGGAAGCGCTCGCCTACCTGGACCGCGTACCAACGATTTTCGACGGCAACGCCAACCTTCATCTCACTCGCGCTCTTGTGCTCGAGCACACCGGCCACGCTGCGGAAGCCGAACAAGAGTTCCACACCAGCATCCGGATCGAGCCCAGTGAGGAAGGCTGGTTTGACCTGGGGCTCTTCTACATGACTCAAACGCGTTATGGCGATGCGGCCGAGGTATTCCGGCGATCGGCAGACTCTTCTTCGCGTCCTCACGACATGTGGATGCTGCTGGGTCAGGCCGAGTTACAAATGGGCCAACCCCAACAGGCTCTGGTGGCCTTCGACAAGGCCGAGGCATCGAGCCCATTTCGCGATGGCGGAGAATCCCTCGGCGCCGGCTTCAATTCCATGGTAGCGACAGGCCGTGCAAAAGCCTGGTACCAATTGGGAGACTTAGCGCGGGCCGTGAGGTTCCAGCAAGACGCCGTGAAGTTAGCGCCGGATGACGGCAAGCTGTGGCTGGGACTGGCTGATCTTTACGAGGCTCAAGGCAGCACCGAGCAGGCCGAACGTGCCCGCAGTCACGCCATGCCGCGAAAAGATTAAGGGAAGCACTTGACGGAGCCAACTGCGCGGCTCAACCAGCGCGGCCCCGGTCTTTACTTCTTGAATCTGTTTTCTCGACTCGATCTCAACCTTACAGTGACCGCAGGAAGTTCACCAGATCCTGCTGGCTCTTCGAACTCAGTTTGTTGAAGTTGGTCACGCTCTGGTTCGCTTCCGACGCGGGGTAGGTGCTGTTGCCCAGGCTGTAGTGATCTTCAATCGCGGTCACGATGTTGTTGGTGCGGCCGTCATGCAGGAAGAAGAGGCGTTGTCCGATGCCCCACAGCGGACCGGTTCTGAATTCATCCGGTCCCGCTTGTCCCTGTGCAAGGCCATCCGCTAAACCCGGGCCCATGTGGTGCACCAGGAGATCGGAATACAGACTGATGGTGATATTCCCCAACGCGGGCCGCGATGTGGGCGGCGTCTTGAACGAGGTAGTGTGGCAGTACACGCAACCGGCGTTGGTAAACTGCGTCTTCCCGTTCTTGGTGGAACTGGTGGAGGGTCCTGGAGTCGGTGGCGTCAGCCACTGGATAAAGTACTCGGAGCGCTCCGCATCGCCGGGGAACATTTCGGTCAGGATTCCAGGCGTGAAATTGGTGACCGTTTCCGGCACGGGATTGAAAACGCAGCCCGGCGTCTGGTCGATTTCATTGGGGAAAGTCTCGTTGGTAACCCCCATTTCCACGTTGTATTGGTTCGCCGACATTAGCAGCGTGGAGCGAACCTGTGCCTTCCACCCGAAGCGCATGATACTGCCGTCATTCCCGCTGTAGTTAGGATGCCCGGTTATCCCCAATGATGCCTTCTGGGTCAGGTTTGAATTCATGTTGTTGACGATATCGATGTTTCGGACCACTTCGATAAGGCCTGCTCCGTATGTCGGAGTCACCTGACGAAGGACAAGATTGTTCTGCGCGGCGGCCGTCACGAAATCGGGCTGCGAAATCGTGCAGCCTTTGGCGTCGCTGCGGCCGGTCACCGTAAACAGTTGGTGAACCGTGCCATCCGCAATCGTCGTACCCGGCTGATTGATGAAACGGGCCTCCAATATTGGCCCTGTCGAGGTGATGAAGTAGGGCATGGTGTTGGCCGCGCCATTGTAGGTGTAGACCGAGAACAGGGGATTGGAAGGTGGGCTCGATCCTCCCGGCGCGGGATAGGCATGGCAACTGGCGCAGGAGTTTGAATTGAAACGTGGCCCTAGTCCACCATCCACCGGAGAGGTGACGATGACGTCATGGACGCGGTTGAACTCCGTGGTAATGCTGGGCTCAATCTGCTGTTCGTTGGCGCTTAGCGACTTCAGGAAACCGCCGGCATCCGCAGGCAAAGGCCGGGGACCGGGGTCCGTAGCCGTGACCGCCGGGGTTGATCCGCCCCTCGCGGACTTCGGGAAGTAAACAGTCGCCCCGGCGCAGAGGAGCAACAACAGAGTGACTGGCAGAACTCCCTTGAACCCTTTGTATTTGCTGAGTTGAGCCTGCACTCGAATTGTTCTCGCCCACAATGACATAGCGGTCCCCTTCGTGTTCGTCATGCCGAAGTCCTACAGAGAGCGCAGGAAGTTGACCAGATCCTGCTGATTGGATTGCGATAACGCATTGAAATTGTTGATGACAGTATTCGCTTCTGAATTCGGGTACACGCCGTTGCTCAGGCTGTAGTGGTATTCAATAGCCTGCACAATGTCAGCGGTACGGCCATCATGAAGGAAGAAGTATCTCTGGCCAATGCCCCACAGCGGTGCGGTGCGGAATTGATCCCCAGTCGCGTTGCCTTGAGTGACGTTATCCGCCAAATTCGGCCCCATGTCGTGAACCAGCAAGTCGGAATAGAGATTTGCCTGCACGTTGCTCAGGGCCGCAATGGAAGAACTCGGAGTAGCAAACGAGTTGTTGTGGCACATATTGCAGCCGATGGTATTGAACTGCACCAGGCCGTTGGACGTCGACGTCGTCGGCGCCACGGGCGTAGGAGGCGCCAGGAAGCGCATGAACAGCGAGAAACGCTCCAGATCGCCGGGGAAGTTCACCGGTATCTTTGGAGCCTCACCCGTATCGTTCCGGTCGTCCGGAACACCTTTGGTTTTGTTGGTTCCGGGCGGAACCGGGAACGGCGGCAAGCACCTGGCGATGGACTCATCGTTCTCGCTGGGAAACGCTTCATCACTAACGCCTTCTTCCACCGTGTATGCCTCGCCCGCAAAGTAGAGGAGAGACTTGTTCTGGGCCTTCCAGCCGAAACGCGTGATGGTGCCGTCGTCGTCGCTATAGTTCGGATGTCCGGTAATCCCAAGGGACTGTTTCAACGAAGTGTTCGAATTCATGTTGTTCAGGATGGCGCTTTCCTGAATCAATTCGATGAGACCGGCGCCGAAGGTTGGCGTCGTCTGCCGGAAGATAATGTCGTTGTTCGCCTGAGCAGTAGTGAAATCAGGTTGGACCATGGTGGTACAACCTGGGGCGTCCGTACGGTTGGAAATCGTAAACATCTGGTGGACGCCACCGTCCGGGGTCACGCCGTCAGACTTAAACGGAAACCGCGCCACAATCACGGGCCCATTGCTAGTGACAAAATAGGGCATGGTGTTGGTAGCGCCCTGCAATTGATAAATAC
>OCZU010000300.1_pt1 | contig 34856 bp, 30 predicted proteins | sample 1539001 | NCBI WGS metagenome assembly OCZU01 (sample SAMEA3539306, study PRJEB22396) | soil metagenome | biome: tundra; feature: field; material: soil | place: USA | collected 2010-05 | depth 0.15 m | reverse complement strand
AAGCAGGTGCGTTCGTGCCCTTCGACAAGGAGGTGGGCTACCGCGTCGTGGACGCACTGAAGGAAGTGGCCGCACGGCATCACGCCAGCCCAGCCCGTGTGGCGCTCTCGTGGGTGCTGGGACGGCCGGCCGTTAGCAGCGTCATCATCGCTGCCCGCAAGCCCGAACAACTGGAGGATAATATTGGCGCCGTAGAGCTTCAGCTCTCGGAAGACGACACCCGACTCCTTGACGCGGCGTCCGATCCGGGCGTTCCATATCCGAAGTGGATGGTCCTTCAACTCGACACCGCGGAAGACCCTCGTTCGAAGATTCTGCATCCCGAGCGTTACGCGGATGGCGGTCCCTGGAAAGACCTCCGCCGGACCGGGTGGTCCGGCTGAGCTATCAAACGGTGTCGGCGGACGTCGTTTGCTGCGCTGATGTCGTGTGTCGCTGAATGAGTGAAAATACTCCGCCAAGGACACCGACCAACAACGCAGCGATGCCCCAGAATGTGCCACTGAAGTGATTTCCGAGCAGCGCATCGAGTGAAAGATATCCTGGGCCGGTGAACGCAAAACTTAACGCTGCGACACCAAGTACAAGGGTGTACTCGTACCCACCGTTCTGAGCGAAGAAGCCCTTTTTGATGTGCACGGTCAATGCCACGAGCATCACGCTGCAAATGACCGCGGCCCCAATCGGCGTGAGTAACCCGAGCGCCAGAAGGAGACCGCCCCCGGTCTCTGCGAGGCCTGCCATCAGCGCATGGCGCCGCCCTGGCAGGAACCCGATCGTCTCGAAGAACTGACCGGTGGCCTCTAGACCTGGTCCACCGAACCACCAAATAATTTCTGTGCGCCATGTGCGGCGAGTGTCAGTCCTGCAGTCAGTCGTAGAAGTAGAAGCCCGATCTCCATACGTAACCCATCCTTGTCGACCTGAGATGCTTAAGGATCGTGTGTCGTCTAGTTAGACGACAGATGTCTTACAAAAGAGCCTGGCCCATGCGGTGCTGGGCCCGTGACGTTCTCGCCGCTTTGGAGAGCCGGCCGGGCGATCCCCAGCTTCTGCATCTTGTGGATCAGCGTAGTGCGTTTCAGGCCGAGTTTGGTGGCTGCGCCTTTCGGACCGCCGATTATCCAGCCGACTGTTTCCAGCGTCCCCAGAATCAGAATCCGTTCGGAGTCGCGCAACGTTGTTGCACCTAGAGAGATGGCAGGGCGATGCTCAGGTTCTGCGGCGGGCAAAGGATTGGGAAGCACACCATCGTTTGAGAGAATTACGGCACGTTCGATCAGGTTCTGCAGTTCGCGGATATTCCCCGGCCACTGATAAGAACTGAGCGCAGCCATCGTTTCTGAAGGAATGTGCTCGATTTCCCTCCCCATCCGGCGGCCTAAAATGTCGACAAAATGGGTCACCAGGGCTGGAATGTCTTCGCGGCGTTCGCGCAATGGTGGCAGCAGGACGGGGAAGACATTCAGACGATAGTAAAGGTCGCTGCGAAATTCGCCTCGATTCACCATCTCCGTCAGATCCCGATTCGTTGCAGCCACCAGCCGCACGTTCACCTGGTGAGTCCGAGTGCTGCCCAGGCGCTCGAATTCCTGTTCCTGCAATACGCGCAGCAGTTTGGGCTGCAGTGCCGGCGGAATATCGCCGATCTCGTCCAGGAAAAGTGTGCCTTTGTCGGCGAGTTCGAAACGGCCAATCTTTTGCGCGATGGCGCCGGTGAATGCACCCCTTTCGTGGCCAAAAAGCTCACTCTCCAGCAGATCCAGCGGAATGGCAGCGCAATTCAACCGTACGAAAGACCGCCCGCACCTTGAGCTGATGTTGTGGATCGCGTGTGCGATGAGTTCCTTACCGGTGCCGGTTTCTCCCTGGATCAACACGGTGGAACCCGTAGGTGCGACGCGTTCGACTTGTTCGAGCACTGCTTCCAGCGCAGGACTATTGCCGATGACCTGCTGGAATCTGCGGTCGTAAGAATCCTGATCACCCGTTCGCAATGTCCCGGTAGCTTCCACAGAGAACCCCCTTCTGCTGCGTACACGCTTCTTATCCGGCTCAACGCTCCAGAGCCGCTCGGACACTCTCGAGCAGGGCTTCATCGTCGAATGGTTTTGCCATGAACTCCACTGCGCCTGCTCTTAAGGCCTGCATCCGCATTTTCTCGTCGCCGTGGGCCGTGATGAAGATGGTCGGAATCCTGCACTGATCAGCGTTGAGCTTGGCCTGCAATTCCAGACCGGACATTCCCGGCATGCGGATGTCCGCGACCAGACATCCAACCTCATGCTGTTGGCCAGACTTCAGAAATTCCTCCGCTGACGCAAACGCTTGCGCCGGCAGGCCGACTGATTTCAGCAGGCCCTGCAATGCGCTGCGCATCAAATCATCGTCATCAACAATTGCCACCATTTTCCCCTTCTTTCGAACGACCATGATGCAACCCTAGCAGCCCGTTCAACGATGGCGCAATTATGCTTAGGTGGCGGCGCAATCATACTTTGGTATAGGGGCGGAATATCAGCTGCGGGTATCACTATGTGCATCGGCTTTGATGGGCAGAGTGAAATAAAACCTTGCGCCCCGAGGAGAATTCTCGGAAGCCCACAAGAGGCCGCCATGCGCTTCAACAATGGTGCGGCTGATCCGAAGTCCCATGCCGGTCCCTTGGGGCTTGGTGGTAAAGAATGCATTAAAGATCTTGTCCTGCTGCGGTGGAAGCCCCACGCCGGTATCGCTGACCGAGATCAGCACCTGACCATCATCACCGCGCTGCGACTGGATGGTGAGCTCGCGCGTCCCATCCACATCTTTCATCGCGTCGATGCTGTTTACGATGAGGTTCATCAACACTTGTTGCAGTTGCACGCGATCCCCCATGATCTGAGGGAGGTCTGCAGTGAGTTCCGTCCGAACTAGCACGGCGTATTGAGTTGCCTCGCTGTGCAGGAGAAGCATCATCTCTCGAATAATCTCGTTTACATCGACCAATTCCCGGTCTGGAGTACCCTTCTTGAAGAGCAGGCGGACTCGCTTGACGATTTCGCCCGCACGCCTTCCGTCTTGTACCATTCTTGACGCAGCCGCGCGCGCCTCATCAAGATCGGGTTGATCGCGGGATAGCCAGCGCAAGCAAGTATTGGCATCGGTGACGGCGGCGGCAATCGGCTGATTGACTTCGTGCGCTAGCGAGGCGCTCAACTCTCCCATGCTGCTCACCCGCCTGACGTGTGCGAGATCGGCCTGCGCTTGGCGCAACCCCTCTTCGGCCTGCTTGCGGTCCGTGATATCGCGAATGGCGCTGGAAATCAGCACGCCCTCCTCGGTCTCCAGCGGGCTGAGGCTGATCTCCACCGGAAACTCGTGCCCATCTTTATGCAGGCCACATAGTTCCAACCGGGATCCCATCGGCCGCGCGCGAGGGTCGGCAACAAAAGCCGAGCGGTGTTCCAGATGCTTACTCCTGAACCGCTCCGGCGCCAACACTTCGATTTCGTTCCCCAACACCTCTCGTCGTTGATAGCCAAACATCTTCTCCAGTTGCGCATTGACCAAAACAATTGTGCCCTCATGATTCACGACCGCAACCGCATCGGGCGCCGATTCCAGTAAACCGCGGAATTTCTGTTCGCTCCGGCGCAGCTTTTCTTCGGCCCGCTTGCGCTCCACGATCTCGGCTTGCAGCTGCTCGTTGGTTCTGGCAAGTTCGGCAGTGCGCGCCCGCACCATGTTTTCCACTTCGTCGTAAGCCTTGTGGAGCGCCAGTTCCACACGGCGCCGCTCCCGGATTTCCCCTTCGAGCTCCTCATTGGCGGCGCGCAATTGAGCCGGGCTTGGGAGGACTACGGCATCCGGTACAAGGTGCACGAACAACGCTGCAGTGGCCACGGAGGACACCGCTGTAATGGCCTTGATGACACCAGCCAGCCGGTAGGTGCCGTGCCAGAGCGTCCAGACCTCCATCAGATGCGTGGTTCCGCAGCCGAATATGAAGATACCGAACATCAAGAACATCCAGTGAAAGGGCAGGTCGCGCCGCTTTCGGACAAAGTAGACCAGCGCCAGGGGGATCACATAATTAAGATAACGCGATCATGGTGTCCGAGATCGCGTGTAGCCAGACGATCTCCGGCTGCCAGAGATAGCAGTACCCGTGTCCCATGAAATCGGACGAGAACAGTTTCGTTAGGAATTCGGGCATCTTCCCCTCCCCTTCCGCTCGGGGGTCGCTTGGTTAGAATTCGTCGAGTCGTCGCAAACGAAGCGTGAACGGATTTCACGCGGACCCCAGGGCCGAAGTTGAAACCTCAGAACCGGAGGTTTGACAACTTGTGGAAAAATTGTAGCAGGACGCTCGTGTTCGTACTAGGACGGTAAGTTTTTGGGTTTGCGTCAGCATCGCGCCGATGCCAACTATTTCACTGTGGATGGGGTCAGCGCTAATTTCGGCCTCACCGGCTACCTTCGCTTGCCTTTTGACTGCGGCATTATGCTACTTCTTGCCGGGCGGAAGCCCGAGCTTCGCCGCCATTCTGACCAAGTCCGCCAGTGATTCAGCCTGCATCTTCCGCATCACGTGCCCGCGATGGATCTTCACGGTGATTTCGCTGGTTCCGAGCTCAAACGCTATTTGCTTATTGAGCATGCCCGAAACTACCAGAGCCATGACTTCGCGCTCGCGTGGGGTGAGCGATTCGTAGTGCTTTCGCAACTCGCCAAGTTCGCTCTGCTGTTGACGCGCTGTCCGATCGCGATCCAAAGCCTGATGAATCGCATCCAGCAAATCCTGGTCCCGGAATGGCTTGGTCAGGAACTCGACCGCGCCGGATTTCATGGCCTTTACCGTCATCGGAATATCTCCATGGCCGGTGATAAAGATGATGGGAATCCGGATTCCGGCGTCAACCAACTCGCGCTGAAAATCCAGACCGTTGACTCCGGGAAGTCTCACGTCCAGGACCAGGCAGCTTGGCCCGTCCGGCCGCTTGCTGCGTAGAAACTCTTGCGCTGTGGCGAAGGTCTCGGAGCGCAAGCCAACCGATTTCAGCATGCCTTGGATTGAGGCACGCACCAAGTCGTCGTCATCGACCACAAACACCGTGGGGGCGGCTGCCGGCGTCATTCACTCGCCTCCAGGTTGGTGAGCAATGCGACGGCCAATGCCGTCGGCAAACAAGTGAACGACTTCTCGCCATTTATGCGGAATCGCAGCCGGGCCTCGTCCTCGTCTAGCATGTTCTTATCCAAAATCCAAAGCGGGAGAACATGATAACGCAGTGTCCTCGGTCCGCGAAACGGACCCGTGCGGGGAGTTCCAGTGTTGGGAGAGCAGGTTTTCGAGAACAGAGATTCGGACGTAGTAGCAGCGGCTCGCCAGCTATCGCACAGGCGAGTCGAGACCCAGGCATCAGTACACGGCTGAGACCCGTCCAAATGCCGACAGCACTATCAACCTGTTGACACTCGGGACAGCCAGTTCTCTTCACTTCGCTAACCGACAACCTTAAAACGCATGGGCTTAGCGGCATCGCGACGTTTGGAGAGCTGCATGCAATTCACTCGAGGTGACGTAGTCGCCGAAACCTGACCGTTTTGGGTCCTCCCTCGAACGTTGGTGCAGGGAACGGCGCTACGTCAAGAGTCGCAAGTTGCTTCAGTAATCGGAGCAGGTGGATCTGAATTCGAAAGGATGGAATTGCAATGGCGAATCAAGAGACGAAAATGTGCGCACACGTCCCGTGTCTTTGCACTGTAGCAAATGGAGAAGAATACTGCGGAGAGGCTTGTCGCGACGCGGGAAGCGAAGACGTGGAAATCGCATGTCAATGCGACCATCCGGCGTGTCCGCTAACGGTTCGGCAATTCGCAGCTCGTAGTGCCGCTGACTTTGCCAGCTAAATAACCGCAGATCTGGCGGAGCCATCAGCCGTCAGGCTGCTGCATTCATCGCTGGAGGACTAATTATGAAACTTGTGAAACAGAGTTTATCGCTTCTTCTTTCCGGTTGTCTTTTGTTCGTCACGACGCCGGGAGTATTGGTGGCGCAGGCTGACCAATCCGCCCCGCAACCGCCGGTTCAGACCGCGCCACAGACGCCGGAACAGCTGCAGCAACTGGTAGCGCCGATCGCGTTGTATCCAGATGCCTTGGTGGCGCAGATCCTCGCCGCTGCTACCTATCCCGACCAAATTGTTGAAGCCGATCGGTGGCTGCAGCAGCATACCGACCTCAAGGACGAACAACTCGGCAAAGAAGTCGATAAGCAGCCTTGGGATCCCAGCGTGAAGGCCCTCGTCGAGTTTCCTTCGGTGCTCGCGAACATGGACAAGAATCTCTCATGGACCTCGTCGCTTGGCGATGCTTACGTCAACCAACAGCAGGACGTGATGAATGCTGTTCAGGCGATGCGTGACCGTGCGGAGAAGGCCGGCAACTTAAAGAGCACATCGCAAGAAAAGGTGAGCAAGCAGGGGCAAACCATTGTCATTGAACCGGCTGACCCTGAGGTTGTTTACGTTCCTGAATACGACCCTTGGCTGGTATACGGAGAGCCCATCGGAATCTGGCCGGGCTGGTATTGGTATCCGGGGCTGTTCTTTGACGGTCCCGGAATTGCGTTTGGTTTCGGCTTTGGAATCGGCTTCTTTGGCGGGTTTGGCTGGGGCTGGGGACACTGGGGATACGACTGGCATAATCACGGGATCACTTTCAACCACGGCGCCTACATCTCCCACAGCAGAGTTTTCGTCAATCGCAATAATTTCAATCGCGCCGGTGGATTTCATGGTGGTGGCTTTGCGGGGGGCCGAGGCTTCGCCTCATCGGGCCACGGCTTCGCGGCCGGCACCCACTCAAGCGCATTCAGCGGCTTCAATCATGGAGGAGTCGCAAGAGGCTTCTCTTCCCGCGGGCAGTCGAGCTTCGGTGGAGGCTTTCATGGTGGAGGTTTCGGAGGCGGAGGTTTTCACGGAGGGGGAGGCGGTCGCCGGTAATTCGGTTCGATTACTACAAATGACACTGATGATATGGAGAAAGAACTCATGCACACAAACAATATGACGCTTGAAACATTCACAGTGAGATTTGCCTGGGGGTTCGCATCCACCGTCGTTTTTCTGCTGGTGGTGGGCTTGCTGTTGCTGGTCGCGGGCTTGGCCGGATCAAGCTTTGCTCAGGATTCACAACCAAAGACGTTCTCGTCTCCTGCAGAAGCCAGTGACGCTCTCTTTCAGGCTGCCCAAAAGGAAGATGAGCCGGCCCTGGAAGCCATCCTCGGAGCAGGAAAGGAAGTCACTTCATCGAGCGACGAAGTGGAGGACAAGCTCGAACGCGAGCAGTTCAGCCAAAAATACCAAGAAATGCACCGTCTTGTCAGAGAGCCCGATGGAAGTACGGTGCTGTACATCGGCGCAGAAAACTGGCCCTTCCCGATTCCACTGGTTTCAAAGAACGGCGCATGGTACTTCGATTCCAAAACCGGAGCGCAGGAAATGCTGTTCCGAAGAATTGGAGAAAATGAGGCCGTAGCGATTGAAGTCAGCGAGGAATTTGCGATCACAAAGAAGGACCAGGACGCAAAGCCAGCTAGCTACGACCCGATTACCCAATTCGCCCAAAGCCTCGTATCCGCCGGTTTGGCAAATGCCGGCAGCAATGACTCCTCTCCATTCCACGGATACTACTTTCGACTCGTGAATGGAAACTCTGCGGCCGCGACTAGCCGCTATGTCTCCGTCGGCGATAAGAAAACCGGCCTGGCTTTGGTGGCATATCCCGCGGAGTACCGGTCGTCGGGGGTCAAGACTTTCATAGTCACCAAGAATGATATTGTTTACGAAAAGGATCTGGGGCCTAACACGACGACGGTCGCCCCAGGTATAAAGGCGCGCAATTCCAGTTGGCGCCCCGCGGAATAAATGCATTGATGGAGAGTGAACTGTGAAAGACAGTACCAAGAAAGCAACTAGTCTGTCGGCCGCCACAGCCGGAACAATCGAACTCGGCAGTGAACTCACTGTCAATCGCCTTGGTTTCGGAGCGATGCGCCTGACCGGCGAAGGAATCTGGGGTCCACCGAAGGACCGTGCGGCGGCGATAGCCGTTCTCCGCCGAGCCGTTGAGTTGGGAGTCAACTTCATCGATACTGCTGATTCCTACGGTCCCAATGTCAGCGAAGAGTTGATCGCCGAAGCGCTGGCGCCTTACCCCAAGGACCTTGTCATCGCGACCAAGGGTGGATGGAATCGCCCTGGGCCGAACCAGTGGACCCACGATGCCAGCCCGGCGCACTTGCGCGAGGCGGTGGAAGGCAGCCTGAAGAGACTTCGCCTCGACCGAATCGACGTATATCAACTGCACGTGCCCGATCCTGTGGTGCCTTTCGATGCCTCGATTGAAACCCTGGCGAACATGCAAACAGAGGGGAAGATCCGATTGGTTGGGCTGTCCAACGTCACTGTAGAACATATCGACCGCGCGCAGAAGATCGTGCCGATCGTGTCGGTCCAGAACCGGTACAGTTTCGCCGATCGCGAATGGGACAATGTTGTGGATTATTGCGAGCGCAATGGGATCGCATTCATCCCGTGGTTCCCGCTGGGAGCAGGGCGCGTGGCTGGCAGGCTGCTGGAGAGGATTGCAAAGGCTCGCCAAGTAAAACCTATCCAGATCGCGTTGGCGTGGTTGCTGAAACGGTCCCCGATTATGCTGCCCATCCCCGGAACTTCCTCGATTGCGCATCTTGAGGAAAACATACAGGCAGCGTCGGTGCAATTGTCTGAGAACGAATACCTGGAACTAACCGGCATTACCGAGCTGGCTTCCTGAACGAACTCCACGGTTGAGTGCCTCCGGGGAATAGTATTTAGTGATAACGCTCGCTTCTAACTACACAGGAGGACTTGCCGTGACTCCGAACGATAGCCACTCGAATCACTCCCACATCGATTCGTCCGAGCAGTCGGCGACCGACAGAATGCTCTCAAACCAGGACTCCAGTGTGACCAGGAGAGAGTTCCTCGGCATGACTGCTGCATCCTTATTAGCAGCCGGAACGCTAAGTGCTGCGGCAAAGCCCGATAACAAGAACGGAATTCCCCATCGAACTCTGGGACGCACCGGCGAAAAGGTTTCGCTCATCGGACTCGGCGGTTATCACCTGGGCAAGCAGAGCGATCCCGACGAAAGCATTCGCATCATTCGCACTGGAATCGATGAAGGAATCAATTTTCTCGATAACTGCTGGGACTACAACGGAGGAGAGAGCGAAATTCGCATGGGCAAGGCCCTGCGCGACGGTTATCGTCAGAAGGCCTTTTTGATGACCAAGATCGATGGCCGAAATAAAACTGCCGCAGCAGCCCAACTCGATGAATCGTTGCGGCGGTTGCAGACGGATCGAGTTGACTTACTCCAGTTCCATGAAGTGATTCGCGATTTCGATCCGGATCGCATTTTCGCCAAGGGCGGAGCGATGGAGGTCGTCCTGGAGGCCAGAAAAGCGGGCAAGATCCGTTTTATCGGTTTCACAGGCCACAAGAGTCCAGACATTCATTTGAAGATGCTGGCCACCGCCGCACAGCATGGCTTCACGTTCGATGCTGTCCAGATGCCTCTCAACATAATGGACGCCCACTTCAACAGTTTCGAAAAGAAAGTGTTACCAGCCTTGACCAAGGACGGTATCGGAGTTCTCGGCATGAAACCCATGGGCGACCACTTCATTCTCGGGAGCAAGACCGTTACAGCAGTTGAGTGTCTGCACTACTCTATGAATCTGCCCACCAGTGTTGTCATCACCGGCTGTGATTCGCTTCCGATCCTTCAGCAGGCCCTCCAGGCCGCCCGGACTTTTCAGCCGATGGACTCTTCCCAGGTAGCAGCTCTTCTCGCCAAGACGGCAAAGGCGGCGGAAGCCGGCCAGTTCGAACTCTACAAAACAACTCACCACTTTGACGGCACCGTCGCCAACCCGCAGTGGCTTGGCTGACACAGAACGACAAACAACGGTTAGCCGGCAACGATGCAATTGCTGGGAACGAATCAAATGAAGCGTGCGTACATCCTGCTTCTCGTCGGTGCTTCTTCTTTACGTCTGTCTTTCACGCCGCCGTCTCGGCGAAAGCTTCAATCTCGTTGACATCATCTTCGGTGAGGTGCAAGTCGCCAGCACGCATGACTCCCTCTGCCTGCCGCGCATTGCGGGCTCCGACGATGGCGCCGGTCACGGCGGGATGGCCCAGCGTCCAGGCGATTGCCACTTCGCCAACAGAACGGTTGCGGCGGTTGGCTATCGCTCGCATGCGCTCGACCAGAGCCAGATTGTGAGAGAGATTTGGTTCCGTAAAGTCGGGATGCGCCCTGCGCCAGTCGTCCGCAGGTAGCGTGGCCGCGCGCTCGCGAGTCATAGCGCCGGTCAGCAGACCAGAAGCCATCGGGGAATAAACGATGACCCCAATGCCTTCACTCAGGCAGTAGGGCAGGATCTCGTCTTCGATCTCGCGATGCACCAGCGAATACCGCGGCTGCAGAGAAGTTACAGGCGCTATGGTCTGGGCGCGGCGCAGTTGCTGGACATTGAAGTTGGAAACTCCAATCCAGCGCACCTTGCCTTCGCGCTTCAGGTCGGCGAGCGTGGACCATCCTTCTTCCAGTTCGGGTGAATCGGGGTCGGGAGGCCAGTGGATTTGGTAAAGATCGATTACGTCGACGGAAAGGCGGCGCAGGCTGTCCTCGACTTCGCCGCGAATCGAGTCCGGGTCCAGTACTTTCTGCACCTCACCGTTGGCATCCCCGCGCAGGCCGCACTTGGTAAAGACATAAGGTCTGGAGCCGCGCCACTTCTTCAAAGCACGGCCGACCACTTCCTCGGAGTGTCCCAGACCGTAGACGGCGGCCGTGTCGATCCAGTTGACGCCGAGTTCGAGTGCACGGTGAATGGCTGCGATGGACTCGTTGTCGTCCTGCGATCCCCAGGCGAACTGCCAGCCCGAGCCGCCGATGGCCCAGGCCCCGTAGCCCACTCGAGTGATGTGTAAATCAGAATTGCCCAGCTTGCGTGTTTGCATCTCAATCTCCTTCAAAGTTCCGGGCGACTATTCGCCAGCGAGATCACTTAACGTTTGACGCACCGCACCCTCCGAAAATGCTTAGCTTCTTGCCGAACCCGGAGGGAAAGCCTTGAACATCTTCGCCACACCCTTGTCCAGACTTTTTTCATTCTGCGTGGCCTTGTCTGACACCGTGTCTTGCGCACTTCCACGCCAGATCAATTGCTTGGTTTTGGCGTCGTACAAGTCAATAACTAGAGTTCCTACTTTGTAATCCTGTTCGGTGGTGGTAGCGTCGCCGAACCCGCCGCCTCCAAACCTTCGCCATCCCCATCCCCCACCAACGCCGTCATAGAACGTCTGGAGCGTTCTCTGTGTCTGCGAGGTCTTGATCGCTACGACGGCCACATCGCCGCCGCTGTCCACCTGCGTCCAGCCCTTGGCTGCCAGTTGGGCATCCACGGCACTCTTGATTCGAGCGTCCCAGAGGGAATTCGCAGGATTGATTTCCTGCCACGAATAGGTCTTGTACTGAGAGAAGTTGGCCTGGTGATCAAAGTCGGTCTCGACCTTCTGGGCAAAGGCAGCTCCCAGCATGGCCAGGAAAAACAGAGTGCTAATTGTGGTTCGATGGACGAATTTCATGTCTATCTCCTTTGTTCTCTAAGAATGCAAGTGGCCTTCCAAACATTGCTAACGAAGGAATCCCTTTGATTTGTGCTGGCCCACAGCTTTACGTACGTGTCCGTTAAGAATTCGGGAGGCACGCAAGACTGGCAGCGTCGAGATGCCGACGGCGTGTCCGCCTGTGGACGTTGCGATGATCGATTCCCTACACCTTGCGAGTCTCGTGAGCCTGAACCAGTGTGCCTTGCGCACAGGCGACGTTTGGAAACCTGGATGCTCATCAGCGAGAGGATGCGTGTTTGCGAGCTAGAAAAAACGCACATTCCCCATTGGACTTGGCATGAGGGTGAGTCAAGAGAATCGCATTCGAGCAGGGAACATAACTCAGGTCTTGCTGGTAACCATTTCGATTGCGATGACGCAGGCTCTCGGCCACGCGCAGGCGCCAGTTGCCTCACAAGAACCGGCCTTGCCTTCTTCGACTACCGCCCACGATAGATCCCGTGACAACCAGTCAACATTGACCCACGAGCCATCGGATCAGGTGGCGACCAGTCCCTGCCGCCTCCAAGTGCAAGATACGTTTGCCCAACCTCCGGCGAACCCCACAGAAGCCAAGTCGACGATCGGAACCATGGAATACACTCCGTTGTCCGCACGTTGTAAATTCAACCTGTTTCTGAAGCAAACCCATTCGCCCTACACATTCGTGTCGGCGGCTTTTCAGGCGACTTTGGACCAAGCCCAGGATCAGTGGCCTGAGTATGGGGGAGGAGTGCAAGGTTGGGGGAAGCGATTTGGGGCGACTCTGGCGGACACAGAATCGCGGAGGTTCATCCAGACCGTTGCTTTATCGACGATCTTGCATCAGGATCCTCGATATTTCCCCTCACACAAGAGAAGTCTTGTTTCTCGGTCGTGGTATGCCGTAACCAGAGTTGTGATAACCAGGAACGACAGCGGAGATAACACGTTCAACACGTCCGAATTTCTGGGTACTCTGTTCACCAGTTCGCTACAAAACAGCTACTACCCGAGACATGACCGAAATTTTGGTGAAACCATGAATCGGTTTAGCGGTGCACTGAGCTCGGATGCGATTGGAAATCTTCAACGCGAATTTACGCCGGATATGAAGCGTCTCTTCCGCAAGCATGCACCGAAAGAAATCCGGAAGATTGAGGAGAAGCTTCCTATTCCCGCCGACGACAAGCCGTAGCCCCAAGAGCAAGATGTGAATATCTTACGTCCCATCAAACCCACATTTCACTAGGAGAACAGTGGCGTCGTCCTTGAAACCGACTCCCTGACAGAAGTCTTCGGCGCTTTGAAAAATGTTGTCCATCAGCCTCTCCGCTGACATTGAAGAATCGCGCCGAATGAGGGCTGACAGCCGTTCCACCCCAAATTCTTCTCCCTCCGAATTCTCGGCTTCGGTGATCCCGTCTGTGTACAGCACCAAAATGTCGCCGGCAGCGAGGTCGGCTCGGTTGATTTCACAGTTTATGGTGTCAAACATTCCGACGGGGAAGCAGGACGAGTTCATGGGAACAACATCGCGGGTTCTTGCCTGAAAAAGGAGAGCGGGATTGTGGCCGCAGTTGACGTACCGGAAGGACCGGTTGAGTGCATCAATGTCCGCCAGCACCAATGTGACGTAACGGTTTCCATCAGATACGGAATGGATCCCGTTGTTCAAACGATTTACAACCTCCAGCATGTCTCGTTTCTCACTCACCTCCAGTTTCACGGCAGCCGCGGTGGCGGACATCAGAAGGGCAGCAGGGACGCCCTTTCCCGACACATCGGCAATCACTATCTGGATCGTGTGCTCATTGACGGGTACGTAGTCGTAGTAATCGCCGCCCACACCTCCCACAGGCTGCATCATGCCGGCGATCTCCAGCCCGGGGATGGATGGGCGACTGATAGGCAGAAACATCCTCTGTACCCCTGCGGCTAGTTCGACCTCTTGCAGAAGCTGATCGCGCTGCTGGCGCACCGCCTTGTCGAGCTGTTCCCTCTGTTTCACGTATCTCTGGATGACATAGACGACGAAGGCGAACGCGATCAGTGCGGTGAGGTTGTGTGTTATCCGGGCCTCCTGGCTTGGATAAGGAGGCCCGAAAAGATCGTGGAGAAAAACACAAACCGCAATCAGTCCATAGCTGATCTGGCTGCGCAAGAACATGGCACTGATCCCAAGGGGCAAAATGTAGAGATACCCCAACGAGATACCCGTGACGATAAAGTCGGCGTAGGCAACCGCGCCAATCGACCCGAAGACCAGCACCATTGGTAGCCATTGAGGGCCGACTACCGCCGCCTCACCTCGCAAGAGCGATCGCGAAGAGAGCGAAGTTAGAGTTCCAGGCGGCGTCCCGGCCATCACGTGCATCAGTTGTCCCTTTCTTAGAAGATCTACCGCGACCACGCGATTCGGAATGTTGTCGACGTTGCGATCAGGTGTCTCAAAAAGCCTCCAGTCATTTTTCAGCCGACCGCTTGTGGCATCGGCGTTTTGGGCCGCCAATCAACTCGCAATCGAGGCGGAGTGAAGATCTGCCACACTGGCAACTTCTTCCATTCGCCGCAAAACAGCGGAGAAGTCGTCTCCGTCGTGGTGTGCCAGTTCCTCTGAATTGACTTGAAACGCCGCTTCAGTCACAGGCATGGGGATATGCGCTTCTGCTGCCGCCTGTAGAATCAACTCGAAATCCTTGTTCATCAGGCGAAGTGGAAATTGCGGTGTGTAATCGTTGATCGCAACCCTCGCCAGCTTTCCCACATGAGCCGGTGCGATCACCGCTGTCTTTGACAAGACCTCGAGCAAACGTTCGCGATTCAGACCAACTGTCTCTCCAAGGACCACAGCCTCAGCGATGGCCTGCATGCCAACACCTAAGAGCGTGTTGACCACCAACTTCATCGCTGTCCCGGAGCCAGGACCGCCCAGAAGAAAGTATTGCTTTGCAATCGCCTGGAATATTGGCTCAGCGGCATCGAACAAGTCTTGGTTGCCGCCGGCCAGTAGCGTTAGAGTGCCTTGTTCCGCGGCAGGAGTGCTGCCCGAGATGGCGACGTCCAATACCTCGATGCCACTTTGGGCGCCAAGCCTGTGCAGTTTCCGCGAACTCTCTGGGGAGATCGTGCTCATCTCTAACACGACAGTTCCTGGCTGCGCCTCTGCAAAAACTCCCGCTGGCCCGGCATAAACGCTCTGAACTGCTTCATCATTGGTGAGGCACGAAAGAATCACATCGGCGGTGCGTGCCAGTTCAAGAATATTCTTAGCAGCGAAACCTCGCTCTGCTACGACGGCTTTCGCCTTAGCGGTATTTCTGTCGTATGCAACGAGGGGGTATCCGTGATCAAGCAGGCGTTGTGCGATTCGGCTCCCCATGTTGCCCAGGCCAATAAATCCAAGTGTCACCTTATCTGCTGTAAGAAGTTTCATAGGTCTCCTCTTATCTCCTGAACTGCTGAATGCATTTCCAGTTCCAGAACTACAAAGCCGTGTGACGGCCAAGGTAAAAGTGCGCTTTGACCAACAAACACACACGCACTTCGAGTTAACCGGGCGCTTCCGCCGATATTCAGCCGTCGAGATTGAAATCGAGAACGCGAGTCGAGTCGAAATGCCGACGTTGGTGTCAACTGCGGGACGAACATCTGATTGTCGCAGCGCCGTGCCCAACCGCCCAGTCGACTCATGTTGCTGAAAATGCTCGACTAAATACCTTTTCGGTCGATTGGACATAGGCGTGCATTTTGATGTCTCGACCGGGAGGTAGAGACAATATGCAAGCGACCGCGGCATACATCGGAAACGAACAGCACCTCGACGTTCCTGCTCCAGAAAACAAGACTCCTGAACTACAGGACGCTTTCTCGCGTTGTCTGCCGTTGCTCCGTAGAACAGCGTATCGATACCTGGGCAATACGGCCGACGCAGAGGATGCGGTTCAGGATGCGCTCCTCTCCGCTTACAAACACCTGGATCAGTTCAGAGGGCAGGCGCAAATGTCGACATGGCTGGTTGCCATCGTCAGCAATTGTGCTCGGATGCAATTGCGCAGAAGGCCACGGCAGATCCACGTGTCTCTAAACGATCAATTCGGAGACGAAGAGGGATATACGCTGTCAGAGCGGTTAGTGCACTGCGGGCCGAGTCCGGAAGAAGAGTATCGAAAAGCGGAACTGCACGAGCACCTCATGCAGTTCGTAGAGGAGCTTTCTCCCCCGTTGCGCAGAGCATTTCAATTGCGTGATTTGGATGGTCTCAGTACCAGTGAAGCGGCACACATTCTAGGGGTAGTTGACGGAACGGTGAAGGCCCAGGTCGCACGGGCGCGCGCAAAACTCACGCGTCTTGTGCGCCGGGTACTCGATGCAAAGCCTCGTTCATCTGCGCCCCGCACGTCCTTGCAGGTTGCAGAAGGTAAGTAACTACGGTTAGCGGACCGACGACGTCGGTCATCGACAAAGCAGGGAAGATTCTATGTGGATTGTTCGACTAGCATTGCGGCGGCCCTACACGTTTGTAGTCGTGTCGATACTCATCGTAATCATGGGTGGCCTCGCCATTGTCCGTACCCCAACCGACATTTTTCCGAATATTGATATTCCTGTCGTCAGCATCATCTGGAACTATAACGGTCTCCTTCCTCAAGAGATGAGTGACCGGATCGTCAGCGTTACGGAGCGGTCGCTTACTACCACCGTCGACAACATCGAGCACATCGAATCGCAGTCGCTCTATGGAACTGCGGTTGTCAAAGTCTTCTTCCAGCCGACTGCCAACATTCAACAGGGCATTGCGCAGATTACGGCTGTTTCTCAGACTCAACTTAGGCAGCTACCCGCGGGAACAACACCACCTCTCATTCTTGCCTACAGCGCATCGAGTGTGCCCGTACTCCAATTGGCCCTTTCGGGGCAAAATCTTTCGGAGCAGCAACTCAACGACTATGGTCTGAATTTCATTCGGACTCAGCTCATCACAGTGCCTGGGGCTTCCGTGCCCTATCCCTATGGCGGTAAGCAACGTCAGGTGCAAGTCGATCTCAATACAACTGCCATGCAGTCGAAGGGTCTGTCCGCGCTGGATGTGGTCAATGCGATCAGCCTGCAAAACCTGATCCTGCCCACAGGGACCTCTAAGATCGGCTCCAGGGAATACGACGTTTCCATTCCCAATGCAGCCCCACAGACGATCGCGGACCTGAACCGCATTCCAATCAAAACAATTGGCAGTACGACCATTTACATGAAGGACGTAGCCTGGGTGCGCGACGGTTTTCCGCCGCAGACCAACATCGTGCGCGTAAACGGGCAGCGTTCAGTCTTGCTGACCATCCAAAAAGCGGGGAATGCATCAACGCTGGACGTAATCGCAGGCATCAAGGCTCTTTTGCCACAAATTGCGGCGACAATTCCACCCCAACTAAAGATGACCCCTCTGGCGGATCAGTCGATTTTTGTTCGTGGTGCGATCAGCGGAGTGGTCAGGGAAACGTTGATTGCCGCTTGCCTGACCTCTTTCATGATCCTTACTTTTCTGGGCAGTTGGCGAAGCACCGTGATCATCGCAACTTCAATCCCTCTGGCGATCCTGACCTCGATCATTGCGTTCAGTGCGATCGGGGAAACCATCAATATCATGACACTCGGTGGACTCGCTCTGGCGGTGGGCATTCTCGTCGACGACGCCACCGTCGAGGTCGAAAACATCAATCGCAATCGTGAGGCAGAACCAGAGAAGGAGATGGACGAGGTCGTGTTGGATAGTGCATCGCAAATCGCGACACCCGCCTTCGTGTCCACACTTGCAATTTGTATCGTGTTTGCCCCGATGTTCCTGCTATCCGGCGTGGCTCGTTACCTCTTTGTACCGCTCGCCGAAGCAGTGGTGTTCGCCATGTTGGCGTCTTATTTTCTCTCCCGGACCATCGTCCCGACGATGGCCAAGTACCTCTTGCGGGGAGAAAAAGGGGAGGCGGGACATGCCGCTAGCCGCAATCCGCTGGTGCGCCTTCAGAAACGTTTTGAAGGGGCCTTCGAAAACTTTCGTCGGAGCTATCGCAGCCTGCTGGAGATTTCTCTCCATCACAGGCGTGCTTTCCTGATCACGTTCTTTGCGTTCTGTCTCGGCTCCCTCGCGATTCTGATTCCTTGGCTGGGCCGCGACTTCTTCCCCAGCGTTGACAGCGGCACTTTCAAGCTTCATATGCGCGCTCCCACGGGAATGCGCATTGAAGAGACCGCCAACCTTTGTGATCTGGTCGAGCGGTCAATTCGACAGCAGATTCCGGCTACGGAGGTCGAGAGCGTCATAGATAATATTGGCCTGCCTTATAGCGGCATCAATCTTTCTTACAGCAATTCGGCCCCGGTTGGTACCTCGGACGCCGACATTCTTGTGACCCTGTCCGCCAAGCACCATCCCACGGATAACTATATTCACCAGCTTCGTCTGGCACTGCCAAGACAGTTCCCTGGTGTTTCATTCGCCTTCTTGCCTGCCGACATGGTCGGGCAGATTCTCAATTTTGGATTGCCCGCTCCCATCGACGTCCAGGTTGTAGGGAACGACTTGCAGGAAAACCGAAGCTACGCAGACGAACTGCTCGCAAGAATGAGGTATGTTTCCGGAGCGACGGATCTACGGATTCAGCAGCCTTTTGATCAACCCTATCTGCGTCTAAGGGTTGAACGCACGAAAGCAGAACAGCTGGGTTTTACTGCTCACGACATCGCGCAGAATCTGCTGGTGTCACTGAGCGGCAGCTTTCAAACTTCACCTACGTTTTGGGTAGACCCAAAGAATCACGTCAGCTATCAAATCGCGACCCAGACGCCGCAATATCGCGCGGACACTTTGCAGGATCTTGAGAACGTTCCCATTACTGGTACCGACCCTGCTGCTCCTCGATCGATCATGGCTAGTCTAGTGTCGACGCAGCGCGGAGCAGGAATGGCTGTTGTGTCGGATTACAACGTTGCACCCGTCATTGACATCTTCGGCTCCGTCGCGGGCCGCGACCTTGGTGGCGTATCGGGTGACATCAACAAGATTATCGACGCAACCCGCCAGCAGTTACCACGCGGTTCTCGAGTCGTCGTCCGCGGGCAGGTTCAGACGATGCGCGCCTCTTACATCGGTCTGCTGAGTGGACTGGCGTTCTCGATCGTACTTGTATACCTGCTGATCGTGGTCAACTTCCAATCCTGGCTCGATCCTTTCATCATGATTTCGGCGCTGCCCGCGGCACTCGCCGGAATTGCCTGGTTCCTGTTTATAACGCACACCACTCTGAGCGTGCCGGCCCTCATGGGAGCCATCATGTGCATGGGCGTTGCAACCTCAAACAGCATTTTGGTGGTGAGTTTTGCCACGGAAAAAATGGCGGAAGGAATGGATTCCCTTGGTGCCGCGCTGGAAGCAGGATTTACGCGTTTTCGCCCTGTGCTGATGACCGCGTTGGCCATGATTATCGGCATGGTGCCGATGGCCCTCGGACTGGGGGATGGTGGTGAACAGAATGCTCCGCTTGGCCGGGCGGTTATTGGTGGCCTGCTCTTCGCAACGGTTTCGACGTTGTTCTTTGTCCCCGCATTTTTCAGCGTACTGCAGGGGGCACGCACGCATGCGGGCCAACAGGAAAAACGGTAGTAGTCACCCAAGTTAGGGAGTCAATTATGCTGCCTCAGACTGACGTACAAACAATGGCCGAGAGATCGCCCGCAGCAAATGGCGGGGGCGCAGGAGAGCGTCCGCACAAACAATGGCTGGTCCTGGCTGTTGCGGTGATCTTGGTCGCCGCACTCTTGATATCCGGCATCTGGTCCCGAGTCAAGGCGCGCGCCGCGCTAGACACGGAGACAGCTCAAGCCGCTCTGACGGCGGTCTCGGTGGTGTCGCCAAAACAAACTACTCCCGCTGAGGAAATCATCCTTCCCGGAAACGTGCAACCATACATCAGTTCACCCATCTATGCTCGCACGAATGGTTATCTAAAGAAGTGGTATTTCGATATCGGCGCGCACGTGAAGCAGGGGGAACTTCTTGCTCTCATCGAGACGCCAGAGGTCGATCAGCAACTCGAGCAAGCCCGCAGCAACCTGTTGACCGCTCAAGCCAATCTCGAGTTGGCTTCCATCACCAAAACGCGGTATCAGGGACTTCTGAAAAGCAACGCCGTAGCCCAACAGGACGTCGATAACGCAGTCGGCACCTACAACGCCAATAACGCTATCGTTGAAGCCGATAAGGCAGCCGTACAGCAGTACTCGGCGCTGGTCTCTTTCGAAAAGGTCTACGCACCTTTCGATGGCGTGATCACCGCACGCAACACCGACATCGGCGACCTCATCAATTCTGGCAGCAGTAGCACTGTGAAAACCGATCTGTTCCACATCGCTCAACCTGGAAGATTGCGCGTTTACGTCAACGTACCGGAGGAATACTCGCGGGGGATCAAAGTCGGTATGACAGCGGATCTCAGTCTCGCTGAGTTTCCGGATCGCAAATTTCAGGGGAAACTGGTGCGCACTGCCGATGACATCAACTTGACCACTCGCACTCTGCTCGTAGAAATCGATGTGGACAATCCGACCGGCACGCTCCTCACGGGTTCCTACGCAGAGGTCCACTTGGCGGTACCAACGCAGGCCTCCACCTTCTTGGTTCCCGTCAATACTCTGCTATTCCGCACCGAGGGGTTACGAGTAGGAATTGTGAAAGACGGAAAGGTGGTGCTGACTGCCGTCACTCCCGGGCACGATTTCGGCGACCAGATAGAGATCGTGTCTGGCGTCAAAGCAAACGATCAGGTCATCATCAACCCACCGGACTCGATCGTCTCCGGCCAGGAAGTCCAAATTGTTCAGGCAACATTGCCAGGGGATACCAAGTGAAGCTACCTCGAAAACTGATTCTCAGGAGCTCGCGAAAAGCTGCCGGACGTGCTCTGATAGCGATCACAGCGCTACAGTTGACTGGATGCGTGGTTGGTCCAAAGTACCACCCGCCCGCAATACAGGCTCCTCCGGCCTATAAAGAGGTAGGGGACTGGAAGGCCGCGCAACCGAACGACCAGAATCTTGGCGGTACATGGTGGACGATATTCCAGGATCCTCAGCTGGATGCACTTGAAGTTCAGGTCAATGTATCCAATCAGAATCTAAAGGCGGCAGAGGCGCAGTTCCGGCAAGCTCGCGCCACTCTCCGTTACTATCGCGCTGACTATTACCCAACCGTAACGGCCGGGCCATCGGCGACTCGGACGTTCGTCTCCGCTAACAGTCCCACCAGCACAATCTTGCGTGGCGCTACCTACAACGATTTTGTGATGCCGTTTGACGTTTCCTATCAAGCCGATGTCTGGGGGCGAGTTCGAAAAAACGTGGAGTCCTACCGTGAGCTAGCACAAGCCAGTGCGGCAGACCTGGCGACGGTCAACCTGAGCATGCACGCGGATCTGGCCGTTGATTACTTCCAGGCTCGCAGTCTGGACGCCGAGGAGCAGCTTCTGAACTCTACCGTTAAGGATTACGAGCAAGCCCTGGAGTTGAATCAGAACCGCTTCCAGGGAGGCATCGCTTCGGAAGTGGAAGTCGAGCAGGCGAAGACTCAATTGCAAACGACGCGGGCAGCGGCAATTGATGTCGGTGTGCTGCGCGCGCAGTACGAACACGCAGTTGCAATTCTCATCGGAAAGCCTCCCGCTGAGTTCAGCCTTCCCCCATTGCCTCTCACGGCGCCACCCCCGCATATTCCGATCAGCCTGCCATCAGAATTGCTGGAGAGACGCCCCGATATCGCGGCCGCGGAGAGGCGAGTGGCGTCCGCCAATGCCCAGATCGGAGTTGCAAAGTCCGCCTATTACCCACTGATCGGTCTAGGCGCTTCCGGAGGATTCGAAAGCTCCGCCATCTCGACCCTCATCAACGGTCCGAGCGGCCTATGGTCTGTTGGATTATCTGCCGTCGGAACAGTGTTCGATGCAGGAAGACGCCGTTCTCTTAACGACCAGGCGCGTGCGGCTTATGACTATCAAGTCGCTGCCTATCGAGAGAATGTTCTGACTGGATTCCAACAGGTGGAAGACAATCTGGCAGCTGTGAGGATTCTGGAAGACGAGGCGAAGGTCCAGGATGAAGCAGTCGTCGCTGCCCAGCGTTCCCTCGATCTCTCTGTCATTCGTTACAGGGGCGGCGTCACAAGTTACCTCGAGGTGATCACCGCGCAAAGTGCCGCCCTCGCGGATGAGGTCACGGCGGTCAACATCTTAGGACGGCGCATGGCGAACACGGTGTTACTGATCCAGGCTCTCGGCGGGGGATGGGACCGCTCAAGCCTGCCCGACCGGCCCGAATGCTGCGGTAGGCTGGCGAGCAGCACAGGTTCAAAGTGAACCTGTCAGGGTGTCAGCTATGATTCGATGTTCCAGACGAGATCAGTGAACTTCTTCAAGGGGTCGCGCCGACAGGAAGCGTCTCCTCCGAAAACTGCGCTAACCAAGATGAAGAACATCGAGCAGACCTTCTTATCCCGCCCGATGCGGCGCAGATCAAGCAGGCGCCTGTGATGGCAATCAACCCGAGCAGCGAGGAAATAGAAATCGCAGAGATCGTCGCCTCTCAGGCTGTGATTCCACAAGAAGCTCCGAGTTCTCTTCAAGACCGGACGCTCCATGCCGCTACTGGCATCAATCGGGTTGCGGGCACCGGGTGTGCCGCCGGCCTTCGAGTGGCTGCGCGAAGGTTGACATAAGACAGGCGGATACTTTGACACTATGGGCACTGGCATGCCAGTGCCGATCACCTCTGAGGCTGCATGCTGCAGAGAAGCCCTCGGATGAAGTTACGGTTAAGGAGAATTCTCGCCTGGAGCCATTGCGCCGCACCCATCGTTGCCCTGCGAGCAGGCGGTGCTTCGGGTTCTGCAACTGCGCAGAAAGTTTCCTATGATCTCTACTTCGCCTTAAAAGTGAAATCGGCACTTCCGGGTTTTCCGGCCGCAACCGTCACTTTTTGCGTTTGGGTGCCGTAGTCTTCCTGCCATGCAGTCACGGTGTAGTTCCCGGGCGGCACGTTTTCGATCGTGTAGTTGCCGTTGCTGTCGGTGGTCGCGTAAGGCCCTTTGACCACAACGAGCCAACCGTGCATCCAGGGATGGATGTTGCACTGTACCGGAATCGCGACTTCCTCAGCCTTCCAACTCTTCTCAATCGGCGGCGCTCCAGGCGGCTGAGACAGATTCCACGGGATATTGCCGGCCATCGGGTTGGGATTCGGGTGAATGTTGTGAGATGTCTGATCGCTGTTAGCCACCTTGAAATTCTGGTTGACGTCCAAGGCCAACACGTGCGGCGTATATACGCAATTCTTTTGATCGAATACCGGTACTGACGTGGGTACCTGAGTCAGCGCACTCCCGGTAAGTCCCTCGGAGATGTAGAGAACCACATTCTCCAAGCCTCCGCCCTCACCGACCACCACGTTTTCCAGATGTGCGGGATCGCTGGCGCGGGCTTTGGCGCAGACGGGGTCTTTCGACATGTCGATGCCCTTCATGTGCGGAGCCGTGCCCACAAGTTTGACGGTTCCGGTGATCTTGCCTTCTCCAGCAGCGTTGACTTCTGGGCCCAAGATCAGTGCCGCACAGCAAAGCAGAACCACGGCCGACAGTACAGGTGCGATATTGAATCGATTCGTCATTGAAACGCTCTCCTTGAAAGAAATTACGAACCTGAACCTGGCCGCGATGTATCACAGCCTCCTTTGCTGTCCTGCCTGGTGAACCGGGAACCCATCCGGAACTTGGCAGCTGTTGCCATCCGCAAATCACCTCGAACAACATTTGTATGAGGCGGTTCTTCCTAGCCCATTGGTGTGGGAACCGCCTGCGTTTGAGATACAGGCAAGGGAGGTGCCAAAAATCACGACCAGTAATTACCGTACTGAAGTGCTTCGCGGAGTGCAAGTTGCGAAATGTGAAGTAGAGGCCAGCCCCTCTCCAAGGCTCTTTAGCGTCGACAAGCTGCCACGACTGACCAGATATCGACACTCTAAGAGAAGAAACCCAGGTGCATGCAGCGCTTGACGCTGACTAAGAAACTTCTGCCATATGACAAACATGCAACAAAAACGCAGGTGTGTCATCCAATAGAAGACCGGACATCAGGATCCGGAATGATGCAAATCGGCATCGACAGTTTCGCCGCAGCCATCTCTGATCCGGCCACCGGCCTCACGCTGAGTCCCGTCGAGCGCATGCAGCATCTGCTGGAGGAGATTGAGCTCGCGGACCAAGTGGGCCTAGATGTTTTTGGCATCGGCGAACATCACCGCGTAGAGTTCCTCGACTCCGCTCCGGCAGTGATCCTGGCCGCGGCTGCCACGCGCACCAAGAAGATACGCCTTACTAGCGCCGTCACGGTTCTCAGCGCAGCCGACCCTGTGCGCGTCTTCCAGGAATTCGCCACACTCGACCTGATCTCTCATGGCCGCGCTGAGATCGTCGCGGGCCGCGGCTCATTCGTAGAGTCCTACCCGCTCTTCGGCCTCCGCCTCGAAGACTACGACGAACTGTTCACTGAGAAACTCGATCTACTCCTCGCCATCCGCGAGAACACACACGTCAAATGGTCCGGCAAGCACCGCGCGCCGCTCACCGGCCAAGCCGTCTACCCGCGTCCGCTGCAGGATCCGCTGCCCATCTGGGTCGGCGTGGGCGGCACGCCCACCTCCTTCGTCCGCGCCGGCATGCTAGGGCTGCCGCTCATGGTCGCCATCATCGGTGGCGAACCCAGACGATTCCGCCCTCTTGTCGACGCTTACCGCGAGGCTGGTCGCCGCGCCGGTCACCCCGCCGAGAAGCTAACCGTGGGACTTCACTCCATTGGCTTTCTGGCCGATACTACCCGGCAAGCTGCGGACGATTTTTATCCAGGGTACGCCCACACGTTCACCGAGATCGGCAAGGAACGCGGCTGGCCGCCGACCACCCGGGCGCAGTTCGACGCCGTACGCGGGCCCACCGGCGCGTTGCTTATCGGCGACGCCGAAACTGTTGCAGAAAAAATACTGTATGACAATGAAGTCCTCGGCGGAATCTCGCGCATCACGTTCCAAATGGGCGTCTCCACGCTTCCGCATCACAAGATGCTGCGTGCCATCGAGATACTAGGCACGCGCGTCGCGCCCATCGTTCGCAAGGAACTCGCCGCCACGAGTCCCGCGCGAAAAGTGGCTTCGAGAAGATAGCTTAACTTTGCATATCGGCGGCGCAAGAAGAGATTGACCGTTCTGTGCAGCACGTCTGATGTGGCTAGAACCGCACTCGGCCGGCGGTGCCGGGCCCGGCAGCCGAGTGCGAAAAGTATCCTTCCAAGTAGCCTAGTCTCCTGACGGCAGCAGCATCTCCTCAGGGCCGACGTCGATGTGAACCGGCGTGTGCGGGCAATCGCCGAGGATAGGCTGGCAAGCGGCGTCGGGACCGTGTTCAGGTCGGAACAACGGTTTTATTCCGCCAAACTGCTCGGCTTCGGTTGATCCCGTCAGTGCGGTCGTTGAGGCCAACCCGCCACTGATCACCTGTTGCACCTGATCAAAGTAGCCCGTCCCCACAAACCTCTGATGCTTTACCGCTTCATACCCGTATTGAGTTTCACGGCTGAATTCTTTTTCCTGCAGCCGGGAATAGGCCGTCATGCCAGCGAGCTTGTAACCGCGCGCCAACTCAAACATGCTGAGGTTAAGCGCGTGGAAACCGGCGAGCGTGACAAACTGGAACTTGTATCCCATGCGCGCCAGTTCCGGCTGGAAGCGTGCGATCGTTTCCTCATCGAGCTTCTTGCGCCAATTGAAGCTAGGCGAACAGTTGTAAGCCAGCATCTTCTCCGGATACTTAGCGTGCATCGCCTCGGCGAACTGGCGTGCTTCTTCGAGATCAGGATGCGACGTTTCGCACCAGAGAAGATCCGCATAAGGCGCATAGGCCAGTCCGCGAGCGATGGCCGAATCGATGCCGCCACGTATGCGATAAAAGCCTTCCGGCGTGCGTTCACCCGTACAAAATTCAAGGTCTCGCGCATCGATGTCGCTGGTGAGCAGGTGAGCGCTGTCGGCGTCCGTTCGAGCCATGACAAGCGTGGGGACGCCCATGACGTCCGCCGCGAGACGCGCCGCCACCAGTTTCTGCACCGCCTCGCTGGTCGGAACCAGCACCTTGCCCCCGAGATGTCCGCACTTTTTCGCGGACGAAAGCTGATCCTCAAAGTGCACACAGGCCGCTCCCGCCTCGATCATCCCCTTCATCAGTTCGAACGCATTCAGGGTTCCGCCGAATCCGGCTTCCGCGTCAGCCACCAACGGTGCAAACCAGGTTTGTCCCGGAGCAACTTTGCCCTCCGCGTGATGAACTTGATCGGCGCGCTGCAGCGCACTGTTGATGCGGCGGCAAAGGTTGGGAACGCTATCCGCCGGATACAGGCTTTGATCGGGATACATTTGGCCCGCATTGTTGGCGTCAGCCGCCACCTGCCATCCACTTACGTAGATCGCCTTCAGCCCCGCCTGCACCTGCTGCACCGCCTGGTTGCCCGTAACCGCGCCCAAGGCGTTGACGTAAGACTCGCTCTGCAGCAGTTCCCACAACCGTTCCGCTCCCAAGCGGGCCAGAGAGTGCTCGATGTGAATCGATCCCCGCAGACGCAGCACGTCCTCGGCGGTGTACGGGCGCTCCACGCCCTTCCATCGCGGGTTGTTTGCCCACTCGTGATCCATGCACTCCTGTGCCAGCGCCTGTTGCGCGGTTCGTTCTTCTACGTTCATTAAGGGTTTCGTGGGGCGCTGTTGTTGCGGTTTCATCATTGCGTTGTCGTTCGTGGGCATTACTTTTTTCTCCTGATATTCGGTTAGGGCGCTCGATCGCGCGGACGCCGGAGTAAATCTAAGTGTTCAATATAATGAACATGTATTCACTATACTGGCGAAGCGTAGGATATTCACGGCGCCCGGTCAAGCACAGTGTTCAATATATAGAACATACATTCATTTTCTTGGCGGGATACTGTTTGCTACCATGAAGGTTGAATTATGTCTGCTTCATCCGATTCTCCATCCGCCGCCGTCGAACGCGCTCTCGCCATGCTGGAAGCCGTCGCGCAGGAGTCCGAAGGCCTGAGCAATGCCGAAATTAGCCGTAAACTTAAGATTCCAAAGAGTTCCGCCAGCTACATTCTGCGCACGCTGGAAACCCAGAGCTATTTGACCCGCGATGAGGAGTCGGGTAAGTATCGCGTGGGGCTGAAGATCCTGAGCCTGAGCCGCGGAGCGCTCAGCGGACTGGATGTGCGCGGCGTGGCCTTGCCCATCATGCGCCATCTGACGCAGCAGACCGGCCTCACCTGCCACTTGGCCATTCTGGACGGCCCCGACGCCGTCTACATAGAGAAGGTTGAGCCCGAGGGTTTTATCCGAATGGATACCTGGGTGGGACGCCGGATGCGGGTGCATGCTACCAGCGTGGGAAAGGCCCTGGTCGCGCATATTGCACAAGATCGCCTGGAGCAGATTCTGCGTAAGAGTGGTATGGAAAAGCGAACCTCCAAAACCATTACCACCCTGCCGCGTCTGCTCAAAGAGCTGGAGAAAATTCGTGGGCAGGGCTATGCCGTCGATGACGAAGAGAATAACCTCGGCGCGCGCTGCGTCGGGGCTCCCGTCTTCAACGATCGCGGCACCATAGAAGCGGCTTTGGGCCTGAGCGGTACCACGCAACAAGTTAGTCCGCAGACCATGCCGCGAATCCTCGAAGCGCTGAAAGATGCGGCCCGGCACATCTCCATGGGCATGGGTTACCGGGCGCCCCATCGCCGCTCCGGTGGCATCTAGAATGACGATTCCAGCTTCCGTGCTTTAGAAGGTTCCGAGTCTTAGTCTGAGTTTAGGTATGGCCAACAACTCTGCCGACGAAATGATTCGCCACTACACGGCGGCCGACGAAGCCTCCCGCCTTCGTGCTGGATGGTTTCAGCTGGAGCAAGCGCGCACCCAGGAATTGATCCTTCGCCACCTTCAGCCTGCGCCGGCCCAGGTGCTCGATGTCGGGGGCGCAGCCGGTGCCTACGCCTGCTGGCTGGCCGCGCGCGGCTATCAGGTCCATTTGATCGATCCCGTACCTACTCACATCGAGCAGGCGCGCGCTGCATCGGCGAAGCTACCGCAGCACCCGCTGGCTTCCGCCACGGTCGGAGATGCGCGCCAGCTCGAACCAGCCAATCAAACCGCCGATGCGGTTTTGTTGCTGGGTCCTATTTATCACCTGACGGAACGAAAGGATCGGCTGACGGCCTTGCGCGAAGCCCATCGCGTGCTTCGTCCCGGAGGCATGGTGTGGGTAGCCGCCATCAGCCGCTTTGCGTCGCTGCTCGATTCTCTATCTCATTCATTCTTCGATGAGCCGGAATTTTCCCCCATCCTGGATCGCGATCTGGCCGAAGGCCAGCATCGCAATCCTACCGGCAACCTGACCTACTTTACGGATGCGTTTTTTCACCTTCCGGACGAACTGGCCGCCGAGTTGTCCGAGGCCGGTTTTGAGCTGGTCGAACTGGTGGCCATCGAGGGGCCATGCTGGCTGGCACGCGATTTCGACCGGCTCTGGAACCATCCCCAGCAGCGAGAGCGGCTGCTCGCCTCGCTGCGTAAGGTCGAACACGAGCCCGCTCTCATCGGGGCTAGCTCTCACATTCTGGCCATTGGCCGGAGGGGATGACCTTCTCACCAAATTCCCGGACCAATCCACTCCTGCGAGCTTGGCGGACCACTCTTGCCCATCCCACGCGCCTGTCTGGGAATTGACGGCGCCCTACGCCGTTTCGCCGCACACCTCCGCCGTCGCTACCTTCGCGCCGACCGGCGGCCGCGGCAATGGCACCAACATGATTCCCAGGTTCCGGTCGTGAACCAACGACCAAACCGTCGCGCACGGGTCACACAGCCAGTACCGCTCCACCCGCCGGGGCTGTCGCCGCGCATAAAGCGAGGGTACGGCCGTCAGTTCCCCCGACTTGGCCACACACTGCGTCTCCACTAGGAACAGCTTGCCTTGGCGTAGTCGAAGAAACGGTGTTGAGCATTTCAAATTCGCGCAGTGGCTGAGCATCGTGCCCTCCGCTGGATTGCTCTTTCAAGCTCATACTTGCCACGCTCAGACCTGTCCCTGAGGCTCGCAAGAGCGGCCAGATTCCATGGCCCTCGCATGTTAGATGCCAGACCGTGGGGAGCCTCCTCCGCTCAATTCCTTAGCATTCGACGCCAGTGTCCGGATCCCTGTCCCGCACCTTCGTGCCGACCCGTCGGCACTCGTGCCGAAGTTTCGTCTTCCGTACCTTGCTTCCTCATTCCGTTCCTCGCTACCATTTCTACAAATGCCAAAGCAGGTTCTTCTCTGTCCGCCGACCCATTTCGACGTGAGCGACCACAAGAATCCCTATATGTCGGGGAAGTCTTCGGTTGATCGCGCGAAGGCTCAGCAGCAATGGCAAGCCCTTTGTGCTGCTTTAGAAGATGCCGGCTACCAGGTAGAAACCATAGCTCCTATGCCGGGCCATGAAGACATGGTCTTCGCAGCCAACCAGGTGTTTGTAGGTTTTCACCAAGGCATCGGCAAATTCATCGTGCCCAGCCAGATGGTGCATCCATCACGGCAGGGCGAGGTCCCGTTCTATGTGGATTGGTATCGCAGGCGAGGCTTCAAGATTATCGAGGTCGATCTGGGTGCCGATTACCTGGAAGGCCACGGCGACCTTCTCTGGCACCCCGGCTGGTCGCGCATCTATGCCGGCTACGGCTTTCGCTCGACCAAATCTGGTGTTGAAAAATTCCGCGATGCCATGTCCAAATTAGAAATCCCGGTCATACCGCTCCATCTCGTCGATCCCTACTGCTACCACCTCGATACCTGTTTCTGTCCCCTAAACAACGAAGCAGTTCTCATCTATCCCGGCGCCTACGCTCCCGAATCGCTCGCCGCCTTGCGCCAGTTCTGGAAGCGCGTTCACGAACTCACCACCGACGAGGCCCACAAATTCATGGGCAATGGGATCGTCGCCAACGGACGCTATCTCACTCCCCACATCACGCCGCACCTCGAATTCATCTTCCGAGAGGAAGGCCTGGCGCCCGTGATCGTTGAAAGCTCGGAATTTGAAAAATCCGGGGGCAGTCTGTTCTGCATGAAAGCATTCCTGCCCTGACCAACGTATGATCGAGCGGATTCACTTCAATGGATCAAAGCCCCCGTTGCCGCCACGGCTACTCCCACCACGCTGAGCACAATTCCCAAGTGCCAGAAGATTCGTTTTCCAGAGAGTAAAGTGATGGAAGTAATCACCAGCCCAATCTCCAGAAATACCTCCGCCAAGTCATAGCGGTCGGCGCGCTTTCTTTCCATGACGACCTCGTTCTCCAGTTTGCGCGCCTCATCCTGGATCTCTGCCTTTTCATGTTTGTAACGCTCCCCTTCCTGGGCGGACTTTTCATGGAACTTTGCCATCGCTCCGGCGTCAGTGTTGGCTACGGCGGTAGCGAGATCGGCGAATAATTCGTCCTCGTGCTCACGAATATTCTTGGCCTGGTAGTACGACCACTGGTCGGAGGACTTCGCCTGCAGCACCACTTCCTCCGTGTGTGCCCGGTGTCCCAGCAGACTCACCACCGCGACCATTACAGCCAGCACGGCCATGGTCAACGAGACGGGCGCCAGGTTTGGGTGGTGCTGCGCATGTTCGGCATGCTCTTGCAGTTCTTGAAGCTCGTCACTCATTCGATCCTCCAGGCGCGACTTCGCAAGGCGACTGTCGCAGTCCTCGATACTACGGATTCATTCTTCTCCGGGCAAGCGGCGATGCGACTTTCAATCTTTATAGGAGCGCTGACAGCTCGGACTGGCAGCCGTCAACTGGCCACCGGCAACTGCTTTACTCCCCCATCACTTTCACAATCACTCGTTTGTCGCGCTGCCCGTCGAACTCGGCGTAAAAGATTCGCTGCCACGTTCCAAGATCGAGCTTGCCGGTAGTGATGGGCACGATCACTTCGTGATGAATCAGCAACGCTTTCAGATGGGAGTCGCCGTTATCCTCGCCGGTTTCGTGATGCTTGTAGTTCTTGCGAAATGGCGCCAGATGTTCCAGCCACTGGTCGATATCCTCAATCAGCCCGCTCTCATTGTCGTTCACGTAAACCCCAGCCGTGATGTGCATGGCGGAGACCAATACCATCCCCTCTTTCACTCCGCTCTGGCGCACAATGTCTTCCACCTGAGGCGTCATATGCACATACGCCCGATGGGCTTTGGTGTGGAACTTCAGGTATTCGGTTAGAACTTTCATAATGCAACTCCGTGGGTATGCAGATTTTATCCGAGACGGCCTAATCTTTTGGACGCTCACTTCCGTTACCACCAGTCTGTGGAGGATCACGGAAACTCAGCCGATGCTGCTGCATACTCGTTGGTATCAACGAGGAGTTTAGTTGTGTTCCGCCTTGATTACTTGTCTTGCGTACTTACAATCGTTTCCACAATTCTGGTGGGACGGCGCTGTTGGGAGGGCTGGATTCTGGCCGCCGTCAATAGTGTCGTCGTTTGCCTCATCGGCTTTCGCACATCCCAATTCGGCTTCATTCCGGCGAATGTGTTCTGCATCGCTCTGTACGCGATTAATCTTCGCTCCTGGCGCAAGCCCGAGATTCACTGAGGGCCTTCCTGCTCGCTGGTGTGCGGTGGGGTTGAATTTACAGGATTCACCGCACGCGAAAATCTCGACCATGCGGCATCTTATCCGCATAGTGATAGACCCTAGAAGGTGAATCCAAAGCTTACGCGCTAAGGCCTTAGCCGCGACTGACACCGGCCAGATTGAACCGACCCTCTCGGAACGAAGAGAAGTTCTGCCCGGGAAAGCCCAGAGCGGCGAGACGTGATTTCGCTTTGCGAACGCGCCGCAGTCGAACAGGATCCAAAGAAGCTTCTGGAACTGGTGAGCGAAATCAATCGTCTCTCTTCGAGGCCAGAGAAAAACGCCTAGTCGGCAAATCAGGAAATGACTCTTCCGGGAAATAAACGACAACCTACCTTTCATCGCTCGGTGCTTGGACGGAGTCGTGGCGCTGGCATTCGTGCTCGGCAAACTGGAGCTTGAGATTGTCCTGAGCATCCGGCACGCGCTTCACGGCCGCTAGAGGAACCTTAAACTCCCGATTGCAGAACGTGCAGACCGCGACCGCAGGGACGGTTCCCAGCCACTTCAGAACTCGGAGATTGCGTTTCGGCATGATGCAGTCTTACAGAGCAGAAGGACTACCGCATGGTCTCTTCAATCTCGGAAATCCAGTCGGGACGCTTCAACACCTCGCGCGGCTTGGGACCATCCGCCGCGCCCACGATGCCATCCTGCTCCATCAGATCGATGAGATGCGCTGCGCGCCCGTATCCAATGCGGAGCCTTCGTTGCAGCAGGGAAGTAGAGGCCTTCCCGAACTCGACCACCAGTTTCACCGCATCCTGATACAGAGGATCATCCTCAGCGCCGCCTGATCCCTCGACCCCGTCGCCGCCGCTCCCAGCCTCGCGTTCGTCTTTCGGCGCTTCGAGGAATTGCTGCTGGTACTCCGCGGAACCCTGCTGCTTCCAGAACTCCACCACGGCCGCGATTTCTTTTTCCGTGACCAGCGGGGCATGCAGTCGATGTACGCGCGCCGATCCCGACGGCAGGTAGAGCATGTCGCCTTTGCCCAGCAGCGCCTCCGCTCCGTTGGCGTCAAGAATGGTTCGCGAATCCACCTTGGTCGCTACGCGGAAAGAAATGCGGGCGGGGAAGTTTGCCTTGATCAGTCCGGTAATTACATCGACTGACGGACGCTGCGTCGCCAGCACCAGGTGAATGCCCACTGCGCGCGCCATCTGCGCCAGACGTGTGATGGACTCTTCGACATTACTCGAATCCAGCATCATCAAATCGGCCAATTCGTCGATGATGATCACGATGTAGGGAATCGGCTTGTCGTCGGAATCTTCCTCAAATAGGCTTGGCGTGCCACCGTTGTCGAACAGCCGATTGTACTGGTCGATATTCCTCACGCCCTTGGCCGCCAGCAATTTCAGTCGCCGTTCCATCTCGCGCACCGCATTGCGCAACGCGTTCGCCGCTAGCTTGGGCTCGGTGATGATCGGCGTATAAAGATGCGGGACACCTTCGTAGTTGCCCAGTTCCAGCCGCTTCGGATCCACCAGGATCAGGCGCACCTGATCCGGCGTGGCCTTGTAAAGAATCGACATGATGAAGGCATTGATGGCCACGCTCTTGCCTGAGCCTGTAGAGCCGGCAATCAGCAGGTGAGGCATGCCATTGAGATCGGCCGTGACGATGCGTCCGTTGATGTCCTTGCCCATGGCCATCGTCAGCTTCGATTTCGAGCCCATGAATTCCTGCGACTCGATGTTCTCCCGCAGCCAGATGATCTCGCGCTCGCGGTTCGGCACCTGAATGCCCACGGTCGACTTCCCGGCCATGCGTTCGATCAGAATGCTCTCGGCCTTCAACGCCAGGCAAAGATCGTCGGTGAGGTTTGTGATGCGGCTGTATTTGATTCCGGCATCGGGCTTGAACTCGAACGTGGTAACCACGGGGCCAGGATTGATTTGTGTGATCTGCCCGTGCACTTCGAACTCGGCATACTTTTCGGTGAGCACTTGCGCCAGCAGTTTCAGTTCATCGGCATCCACAGCCTGCTGCTCGTCGGGACGCTGCAGCAAACTGCTCGACGGCAGCTTGTATCCGCCTGCAATTCGCGGCATGGTTGTCTTTGCCTTGTGATCGCTGTCGGCTCGCTGCGTTACTTCGGGATCGACCGGCGCTTCCAGCGCGGCCAAAGAAGCAGGCAGAATTCCGCCCGTCGCTGGCGCGTTCGCGACTTCGGTGGACTCAGGATCAAGCATGCGCTCGATGCCGGTGCGGCGCGGCTCCGGCGCAACTCTCGCCTGCACCATTGGGTCTGCGGCAGCAGGCTGCCGCGATGGAATCAGCTGCGTCTTCACCACCGGCTTCGATACGCGACGTTTGTCCAGTTCCTTCTGCTGCCGCCGCTTGGCGCGCTCTTCCTGCCAATCCTGATAGCGGTTCCACAGCGCAGTCACAAACGCGAAGCGAGTCGGAACCCAAAGTTGGATCGACGAAAAAGAGAATGCAGTCGAGAGATACAACGCGACCGCCAGCACGCTGGCACAAACGATATACGCGCCTGCCACGTTCAAGTAATGGATGAGCGCATCGCCCACAACTCGTCCCAGCAGCCCTTCAATGGGGACCACGTGCATCCAGCGAAAATTCCCTGGCAGCAAAGCCAGCAGCGCCGGGACGAAAACTACCAGCCATGTTCCTCCCAGGCTTTTCGCTATCGGTGACTGAATCTTTCGCGAGGCAAACCAGCGAACGCCGAGCATGAAGGGAAAGATCGGCAGCAGAAACGCTCCGATGCCAAAGAACTGCAGCGTGAGGTCTGAGATAAGCGCTCCGACCACGCCGATCCAGTTGCGTGCAGCGTGACTTCCGGTCAGCACGGAGGCGCTGTTCAGCGAAGGATCGAGCGGCGAATACGAAGCCAGCGCGAGGAAGAGGAGGAGCGCAGAGACGCACAACAGGAATCCGATCAGCTCATTCAGCCGCCGGTTGCCCGTAGGAGTAAAGATGCTTGTCAGAAAACGCATGTGGGCCGTTGTTCCCACGGATATAAACGATCCCGTGGCGCAAATCGGCCAGAGCCTCATTATTATGCCAAGAAGTAGGCGCGGCGGCAATGGAGGAATTGGGGAGGGGTGCTCAGTTGGCTTCCCAGTCGATCATGTGCCGGATGGACCGGAAGGGCATGGCTTCAGAGGTTGCGGAAAAACTCACTTGTATTTTGTGAGGGATGAGATACAAGGAGGGATGCGAGGAAACCAGGACGAGCAAGAGGAAGTGTTCAGCTATATACCGCTGGAGAAGCGAGTGCCGCAGGGTCATCCCTTGCGGCGGGTGCGGGAGATGACGGATCGGGCCTTGCAGGAGTTGTCGAGTTGGTTCGATTCGTTGTATGCGCAGACGGGGCGCCCGTCGATTCCGCCGGAGCAAC
>OCZU010000299.1_pt1 | contig 34910 bp, 9 predicted proteins | sample 1539001 | NCBI WGS metagenome assembly OCZU01 (sample SAMEA3539306, study PRJEB22396) | soil metagenome | biome: tundra; feature: field; material: soil | place: USA | collected 2010-05 | depth 0.15 m | reverse complement strand
CTGATCGTCCTCGACGACGTGGTGAGCACCGACCAGGTAACTCCGCTCCTGCCGGGCAACCCGAACTGCGCGGTGATCATTACGACGCGCAAGCGGCTATCAGGGCTGGAAGGCGCCCGCCGATTTGAGATTGGCGCACTCGATGAGCGGTCTGCCGTGGATCTGCTGGCACGCATTGTCGGTGCGGACCGGGTAGCCGGCGAGCCGGAGTCCGCCAGAGCACTGGCGCGGCTGTCTGAATGGCTGCCGCTGGCGCTGCGCATCGCGTCCGCCAGGCTGGTCGGGCGTCCCCATTGGCGCATCAGCCAGCTCGTGCGCCGGCTGGAAGACGAGAAGCGTCGACTGGACGAGCTGGACTTCGACGGAGTCAGCATCCGCACGACGATCTCTTTCTCGTATCGGAACATTGACGACAGAGCCCGGTTGCTCTTCCGGCGCCTGGGCCTGCTCGGGCCGATCGATTTCGCCTCCTGGGTCGCGGCCCCCCTGCTCGATATCTACAGTCCGCAGGCCGAGGAACTGCTCGAGAATCTCGTCGAGGCCCGGCTCGTCGAGGCGCGGCGGACTGAGGACGGAACGGTGCGGTTCCACATGCATGATCTGGTCCGCATCTGTGCTGTCGAGCAGCTCGTCAAGAGCGAGTCCGCGACGGGCCGGGCTGCGGTGGCGCACAGATTACTAGGCTGCTGGCTATCCCTTGTCACCGAATCGCACCGGCGGGAGTTCGGAGGCATCCTGCACGGAACCGCTGATCGCTGGTCCCTTGACCGCGAGAGCACGGACGCGCTGCTCCGCGATCCGATCGCGTGGTTTAAGAGTGAGCGGACTGGCCTGGTCGCCGCGATTCTCCAGGCTGCCGCATTGGGCCTGGACGAACTTTGCTGGGATCTGGCCGTGAGTTCTGGCGCGTTTTTCCAGGCCACCTCGTACACCTACGACTGGCAGCGAACCCATGAAGCCGCCCTTGCCTGCGTCAGGGACGCCGGCAACCGTCGGGGCGAGGCTGCCGTGCTGTATTCGCTCGGCACCCTGGCCATGCTTTCCCGGCCGGACCGGGCGGCGCGTGACTTCACCGTGCCCCTGGGGATGTTCGAAGATCTCGGCGATGTCCAGGGCCGCGCCCTAACGCTCGGCGGCCTGGCATTTGCCGAGCATCTGAGCGGGCACCACGACACAGCGCTGCAGCAGTACCAGAACGCGCTGGAGGACTTCCGGCAGATCGGCGATCCGATTGGTGAGGCCGACATGCTGACGGCCATAGCGCAGATTCACATGGACCGAGAGCAGCACGACGTCGCAGCGGAACTGCTGAATGGTGCGCTCGCAATCGGACAGGAGCAAGCAGCGCGGCGTGTGGTCGCGCAGGCCGAGTATGCGATCGGCCAGCTTTACCTGCGCAGAGGCCGCCTGCAGCAAGCAGAAGATACGTTCAGCTCGGCACTGCTTACCATGCGCGGTGCCAGCAACGACCCGGTGATTCAGGCTTATGCGCTCGCCGGGCTGGGGATCACCCGATGCAGGCAGGGCCGATTCGCGGTGGCCGAGGCTGACCTGTCTGCGGCTCTCGAAACAGCCCGCGGCAGCGGCGACCTGCTCGTCCGCGGCCAGGTGCTGCTCGGCATGGCCGAGCTCGACATCGCGCGGGACCAGACCGGCTCTGCGATGGCCAGGCTCGTCGAAGCCCTGGCCGTGCAGAGTGACATCGGCTCGCTGCCGTTGCTGGGAGCACGCGCCCTGCTGATGATCGGCCGGGTCCACGAGCGGGAGGGAGACCGCGCTGCCGCTTCGCGTGCCTGGCAGGTCGCGGCGGCGATGGCCAGCGATACGGATCAGGCGCTCGCCAGCCAGCTTGCCGCGGCCCTGGAAGGCCTGGCCGCTGAGTCCCCACGCTTAAGATAGCACGCCGATAGCGGCCAGATAGGCATCTCTGAGCGTAATTAGCCAGTGCTGTCAGAATTCGCCAGAGCAGCGCCGGGGCCCTGGCAATTCCCCGTGGCGCAAGTGCCGTGACCGAAATTTCCATCGCGAGACATGCCCGAAATCTCGGAGCTGGAGCGACTCGACGACCGGACTCAGATGGAAAATGGAAAAGGGTGACCATGGCGCCAAGGCTGCGATGTCCGCCGGATGGCAACCGTACTTTAAGGACCGGGTGAGCCCATCGTGGAATCAGTAATTTCGCCAGAACTCAGCACGGCGCAGGTCCTGGAGGATCATGTCGCCAGTGTCTATCGCTACGCGATGAGTAAGGGCGCGATCAACGCGGTCCAGACAGTGGCCACCGATCTCGTCATCGGAGTTCCCGACGTCAAAGTGGCGATCAAGTACCTCATCGAATACCGGCTGCTTCGCGAGGAGAACCACGCCGGGTACCGGCTCGTCCCTGTCGATCCGGAGATTGCCACGGCGTCGCTGATCTCTCCGATGGAGCGAGAGATCTACCAGCGACGCGAGCAGATCGCCAGGATCCAGGAGCGGATCGACCCGTTACGCGGGGATTACGCCTGGGGCTGCCCGTCGGCTTCAAGATTCGCCTCGATCGAGCACGTCGCCGGCTCCATGGAGGTGGCCGGCTACCTGAAACTGGCAGGCGACGCGTGCGACGAGGAAGTCATGGCGCTTCGATCGGGCCGGAAGGACGCCGAGGAACTCGATGAGTTCCTTCGTTTTTGTCCTGATCTGGTGAAGCGCGGGATCGTCGTCAGGGTGATCTGCGAGCACCGCAGCCGCGCCGACTTCACCTCGCGCATGAAGATCAAGCACTTGATGGACGAGGGCGCCCTGGTCCGCACGGCAAGTCTCGTGCCGCGCGCCGCGATCGTCTTCGACCAGTCGTCGGCGGTCCTCCTGGGCTTCGCCGACGGCGAGACCAGCGCCTCACGGGTGCGCAACGGCCACGTCATGCAGTTCCTGCTGGACGTGTTCAGCGACCTGTGGGACTCGGCGACTCCCGTGGAGTCCTTCGAGTCTGGCTACGCGGAGGTGGCCGATGACCTGCAGCTAACCATTGCAGGCCTGATGGCGAAGGGGTTCACCGACGAGGTGCTCGCCCGGAAGCTCGGGATGTCAGTCCGGACGTGCCGCCGGCACATCGCCGCGATGATGCACGACCTCGACGCGGTGAGCCGGTTCCAAGCCGGTGCGCGGGCAGCCAGTCACAGCCTGCTCCGCGAAGCGTGAGGACAGACGCCGGAACGCAGGTCGGAGATGGTGATTCTCATGGCTAGCGGGCAATTCACGAGGCCAGCCTGGCTCGCTGGCACATTGTTGCGGTCGTTTCCTGCCACGGCCGGTCGCCTTCCCGACCTTGACAGAGGTCCCGCAGTTTGAACACCATTTAGAGTAGCAACTCACCGCAGAGCTCGTTCATGTGGCGTTTGAAATGGCCACCCGTTTGACGGCTCTATCGAATTCGAGGAATGGCGGCGAACCGCGTGCGCGAAGATCCGTGTTCCGAGACTGGCAAGCTGCTGCTTGACGATACGTCGGCCGCTGGTTTTCCGGCGGCGGGTGAGCCGATCGCCATCGTCGGAATGTCTTGCAGACTGCCGCGGGCCGACGACCCGGACTCGTTATGGCGGCTACTGCGCGACGGCGTGGATGCGGTGACCGAGGTCCCGGAAGGCCGATGGCAGCCAGCGAGCCGCACCGAGTACCGGTGGGGCGGCTTCCTCAGCGATGTCGACGGGTTCGATGCCGCCTTCTTCGGGATCTCGCCGAACGAGGCCGCGACGGCGGACCCCCAGCAGCGGCTGATGCTCGAACTCGCCTGGGAGGCGCTGGAGAACGCGCGCATCATTCCGGCTGACCTCCGCGCCACTCCCGCGGGCGTCTTCGTGGGTGCTATCTCCAGCGACTACGCGGCGCTGCGGGACCGGCTCGGCGCGGACGGCGTGAATCCGCACAGCTACACAGGTACGGATCGCGCGCTCATAGCCAACCGAGTCTCCTACCTCCTGGGCCTGCAGGGCCCGAGCCTGACCCTCGATACCGGGCAATCTTCGTCTCTGGTCGCCGTACAACTGGCGTGCGAGAGCCTGCACCGCGGCGACAGCGGTCTCGCGCTAGCAGGCGGGGTGAACCTCAACCTGCTCGCTGAGACCACCATCGCGATCGGCAGCCTGGGAGCGCTGTCGCCCGACGGCCGCTGCCGTGTTTTTGACAGCAGTGCCAACGGTTACGTACGCGGCGAAGGCGGCGCCCTGGTCGTGCTCAAGCTTCTCTCCGCGGCGCGAAGGGACGGCGACCCGGTGCACGCCGTGATCCTGGGCGGCGCGGTGAACAACGACGGCGGCGGCAGCGGGCTGACCTCACCGAGCAGCCGGGCGCAGGCAGAAGTCATCCGGCTGGCCTGCGCCCGGGCCGGCGTGCACACTGCCGACGTCCAGTACGTCGAGCTGCACGGCACAGGCAGCCGGGTCGGCGACCCGGTCGAGGCGGCAGCGCTCGGAGCGGCACTCGGTCAGGGCAGGCCCGCAACGCGGCCGCTCCTGGTCGGCTCGGTGAAGACCAACATCGGCCACCTGGAGGGCGCCGCGGGCATCGCTGGGCTGCTCAAGCTCGCGCTGAGCCTCGAGCACCGCGAGCTTCCTGCGAGCCTGCACTTCCGCACGCCCAGCCCGAGCATTCCGCTGGACGAGCTGCACCTGCGGGTGGTCGGGTCCGCCTGCCGGTGGCCTGCGCAGGACCGGCCGCTGGTGGCCGGCGTGAGCTCGTTCGGGATGGGCGGCACGAACTGCCACCTGGTGCTCGGCGAAGCTCCCGTCGCCGCGCCGGGTCAGGTCGCCAGGGCTGCGCCGGCCGGCCACGATACCGCGTGGGTGCTGTCAGCCCGTTCCGCCGAGTCGCTCAGGTCGCAGGCACGGCGGCTGCGGCCCAGGGTGGACGAGGCTCAAGGCGTCGATTCCGGGGTCGTGGCGCTCTCCCTGGTGCACACGCGTGCCACCTTCGAGCACCGGGCGGTGATCATGGGCGAGGACCGGTGCGCAAGCCTGGACGCTCTCGCCGCCGGGCGGCAGGACGGCTCGATTGTCACCGGCACCACCGTCGGCGGTAAGCGCGTCTTCACCTTTCCCGGCAACGGATCACAGTGGCCGCAGATGGCCCGCGGCCTGCTCGACGCATCGAGCACGTTCGCGGATCGGATCGCAGACTGCGCGGCGGCGCTCGAGCCATTCGTGTCCTACTCGTTGCACGATGTGCTGCGCGGTGCGCCCGGAGCGCCAGCCCTGGACCGCGTCGACGTGGTACAGCCCGCGTTGTGGGCGGTCATGGTCAGCATCGCCGAGCTGTGGCGGTGCAATGGCGTCGAGCCCGATATGGTCATCGGCCACTCGCACGGGGAGATCGCGGCGGCCACCGTCGCTGGCGCCCTGTCTCTGCCTGACGGCGCCCGGGTCGTGGCTCTGCGCAGCCGGGCCATCGCCGGCAGCCTGACCACCGACAACGGCGGGATCGTCGGCAACGGCGGGATGCTGGCGGTCGCTGCCCCGCTGCACGCGGTGGAGTCGGCAATCGGATCCCGCGCGCCGCGCGCTACGGTCGCGGGCGTCAACGGCCCCCGCTCGGTGGTCGTCTCGGGGACCATCGAAGAACTCGCAGATCTTCACCAGCATTTCGCCGCCGCCGGCTATCGCGCGAAGGCCGTCGCCATCGACTATGCCTCCCACTCCTCCGATGTAGCTCAGATCCGTGACCAGATACTTGCGGCGCTGGCGCCAATCCGCCCCGTCTCGGTGGACATCGAGTTCATCTCCGCCGTCACTGGCGAGCCGATGGACACCGCCGGACTGGACGGCGACTACTGGTACCGCGGCGAGCGCGATCCGATGCGGTTCGGGCTCGCCGTGCAGTCAGCGCTGCACCATGGCGGCGGCCTGTTCATCGAGTGCAGTCCGCATCCGGTACTCGTCGGCGCAGTGGAAGAAGCGATCGAGGAAAGCGCGCACGCAGCGGCTGTCGTCAGTACGCTGCGAAAATCTCACGGCGGCATGGATCAGTTCCGCCGGGCGCTCGCAGAGGCATACGTCTGCGGCGCGAGTGTCGACTGGACTGGTCCCTGCGACATACCCCGGTCGGCGCTCATGGACCTGCCGACTTACGCCTTCCAACGGCGTAAGTACATGCTGGCGTTTCCCGGCGATGCCGTGCCCCCCAATAACCGCACCGGTCAGTCAGGACCGGCGGCGGCGATCGAGCCCGGGCCGATCGAGCCCGGGCGCGCTGAGCTCGTCCGGCGGTCGCGGCGAGAGCTCAGGGACCTGGTCCTGGCGGCCACCGCTGATGTCCTGGGACATCAGCGGTCCTGGGGCGCGCTGCCGAGCCGGACGTTCAAAGACCTCGGCGTCGACTCGGCCGCCGCGATCGAGCTGCGGAACCGGCTGCGCTCGGCCACCGGTTATGCCCTGCCCGCCACCTTGATCTTTGACTATCCGACCTCTGAGCAGCTGACCGACTACCTGTACATCCTGAGCCACGCGGAGCGGCCAGCCGCGGTGACCGCGAAGCCGACCAGGGACGACGCAGAAGCCGAGACCAACTCGATCGCGATCGTTGGCATGGGCTGCCGGTATCCGGGTGGCGTGACATCGCCGGAGGACCTGTGGGACCTGGTCATCGGGGGTGGCGACGCGATCACGCAGTTCCCGGTCAACCGCGGCTGGGATCTCGACGCGCTGTTCGCGGAAGGACCCGAGCGGCCCGGCACCAGCGATACCCGGCTCGGCGGGTTCCTGTACGACGCCGATCAGTTCGACGCGGGATTCTTCGGCATCAGCCCGCGCGAGGCGGTGGGGATGGATCCGCAGCAGCGGCTGATGCTCGAGATCTGCTGGGAGGCCATCGAGCGCGGCGGGATCGACGCCGACGCACTTCGGGGCAGCCGCACCGGAGTATTCGTGGGCGCGCTGTCGTCCCACTACGGGCCGCGCCTGCATCAGCCCGCAGGCAATGCCGACGGCCAGCGGCTGACCGGAACCGCGCTCAGCGTCATCTCCGGCCGGGTCGCCTACACCTTCGGCCTGGAGGGTCCCGCGATCACGGTCGCCACGGCGTGCTCGTCGTCACTGGTGGCGATGCATCTCGCGGTGCAGGCGCTGCTGCACGGCGAGTGCTCGCTGGCGCTGGCCGGCGGCGTAACCGTGATGGCCGGGCCCGGAATGTTCGTCGAATTCTCCCGGCAGCACGGACTTGCCGTCGATGGTCGGTGCAAGGCGTTTTCCGCCGCGGCCGACGGAACCGGATGGGCCGAGGGCGCTGGCGTCCTGCTGCTGGAAAGGCTGTCCGACGCGCGGCGGAACGGCCGCAGGATTCTCGCGGTGATCCGCGGGTCCGCCGTCAACCAGGACGGCCATAGCAACGGACTGACCGCGCCGAACGGACTGTCCCAGCAGCGAGTGATCTCCGACGCACTAGCCGATGCCCGGCTGGCCGCCTGCGACCTGGACGCGGTCGAGGCACACGGGACAGGAACCATGCTCGGTGATCCGATCGAGGCGCGGGCGCTGATCGCGGCCTACGGGCAGAACCGGCCGGACGACCGGCCGCTATGGCTCGGCTCGGTGAAGTCGAACATAGGCCACACGCAGGCGGCGGCTGGCGTGGCCGGGGTGATCAAGATGGTGATGGCCATGCGCCACGGCGTGCTGCCCGGCACGCTGCACGCCGACGAGCCGACGCCGCACGTGGACTGGTCCGCGGGCAACGTCAGGCTGCTGGCCAAGCCGGTGCCGTGGCCGGCCAGGAACCGCCCGGCACTCGCCGGAGTCTCCGCCTTCGGCATTAGCGGAACAAATGCCCACGTGATCATCGAGCAGCCACCGCCGCAGTCCTCTGCGCCGGAACCAGGCGACCGGGTGGCTGGTCAGCTGGTATGGGTGATCTCGGCCCGGACCGATGCGTCATTGCGCGCGCATGCCGCTGCGCTGCTCGACTTCGCGGCGACCGCGCCGGAGGCCGACCTTGCCGCAGCGGGGTGGGCGCTGGTGCTGCGTTCCACATTCGAGCACCGCGGTGTGGTGATGGCCGGCGATCGGAACGAACTACTGGCCGCGCTAGCCGCGATCGCGAACGGCAGCGCGCATCCCTGCGTGACGCAAGGTATCGCGGCGGCCGACGTGCGGCCGGTCTTCGTGTTTCCCGGCCAGGGATCGCAGTGGGCGGGGATGGCAGTCGATCTGCTTGACAACCATCCGGGCTTCCGCGAGGAACTGCTGCGGTGTGACGAGGCGTTCCTGCCGCACACCGGCTGGTCGGTCGTGGACGTGCTGCGATGCCACGGCGGCGCGCCGCCGCTCGCAGGCTCGGATGTGATCCAGCCGGTGCTGTTCGCCGTCATGGTGTCGCTGGCGGCAGTATGGCGCTCGGCGGGCATCGAGCCTTCAGCGGTGATCGGTCACTCCCAGGGCGAGATCGCCGCGGCGTACGTCGCCGGTGCCCTGGCCCTGGCGGACGCCGCCAAGATAGTCGTCCTGCGCAGCAGAGCACTGATGAAGCTCACCGGGACCGGCGGGATGCTCGCCCTGTCCTTGCCGGCCGACCGGGCGCAGGAGATGCTGGCGCGATGGCCGGACCGGCTATGGGTAGCGATCCTCAGCGGACCGGATGCCACGGTCGTGGCAGGCGACGTCGATGCGCTCGGCGAATTTGTCGCAGAGTACGGCGAGCGGGTCCGGATCAGCCGGGTCGCGATCGATTATGCCGCGCACACTCCGCACATCATGGCGCTGCGGGACGAACTGCTGGCCATCTTGGATGGGGTGGAGCCGCGGCAGACCGACGTCGCCATCTGCTCGTCGCTCACTGGCGAGTTCGTCGAGCCGCGCGAGCTGACCGCGGATTACTGGTATCGCGGCCTGCGTCATCCGGTGCAATTCGCGCGCGCGGTCGCTTCGTTCGCCGGATCCGGTTCGCCGCTATTCATCGAAGTGAGCCCGCACCCGATGCTGACCGGGTACGTGCAGGCTGTTCTCCGGGCCGAGGATGCGGCCGGCGGTGCGGTGGGCACGCTGCGTCGCGGCAAGGGGGGTCCGCAGCAGTTCCTGAAAGCCGTCGGCCAGGCCTTTGTCCTGGGCGCCGACGTGGACTGGCGAGCGGTTCTGGGCCCGGCCGCCCGACGGCACATCGACCTGCCCACCTACCCCTTCGACCGCCGGAGGTTCTGGCTAGAGGACGGGGCCGGCTCCGCGGGTGTCGCCGCTAGCGGTATGACCGCGTCGCCGCACCCATTCTTGCGGGCGAGTGTTCCGCTGGCGGACGGGGGCGGCTATCTGGTGACCGGACGGCTGGCTCGTGGTACCACGCCATGGCTCGCTGACCATGCCGTCGATGGCGTGGTGCTGCTGCCGGGAACGGCGTTCGTCGAACTGGCGCTTGAGGCCGCGACCATCGCGGGCTGCGACCTGATCGAGGAGCTGATCATCGAAGCCCCGGCAGCCCTGCCCGCGAGCGGCGGGATCGGTGTTCAGCTGCTAGTCGGCGCCGGCGACGACGAGGGCCGCCGCAGCCTCACCGTGCACATGCGTCCGGCAGACCAGGCGGAAGCACCGTGGATCCGGCATGCCTCCGGCACCCTGGCCACGGCTGGCTCGCGGCCCGGTGACGTGCTCACGTCCTGGCCGCCTGCCGATGGTCAGGCAGTTGACCTGACTGGCGCGTACGAGCGGCTTGCCGGATGCGGCTATGAATACGGTCCCGCTTTCCGGGGCCTGACCAGGGCGTGGCGAGCGGACCGCGACGTCTACGTCGAAGTGACGCTGCCGGAGCATATTCGCGCGGACGCTGGCCGCTTCACCCTGCACCCGGCGCTGCTGGACGCGGTGCTGCACTACCTGGTGCTCGCCGGTCTTCCGGCCGGCGATCGCGGCGATACCTTGCTGCTGCCGTTTTCCTGGAGTGCGGTACACGTGGCTGCGCACGGCGCGGACACGCTGCGGGTGCGGATCACTGGCCTCGACGACGACCGGATGTCCTTGGCCTGCTACGACGGCACCGGACGGCGAATCGCCGGAGTCGACGCGCTGACGCTGCGCCAGGTTCGGCGAAGGCAAGGCACGCCGGGCACCCGTGCTGGCGCAGCCTTCTGCGCTGTCGAGTGGACCGACCTGGAGGTATCGGACGGGGACCTGACCGGCCGGCGCTGGGCGGTGATCGGTTCAGACGACGCTGCCGAAAACCTTGCTGCCGACCTGAGCGGCTCGGGCGTGGACGTCAGCCGCTACTACGACCTGGCCTCTCTCGCCCAGATGACCGGCGACGAGGTGCCATCCACCGTCGTCGTTCCCTGCATTCCCGATGCCGATGCGGCTGACGTGCCCGCCTCGATGCGGGTAAGCACCTGCGGAGTGCTCGAGCAGGTGCAGACCTGGCTGGGTGATGAGCGATTCGCCGAGCGCCGGCTGGTGTTCGTGACCCGCAACGTCTTCGGCGGCCCGGATGCAACGGTCCAGGGCCTGGCCCTCGGGGCGACGTGGGGCCTGGTGCGCTCAGCCCAGACCGAGCATCACGGACGGTTCGCGCTGGTGGACGTGACCGGCAACGCTCCGGCTTCGGCACTGGCCTCGGCGGTAGCAGCCGGTGAGCCGCAGCTAGTCGTGCGGGACGGGACTGTCCGGGTGCCACGGCTGGTCCGGCGCGAGGCGGGCGCGATGGCGTCCGGTGTCGCCAGTCCAGGAACGGTACTGGTGACCGGCGGTACTGGCGCGCTGGGTGCGCTGATCGCGCAGCGGCTGGCCGAGCGGCACGGCGCGTCGCATCTGCTGCTGGCGTCGCGCCGCGGGCCGGCGGCGCCAGGCGCGGCCGAGCTGGTAACGCGGCTGGAGACGCTCGGCGCGGAGGTCACCGTGGCCGCCTGTGACGTGTCCGATCGGGACGCGCTGGCAGCCATGCTGGCGCAGATTCCGGCGGACTGTCCGCTGACGGGCGTCGTGCACGTGGCCGGGATGATCGACGATGCCACGGTCGAGGGACTGTCGGCTCGGCATCTGGAGACCGTGTTCGCGCCTAAGGCCGACGCGGCCTGGCACCTGCACGAGCTGACCCGCGAGCTGCCGCTATCCATGTTCGTGCTCTTCTCCTCGGTAGCAGGCCTGCTCGGCAACCCCGGCCAGGGCAACTACGCGGCGGCGAACGCCTTCCTGGACGTGCTGGCCGGATACCGGCAGCAGCTAGGACTGCCGGCGGTGTCGATCGTCTGGGGGCCGTGGGACCTGCAGACCGGCATGATGGGCGGCCTCACGGATGCCGATGTGGCCCGGATGGCGCGGGCCGGCGTCGCACCGCTGAGCACCGAGCACGGTCTGGACCTTTTCGACGCCGCGCTGGCCGCGAGCGACTCGCTGGTCGTCGCGGCATGCTGGGACGACGCCAGCCTGCGCAGCGCCGCCGGGAGCGGCCTGCTGTCACCCATGCTGCGCGGCCTGGTACCGGCGGCGCGTCCAGCCGCCCCCGCCGGATCCGCCGGTGACGGCAATGCGGACAGCGGTTCGGCCTACCGCCCGGCCGGTGACCTGCCGACCCGCCTGGCCGCGATGGCCGGGGCTGATGCGCGCAGGCTGCTGGTCGATCTGGTCCGCTCGCATGTGGCAGCGGTACTGGCATATCCGAGCCCCGACGGCGTCCCGGTGGACCGCGCGTTCAACGAACTCGGCTTCGACTCGCTGACCGCGGTGGAGCTGCGTAACCGGCTGGAGGCGGCGACTGGCCTTCGGTTGTCGGCGACGATGGCGTTCGATCACCCGACTGTCGCCGCGGCCGCTGAGTACCTCCACCAGGTGCTGGCCCCGGCGCCGCCGCCGCCGCAGGACACTTTGCGGGCCGCACTCGACCAGGTTCAGCAGGCCTGGCCCGAGCCCGACGACATCACTCGCGGCAAGATCACCGCGATCCTGCACAGCGCTCTGGCCCGGTGGCAAGCCGAAGCCGGTCCGGGTGGCTTGCCCGGCGCGGCGGACACGATCGGCTCAGCGTCCGACGACGAAATCTTCGCGCTCATCGACAACAGGACCTGACTCAAGGTTCCCGAAAGGCCTGACTCATGGCAACCGAGGAAAAGCTACGCGAGTACCTCAAGCGGGCTACCGTCGATCTCACCGATGCCCGGCACCGCCTCGCCGAGGTGGAGGCGGACCGCCACGAGCCGGTCGCCATCATCGGGATGGCCTGCCGGTTCCCCGGCGGCGTGAGCACGCCTGAGGAACTGTGGGATCTCGTGGCGTCGGAAACCGACGCGATCGGGCCGTTCCCGGCCGACCGGGGCTGGGATGTCGAGAACCTGTACGACCCCGACCCTGGCGCGCCCGGCAAGTCCTACACCCGCCACGGCGGCTTCCTCTACGACGCGGGGGACTTCGACGCCGGGTTCTTCGAGATGAGCCCGCGCGGCGCGCTCGCCGCCGACCCGCAGCACCGGCTCTTCCTGGAGACCTCCTGGGAGGTCTTCGAGCGGGCCGGCATCAACCCGACCACGCTGCGGAGCAGCCAGACCGGCGTCTTCGCCGGGATCATGTACAACGACTACGTCTCCCGGTTCAACGGCTGCGCTCCGCAAGGGCTTGAAGGCCTCATCATGGTGGCCAATGCCCCGAGCGTCCTGTCCGGACGTGTCTCGTACATGTACGGACTGGAGGGGCCCGCGATCACTATCGACACCGCGTGCTCCACGTCGCTGGTGGCGATTCACCTCGCGGTGCAGGCACTTCGCCGCGGCGAGTGTTCCCTGGCACTCGCCGGGGCCGCCACGGTGCTGGCGACCCCAGAGGCATATGTCGAGTTCAGTAAGCAGCACGCGCTATCTCCGGACGGCCGCTGCCGCTCCTTCGCTGCCTCGGCCGCCGGTGCGGCCTGGTCCGAAGGCGTCGGGATGCTGCTGCTGGAGCGCCTGTCCGACGCGCAGCGCAACGGCAGGCGGATTCTGGCTGTGGTCCGTGGCACGGCAGTCAACCAGGACGGCAAGAGCAACGGCCTGACCGCGCCCAACGGTCCCGCCCAGGAACGGGTCATTGCCAAGGCACTGGCCGATGCCGGACTCGACGTCCGCGACGTCGATGCTGTGGAAGCGCACGGGACCGGGACCGCGCTCGGCGATCCGATCGAGGCGAGGGCACTGATCGCCGTCTACGGGCATAACCGGCCCGCCGACCAGCCGCTGTGGCTCGGCTCGGTGAAGTCGAACATCGGTCACACCCAGGCAGCCGCCGGGATCGCCGGGGTGATCAAGATGACGATGGCGATGCGGCACGGCGTGCTGCCGCCGACGCTGCACGCCGACGAGCCGACGCCGCACGTCGACTGGTCGGCTGGCCAGGTCAGGCTGCTGACGCAGGCACAGGACTGGCCGCGTCACGGTCATCCGCGCCGCTCGGGCATCTCGGCATTCGGCATCAGCGGCACGAATGCGCACATCATCATCGAGGAGAGCCCGCAGCAGCGCAGCTCTGCCGCCAGCGAGCCCGCGGCGCCCGGCGCCGACCACCGCGGTCCGGTTGCCTGGCCGATCAGTGCCCGCACGACCGGATCCCTGCGTGACCAGGCGGCCAGGCTGCATGAATTCGTCACCGCAGACAAGAGCCTGCGAGCGGTCGACGTAGCGCTCTCCCTCGCTACCAGCCGAGCCCGATTCGGGCAGCGGACCGTCATCATCGGCCATGACCGAGCCAGCATGCTCGCCGGTCTCGACGGCTATCTGCACGACCAGCCGACGTCGGACGCGATCGGAGGAACCGCCCGCGACAATCCCAAGCTCGCGTTCTTGTTCACAGGACAAGGCGGTCAGCGGCACGGGATGGGACGCGAACTGAGCACCGCACACCCCGCCTTCGCCGAGGCACTGGGCACTGTGTGCGACGCACTCGATGCCTACCTTGACTGCCCGCTTCGAGACGTGATGTTCGCGTCTCCCGGCACGCCGCAGGCGTTGCTGCTGGACCAGACCGGCTACACCCAGCCTGCGCTCTTCGCCTACGAGGTCGCCGCCTTCGCGCTGCTGGAGTCGCTGGGGATCAAACCCGATCAGATGGCAGGACATTCAGTCGGGGAATACGCGGCGGCGCATCTGGCCGGGGTATGGTCCGTTGCCGACGCGGCCAGGCTGATCACCGCCCGCGGCCGACTGATGCAGGCCCTTGACGCTCCTGGCGCGATGGTCGCGATCGAGGCGACCTCGGTCGAGATGGCGCCGGCCCTGGCCGGCCTGGAGCACCTCGTCGGGATCGCCGCGATCAACGGCCCGGCCAGCGTGGTCATCTCTGGCGACGAAGCGACCTGTCTCGCCGTGGCGGAGCAGTGGCGGGAATCCGGGCGGCGCACGCACCGGCTGCCGGTCAGCCACGCCTTCCATTCTCCGCTGATGGAGCCGATGCTGGCGGAGTTCGCTGCCGAACTGAAGACCGCGGTCTTCATGACACCGCGGATCCCCTTCGCCACCAACCTGGCCGGCAGCGCCGACGACCTGTCGTGGGGCGATCCCGAATACTGGATCGAGCAGATCCGCCGGCCGGTCCGGTTCCGCGAAACCATCCAGCAGATCGAGGCACGGGGGGTAAGCACCTACCTGGAGGTCGGACCGGACGCTGTCCTCTCCGCCATGACACAGGACTGCGTGTCCGCCGGCGACGTCTCGGTGACGGCGCTGCACCACGGCCGACGGTCCGAGCCGGATGCGCTGATCGCCTGTCTCGCGCAAGCGTGGGCGGCCGGTGTGCCTGTGGACTGGGCTGCGTTGTCTGGTGCGGGAACCGACATCGGTCCTGACCTTCCTGTCTATGCGTTCGAACGCGAGCGCTTCTGGCTCTATCCGCCGTCAGGCGCCGCGGACGTCTCCTCCGTAGGCCTGCGCGGTGTCGATCATCTGATGCTGGGAGCGGCAGTCGAGATCGGAGACGGCGGCGGGGTCGCGTTCACCGGGCGCATTTCCCTGACCGACTTCCCGTGGCTAGCCGACCACAGGGTCTCTGGCGCCATCGTGGTGCCGGGCGCCGCCGTGCTCGACATCGTTGTGGAGGCAGGGACACAGGTCGGCTGCGGCGCGGTCGAGGAGCTGATGTTCGAAGCGCCGCTGGTCCTGCCGGCCAAGGGTGACCTGTTCCTGCAAGTCGTGGTGGAGGCCGGCGACGAGGGCTCGCCCCGCGCGGTCAAGGTCTACTCGCGGCCAGATGGCGGCGCGTGGGCCCGCTGTGCCTCAGGGGTCATCGTGGCCGGAGGGCAGGGGCGGACCTGTGACTGGGCTACGGCCTGGCCGCCGTCGGACGCTGCGGCGATCGACGTGGAAGGTGGCTACGCTCACCTGGCGGACGTGGGCTATGAGTACGGTCCAGCGTTCCGTGGCGTGTCGGCTGCGTGGTCACGGGGGCAGGAGCTGTTTGCCCAGGTCATCGCTCCGGCCGACGTTGACGTACAGGGATTCGGTCTCCATCCGGCAGTACTCGACTCGGCCTTCCACCCGTTGCTCCTGACAGCGGAAGCCGGCGACCTGCGGCTGCCCTTCGTGTTCAGGGGAGTCCGGCTGTGCGCCTCCGGCGCAACGGAGCTCCGAGTACGCCTGACGCGGGCCGGCGACGACATCACGGTGGAAACCGCCGACGCTTCCGGCCGGCTGGTGCTCGGAATCGACGCACTCCGGGTCCGCACCGTGTCCGCCGCCGCCCTCGCGTCGGCAGGGGGCCAGGCCGGGCACGTGTCGTTCGGCGTGGATTGGGTGGATAGCACCGATGCGGTGGATGCGGAAGAGTCCCGGTGGGCGTGCGTGGGCGAGCCGGTCGCCGGGCTCGCCGCCTTCGCGGATCTGCCTGCGCTGGCCGCGGAGTTCGTCAGCGGGCAGCCGGTACCTGAGTTCGTAGCCGCGCCCTGCCTGAGTTCGGGAATGCCGGTCGCCCATGGGGTGCGAGAGATGTCGGGCCGGGTGCTGGAACTGGTGCGATCCTGGCTGGACGACGAGCGGTTCGCCGCCTCGCGCCTGGTGTTCGTGACGCATGGCGCCATCGGTGCGGACGTGCAGGATGTGGTCGGCGCGTCAGTATGGGGACTAGTGCGGTCGGCTCAGTCCGAGCATCCCGGCCGGTTCGTGCTCGCCGATGTGCCGGCTGACTTCGACAACTGGGCCTCGCTGGCGGGAGCGGTGGCCTGCGATGAGCAGCAGCTCAGGGTGCGTGACGGCGCCATCCAGGTTCCCCGCGTGGCCAGGAGCAAGGCGCAGGAACCCGCAGCCGTGGCGGACCTCGCTGCCGGGACGGTGCTAGTGACCGGCGGCACCGGCGGATTGGGTGCCCTGATCGCGGAGCACCTGGTCGCGGCGCACGGAGCGCGGCACCTGGTGCTGGCCTCCCGGCGCGGACCAGCCGCTCCCGGCGCGGCGGAGTTGGTGGCGCGCCTTGCGGACCTCGGCGGATCAGCCGATGCTGTGGCTTGCGATGTCGGCAATCGCGACGAACTGGCCGCTTTGCTGTGCTCGATTCCCGCGGACAGGCCGTTGATCGGCGTGGTCCACACGGCCGGAGTAGTAGCCGACGCGACGGTGGAGAGCTTGTCAGCGGAGCAGCTTGACCGCGTGTTCCGGCCCAAGGTTGACGCGGGGTGGCTCCTGCATGAACTGACGCGCGACCTGCCGCTGTCGATATTCGTACTGTTCTCATCGATTGCCGGCCTGCTGGGTAATCCGGGGCAGGGCAACTACGCCGCGGCCAATGCCTTCCTGGACGGGCTGGCCGCTTATCGCCGTAACCATGGACTGGCCGGGGTATCGGTGGCGTGGGGCCTGTGGGACACCGAGGCGGGTATGGCCGGCCGCCTTAGTCAGGCCGACATCGCCCGGATGGCGCGTTCAGGGATCGCGCCGCTGAGCACGGCTGAGGGCCTGGCGTCATTCGACCTCTCGCTGGGCTGGCCGGAACCGCTGCTGGTCGCGGCGCGCTGGAACGACGCCGGACTGCGCTCCCGCGCCGACGGCGACGCCCTGCCGCATGTATTGCGCGGCCTGGTTCGGACGCACCGACGCGTCGCCGCGGCGGCCACCGCGATCGCCCGCGGTGCGGGGCTGGTAACCCGACTCGGGTCGATGCCTGAATCCGATGGCCGCCGGATGCTCACCGACCTGGTACGGGGCCACGTCGCGGCGGTGCTCTCGCACGCCAGCGCGGACACGGTGGAGGTGGAGCGGCCGTTCAGCGAACTGGGCTTCGACTCCCTCACCGCGGTTGAGCTGCGCAACCGCCTGAACTCCGAGACAGGCCTGCGGCTGTCCGCGACGCTGGCGTTCGATCACCCGACCGTGGCGGCACTGGCTGAGCATCTCTATCTGACCCTTGCTCCGGCAGCACCTACCGCCGAGGACACGCTGCGCGCCTGCCTCGACCGGCTGGCCGGCGTGCTGCCGGAGGACGAAGCCGCCCGGGCCAGGCTGATCGCCATCCTGAACAGCACCCTGTCGCGCTGGACCGGCGGAACAGCTTCGACAGCGAATGGCGCGGACAACGGGCCGGCTGTGGCCGCCCAGGTGGGTTCCGCCTCCGACGAGGAAATCTTCGCTTTCATCGACAACGACCTGTAACTCCCGCCCACGCTCATCAACTGCGAGGTTCGGCTCATGGCGACCGAGGAAAAGCTACGCGAGTACCTGAAGCGGGTGACCATCGACCTCACCGAGGCCAGGCGCCGCCTCGCGGAACTGGCGGACGGCCGCGACGAGCCCGTCGCCGTCATCGGCATGGCCTGCCGGTTCCCCGGCGGCGGCACCGTCGAGGACTTCTGGGACCTGCTGCGCGACGGCCGTACCAGCGTCGTCGACGTGCCACCGTCGCGCTGGAACATCGATGACTACTACAACCCCGACCGGCGCGCCGCCGGAGGCGTCTACACCTCCCGCGGTGCCTTCCTGCCCGATATTACCGGCTGGGACGCCGATTTCTTCGGCGTGTCCCCGCAGGAAGCGCTGCGGATGGACCCGAACCAGCGGCTGCTGATGGAGCTGGTCTGGGAGGGACTGGAGAACGCCGGCACCTCCCCGGCCCGGGTGGCGGGCAGCCGGACCGCCGTGCTGGTGGGTCTGATGGACTCCCTCCAGTACGGACGCCTGGAGGCCGAGCGCCAGGGCACCGGCGTCACCGCAGACCCGTATTTCGGCCAGGGGATCTCGACGAGCGTCGTCGCCGGACGCTTGGCCTACCACTTCGACCTGCACGGGCCGGCCGTGACGCTCGACACGGCCTGCTCATCGTCACTGGTCGGGCTCCACCTGGCAGCGCAGGCCCTGCGCCGCGGCGAGTGCGACCTTGCCGTCGCGGCGGGCGCCTACCTGATCATGCAGCCGGACACCTATATCCAAGCCTGCGCGACGTCGATGCTGGCGCCCGACGGCCGATGCAAGACCTTTGACAGCAGTGCCGACGGCTACGTCATGGGCGAGGGCGGCGGTGTCGTCGTGCTGGAGCGCCTGTCTTCGGCAGTGCGCAACGGCCGGCGCATCCGCGCGGTGCTGCGCGGCTCGGCGATCAACCAGGACGGCCGCAGCAACGGGCTGACCGCGCCGAGCCGCAGCGCCCAGGCCGACGTGATCCGCCGGGCGCTCGCCGCCGCCCACGTGGATCCGGATGACGTCGATTATGTGGAGGCGCACGGCTCAGGGACCGGACTCGGCGACGCGATCGAGCTGTCCGCACTGCACGACGTCTTCGGCGGGCGTTCGCCGCAGCGTCCTTTGCACGTGGGCGCCGTCAAAACAAACATCGGCCACACCCAGTCCGCGGCCGGTATCGCCGGCTTGATCAAAACGGTCCTGGTCCTTGAGCACGCTCTGATGCCACCGACCCTGCATCTGGCGCAGCCCTGCGACGCACTACCCGCGGACGGCACGATCCGGCTGGTCACCGCGCAGCTGCCGCTGGCCGACGACGGCCGCCGGGCAATCGCCGGGGTCAGCTCGTTCGGATGGTCCGGCACAAATGCGCACCTGGTGATCGAGGCAGCCCCGGCCCGCGCCGAGGCTCCCGCGCGGCCAGCGGATCCGGCGCGGCCAGCGGACCACTTCCCCGCGACGCTGACCTTGCCGGTTTCGGCTGCCAGCGGCGCCGCGCTCAGAGCGCAGCTGGGACGCCTGTCAGGCTGGCTGGCCGAGCGCCCCGGGCTGGAACTGGCCGATGTCGCCCACACACTGACTGTCGGCCGCGCTGAGCATGACTATCGGCGGGCACTGACCTGCACCGACGTCGGTGACGCGGCGCGGCAGCTGGCCAGCGCGGCGACGACGGCCGCGGCCGGGCGCGCCAACGGACGTCCCCGGGTGGTATTCCTGCTGCCAGGGATCGGCGACCAGTACCCAGGAATGGGCCTGGACCTGTACCGCACAGAGCCGGTCTACGCCGCGGCCGTGGATCGCTGCATCGCGGTGGTCGAACAGCGCTGCGAGGTGGACCTCCGGCCGACGTTCTTCCCGGCCGACGGCGTTGCGGCATCCGCGGACTTCACCGCAGGGTTGTGGCGCGGGGCGGCGGAGCCCGCCACCGATCCGATGAACCGGGCCGAGATCGCGCATCCGTTCCAGTTCACAGTCGAGTACGCGCTGGCACAACTGCTGGCGAGCTGGGGGGTCGTGCCCGACGTTCTGGTCGGTTACAGCCTCGGCGAGTACGTCGCCGCGTGCCTGGCCGGAGTGTTCACCCTGGAGGACGCGCTGGCTGTGGTGGTGGAGCGAGCTCACCTGATCGCCGCGGTCCCGGCCGGGCGGATGCTCGCGGTAGCAGCCGGCGAGGATGTTGTCGCAGCCGCGATCGCGGCCGGGGACATCGATGTCGACATCGCAGCCCTCAACGGCCCGTCGATGACCGTGGTCAGCGGGGTTGCCGACGAGATCGCGGCAATGACCCAGCGGCTGGCCGCCGCCGGCATCGCGTGCCGGCCGCTGCGTACCGCGCACGCCTTCCACTCCTCGTTGCTGCAGCCCGCGGCCGACAAGCTGGCCGCGCTCATCGAATCGGTGCCGCGCCACAGCCCGACCATCACGGTCGTGTCCAATCACACCGGCGCCGCGCTGACCGCCGAGCAGGCGACCAGCAGCGACTACTGGGCCGACCACCTGGTGAGCCCGGTACGTTTCGCGCAAAGCGTGCGGCACTGCGTGACGCAAGGCGTTGACGTGTTCGTCGAACTCGGTGCCGGACAGACGCTGGGCGGTCTGGTGCGGCAGAACCTTACCAGTGCGACCGGGGTGAGCGTCTTCGGTACGCTGCCGACGATCTGGACTGGCGGGGAGCCATCCGACGCGCGGACCGCGTTGCTGACGACGTGCGCGCGGCTGTGGGAGGCAGGCGTCGGCGTCGACTGGGCGGCCACCAGCCGGGACAGCGCCAACATCGTCACGTTGCCCGGATACCCCTTCCAGCGCACGAGGTTCTGGCCCGAGCCAGGTGACATGGCGGCGGGTCCGGACGTGCTGCCAAGCGCCGGGCCGGCCGACCTGTGCTACGCCACGGCCTGGCGGCGGGACGTCACCTGCCCGGCGTCTTCGGCGCTCGCACTGCCGGGACCGCTGGTGGTCTTCGCAGACCATGACGGCATCGGTGCGGCGCTGGCCGAGCGCGCCGCCGCGAGCGGCACCCCGGTAATCGAGGTAGTGGCCGGTACGCAGCTGCGGCGTGACGGGCGCCGCATGGTCATCGATCCGGCAGTGCCCGAGCACTACCACGAGGTCTTCGCAGCCCTGGACGCGCCTGGTCCGCTGCACATCGCGCATTTGTGGAGCCTGCTCGCCACGTCGGATAACGCGGTCTACGCGAGCGAGGACGAGCTGGCTGATGCCATCTCCCGCGGCTTTGACAGCCTGCTGCTGGCCGTGCAGGCACTCGGGGATCTCCCCGCACACCGTGGCGTCAGGCTCCTGACCGCCAGCCTGGGTGCTGCGGAGATCATCGGAGCCGACGCGACCGCGCCGTTCCGGGCCGCTGTACACGGGCTCGGCCGGGTGGTCCAGCATGAGATCGCCGGCCTGAGCTGGCGGGGGGTGGATCTCGATGCCGCGGTGGGCGATTCAGAGCAGGCGGCTGGACAGCTCGCCTATGAGCTGGTGCACTCCCCGGCCGAGCCGTACCCGGCAGTCGCGGGGTGGCGGCGTGGCCGCCGGTGGATGCCGGACTGGGCGCAGGTACCTGCCTTCGACGACCCGGAGCCCGTGTGGCGGGCGGACGGCGTTTACCTGATCACCGGCGGGACCCGCGGTCTCGGCTTGGCGCTGGCACGGCACCTCGTGCGATCCGGCGTGCGGCGGCTGGCCCTGATGAGCCGAACCCCGGAGCGCAGCCGCAGCGATGTCGCGGAGCTGGAAGCCGCAGGGGCGCGCGTGCTCCTGCTGGCCGCCGACGCGGGAGTGCCTGATCAGCTGCGAGCGGCCCTGGTCGCCTGCCGCGGGCATTTCGGCGCGCTGGACGGCGTCGTCCATGCGGCCGGCCTGCCGGGCGGCGGGATGGCGCAGCGCAGGACGCTCGGGGACGCCGAAGCGGTGCTGGCGCCTAAGGTCCTCGCGATGGGACCGCTCGCCGAGCTGGTGGGGCCGGGAACGCCCGCTGAACGCAGGCCTGAGCTACTGGTGCTGTACTCGTCCGCGATCACCGCGTTCGGCGGCATCGGAGAGGGAGACTACTGCGCGGCCAACACCGTGCTCGACGCCTACGGTGCCGCGCTGGCCGCGTCCGCGCCTTCGACCAGGGTCCTGACCGTCGCCTGGGGTCCATGGCTGCACGACGACTGGCAGGCGGCAGGCCTCGCCGGTGCAGGTTCGGCGGGCGACGGCCTGGCCAAGCGGGTGCGCGCGCATCGCGAGAAGTACGGATTCTCTGACGAGGCGGGATGCGTGTTCCTTGACCGCATGATCCGCACCGGCCACGGCAGCCTGCTCGCGGTGCGCCAGCCGGTGGCCGATTCGCTGCGGGAGTGGTCGGCGATCCTTGACCTCGGCGCGCTCGTCAGCGCCGTGTCGGCGCTGCCGGCCGGCGAGCGGTTCAGCAGGCCGCAGCTGCGCACGGAGTTCGTGGCTCCGCGCACCGAGCGGGAGGCGATGATCGCAGAAATCTGGGGATCGTTCCTCGGCATCGACCATGTCGGCGTCCACGACCCCTTCTTCGACCTGGGAGGAAACTCCCTGGTCGGCATGGCCGTGGTCTACGCGATCGAGAAGGAACTCGACGTCGCGATAGCGCCGGCGACGCTATTCGGTCACCCCACCATCGCCGAGTTCGCCACGGCGCTTGAGCACCCCGACGCCAGTGCGCAAACCGCCCAGGAGCTGCTTATTGCCAGCGCGGACCGGGGCCGCCGGCGGCGCGGCGCCCGGCCCGCAAAGCAGAGATGAGGCTTCCGTGATCCACTCCACCACTGGTGCGGCCGCTGGCACCGACAACGCGGTCGCCGGCACGGACATCGCCATCGTCGGCATGTCAGGGAGGTTCCCCGGAGCTGCGGACATCGCTGAGCTGTGGGCCGGGATCCGCGCGGCGCGATCGGGCATCACCCGGTTCACTGTCGACGAGCTGCACGCGGCCGGTGTCACCGACGACGTTCTGGCCGACCCTGGCTATGTCAGGGCCGGTGCGGTGATTGACGGCATCGATCTCTTCGATGCCGACTTCTTCGGGCTGGGCCCCAAGGAGGCGCAGATCCTCGATCCGCAGCAGCGGCTCTATCTGGAGCACAACTGGCACGCACTGGAGGACGCGGGCTGCGATCCGTCCCGCTTCGACGGCGCTATTGGCGTGTTCGGCGGCTGCGCCTTTAGCTCCTACCTTCAGAACAACCTGGTGCCCAGCGGCATTGTCGCCGTTCTCGGCGACCTGACTGTGGGCCTCGCCAACGACAAGGACTCGCTGACGACCCGCGTGGCGCACACCCTGGGCCTGACCGGACCCAGCTACAACGTGCAGAGCTACTGCTCGACGTCGCTCGTCGCCGTGTGCGCTGCCGCGACGAGCCTGGCCAGTTTCGAGTGTGATCTCGCCCTGGCCGGCGGCGTCGCGGTGTTCGTGCCGCACCGGGTGGGCTACCTCTTCCAGCCGGGCGGGATCGCGCCGCCGGACGGCGAGTGCCGGGCGTTCGACGAGGCGGGGCTGGGCAGCCCGCTGGGCAGCGGCGTGGGCGTGGTGGCGCTCCGCCGGCTGGAGGACGCCCTTGCCGCCGGGGACCGTGTCTACGCGGTGATCCGCGGCTGGGCGGTGAACAACGACGGCGGGCGCGCGGCCGGCTTCACCGCGCCCAGCGTCCAGGGCCAGGCGTCAGTAATCGCTGAGGCACTCTCCAGCGCGGGCCTCCGCGCCGCCGACATCGACTACGTCGAGGCGCACGGCACGGGAACCGCGCTTGGCGACGCGGTCGAGATCGCCGCCCTGCAGCAGGTGTTCAGCGGCGAGGGGTGCCTGATCGGCTCGATCAAGACCAACGTGGGGCACCTGGACCGGGCCGCCGGCGTCACCGGCCTGATCAAGACGGCGCTCGCGCTGCACAACGCGGAGATCCCGCCCACCCGCAACCTCGCCGACCCCAACCGCCAGCTCCGCGTCGGTGCGGCGCGCCTGGAAGTGGTCACCCGCCTGACGGACTGGCAGCGGCGCGGCGACCGGGTCCGCAGGGCCGGCGTCAGCGCGTTCGGGATCGGCGGAACCAACGCGCACGTGGTGCTGGAAGAGGCACCGGCGGTCACGCGCACCGAGCCCTTGCCCCGGCCCGAGGTACTGGTGTGGTCGGCGCGCAACTCGGCGGCGGCGGACGAGATGACGCAGCGGCTGGCCGGCCATCTCGCCGACAAGTCCGGCGCCTTGTGCGATGTCGCCTATACCCTCCAGACCGGCCGCCGTGTCTTCGAGCATCGCAGGATGCTGGTCGCGTCCACCGGCCAGGACGCGGTCACGCGGATGCGCGAAGCGGGCGTGCAGGGCCAGCGCGAAAGCCGCACCGACCGTCCGGTCGGCTTTCTCATCGCCGGTACCGGCGAGCAGTACCCGGGCATGGCCGCGGACCTGTACCGCAGCGAGCCGTTGTTCGCGGCAGCGCTCGACGAGTGCCGGGCCATCCTGATCGAGCCGCCGGACGGACTCGATCCGCTGGCAGAGATGCTGACCCCCCGGCCGGCCGACCGTGCGGGCGCCTACGGGCTGAGTCATCTGCTCGGGCGTGACGGGGCACAGGAAACTGGCACGGGCGAGTCGACCGAGCGGCTGCATCCGGCCATGTTCGCGGTGGAATACGCACTCGCCCGGCTGGTGATGGCGTGGGGGATCCAGCCAGTGGTGATGGCCGGCTACAGCCTCGGCGAGTACGTCGCTGCCTGCCTGTCCGGGGTGCTCACGCTGGAGTCCGCGCTCGCGCTGGTGACACACCGGGCACAGCTGATCACCGCGCTGCCAGCCGGAGCTATGGCGGCGGTGCCGCTATCCGAGGCGGACATGCGCCGACGCATCGAGCGCGCCGGGATGGCCGACCTGGACATCGCCGCCGTCAACGGCAGGGAACTGACGGTGATCGCCGGCGCGCCGGCGGCAGTCAGCCGGATCCGGGCGATCCTTGAGGCCAGCGCGGTGCCCAGCCGGGCGCTGGCCACGACCCACGCCTTTCACTCCCGCATGCTCGACCCGATTAAGGCCGCACTGACCGATTGGGTCGCCGGGAACATCACGCTGGCCGCACCGCGGATTCCCTACATCTCCAACGTGACAGGCACCTTGGTGACCGCTGAACAGGCAGCCGACCCCGGCTACTGGGCCGAGCACATGTGCGGTCCTGTGCGGTTCGATGCTGGCCTGAAGACCCTGCTTGACCAGCCGGACGTCGCCTTGCTTGAGCTCGGCCCCGGTCAGTCACTCGGTGCGATGGTGCGCGGACACCAGGACTGCCCGCCCGATCGGTGGCGCCTGGTGATGCCGTCGCTCCCCGCGGCCGGTGACAGCCGCGGGTCGGGCACGGTGCTCGCCGAGGCTGCAGGCCGGCTGTGGCTAGCCGGAGTGCCGGTCGACTGGAACGCCTACCGCGGAGACCAGCAGGTCGCGAAGGTCGGGCTGCCCGGATATCCGTTCCAGCGTCAGCGCTACTGGATCGATCCGCCCGCCGCCAGCCCGTTGTCACCCGCATCCCAGAGCGCCGCTAAGCCAGGCGGCGCCGGATCGCAGCGGCGCGAGGGCCACGTCCAGCTGATGAGCCAGCAGTGGACCGAGGCGGCCATCTCCGCCGATCCCGCGCCAGCCGGCCGGTGCGTGCTGCTCGGCGACGACGACGGGATGGCCGGCTCGCTCGCTGCAGCGCTGCGCGGTGACGGCGCCGACGTGGTGTGCATGGCACCGGATGCGGATCGCGCAGCCCTGGCCGAATGCTTCAGCCAGGTGCACCCGGCCGTCGTGGTCGACCTCAGAGCGCTCGACCGGATGGGCTCGGCGGCCGACGGGCACGATGTGGTCCTTCCGTTCGCTGTCATGGCGGATGCGCTGGGCAGCGGCGGCGGCGACACCACCAGAGTCATTCTCCTCACGCGCGGCGGCCAGGCGCTGACCGGCGGCGACAGCCCCGCGCCTGGGCCCGCCGCAGCCGCCGTGCTGGCCGTGGTAGCCAACCAGGAATATCTGAACCTCGAGTGCCGCGCGGTGGACCTTGATCCGGGATCGGACACCGCGACAGCAGTGCGGGCACTCCTAGCCGAGCTCGGGCGCTCGTCGCAGGACGTGCTCGTCGCCTATCGCAGCGGCCGGCGATATGTGCGCGGATTCGCACTGGCCGGCGCCGGGGACTGCGCGACCGCGGTATCGATCCGGCCCGGCGGCACGTACCTGATCACCGGCGGACTCGGCGACGTCGGGCTGGAAGTCGCTGAGCACCTGGTCAGGTCCGGTGCTACCCGGATCGTGCTGACCAGCCGCCGCGGGGCACCCGCGACGGCAGGGGACCCGCGCCATGAGGCCGTCAGTCGGCTGCGCGGGCTCGGTGCCGAGGTGATCACGCCGTCGGCGGACGTGACGGACGAAGTAGCGATGCGCGCGGTGCTCGCCGAAACGCTACGAGACGGCGGCCGGCTCGACGGCGTGGTCCACGCCGCCGCGGAGACCAGGCCCGAAACCTTCCTTCCGCTGCGCTACCTCAGCTCCGAGGCTGTCGGGCAGCATTTCGGGGCCAAGGTGACCGGCGCTCGAGTCCTGGAAACCCTGCTCACCGAACTTCCTGCGGCACGGGCACCCGATTTCTGCCTGCTCTTCTCCTCTACGTCGTCGATCCTCGGTGGTCTGGCCTTCGGCAGCTACGCGGCCGCCAATGCGGCACTGACCGCGATCGGCCGAGCCAACCACGCCGCAGGCACGCCGACCCGCTGGATCGCGGCGAGCTGGGACACCTGGGCCGACACCCTGGAGCGGACCGGGAGCGGCGTCGGCGCCACGATGGCCGCCCACGCGATGACCGCGCAGGAAGGGCTCGACGCCTTCGACCGGCTGCTCGCATGCCCGGAGCCCGGCCCCATCGTCGTGGCCGCCGGACTGGACGACCGGATGCCGCGCGTCTGTGTCGTACCGGATGAGCCGGCCGCCAGCGGAGACCGGTTCCCCCGGCCAGACCTGCCCCAGCCCTACGCCCCGCCGCTCACCGCGACCGACCGTGCGCTCGCCGAGGTGTGGTCCCAGGTGCTCGGCGTCGAGCCGGTCGGGACCGATGACAATTTCTTTGACCTTGGCGGCAGCTCGCTGCTGGCGCTGCAGATGCTGGTGCTGGTCAAGAAGGCTTTTGGCGTCGTCTTGCCGGCGGTGACGCTCTTCGAGGCGCCAACCGTGCATACGCTCGGGGCCATCCTGGCCGCCAAGGGCACCGCGACCCGCGCCCCCGCTGGCATCGCCGCTCCCGGCCGCATAACCGCTCCGGCCGGCCTGGCCGCACCCGACCGCATCGCCGCACCCGACCGCATCGCCGCACCCGACCGCATCGCCGCACCCGACCACAGCACGGCCCCTGACCGCATCACCCCGCAGCCCGGGCCGGCGGCCCGGCCGCAGCGCCCTGGCCCGAAGCGTGCCGATGCCGGGATCGACCGGCGGATCGCGGTCGTCGGGATGGCCGGCCGCTTCCCTGGCGCCGGCAGCACCGAGGCTTTCTGGCGGAATCTCCGCGACGGCGTCGAGTCGGTCAGCTTCTTCTCCGAGGAGGACCTGCTCGCCGCCGGCGAAGAGCCATCGCTGATCCACGATCCCGCATACGTGCCGGCCCGGCCGGTCCTCGACGACATCAGCGGTTTCGACGCGGCGTTCTTCGGCCTCAGCTCCCGGACGGCCGCGCTCACTGATCCGCAGCAGCGGATCTTCCTCGAAGTCTGCTGGGAGGCGCTGGAGCAGGCCGGATACGCAGCACCGGAGCACCGCGGCCGGGTGGGTGTGTTCGGCGGCTGCAATATCAGCACCTACCTGCTGCGGATGCCCCCTGAGACGTTCACCGGCGGCGAGATCAGCACCTACGAGATCGTCATGAGCAACGACAAGGACGCTCTCACCACGACCGCCTCCTACCTCTTCGACCTGCACGGACCGAGCGTCGCCGTGCAGACCTTCTGCTCCACCTCACTGGTCGCCACCCACCTGGCTATCCAGAGCCTGCGCAGCGGCGAGTGCGAGATGGCTATGGCGGGCGGCGTATCGATCCGGGTCCCTGACCGGGTCGGTCACATGTTCCAGCCGGGCGGCATGGAGTCGCCGGACGGCCATGTACGGACCTTCGACGCGAAGGCACACGGCAGCATGGTCGGCGACGGCGCGGCCGTCGTCGTGCTCAAGCGACTCGCCGACGCGGTCCGCGACGGCGACCACATCTGGTCGGTGATCCGCGGCTCGGCGATAAACAACGACGGCGCGCTCAAGGTCGGCTACACCGCGCCGAGCGTGGTCGGGCAGGCGCGGGTCATCGCGGACGCGATGGCCGACGCCGGGGTCACCGGCGAGGACGTCAGCTACATAGAGGCGCACGGGACCGCGACCGAGCTGGGCGACCCGATCGAGCTCGCGGCACTGAGCCGCGCGTTCGGACCCACCAAAGAGAACCAGTACTGCCCGATCGGATCTGTCAAGACCAACGTCGGGCACCTGGACCGGGCAGCCGGGGTGACCGGGCTGATCAAGACGTCGTTCGCGCTCACGCACGAGCTGATCCCGCCGAGCCTGCACTACACCAGCCCAAACCCCGACATTGACTTCGCCAGCAGCCCGTTCTATGTCAATACCGAGCTCGCACCGTGGCGCACCCGCGACGGCCGCCGCCGCCTGGCGGGTATCAATTCACTCGGCATGGGCGGCACCAATGTGCACGTAGTACTTGAGCAGGCGCCGATCCGTTCCGTGGCCGGGCGCGAGGATGAATCCGGGCGCAGATACCAGGTACTGCCGGTATCCGCACGCAACGCCACCGCGGTGACGCAGGCGTGCGGCCGGCTGGGGGATCACCTCGGCGCCGCGCCAGGCACGCGGCTCGCCGACGTCGCCTACACGCTCCAGGCGGGACGCAAGGTCTTCGAGCATCGGCGCGTCGTGGTAGCGGCGGATACATCACGGGCAGCGGCGGCGCTCTCCGGCACGGACCCGGCGCTCAGGCCGATGAGCAGGGTAGATGCTGTTCGTGGCCGCCCGGTGGCATTCCTGTTCACTGGCGCGGGCGAGCAGTATCCGGGCCTGGTCGCCGAGCTCTACCGGCGTGAGCCGGTGTTTGCGGCCGAGCTGGACGAGTGCCTCGAAGTGCTCAGGCAAGCGCTGCCCGCCGTAGACCTCGTCGACCTGCTCGCCGGGGCTCGCGGCGGCGGGATGACCCTCGCCGCGATGCTCGGGAAGGGCGGCTCCGGCGGTTCCGACACCGATTCGCGCAGCTCAGGACTGCAGCGCACGGAGGTGGTCCAGCCGGCGCTGTTCACGGTGGAGTACGCGCTTGCCAGGACCCTGATGGCCTGGGGCCTGCAGCCGCAGGCCATGCTCGGCTACAGCATCGGGGAGTATGTCGCGGCCTGCCTGGCCGGGGTGTTCTCGCTGGCCGACGCGCTGACGCTGGTGGCGCAGCGCGCGAAGCTGATCGCCGCGGTGGCGGCGGGCTCCATGGTCGCGGTGCCGCTCCCGGCGCAGGAGCTGCGCAGCCGATTCGCACTAGCTGAGCGGGAGCTGGACGTCGCCGCGGTCAACGGCCCGGCGATGACCGTGGTGGCCGGACCCGTCGGGGCCATCAGCGCCTTCGTCGCACAGCTGCGCCTAGCCGATATTCCGTGCCGTGCCCTGCAGACCACGCACGCTTTCCACAGCAGGATGCTGAATCAGGTGAGCGATGAGCTCACCGAGTGGGTGCGGGCCAACATCACCCTGCACGCCCCGCAGCTGCCGTACATCTCCAACGTCACCGGCGGGTACGCCGACGCCGACCTGGTCTGCGATCCCGGCTACTGGGCCAGGCACATGTGCCAGAGCGTGCAGTTCCAGGCCGGTGTGCAGACCCTGGCGGGCGACCCGGAGCTAGCGATCGTGGAGATCGGTCCCGGCCAGTCACTCGGTGCCATGATCCGCGCTGCCGGATGCCCGCCGGAGCGATGGCCGCTCATCTTGTCGGTGCTCCCGGCCGCCGCCGACAGCCGGCCCGATGACGCGGTGCTCGCCGACTGCCTGGCCAAGCTGTGGCTGCTCGGGGTCAACGTCGACTGGGTGACCTACCACGGCCGCGACCCGAACTCGACAGCGGCTGATAACGGGCCGCTGCCGGGCCGGATACCGCTGCCGACGTATCCGTTCCAGCGGCAGCGGTACTGGTTCGACGGGCCCGCGCGGGTCATGTCGCCCGCCAGGCCGGCCGGCACCTTGCCGCTGCCTGGTGACCCGCCCTCCGCTGCGACACTCGACGCCATCGCCGGGCTGCCCAAGCTGCCCGAGGAGCAATGGCTGCATCTGCCAGTGTGGCGGCAGACCGCGGCCCCTGCGGCCGCGGCCAGGCAACCCGCCTCCTGGTTGGTCTACACCCGCGACGGGGTAGCCGATGACGTCGTCGCGGAGCTCTGCCGGACGATCATTCCGGCCGGGGCCGCGCTCTGCCTGGTTCGACCGGGCGAGACCTACGCCGCGACGGACGGCGGCTACATGGTGCGGCCAGGCAGCGTGGACGACGCCAGCTCCATGTTGCGCACTCTCCGCGACGCAGGCCGGCCGCTGGAGCGCGTCGTGCACCTGTGGTCCCTCGACGCGGCGCCGGGTAACGCGGCCATCGCGGAGGGCCTGCACACCCTGGTCGCGCTGGCGCGGGCGGCGGGCGGGCTGGGTCTGGACGCGTGGTCGCTGGACGTCGTGGTGTCGGGCACCCAGCAGGTGTACGCCGGCGATCCGGCAAGCCCGTACGCCGCGACGCTGACCGGGCCGTGCCGGGTGATCCCGCTGGAGTACCCCGGGGTCACCGCCCGCCTGATCGACGTGACAGCGAACCCCGCACCCGCCGCGATCGGCGCACTGGTCGACGAGCTTTACCGCCCGCAAGCCGACCCGACGGTGGCACTGCGCCCGCGGCGCCGCTGGGTGCCCGGCTACGAGGCCATCGCCGCCGCACCCGCTGCCGATACTGGCGTCCTGCGCCATGGCGGCGTCTACCTGATCACCGGCGGGCTCGGCGGGATAGGCCTGGCCATGGCCGCCAAGCTGGCCACGGCGTGCCAGGCGAAGCTGGTCCTCCTCGGCCGCCACGGCCTGCCCGAACGCGCCACCTGGCCGGGCATCCTGCAGGGGCGGCCGGAAGCCGAGCAGGTGGACGCCAAGACCAGGCAGCGAGTGGCCAAGGTCGCCGCGCTGACCGACCTCGGCGCGGAGGTCGAAATCGTAACCGGCGACGTCAGTGATCACGGCGACGTCCGCCGCGCTTGTCAGGTGGCCGTCGAACGATTCGGCGCACTGCACGGCGTGCTGCACGTGGCCGGCGTTCCCAGCATGGGCCTGATGCAGTTCAAAGGCATCGAGGAGCTGGATGCCGAACTCGCATCGAAGGTCGCCGGCACCCTGGCGCTGGGCGAGGCGCTGCGAATCGGCAAGCCCGACGAGACCGAGCTGGATTTCCTGGTTCTTTTCTCCTCCATAACCTCGACCACCGGCGGCGGTCCTGGCCAGGTGGGGTACTGCGCGGCGAATGCGTTCCTCGATGCCTACGCCCACCAGCTGGCCGCCACCGGCCGGAAGGTAATCGCAGTCAACTGGAGCGAGTGGACCTGGAACGCCTGGGATGACGGACTGACCGGATACGCCGACACGCTGCAAACCTTCTTCCGCGCGAACCGGGCCAGGATCGGCATCGACTTCGACGCAGGCTGGCGCTCCCTGCTCAGGGTCCTGGCCTGCGACGAGCCGAGGGTGGTCGTCTCCACCCAGGACTTCGCCACCATGGTCCGCTTCGCCGCTCAGTTCACCGTGGAAGCCGTGACCTCACCGGCCCTGGCCGGTGGCGGGGCGCGCCATCCCCGACCCGATCTGATGACTCCCTATCAGGAGCCGTCCGATCCGACCGAGGAGATGATCGCCGGGATCTGGTGCGAAGCGCTGCGGCTTGAACAGGTCGGGGTGCAGGACAGCTTCTTCGACCTAGGCGGCAACTCGCTGCTCGGCGTCAGCATCGTAGCGGCGCTGCGCACGGCCTTTGCCCTCGCCGACCTGCCGCCGCACATCCTCTATGAGGCGCCGACGGTGGCCGCGCTCGGCAAGATCATCGACACGGCATCCGCGGGCGGGCCAGCCGAAACCGGGCCCGGTGGCGACGCCGGCAGTCATGTGCGGGCACAGCTTCGCCGGTCAGGCCTTGAGGCCTCGGCAGCTCGCCGACGTGGGCGGTAGCCCGATCGGAACCGACAGCACAACGCAGGGAGAAGGAGTGGTCATGGATGTGATCGGGGTAGTTGGCGCCGGCGTCATGGGAGTCGGGGTCGCCCAGAACCTGGCGCAGACCGGGCACGAGGTAATTCTGGTCGACCAGAGCGAGGCGATCCTGGCCGATGCGCTGGCGACCATCAGGAACAGCTGCCGCATGAGCCGGATGATGGGCGGCCCGTCGCTGGACGCAGATCTGGTGCTTGCCAGGATCACCACCGGGGTCGGGGTGGACGCGCTGGCCAAGGCGGACATCGTGATCGAGAACGTGACCGAGAACTGGGACGTCAAGCGCGCGGTCTATCAGGCGCTCGATGTCGCATGCGGGCCGGACACGGTCTTCATTGTCAACACGTCGGCGATCCCGATTACCAAGGTGGCCGCCGAGACCCGGCGGCCGGAACTGGTGGTCGGCGTCCACTTCATGAACCCGGTGCCGGCCAAGCACGCCGTCGAGCTGATCCCCGGCTTCCACACGTCGCCGCGGACCGTCGAGCGCACGAGGCAGCTGCTGACCGGCATGGGCAAGAAGGCCATCGCAGTCAAGGACTCGTGCGGGTTCATCTCCAACCGGATCCTGATGCTCACCGTCAACGAGGCGGCGTACCTGGTGTACGAGGGCGTCGCTGACGCCGAATCAGTGGACGATGTATTCCGCAGCTGCTTCGGGCACCCCATGGGCCCGCTGGAGACCGCCGACCTGATCGGCGTGGACACCATCCTCTATAGCGTCGAGGTGCTCTATGAGCACTATTCCGACAGCAAGTACCGGCCCTGCCCGCTGCTGCGCGAGATGACGTACGCCGGGCTGCACGGCCGCAAATCAGGCCGCGGCTTTTACGACTACGCGGTATCCAGCAACACCAACGCCAAGGAGATTCATAATGTCTGACAACGTGCAAGAGCAGGTCCTCGGCTTCATCCGGGGCCGGTATCCGACTGTGGAGATATCAGAGTCAGAGGACATCTTCCAGCTCGGATTCGTCAACTCACTGTTCGCGATGGAGCTCGTGATGTTCATCGAGAAGCAGTTCGCCCTGGCCATACCCAACGATGAGCTGCAGATCGACAACTTCCGGACAGCGAAATCGATGGCCGCCCTGGTGGACCGGTGCTTGCCGCTCACCGCGACAGCGCAGGTGTGAGGGGATGAGCGCCGTCGACGAGATCGAACGGTCCGGTGCCGCCGCAGCACCATCCAAGCCGGTACGGGGACGCATCAAGTGCATCGTGTGGGACCTCGACTGGACGTTATGGGATGGGGTGCTGCTTGAAGATGACCTCGTCACGGTCCGGCCGTGGGTGGTGGAATGCATCCGCCGCCTGGACGGGATGGGCATCTTGCACTCGATCGCCAGCAAGAACGATCGGGAGTCAGCCCTGGACAAGCTTCGCGCCTTCGGGCTCACGGAGCTCTTCCTGTACCCGCAGATCACATGGAACAGCAAGTCCAGCTCGATTCAGCTGATCGCCAAGGCGCTCAACCTCGGGCTCGACGCCTTCGCGTTCGTCGACGACCAGGAATTCGAGCGTGCCGAGGTGGCACACGGAGCACCCGGGGTGACCTGCGTCGACATCGCGAAGCTTGCCGAGGCCCTGGCCCGCCCGGAGTTCCAGCCCCGGTTCGTCACCGACGAGTCGGCGCAGCGGCGCCTGATGTATCAGGCCCAGATCACGCGCGACGAAGTGGAGAGCGAGTTCGTCGGCACCAGCGACGAATTCCTCGCCGAACTCGAGATGACGTTCGTTGTCGAGCCCGCGCGCAGGGAGGATCTCCAGCGCGCGGAGGAGCTGACTGTGCGGACCAACCAGCTCAACGCGACCGGCCGGACCTACTCCTACGAGGAACTCGACGCCTTGCGCGAGTCGCCGGACCATCTCCTGCTGATCGCCTCGCTCACCGATAAATTCGGCAGCTACGGCAAGATCGGCGTCGTCCTGGTAGAGCAGGGAGCGCGCATGTGGCACCTTCGCATGCTCCTGATGTCCTGCCGGGTGATGTCCCGTGGCGTTGGAATGGTGCTGCTCAACCACGTCATGAGGCTGGCGGCCGACGCCGGGGCCGCGTTGCGGGCCGACTTCGTGGAGACCGGCCGCAACCGCATGATGCAGATCACGTACGCCTTCGCGGGTTTCCGCGAGGAGAGCCGGGACGGGGCGCACGTGGTGCTTGCGGCCGACCTGGCAGGCCTGCAGCCGCCGCCGGCCTACGTCCGTCTCGAAATACTCGGGTGAGCCAAACATGACCGTTACCGACCCGACGAGCCGGTGGATACCGCTGCTGGCCCGCACGCAGCCGGGCGCGCTGCCGTTGTTCTGCCTGCCGCACGCCGGGGCCGGCACGTCCGCTTTCCGGACCTGGCCGGACGGCCTGCCCGGCGTGGCCGTGCTGCCCATCCAGCCTCCTGGGCGGGAGACCCGGCTGCGGGAGGCGCCGTATGAACGGATGGGACCGCTGGTCGCCGAGCTTGCCGCGGTCATGCTGGGCGTGGCCGGAGACCGGCCCTACGCCGTTTATGGCCACAGCCTGGGAGCCCTGGTGGCGTTCGAGACGCTGCTGGAGATCCGCCGGCGCGGCGGCCTCGAGCCGGTGCACCTGTTCGTCTCCGGCTGCGTCGCGCCGCAATGCACCGATAACGACGGCCCGTCCATCGCCACCGCCCCGCTCCCCGCTCTGGTGCGCAAACTACGCGAGCTCGGCGGAACACCGGAGTGGCTGCTGTCCGACCCGACCGTCCTGGAGATGATCCTCCCCGCTGTGCGGGCCGACCTCAGCGTCAAGGAGTCCTACGAATATCGCCAGGAGCAGCTCCTGGATGTCCCGGTCACGGTCATCGCCAGCACCATGGACCCGCAAGCACCCCACGAGCTCCAGGACAGGTGGCGGGATCAGACCACTGCGGCGTTCCGCCTGCACACGCTGGCGGGCGGCCACTTCGCAGTCTTCGAGCAGGCCGCATCGACGCACCAGCACCTCGCCGCGGCGCTCGCCGGATGGATCTGGACAGATCTGCCCGGCCGGCCAGGCAGGTGAGCCGCGCTCGGTCCGGGCCAGCAGCCGGAATT
>OCZU010000298.1_pt1 | contig 35106 bp, 28 predicted proteins | sample 1539001 | NCBI WGS metagenome assembly OCZU01 (sample SAMEA3539306, study PRJEB22396) | soil metagenome | biome: tundra; feature: field; material: soil | place: USA | collected 2010-05 | depth 0.15 m | reverse complement strand
GATGCGGCGCGCTCGGCTTGAAAGATGTGGCGCAGCGCCGCCGATTCCGGCGTCCCCATGAGCGCGACAAACAGTTCCCGCTCGCGTTTCATGCCCGCATCGAAGGGCTGCATCGCCGCGGCCGCCACGGCTTCGACGCAGGCCAAGGGCGCGGGGTAGGGACCCGCGGCCGCTTTGACGGAATTGCGCGCGAATTGGAAATACGCCTCGGCAGTCGGCAAGCGGATCGTGAGATCGCGCACGCGCTTCGGCGGGTGCCGCTCGGCGATCACGGCGCGCGCGAAGTCGAGCGCGGACGCCAATAGATCGCCTTCCGAGACCGCGTCGAAAAGCCCCGTGCCGCGGAGTTTATCCGCACCCACGGTCGTGCCGGTCACGATCATTTGGAGCGCCGTTTCGACGCCGACGACGCGCGGCAGACGCTGAGTTCCGCCGGCGCCGGGCAGCAGGCCGAGTTTGACCTCCGGCAGCGCGATCCGCGCGCTCGGCGCCGCGATGCGGTAGTGGCAGGCTAGCGCGAGTTCCAGGCCGCCGCCCATGCAGTTGCCCTCGATCGCCGCGATCACGGGCTTCGTGCATTCTTCGATCGTGCCGAGAACCGTCAACAGATGCGGCTCCGCGTAGGACTTCGGGGTCCCGAACTCGCGGATGTCGGCGCCGCCCGAAAAACCCTTGCCGGAACCGATCAGCACGACAGCCCCGACCGCAGGATCCGACTCGGCGCGCGCGACCGCCTCGACGATCGCGCGCCGCATCTCGAGGCCAAGGCTGTTGACCGGCGGATTATCCAGGCGCAGGACGGCAACTGCGCCGCTGACCTCGAAGTCCACGTTACTCATACGCCGACGCGCAGGTCCCGCTAAAACTTCACGCGTAGGGTGGCGCCGAAGGTGCGCGGGTCGCCCAAGAACGCATCGATCTGATTAAGAAAGCCCGGGATGGCTTCGCCCTGGAACGGCGCATCGAAGGCGACCTGGAAGTAGCCCTTGTCGGCGAGGTTCTGGCCCCAGACCTCAAAGGCCCACTTGCCATCGGGCGCGCCGATGCCGATGCGCGCGTTCAAAATTCCATAGCCTCCCTGAATCTTAACCGGGTCCAGATCGGAGCCCGTGTTGTATGAGGAGTTGTACTTCTCATCGGCACTGATCCGCAACACCAGTGATGACGAGAGCGGTACCTGATACGCCGCCGAGACTACCCCCGACCACAGCGGCGAAAACGACAGCCGGTTGTTCATGCGGTTCGTGGCAAACAGATACAGCGCGTCCCCGAAGTTCGTGATCTCTGTGTCTGCGTAGACCACGCCACTGGAGATGCTCAGCCCGGACAGGGGCGTGAGCCAGTCGAGGCTCAGTTCGGCGCCCTTGGAGTTCACGTCCGGGAGCGAGCTGACGACGAACACGATGCCGGTAAAGGTGTTCAGCTGGAAATCATGGAACTGCTGATCAAACACGGCGGCATTGAGGCGCACGGTTTTCTCGGCGAGCTCGCTCTTCAGACCGATCTCGAAGGAATTGACGGTCTCCCGCGGGAACTCGGTATCGAGGACCGGCGCCAGAGGCCCCAGAGGATTGGCCGCGGTCGCGGTGGCGTTCGGATTGGTCACCCGCGCCAGATTGAATCCGCCCGCCTTCGTGCCATTGCCCCAGGAGGCGTACCCCATTACATCGTCGGTGAAGCGATAGGCCAGTTTGACCGTGGCGTTGAGATTGTCCTCGGTCAAGGACTGACCGTGCGTGACCCCGGCGAAGAACGAATTGAACGGAGTTGCGCAACCGTATCCGAGCAACAGCGGCGGATAGTAGGGAAGCCCAGCTGACGGCGGGGGTGCATGCAGCAGCTGTCCGCAGGCCGAACCGCCGTCGGGGCTATTGTAGTTGGCCGTCTCGTCCTTCGATTCATGCGTGTAACGCAGACCCGCCGTGAGATCCAGATGCTCGATCAGCGTATAGGTCTCGTTGGTGAAGAGGGCGAAGCTCTTCTCGGTCTGCTGGTAGGAGTCCGCCTGTCCGGAAACGCCGGGGATGAACGTGTGTCCGGGGGGTATGTTGCCGGTCAGCTCCGGCAACAACGCGAAATTTGGCGGATTGCCAGGCACGGCCGCCGACGCCGTCCCACTCAGAAACAGGTCGAATTGATTGTCGGCGAGAATCGTCGAGGTGGTGTTTAGAAGCTCTTCGCCGGCGAAGCCGCCGATCAGCCAATTCAGCGCCTCGGTCTTGCCCGCGAGCCGCAACTCCTCGCTGATCTGTTTGAAGTCCACTACGTTGCCGTTGGCCGGCTCCTCTATGAGGGCAGCGTCGGAGTAATCCGGATCGTTGCCCGCGTCGACGCTGTTGTCCCGCCACGCGCTGATCGAGGTCAGCTGGGCGGGGCCCAAATTCCAATCGAGTTCAGCGGAAAATCCGCGGTCCCAGATCTGCTGTTCGATCGGGTAGTTCGCAAACGACTGTCGGTTGAAGGGGTTCGAGGGTGTGTCCGGGAAAGCCGCTTGTCCGGCGGTACCGCCGAGCAAGGGATTGGTCGCGAGCGCGGTGATGAGCCCGGCAAAGGGGCCGGCAACCACGGGTGTGGCCTGACAGCAATTCTCGTTACGGCGCGAGAAGTCGCCGATAATGAGCACACTGACGTCGTTGCTGGGAGTAAGCAGGTACTGTCCGCGCACCGTGTAGAAGTTGCGGTTGTTGACCGCGTCGTCGAAGTTCCCGATTCCGGTCTCGACATTGAGGAAGCCGTCGCGCTTCTGGTATCCGGCGTAGAGGCGGAAGGCCGAGAAATCGCCCACCGGTCCGGTGATCGACCCTGAGGCCTCCTTATCGTTGAAATTCCCGCCCGTGATCTCGCCGGTCGCCCCGAAGGTGGTCGAGGGGCGCTTGGTCACGATGTTGATGATGCCGGCATCGTTGTTCTTGCCGAACAGTTCCCCCTGCGGGCCTTCGAGCACCTCGACCCGGTCGATTTCGCCGAGATTGCCGAAGCCGACGCCGTTGCGCGGCCGATAGACACCGTCGATGACGATGCCGACCGAGGACTCCAGACCAGGGTTGTCGCCCACGGTACCGATGCCGCGAATGCGTACGGTGGTGACGTTTTCGGACGTCGTCGACGTCGTCGTGAGGCCCGGCGTCATCACCTGCAGGCTCTTGATGTCGGTAACGCCGGCATCCTTGAGTTGTTGCCCCGATAATGCGATCACGGAAATCGGCACGTCTTGCAGGTTCTGCTCGCGCTTTTGCGCGGTCACGATAATCTCCATCAAGGTCGGCTGGCTGGGCGCATCCGCAGCGACGCACAGCTCGCCCGCGCCGAGCATCGCCATGGCGGGCAGAAAAGCAACAAATAATCCAGTCCGATAGTTTCTATAGGATCCATGCGGCTTAGCGGCCCGTAGCTTGAAAGTCATCGTAATTCCCCCCTGGCGAGTTTATGCGCGGCCTGCTATGGCAGCTTTTGTATTGGCCGTCCCATTATCTGCTGTAGCCGATTCATGCGGGCACTGTTCGTCCCCGGCCGCATCTTCTCCAGCAAATGCCTGCAAACAGCTTACGGAAAGCCGCCGGCAGCGGGGTACCGCAGGCGCCAACCTGTTGACCGCAGACGCCATAAACGGTTGGCGGGCGAACCCCGGGTCGCGCCGGCGCCACAAGATCGACGTGGGTGCCGTTTGGAGCTAAGCTGCAATGTTGGCGGCGTTACCTGATTGGGCTTAATCGGGAGGTCGAGAGGCAAATGCGGACCACTACCGCATCGAATCAAAATTCGATCTTGGGGACCTGCGTCAAGGCCATCGGCAGGGCGCTCGACGCCGCGGGCTGTGACGGCGCGGCACTGCTCGCCGAGGCCGGATTTGACCTCAAGGAATTGGATGGCCCGGATACCCGTTGCCCGCTGACCAAGACTGCGCACTTATGGCGCCTTGCGCTCGCCGCGACCGGGGATCCGGCATTCGGGCTTAAGTTGACCAAGCAGTACAAGCACACGATGTTTCATGCCTTGGGTTATGGACTGTCGGCGAGTTCAACACTGAAGGAGGCGTTCGAACGCGTGCAGCGTTTTTCGCATGTCGTCAGCGACGCCGTGGAATATCAATTCTTCTGCTGCGGGTCCGAGTACCATTTCATACTGGAGCCCGTGACCGACGTTCCGGTCGAATCGATCGACGCGCTGGTCGGCATGTATCTGCAGCTGTGCCGCTCCTTGATCGGGCGAGAATTCTCGCCGCTGTCGATCGAATTGCAGCGGCCGCGACCGGCCGTCGTCGACGATTTCCAACGACTATGGCGCGCCCCGCTGCAGTTCGGCGCCGAGCAAAACCGGCTTGTTTTCGACCGGGACAGCATCGAGCGGCTGCTCGATAGCGGCAATCCGGAACTCGCGCGACTCAGCGACGCGATCTCGACTCAATATCTCGCGCGGATCGAGCGCCATAATATCGAAGCGCGCGTACGCGAAATCGTGACGCAGCGATTGCAGACCAGCGAGCCGAACCAAGAGGAGGTCGCCGATATCCTCAACACGAGCGCGCGCACGCTGCAGCGCAAGCTCGGCGACAGCGGCACGACATTCAAGAAAATTCTGGATGAAACCAGACATGCGTTGGCGCTCGCCTACATGAGCACGCCGCAAAATAGCGTCAATGAAGTTACGCACTTGCTGGGGTTTTCCTGCAGCAGCAGCTTCAACCGCGCATTCAGGCGCTGGACCGGCTTGTCGCCGTCCGAGTGGCGTGCGGGCAGCACGTCGCGCTACCTCCATTCGCACCGGCCGATGCCGCCGCACTCGGCCACTACACCGGCTCAATCCGCGAACGCCGCATACACCATGTCGCGGAACAGCATGCGGTAATACTCGCGCTGGCCAGGTGCCTGGATCAGCAGTATCGCGAACAGCTGCTCTGCCGGATCGACCCAGAACGTGGTGCCGGCAAGGCCGCCCCAGAAATACTGTCCGATCGATCCCGGCACCTGTGCGATGCCGGTCTGAAGTCGCACGGCAAACCCGAGCCCAAAGCCGTAGCCGGGCGGCAGCAAATCGGGCGCCCCGGTCATCGATCCGAGATGATCGGCGGTCATGAATTCGATCGTCTTGCGGCTCAGCAGCCGTACGCCGTCGAGAGTGCCGCCGTTGAGCAGCATTAGCAGGAAACGCGCGTAGTCGGCGGCCGTCGATACGAGACCAGCACCGCCGGATTCGAATTTCGGCGGTTCTCGGACATTCATGAGCCGCACCGCGGCGCCAGAATCCGGGTCCTGGCCGAAGGCTTCGGCGAGGCGGGAGTGATGCGCTTGCGGCACATGAAACGCCGTGTCGGGCATGCCGAGCGGCGTCAGAATATGCCGCTCGAGATAGACGCTCAGCGGCAATCCGGATAGCACTTCGACTAGACGCCCGACGACATCGGTGGAACGACTGTATTCCCAGCGCGTCCCCGGCTCATCGATCAGCGGTAATTGGCCGAGCATCGCCACGTGCTCGCCATTGCTCACATCGGCGCGAAAGATCTTCGCTGCCATGTACAGTTTTTGTACCGGGCCGTTGCCGCGAAACTCGTAGGTCAATCCTGAGGTATGGCGCAGCAAATCCTGGATGGTCATTTCGCGCCTCGCAGGCACGAGGTCGATCTCATCACCTCGCTGCACCGCGACTTTCAAATTAGCGAGTTCGGGTAGGTATTTCTTGATGGGATCGTTGAGCAGGAATCGTCCCTCTTCCCACAGCATCATCGCTGCGGCCGAGACGATCGGTTTGGTCATCGAATAGATTCTGAAGATCGTGTCCTTGCTCATCGGCACGCGCTTGACCGGATCGCGCTCTCCGCAGCTCTCGAAATAGGCGATCCTGCCGCGGCGCGCGACGAGCGCGACCGCTCCGGGCACGCGCCCGCGCTCGGTCTCGCGCCGCAGGACTTGGCGGAGCCGATCAAGGCGGCCCGAACAGAGGCCGAGTTCTTCGGGCGCCGCGCACGGCAACGCGAGCGATTTCATTTAATTGCGATCCTTAAAATAGGATCACGCCGCGGCCGTCCTGGCCCTCGGCGAGATCGGCAAACGCCTGCGGCGCCTCGTCGATCGAGTAAGTCCGCGTAATGAGCTCGTCGAGCTTCAATCGTCCGCTGCGATACAGGCCAATGAGCCGCGGAAAATCCAGCTGCGGCCTCGCCGACCCGTAATAGCTGCCCGTCAGGGTTTTTTCGGTGACGGCGACGTGCTGCGCGTTGAGTACGATCTTGTCGCCCGGCGCCGCAATGCCCACGGTCACGGCCGTTCCGCCGCGTCGTAGCACGCCAAAGGCCTGCTCGGAGATCTTTGCCTGCCCCACGCAATCGAACGCGTAGTCGGCGCCGCCGCCCGTCAACTTGTACAAGGCCTTGCCGATCTGGTCCGCTCCGGTCACATTGAAAGTGTGGGTGGCGCCAAAGCGCCTGGCCAACTCGAGTTTGCGCTCGCTCGTGTCGACCGCCACGATCATCCCCGCGCCGGCGATCGCGCAGCCCTGGATCGCATTGAGGCCGACACCGCCGCAACCGAACACGACCGCGATCGACCCTGCTTCGACGCGTGCGGTGTTGACCGCCGCGCCAAAGCCGGTCATGACGCCGCAGGCGATCAATGCGGCGCGATCGAGCGGCATTTCCCGGTCGATCTTCACGAGATTGTCGGCGTGCAAGGTCGCATATTCGGCCATGACGCCGCAGCCGCAGAACACGTTGAGCGCCGTTCCGGCCTCATCGTGCGTGCGCACGGTGCCGTCGGGCAATGTGTAGAGCGCCTGCAGCGACTGCACGCACAGCTGCGGGCGACCCGTCTGGCAGTAGTGGCAACGGCCGCACATGCTGACGAATGAACTGACGACGTGATCGCCGATTGCAAAGCGGTTCACGCCCTCGCCGACGGCGGTCACGACACCGGCCCCCTCATGGCCCAAGACGAGCGGCAATGGATAGGCGATGGTTCCATTGGTGGCGGATAAATCGCTGTGGCAAACCCCGCAAGCGGCGAGGCGAATCATGACCTCGCCGGCACGCGGTGCCTGCACTTCGATCTGCTCGACCAATACCGGCTTGCCAAGTTCGCGCGCGATGACGGCTTTGGATCTTTGGTTCACGGCGCCGCGGCGCCCGCACGCCAACCCGACGGCGATTGGCCCGTCCAACGCCGAAATGCGCGCGTGAAACTGCTGCCGGATGAAAATCCGAGCAAGTACGTGATGTCGCTGACGCTGTGCTGTGGCGCGCTCAAGTAAACCAAGGCCAACGCATGCCGGGTTTCGTCGAGGATCTGCGTGTAAGTCGTGCCGCTGTCGCCGAGCTTGCGCTGCAGCGTGCGCGCACTCATGCATAGATGTTCGGCGACCTCCTCTTGGGACGGTTCGCTGCTTTGTAATCGCTGCATCAGCACCTCGCGCACGCGCGCTTGAATGTTGTCGCGCTCGATGCGCGCGAGGTATTGGAGCGCGATGGCATCCGTGCGCCGTGCCAGATCGGGATTGGCGCCGTCCAGCGGCGACTCGATGCTGACGCTGTCGAACACCAGACGGTTATGCGCGGCGCCGAATTGCAGCGGCGCACGGAACAGGCGCTCGAAGTCATCGACGACCGCCGGTCGCGGCCGACGCAGTTCGATTCGCCGCGGCGAGAAATCGCGTCCGATCAAGGAGCGGCACATCCGCAGCTGCGCGCCGACCAATGCGTCGATCGATTCGAAAGGAACTTCGGTTGCGGGTTCGATGATGAAGTGATATTCGCCGCCGCATTTTGCGAACTCGTATTCCACCGCGTCGCTGGCCACGTGGCAATAGCGCTGGAGCCGCTCGAAGGCATCCTTGAGCGTCGAACTCGCGCAAAGCCCGTAGCTCAAGACGTGGAAGGTCGTGTGGCGGATGTGGCTCGCGACCTTGATGCCGAAGGCTGGATCGCCGGTGGCAGCAACGGCGATTTTCCACAAGCGCGCGGTATTGACCAGCGGGCAAAGCAGCGTCGGCCCCTCGAGAGCGTCGAGATCGAAGCCGGCTTCGGCGAGCAACGCATCGCCGTCACAGCCTGCCGCGTCGAGTGCGCGGCCGATGGCCTTGATCCAAGCCGCAAGTATATAGCCACGCCGCGCTGTGGCAGGTGTTCGCATAGCCTCATCCCCCGGGCTCAGATGTCTCAAGGATCCCGCCGCCCGACGCAGAGCTTAGCCTTAAATTGCGGGAGCGTCGATTGAAGCTCGGCGAACGCCTGTTGCGCCGGAGCCGATCAATCGGGACGTACGACGATCGGGTGCGACGTCGATAAACCGCCGTCCACGGCAATCGCCTGGCCATTGACATATGATGCGGCGTCGGAAGCCAAAAACAGAGCCATCTGTGCGATTTCCTCGGGCGCTCCGGCACGCCGTAACGGGTTGAGCTGGCCGATTTTGCGTTCAGTGCCGCGCGCGCGCGCCGCATCGAAGATCGGTCGGGTCATCCCGGTCTCAATGAGTCCGGGGCAAATCGCGTTGATGCGCACACCGGTGCCGGCCAATTGATTGGCCGCGGTTTGAACCAAACTGATGACGCCGGCCTTGCTGGCGCTATAGGGCATGCAGCCCGCGCCGGATCTAATGCCCGCGACCGACGCCGTGCAAATGATCGAGCCGCGCCGCTGCTTGGTCATCACGAGGGCGGCATATTTGGCGGTCAGAAAGCTGCCGATCAAATTGATCTTGAGTATCTCGGCCCAGCGCTCGGCAGTCTCCTCGAAGAACGGCATCAGGCCGCCGCTGATACCGGCATTCGCGAAGCACACATCGAGACTGCCGTATTCCTCGACGGCCGTGGCTACAGCGCCCGCGATATCTTCTTCCGCGGACGAGTCCTTGACGAGGGCCTTGGCACGGCCGCCCGCGGCGCGAATCGCCGCAACGGTCGCCTCGACCTCCGGTGCCAGATCCAATGCGACGACGGCCGCGCCTTCGGCGGCGAACAGCAGCGCACTCGCGCGACCGATTCCGCTTGCCGCGCCCGTCACCAGAGCCGTCTTCGCCTGTAAAATATTCATGGGCTACACCGCGGAATGGTGGAAAGATGTCCGCCCGGCGAGTATCGCAGCGTCGGCGGCTTCGCGTCGACACCGGCCGCGTTGCTTGTTCTATCGGGCACGTTGGTTGTTCTATGATGAGGCCGTGACAAACGCAACCCCGCCTCTGGACGGCATCATGGTCCTGGACTTCACCCATGCGCTTGCCGGGCCCTATTGCACGATGCTGATGGCGACCTATGGCGCCACCGTCATCAAAGTCGAGGAGCCGGAGCAGGGCGACATGGGCCGCGCGTGGGGCCCGCCGTTTCAGGGATCCGATGCCGCGTATTTTGTCGGTCTGAACAGCGGCAAGAAAAGTTTGGCGATCGACCTGAAAACCCCTGAGGGTCTCGAGAACTGCCGCCGACTCGCCGCGATTGCCGACATCGTCATCGAGAATTTCAGGCCGGGGACCATGAATCGCCTCGGGCTCGACTATGCCTCGCTGTCGGCGGCGAATCCCCGGCTGATTTACGTCTCGATTTCCGGCTACGGCCAGACCGGCCCCAAGCGCCTCGAGCCCGCGATGGATCTGATCGTCCAATCCGCGTGCGGGCTCATGAGCATCACCGGCACCGCAGAGGGCGAAACCGTCAAAGTGGGGCACTCGGTGGCCGACACCACCGCGGGACTGTTTTCTCTGATCGGAGCCATGATGGCTCTGGAAGCCCGCCACCGCACGGGCCGCGGTCAGTTCGTCGACGTGTCGATGATGGACGCGCTGATGTCGACCATGGTCGCGAACTTCGCGCGCTACCTCGCCTGCGACGAGATCCCGAAGCCGAAGGGGACCCTGTTCGACAGCATCGTTCCCTACCGTAATTATGCCTGCGCCGATCGCGAGATCACGATTGCCGTGGCCAGCGACAAATTGTGGAAGAGTTTCTGCGAAGCGATCGAGCGGCCGGACTTGATCAGTCATCCGGATTTTCGAACCAACCCGCTGCGCGTAAAAAATCGCGACGTCCTCGAGCCGATACTCGAAGGCGTATTCCGCTCGCAGTCCGGCGCGGTCTGGATCACGGCATTGGCAACGCACGGCGTTCCCTGCACGCTGGTCCGCAATTTCAAGGAGGTCATCGACGATGAGCAAACGATTGCTCGCAACATGACGCCTTGCGTGCAGCATGAGAAGGCCGGACCGATTCGGGTGCTCGGGGTGCCGGTGCAGCTGTCCGATACGCCGGGACGCATCGCGAGCGCCGCCCCACTACTGGGAGCGGACAGCGTCGCAGTGCTGCGCGACATGCTGGAACGGCCGTGACCCAACCGACTGCGTTCCGCGCCGACATACCGTTCATCAATAACCTGGGCGTCGAGTTTCTCGCGGCCGATGCCGGCCGCGCGACGATCGGTCTGCAGTTGAGTGTGCGCCACCTCAACAGCTGGAACGTCGCGCACGGCGGCGTCATCATGACGCTGCTGGACGTCGCGATGGCTGTCGCCGGACGCTCACTCGATCCATCGGCCGGCGGCGGCGTGACCGTCGAGATGAAGACCAGCTTTGTGCAGCCGGGACTGGCGGGCACTCGCCTCATCGCGAGCGGCCATGCATTTCACCGCTCCTCAACGATGGCCTTTTGCGAGGCCGAGGTGCGCGATGAACAGGGACGCCTCATCGCCAAGTCGATGGGCACATTCAAGTACATTCGCCAGCGACCGGGCAACCGGCCGGCCGACGGGGAATGAGTCCGCCGGATTTTTCAGGCAATCGATGCACCGCCGTCCACGACAATGTACTGGCCGGTCACGTGGCGCGACGCGTCCGAGGCGAGGTAGACCGCCGCGCCCTGTAGGTCGGTGTCGTTGCCGATGCGGCCCAGCGGTGTCGACGCGACGACCGAAGCGGAGATTTTCTCGAGTAAACCGCTCGCCATCTTTGACGGGAAAAATCCGGGGCAGATCGCATTGACGCGAATGCCATAGTGACCCCATTCGCCGGCGAGCGCCCGCACCAGGTGCAAAGCCGCCGCCTTCGAGGCGAAGTAGGGCACCGCCTTCATGTGCATGCTGGTGCGCAGCGCCGCGACCGAGGCCACGACGATGATGTTGCCCGAACGGCTTGGTATGAAACAACGATTCGCGACCGCCTGGCTCAGCGCAAAGACACTGGTGGCATTGAGCGTCATGACCTTGTTCCACGCGTCGAGCGGCAGCTGCTCGGCAGGCGCACCCCAACTCGTGCCCGCGTTGTTGACCAAGATGTCGATCTTGCCGAAGTGCGCGACGACGGGTTCGACGAGTGCCGCTGCGTGCTCTGGTTCGGACAGATCGTTGACCACGGTCAGCGCCTCGATGCCGTGCTTCTCGAGTTGCGACTTGGCTTCCTCGAGTTCGTCGGGCATGCGTGCGCTGATTGCAATCTTGGCGCCCATTTCGCCGAGCCCGGTCGCGATCTGCAGTCCGAGACCGCGGGAACCGCCGGTGATCAGAGCCACCTTTCCGCCCAACTCGAATAATTCGCGGACGCTCATTCGACGCCACCTCTATGGATTCATCGGCCCATGACCCGAAAACTCAGTGTATGCATGCCGGAGCGCTAATTCCACCACGCGAACCCAAGTTCCGCGCGAACATTGCCGTGCGGCGACCGCGCGATGGTGGTTGTGATCGTTGGCGATCGTGTAGAGTCTTCAAACGGAGGAGCGCCGCATGACTATTACTTACCGCCGCATCGTGCTTGCATCACGGCCAACCGGATGGGTGGTGCCGGAGAATTTTCGGCTCGAAACCTTGCCAATTCCGAGCCCTGGGCCGACCGAAGTGCTGGTTCGCAATCACTACCTCTCGTTGGACCCGTACATGCGCGGCCGCATGAGCGACGGGAAGTCGTATGCGAAGCCGCACGAAGTCGGCACCACGATGATCGGTGCGACGGTCGGCGAAGTGGTCGCGTCTCATGATCCCGCGTTTCCGGTCGGTAGCCAGGTGCGCGGAATGCTCGGCTGGTCGGAGTTTGGCGTGGTCGACGGCAGGGCGCTCGAGCGCATCGACACGCGGCAGATCCCGATTTCTGCTTATCTGGGCGTCGTGGGAATGCCGGGCATGACCGCCTGGTATGGGTACCATAAGATCTTGGCGCCGAAGCCCGGCGAGACGCTCATCGTGAGCGCCGCCAGCGGCGCGGTGGGCAGCGTCGTCGGCCAGCTCGCCAAGCTCGGTGGCTTGCGGGCCGTCGGGATCGCCGGCGGCGCTGAAAAATGCCGCTACGTGACCGAGGAATTGGGCTTTGACGCCTGCGTCGACTATCGCGAGGCGCAGGATGCCAAAGAACTCGCGAAGCGGCTGCGTGCGGCGGCTCCCGGCGGCGTCGATGCGCATTTCGAGAACGTCGGCGGCGATGTGTTGAACGCGGTCATGAGCCTGTTGAATCCGTTTGCGCGCGTCGCCATCTGTGGACTCATCAGCGACTACAACAACGATGCGGGCGCCGTGCCGCGAAGCGCGATCCGCAATCCCGCGATGTTCCTGGTCGCACGCCTCAAGATGCAGGGCTTCATCGTCTCGGACCACCTGGATCTGTGGCCGCAGGGCCTCACCGAACTCGGTGCTCTGCTGCTCGCCGGCAAGCTCAAGTATCGGGAGAGCGTCGCAAATGATCTCGCATCAGCGCCGGAGGCGTTCATTGGGCTGCTGCGCGGCAAGAATTTCGGCAAGCAGGTCGTGAAACTCATCTGAGCGCCGAGCGGCGTGACATGGGCAGTCTCATTCAAAGCGGCCAATACGCGAACCTGCCGAACGGCATGCGCTTGCATTTCGCGAGCGCTGGATTACCCGGACCGCCCCTAGTGCTGTTCCTGCACGGATTTCCTGAGGCCTGGTTCGCCTGGGAAGCGCAACTCGAAGCGTTCGGCGAGCAGTACTATGCGGTCGCGGTCGACCTGCGAGGATTCAATCGCTCGGGCAAACCCGCGGATGTCGAGGCCTACCGGCCGCACAAGATCGTCGAAGACTGGAGGCTGCTGATCGCGCACCTGGGGTATCGCGAGACCCAGGTCGTTGCGCATGATTGGGGAGGTGCGATCGCTTGGAATCTCGCGATATCCGCGCCGCAGGCGATCCGCAAGCTCGTGATCATCAACGCGCCGCACCCGCTGATCTTCGCGCGGCAGCTCAGCGAAAGCCCGGCGCAGCAACAGGCCTCAGCCTACATGAATTGGCTGCGCAAACCGGGCTCGGAGAATCTTCTGGCCGAGAACGATTTCCAGCGTCTCGACGCCATCCTCGCCGCCGGCTCGGCGAGCGGCAATCATTGGTATCGCGAAGCGCTGCGCGCCCGCTACCACGAGGCCTGGTCGATTCCGGGCGAAGGCGGCAGCCATGCGCTGACCGGCGGCGTGAACTACTATCGCGCGTCGCCCTTGCATCCGGCGACTGCGCAGGACCCTGCTGTGGCGGTCACGCAAATGCGCGCACAGGATTGGATCGTGCGGGTGCCGGTGCGCGTCATTTGGGGCATGCAGGACACCGCTTTGCTCGCTTCATTGCTCGACGGACTCGACCAACTGTGTCCGGATCTGCGGATCACGCGCATTCCCGATGGCTCGCATTGGGTGATTCACGAACACCCCGCGCGCGTCAATACGCTGCTGGCGCAAGCGCTCGTTGAATAGCGAACATGGGAGCCATTTATCTGGTGCGCCATGCGCAAGCTGCCTTCGGCACCGATGACTACGACCGGCTCACGCCGATCGGGTTCGCGCAAGGGCGTCTGTTGGGCGCGTATTTTGCCGCGCGCAATGTTCGCTTCTCTGCGGTCTTCACCGGTACTCTGCGGCGCCACGCGGAGACCGCACGCAGTCTATTGGAGCGCGATTGCGCACGCGACAGCGGGAGTCGCGACCGTGGGCCGCCAGTGGAGTGCGTTCCCGGCCTCGACGAGTACAAGCCCGATGCTCTGATCACGGCGTTCTACGGCGAGTCCTCGCTGGCGATGCCGGTCGCGGCACGCAGCGATCCTGAGCTGATGCGCGAGCACTTCCGTCGATTGCGCGAGGCGCTGCTCGCTTGGACCGAAGATCGCATTCAACCGGCCGGCATGCCGGCCTGGCGGGCGTTTCAGGATGCCGCGGTCGCGGCGCTCGTTGACGCACGGCGGCGTTTTGCCGAGGGCAAGGTGCTCGTCGTGAGCTCCGGCGGCCCGATCGCGGCCATCGTCGCCGCGGCGCTCAACGCGCCCGCGCCGACCGCCATCGAGTTGAATTTACGAATTCGCAACAGCTCGGTCACGGAGTTCACGATGTCGGCACGGCGCCATCAGCTATTGACCTTCAACGAGCTGCCGCATCTCGATACGCAGGCGGATCCCGCGTTGACTACTTATGCGTGAGAATGAGTTCCAAGTGTGCGCGAGCGTTGCCTCGCGCCGGCGCGTGACGCCGGCGGTCGACGCTCGCGCCGCTTGGAGCTAAGCTGCAGCGGGGGCGGCATCCTCGGATGCGGCTCGATCGGGAGGTCGACACGCGAATGCCGGCGAATTCTGGAAACATCGAGAATGACTGAGCTATCGCGGCCGGCCGACCTCGACTCGGCCCGGCTGAGCGCTTGGCTCGAGCGGCACGTTGCGGGGTTCCGGGGGCCCATCACGCTGACGAAATTCGACGGCGGGCAATCGAACCCGACCTATCGGCTCGACGCTGCGAGCGGTGCCTATGTGCTTCGGCGCAAGCCCTTCGGGCCGCTGTTGCCGTCGGCGCACGCGGTGGACCGGGAGTATCGAGTCCTCTCGGCGCTGCAACCGCTTGGATTCCCCGTGCCTCGCGTGTTCGCGCTCTGCGAGGACGATTCGGTGATCGGCTCGGCTTTTTACTTGATGGCGATGGTCGAGGGTACGAACTTCACCGACGGCGCTCTTCCCGGAATTCCCAAGGACGCGCGCACCACCATTTATCACGCGATGATCGACACTCTTGCCGCGCTACATCGGATTGATTCCGACGCGGCCGGCCTGTCGACATTCGGCCGTCCCGGTAATTTCTTCGAAAGACAGGTCGCGCGCTGGATCAAGCAATATCGCGCGTCGGAGACGGATCGAATCGACGAGGTGGAGCGACTCATCGCCTGGCTGCCCGCCACCTTGCCTCAGCAAGCCGGCGTCGCGATCGTGCACGGCGACTATCGGATCGACAACCTGATCATGGCTCCTTCGGGCGCCAGGATTCGTGCGGTGCTGGACTGGGAGTTGTCGACGCTCGGCGATCCGCTTTCGGACTTCTCCTATTTTTTGATGAATTGGGTGACGCCGAAGGATGGGCGTTCGGCATTGCTGGGCCTCGATTTTGATCGGCTCGGCATTCCCACGCTCGAAAGCGTGGTCGCGAGATATTGCGAAAAAACCGCACGGCCCACGATCCACAGCCTCGACTGGTACTTTGCGTTCAATCAATTCCGGCTCGTCGGCATTGCGCAAGGCATCAAGAAACGACTCCTGGATGGCAACGCGTCGAGTGCGCGAGCCGGCGAGTTGGCGGCGCGCATACCCGCGATGGCGGCGCATGCGTGGCGCTTTGCGCAACGCGCGGGCGCCTGAGTTCTGCATCATCGAACGCGGAAATGCTTGCAAAAACAGCCACTTATAACCACAATGTGAAGCTCAATGATCTCACCAAACACTGGAGACAATCTAATGACCTCGTTTCATGCTCGCTTCGGGTTACTGGCCGCCGCAATCACGCTGTGCGGCTCGCTCGTGCACGCCGCAGACACCACGCCGGCGACCAGTCCTGCACCTGCTGCCCATGACTCCTATAGCGACGATGAGGTCGCGAAGCAGGCCTCCGAATTTTTCAGTACCGGAGCGAAGGATCTTTCGCAAGTGCTCGAGAAGGTGCTCAAAGAAAAAGGCCACCCGGTGGCGATCATTCGCGGCGAGGAGGCGGGTGGCGCGATCGGCGTCGGCGTGCGCTACGGCCGCGGCGAACTCATTTACAAGGGTGGTGTCGCGCGCAAAGTGTATTGGCAGGGCCCTTCGATCGGATTCGATGCCGGCGCGAACGCCGTCAAGACTTTCATTCTGGTCTATGACTTACCGAGTGCCGAAGCCTTGTTCAAACGCTACCCGGGAGTCGAGGGGAGCCTCTATTTCATCGGCGGCTTCGGCGTCAATTATCTGCAGCGCGGCGCGGTGGCGCTCGCGCCGGTGCGATTCGGTGTCGGCTGGCGACAGGGAATCAGCCTGAGCTACATCAATTTCTCGCGCACCAAGCGCTATAACCCATTTTAGGAAAATAACCACCGCGTAGGCTCAGGCGAGCCTACGCGGTGGGTCATGAGGCGAGCCGCTGGCTCAGGTGCCCGGGCTGCCTTCAACTTGGATCTGCAATTTCACTTCCTGCTTGAACCCATAGGCGGCGCCGTAGTCGACGCCAAAGTCGCTGCGGTTCAGCGCCGCAGACGCGTCGGCGCCGCAGACCTGCTTCTTGGAGACCGGGTGTATGAAGCATTTGAACGAATTTATCGTCAACGTCAGCGGCTTGGTAACGCCGTGCAACGTGAAGGTTCCTTGCGCTTCGGCCGGCGAATCGCCGTTCCACTTCGTGAACTTGCCGGAATAGGTCGCGGTAGGGAATTTCGCGACGTCGAAAAGTTCGGAGGACTTCGCGTGTTCGTTCAATTTGGCATAGCCGAAATTGATCGATCCGACATCGACCGTGACGTTGATCGTGCCGGTCTTGGCCTCTTGATCGAGCACGACCTTGCCCGACGAGGATTCGAATTTGCCGCGCCATACCGAGATGCCGCCAAAGTGGTCGGCCTCGAAACTGGGGTAGGTGTGGACCGGATCGAGCACATAAGTGACGGGCGCTGCGAATGCGCTCGTGCCGACCAGGGCGGCCATCGAGGCCAAGAGAATGCGATTCATTAAATACTCCTTTTAAAAATACCGGACTGAAAAGCGACAAACCATGATAATTTCGAGCCGCGAATCATAGCTGGTATAGGTTGATTTTCATGGAATTATTTGAGGCAATCCTGACGCGCGCATCGGCAGCTCGGCTAGCCGAGCCCGGGCCCACGGCGGAGCATCTGGCCTGCATCTTGGATGCCGCAAGCCACGCGCCGGATCACGGCCGTCTGAAGCCCTGGAGGCTCATCGTTCTGGACGATGCCGCGAGGCACCGGTTTGCCGATGCGCTCGTCACCGCGCGGCGCGCACGGCTGCCGGAGCCGACCGAGGAGCAACTGAGCCTGGAGCGCGAGAAAATTTGGCGCTCGCCGACGATCGTCGTTGTCGGCTGCGCGGTCGACCGCGAGCAGCCCAAGGTCCCGGAGATCGAACAGGTGATCGCGGCCGGCGCCGCGGCACAAAACTTGTTTCTAGCGGCCCATGGACTTGGTTATGGCGTCATGTGGAAAACCGGCCCCTCGGCCTACGATGCCGGAGTCAAGGCCTCACTAGGGCTGCAAGCCCATGATCACATCGTCGGCATCATCCATCTGGGGACCCGAGCGAAGTAACCGCGGCACTTTGGGAAGTAAGCGCGGCACTTTGGAATGACCGGCCCCGCAACGAGACGCTCTTGATCAGGGCCCAGGTGGAAACACCGGGTCGCAGCGCCAATGCGCGGGTCGCGGCCTTCGTGATGCGCGCGAGCAGCGCGGTACCGCCGATGTCGATCGAAATCAGATCGGCATGCGCATCGTCGGAGACGATCGCAGTCACGGTTCCTCGTAAGCGGTTGCGCACGCTGAGCCCGCGGGGCTCCTCGATCGCGACGATGACGTCGCGCGCGAGTATTTGCACACGCATCTTGGCGCCGAGTGTGGCGCTTGGCGCGAGCACCGCGAGCTCGCCGTCCCCGACCCGGACTCGCTGCAAACCCGACGCTGCGTCGGTTCCAAGTACCTCGGCATCGATGACCGCGCCGACGGCGTCCGGACCGATGATTGCGCGCAGCGGCGTCTGCAGACTCATTTCACCGATTTCGCCGTGTGCGACCGTCGCGCCGGCCTCCATGATCACGAGATGCGTCGCAAGGCGCAATACTTCTTCGAATTGATGGCTCACGTAGACCATGGGAATCGCGAGCTGGTCGCGCAGCGTTTCCAGGTACGGCAGCACCTCGTCGCGTCGCGCGGCATCGAGCGAGGCTAGCGGCTCATCCAACAACAGCAAACTCGGCTGGCACAGCAATGCTCGTCCGATCGCGATCCTCTGCTTCTCGCCGCCGGATAATTGATGTGTACGCCGGTCCAGCAGCGGACCGAGGTCGAGCAGGTTCGCAACGGCGTCGAAGCTGATGAACGGAGACGCGTGCGCGCGCCGCTCCGCATAGCGCAAATTGGCCTCCACGCCGAGGTGCGGAAAGAGGCGGGTATCTTGGAACACATAGCCGATCTGCCGGTTTTCCGGCTTGACGCAGGTGCCGGTCGCGGTATCGAGCAGCACACGGCCGTCGAGTTCGATGCTTCCTGAATCGGCACGCAGCAGTCCGGCGATGATGTTGACGAGCGTGCTCTTGCCGCAACCGGATCGACCGAACAACGCGACCACACCCGGCGTCGGCATTTCGAACTCGGCATCGAGTGCAAAGTTCGCGCGGCACTTCTTGAGTCGGATGCGCAGCATCAGTGCCCGAATCGAATGCGCAGGCGCCGCGCGAACCATTCCGAGACCAGCAGGCCGCTCAATCCCAAGCCGAATGAAATGCACGCGAGGCGAATCGCTTGCGTATTTCCGCCGGGCAACTGCAATGCCGTGTACAGGGCCAGCGGCAACGTACGCGTCTCGCCGGGGATGTTCGAAACAAAGGTAATGACGGCTCCGAACTCGCCCAATCCCGCCGAAAATGCCGTGACGGCGCCGGCGAGGATACCGGGCAATATCAAGGGCATCGTGATCGTCGCGAACCGATCCAGCGGTCCTGCGCCCAAGGTTTTGGCGGCGTCCTCGAGGCCGCGGTCGACGTTCTCCAGAGAGATGCGAATCGTGCGCACCATCAGAGGAAAGGTCATGACCGCGGTGGCGAGCGCGGCGCCGTTTCGCGTAAACATCAATTGGATATCGAGCACGCGGTCGAGCCATGCGCCGACGATCCCTCGTGTGCCGAATACCAGCAGCAACGCGAAACCCACGACCACGGGCGGCAGTACCATCGGCAAATGCACGATCGCATCGAGCACCGTGCGCCCCACGAAGCGGCCGCGCGTGAGCACCCATGCAATCAGGATTGCGACCGGTAAATCGAGCAGCACGCTGCGGCCGGCGACCGTAAGGCTAAGATACAGCGCCGTAGTTTCGTCGGGGGTCAGCCAGGTCATCGGCGGTTATCTACTAGAGCAGTGCAGGGCACCATGCGGCTGGCAGTATACTGGGAAGGCGAGCTTCCATAAGGATCTGATCAATGGCCCATTATCGCGCCGTGGCGCAAGCGGCGGCGTCGACGCCTGAGCGTATCGGTGTTTTGGTCGTCAACCTTGGCACTCCCGATTCGCCCTCGTACTTCGCGGTGCAGCGCTACCTGGCTGAATTCTTGCGGGACCGGCGCGTCATCAATACCTCGCGTTGGATTTGGCTGCCGTTGTTGTATGGGATCGTACTGCCGCTGCGCCCGATCCGCACCGCGCGCAATTACCGCAAGGTCTGGATGCCGGGTGGCTCGCCCTTGGCGGTTTACTCGCGGGGGCTCAGCGAGAAGATCGGTGCACTGCTGCAACAAGGCGCCGGCGACCGCATTCGTGTCGAGCTCGCGATGACTTATGGAAATCCCGGTATCCCCGACGCGATTCAGCGGCTCGCCGAGCAAAACGTCAAGCGCCTGCTCGTGCTGCCGCTGTACCCGCAATATTGTTCCTCGACGACGGGATCCGTGTTCGATCGAACCAGTGCGGCGCTGACACGCTGGCGTTGGTTGCCGGAAACGCGTTTCGTCAACGACTACCATGGGAATGCCGGATATGTCGACGCACTGGCCGATCAAATCCTTGAAACTTGGAGCAACGCGGGCGAGCGGTCGCATTTGGTGATGTCCTATCACGGCATCCCGGCCGCCTACGTCGCCGAGGGCGATCCCTATCAGGCACAGACCGAGGCTACGACGCGCGCGGTGGCCCTGCGCCTGAAATTATCTGCCGGCGAATATTCGCATTGCTATCAGTCGCGCTTCGGCTCGGTCGTCTGGCTGCAGCCCTATACCCAGGACTTGCTGATCGAGTTGATCAAGCGCGGCGTGCGCAAGCTCACGGTTGCCTCGCCGTCGTTTGCGGTCGATTGTCTGGAAACGCTTGAAGAAGTCGCCATGGAATACCGGCATCAATTCATGCAGTTGGGCGGCGAGAAATTTGAGTTCGTGCCGGCGCTCAATGACGCGGATCGACACGCCGAGGTGTTGGCGGCCATCGTCGGAAATCAGCTGAAAGGCTGGATTTAGCCCTAAAAAGGCCGGGCTCAGCCCAAGATTTGGTCAATCGGAGGCCAAAACTGCCCGGGCCTTGCATGCACCGACGCCGCGATGCTAGATTCAGAGCCTATGCATGTTTCTGCGATCCGGTCTTCGAGTGCCTCGCGCCGCCACCCAGGGCTGCGTCTGCTTGCGCTGCTGCGCCGCTAGGCGCCACTACCCATGCGCTATCGGTCGGCGCTGACAAGACCGGAACGAAATCTTCAGACGAAACAGAACTCAAAGCCTCTTATGGCGTCGATCGCGAGAACATCATGCTGCATAACCCCTCGACCAAGTATCGCGCATTTACCCCGGTCGATCTGATCGATCGGTGCTGGCCCAGCCGCACGATTGAGGCGCCGCCCACCTGGTGCAGCGTGGATCTTCGCGACGGCAACCAAGCGCTCATCGAGCCGATGGATGCCGCGCGCAAACGCCGCATGTTCGACTTGCTGGTCAAGATAGGCTTCAAAGAAATCGAAGTCGGATTTCCGGCCGCTTCGCAGACCGATTTCGATTTCGTGCGCGACATCATCGAGGAGGATTTGATCCCCGACGACGTCACGATTCAGGTCTTGACGCAGGCTCGGCCTGAATTGATCGCACGCACCTACGAGGCCTTGGTGGGCGCAAGGCGCGCAATCGTGCACGTCTATAATTCCACGTCGGTTGCGCAGCGGCGCGTCGTGTTCAAAATGGATCGCGCCGGCATCATCGAAATCGCCGTACGCGGCGCGACGGCGATTCGCGAACACGCGTTGCGCCGCAAGGACACCGAATGGGTGTTCCAATACAGCCCCGAAAGCTTCACGGGCACCGAGCTCGAATTTGCGGTCGAAATATGCGACGCGGTCAACGCAGTCTGGGAGCCGACCCCGAAAAATAAGACGATTCTCAACCTTCCGTCGACCGTCGAAATGGCGACCCCCAACGTCTACGCCGACCAGATCGAGTGGTTTGCGAGACATGTCGGCAAGCGCGATTGCCAAATCATCAGCTTGCATCCGCATAACGATCGCGGCACCGGCATCGCTGCCGCGGAATTGGCGCTCATGGCCGGCGCCGATCGAGTCGAGGGTACTTTGTTCGGCAACGGAGAGCGCACCGGCAACGTCGACATCGTAACCTTAGCCCTTAACCTCTATACCCAAGGGGTTGACCCGAAACTGGATTTCTCGAACATCAATGAGGCTGCACGATGCGCGGAAATCTGCAATGGGTTGCCGATCCATCCGCGCCATCCCTACGTCGGGGATTTGGTCTTCACGGCATTCTCCGGCTCGCACCAGGACGCAATAAAGAAGGGCTTGAACGCGCGTTCACCCGGCGAAATCTGGGACGTGCCGTATTTGCCGATCGACCCGGCCGATCTCGGGCGCTCCTACGATTCGATCATTCGGGTCAACAGCCAATCGGGCAAGGGCGGCGTCGCCTATCTGCTCGAGCGCGACTATCAGCTGGTGATGCCGCGCCGGCTGCAAATCGAGTTCAGCCAGGTCGTACAAGGAGCGGCAGATATCAGCGGTAAGGAGCTGACATCCAAAGAGATATGGGACTTGTTCGCTAGCGAATATCTGGTGCCGAAGCGACCTCTGATATACCGCTCGCATCAATTGGCGGCGTCCACCGACGGCGCGGATAGCGAGCGCCTGTCGCTGCAGGTCGAGCGCGATGGGCGCTTGGAGAGCTTGTATGGCCAGGGGTCGGGACCGATCGACGCGATCGTCAAGGCGATCGGCCTCGAGTTCGATGTATTGTCCTATGAAGAGCATTCGCGCGGGCAGGGCAGTGCCGCGCAAGCCGTCTCTTATATAGAAATCACGACAAAATCCCGCCGCACCTTGTTTGGTGCGGGTATGCACCCAAATATCATTACGGCCTCGCTGCTGGCGGTTTTATCGGCCGTTAATCGAGCGATCGAATGTGGTGCACTGTCGGCGGTTCGCGAGGACGCTCGTACGGGGACTTAAGTATTTGCTAAATTTAGTTACAATTGCTTCATAAATAGCTGATATTTAGAACAATTGTTATAGATCTGCAAACAGGCGGTCTGCCGCGCATCGGATTGATCCCGAGAATCGGCACCGATCGCAGTCGAAAACTCTCACGGCAGTTGAATGCGGGGCAGAATCGGCTATAGTGCGCAACTTCATGCCGACCGGGCGTCGTCGATCCTATTGATTTCAAGGGCTTTTCTCGAACAATGAGTGAACGCGCAGACGAACATTTCGATATCGATGAGGAGTTTCTCGGGGAAACCGAGGAATCTCAGGATTTCGATCCTCTGTTGGAACGCACCGAACGACGTCCGAAGGCGCCTGCGCCCGGTAAGCGTGGTAAGGCAGCCTGGAGTCGAGTCGAGGACGTACTTGCCGAGCGACAGTTAGAAAAAGAACTGCGCGATATCTTCGAAGACGATTAGCCGGTTCGCGCGTGTGAGTCCGCATGCATCGTGGATCGTCCTCAAATTTGGGGGCACCAGCGTATCGAACGCGCAAAATTGGCGAAATATCGCCGCCGTTGTCGGAGATCGCCTGGCTGCGAATCTGCGGCCGGTTGTCGTTCATTCGGCGCTCTCCGGCATCACCGATCGACTCGAGTCCCTGCTGGCTGCCGCGATGGCGGGCAAGCACGCGCCGGTTCTCGAGGGTATCGAGACCACGCACCGCGATCTGGCTCGCAATCTTGGTATAAATCCGGGTCAACGCTTCGAGCTATTTCTCGACGAGTTGCGGCGCTTCGCCGAGTCATTGGCGCAGAGCCGCGATCTCGATGAGCGCGTGCGCGCCCGGGTCATGGCGATGGGCGAGCTGTTGGCGACGAGCTTGGGCGCCGCGTTCTTGAGTGCGCAGGGCATTGCGACCGAGTGGATCGATGCCCGTGAGGTCCTGCATGCGGAGCGACGCGATAACGCGACCGCGAAGGCCGGGTATCTGTCGGCGACCTGCGATTATGCACCGGATAGCGTGCTGCAAGACGCGTGGCGCAGGCTCGATCGGGTCATCATCACGCAAGGGTTCATTGCGGCCAACGACGCCGGCGACACGGTTTTGCTTGGACGCGGCGGATCGGACACCTCGGCTGCGTATTTCGCCGCGAAGCTGGCGGCGGCGCGCCTGGAAATCTGGACCGACGTGCCGGGCATGTTCAGTGCGAACCCGCGCGACGTGCCGACTGCGCGCCTGCTGCGCTCGCTGCATTACGACGAGGCGCAGGAGATTGCGAGCAACGGCGCCAAGGTGCTGCACCCGCGCTGTGTCATGCCGGTACGCCAATACGGCATTCCCCTGCACGTCTATGCGACGCAAGCGCCCGAACTCGAGGGTACCGTGATCTCGGCGGAAGTTGCCGACAGCGCCGCGCAAGTCAAAGCCATCGCGATCAAGAAGGGCATCACGCTGGTTTCGATGGAAAGCCCGGGCATGTGGCATCAAGTCGGGTTCCTTGCGGACGCATTTCAGGTCTTCAAGCAGCAGGGCTTATCGGTGGACTTGATTTCCACGTCGGAAACCAATGTCACGGTGTCGCTGGATCCGACCGCGAACACGCTCGACGCGTCGGCGGTGCAGCGGCTGACGGCGGCCTTGGGCGCGATTTGTCGTGTGGAGATCTTGGGCCCATGCGCTTCGCTGAGTCTGCTCGGGCACAATATTCGCGGCTTTCTGCCCGAACTGGGAGCGGCGTTCGAGTTATTCCAGGATCAGAAAATTCATCTCGTCAGTCAGGCCGCCAACGATTTGAACTTCACGTTCGTCATCGACGAATCGCAGGGGGATCGCCTCGTGCGGCAATTGCACGAGCGGCTCATTCAGCGCATCGGCTCGGATAAAGTCCTTGGACCAACATGGCAACAGTTGTTTGCGGCAAGGGCCGGCCCGCCGGACGTCGCCGCCGAATGGTGGCAAGACGAGACCAAGCGCAGGCGCTTGCTCGAGATCGCGGCACGCGAATCGGCGGCGTATGTCTACGACGCGGCGAGCCTCGATGAGGCGGTTGCCGCGTTGCGGCGCGTACCCTCGATCGAGCGTTGGGCGTATGCAATGAAAGCCAATTGGCACCCGGAGATTCTGCGGCGCTTCTATGCGGCGGGTTTGATGCTGGAATGCGTCTCGCAGGGCGAGCTCGAGCATGCGTTCGCCGTCGTAGCGGATCTGTTGCCGGAGCGGGTGCTGTTCACGCCGAACTTCGCGCCGCGCGGCGAGTACGAATTCGGTTTCCAAAAGGGCGTGCGCGTCACATTGGATAATCTTCACCCGATCCGCATGTGGCCCGATGTGTTTAACGGGCGCGAGATATTCGTGCGCATCGACCCTGGCGTCGGCCGCGGGCATCATCAGCACGTGCGAACGGCCGGAGCGCATTCGAAATTCGGCGTGCCCTTGTCGGAAGTGGATGAACTCGTCGAGTTGACGAGGAGCCTCGGTGTGCGCGTAACGGGGCTGCATGCGCATGCGGGCAGCGGCATTTTCAACGCATCGAACTGGACGGAAACAGGCGCTCTGCTCGCCGATCTCGCGCGGCGATTCGCGGACGTCAAAATCGTCGATTTGGGCGGCGGCATCGGTGTTCCGGACCGCAGCGGCCACGCCGACATGGACTTCAGCGCGCTCGAGCGCGGCATCGCGGAGCTCAAGCAGCGATTTCCGAATTTAAGTTTTTGGATGGAACCGGGCCGCTTCCTGGTCGCGCGTGCCGGGGTGCTCGTGGCCCAAGTCACGCAGTTGAAGGGAAAAGGCGAGGTCCGCTACATCGGTATCGCGACCGGCATGAACTCCCTGATCAGGCCGGCGCTCTACGACGCGCATCACGAGATCGTCAATCTCACGCGCATCGACGAACCGGCGACTCAAAAGGCGAATATCGTGGGTCCGATCTGCGAAACCGCGGATACGCTCGGCAGCGATCGCTGGCTGCCGCCGACTCAAGAGGGCGACGTATTGTTGCTGGCCAATTGCGGCGCCTACGGCTACGCGATGGCGTCGCACTATAATTTGCGCGCGCCGGCGCGTGAATTCATGATAGGCGCATGAAGCAGGTAGGCATCATCGGTTGGCGCGGCATGGTGGGATCCGTGCTGCTCGCGCGTATGCGCGAGGCGGGCGACTTCGACCTGATCGAGCCGACGTTCTTCAGCACCTCGCAGGCGGGCATGAGCGCGCCCGCGATCGGCCGCGCGGCGGCTGCCGTACAGGACGCCAATGATATCGAGGCGCTCGCGAAGCTGCCGATATTGATCAGTGCCCAAGGCGGCGATTACACACAGGCGATACACCCGCGTCTGCGTGCCGCCGGTTGGCAGGGCTATTGGATCGATGCGGCATCGACCTTGCGATTGGAAAAAGACGCGATCATCGTGCTCGATCCCGTGAATTTGCCGGTCATGCAGGCCGCGTTGAGGCAGGGCGTCAAGGACTACATCGGCGGCAACTGCACGGTTTCGTTGATGCTCATGGCGGTGGGCGGCCTGCTGCGTGCCGGCGTCGTCGAATGGATCACCGCGATGACTTATCAATCGGCCTCCGGTGCGGGCGCCCAGCACATGCGCGAACTCATCGAACAAATGGGCGCGGTCTACCGTTCGGCGGCCGGTGTGCTCGCGGATCCGGCGGCGACGATTCTGGATGTGGATCGTGCGGTCAGCGACGGTCTTGCGGACCCGCTGTTCCCCCGTGCGCATTTCGGGGTGCCGCTTGCGGGCAATTTGATTCCATGGATCGACAAGGATTTGGGCGCTGGCCAGAGTCGCGAAGAATGGAAGGCGGGCGTCGAGGCCAATAAAATCATGGGCAGCGAGGCGCATCCGGTGCCCGTCGAAGGCATCTGCGTGCGCGTCGGTGCGATGCGATGCCACAGCCAGGCGCTGACGATCAAGCTCAACCGGGACATTCCGCTGCGCGAGATCGAAGGCCTGATTGCGGAGTCCAACCCCTGGGTGCGCGTCGTGCCGAACGAGCGCGAAGCGTCGATCCGCGAATTGTCGCCGGCCGCGGTCAGCGGCCGGCTGCAGATCCCCATCGGGCGCTTGCGCAAGCTGGCCATGGGCGCGCAATTCTTGTCCGCGTTCACGGTCGGCGATCAGCTGCTGTGGGGCGCCGCCGAGCCGCTGCGCCGCACGATGCGATTCTTGTTGGGAACGCTTACTGCATGAGCCCGGCGCGCCCGTCGGCGTGCGTGAATAGCTGAATTGGAACGGAGTCCGCGTTCCAGATCGCCGCGCAGTATTCGCGGATGGTGCGGTCCGATGAAAATTTACCGCTCCTAGCGGTATTCAAGATCGACATGCGAGTCCAGCGCTCGGTATCGCGGTACGCCTGCGAGACTTTCTCCTGGCAATCGATGAAGGATTGAAAATCGGCGAGCACCATGTAGGGATCGTGGTGCAGCAAGCCGTCGGTCAGCGGTTTGAACAGCTCCGTGTCGCCGCGCGAGAAGAATCCGCTGCGGATCAGATCGATGACATCGCGCAGCTTCTGGTTTCCCGAATAATACCCCATGGGTTGATAGCCCTTCGCCTTGAGCTCATAGACCTCCGGCGTGCTGAGGCCGAACAGAAAGAAATTCTCGGCGCCGACTTCCGTGCGTATCTCTATGTTGGCGCCGTCGAGCGTGCCGATCGTCACCGCGCCGTTCATGCAAAACTTCATGCAGCCGGTGCCGGAGGCCTCTTTGCCCGCGGTCGATATTTGTTCCGACAAATCGGCCGCCGGATATAGCCGCTGCCCGTTGGTGACATTGAAATTCGGCAAGAAAACGACTTTGAGGCGGCCATTGACGTCCGGATCCCGGTTGACGACGTCGCCGACGGAATTGATCAATTTGATGATCAGCTTGGCGAGCCGGTAGCCGGGTGCGGCCTTGCCGCCGAAGATGAACGTGCGCGGCTCGATGTGCAGCGCGGGGTTTGACTTGATGGCGTGGTACAGCGACACGATGTGCAGCACCTGGAGATGCTGCCGCTTGTATTCGTGTATACGCTTGACCAGCACGTCGAACATCGTAGCCGCATCGATGACGATGCCGGTGTCGTGCATCGCGACAGCGGCGAATTCGCTCTTGTTGCCCTGTTTGATCTGCCGCCAACGCGAGCGAAATGCGGCATCCTCGGCGAGCGGCTCCAGCGCCCGCAGCTGCGACATGTCCTTTACCCAGCCGTCGCCGATGTGCTCGGTAATCAATTGCGAGAGCTTCGGGGCGCTCAGCAGCATCCAGCGCCGCGGCGTCACGCCGTTGGTCTTATTGCTGAATTTGTGCGGCCAAAGATCGTAAAAGTCGCGGAGCACGTCGGTTTTCAACAAGCCCGAATGCAGTTCGGCCACGCCGTTGATTGCATGACTGCCGACACACGCGAGGTGAGCCATGCGTACAAAGTGCTCGCCGCTGTCGTCGATGATCGACAGGCGCGAGATGCGTCCCTCATCGCCGAGAAAACGAATTCTCACTTCATCGAGAAACCGGGCGTTTATTTCATAGATGATCTCCAAATGGCGAGGCAAAATCTTGCCGAACACCGTCAGCGGCCAGCGTTCGAGCGCTTCCGGCAGCAAGGTGTGGTTGGTGTACGCGAAGGTCTTGCAGGTTACTTGCCATGCGTCCGCCCACGGCAGCAAGTAGACGTCGACGAGCAGGCGCATCAGTTCCGGTATCGCGACCGCCGGATGGGTGTCGTTCAATTGGACCGCGAATTTTTCGTGAAATCGCTCGACGGGAATTTTCTGCCCACGCAATATGCGCATCATGTCCTGCAGCGAACAGGACACGAAGAAGTACTGCTGTTCGAGCCGCAACTCCTTGCCGCGCAGCTGATCGTCGTTCGGGTAGAGCACTTTGCTCAAATTCTCCGAAGTGACTTTTTGGTTTACTGCGCCGTAGTAGTCGCCGCTGTTGAAAATCGCGAAATCGAACGATTCGGGCGCTTCGGCCTTCCACAGGCGCAGCGTATTGGCGGTATTCGAGAGGTAACCCATGATCGGTGTGTCGTAGGGAACGCCGTTGACGATCCTCTCGGGAAGCCAGCGGGCGCGCAGGTTATGATTGGCATCGGTGTAATGATCGACCGTACCGCCGAAGTAGACGTCCACCGTCCACTCGGGGCGAATGAGTTCCCAGGGATTGCCGAAACTCAGCCATTTGTCGGTTTTTTCGACCTGCCAGCCGTCGACGATTTCCTGATGAAAAATGCCGAATTCGTAGCGTATGCCATACCCGAGGGACGGCACCTCGAGGGTCGCCAGGGAATCGATGAAGCAGGCCGCCAAGCGGCCGAGACCGCCGTTGCCGAGGCCCGGCTCCTCCTCTTCCGCGAGCAACTCATCGAAGTTCAAGCCGAGTTCGGTGATGCCTTCTTTGACGCGATCGAAAATTCCCAGATTGATGAGGTTGTTGCCGAGATGCGGCCCGATGAGGAATTCCGCGGAGAGATAGGCGACCGTGCGCGAACCGTGCTTCGTGTAGTTCGCGGCCGTGCTGATCCAGCGCTGCAACATGCGGTCGCGGACCGCGTACGCGAGCGCCATGTAATAATCTCGTTTGGTCGCAAGGCCGGGAAACTTGCCTTGCATGTAGAACAGGTCATCGAGGAACGCATTTTTGATCGCCTCCTTGCTGAGCGCGGTACGCGCTTCACCGAGCGCCCCCGTGGGATTGGATGGGTGCCCCTCAGAGTTCATCGTGCCACTCGAAGCCGTCCCGGCCGATCAATGCGCTGGATGCGGCGGGGCCCCAGCTTCCGGCGATATAAATCTTCGGACGCTCGTCGTATTGCTGCCAACCTGCGATGATCGGATCGACCCAGCGCCAGGCGGCATCGAGTTCGTCGCGGCGCATGAACAGCGTCAAGTTGCCTTTGACGGTGTCCATGAGCAGGCGTTCGTAGGCGTCGAGGCTGCGCGTCTTGAAGGTTTCTCCCAAATCGAGTGCGAGACTCACGGGCTTCAGGCGCATTCCTTCTCCGGGATTCTTGGCGAGTATCGTCAAGGTAATGCTCTCATCCGGCTGCAGCCGGATCACGAGGACATTCGCGCCCTCGGACGTCGGCGGCCTCTCGAAGATCGGGTGGGGCACATCGTCGAAAGTCACGACGAGCTCCGTGAGGCGATCTTGCAGGCGTTTGCCGGTACGCAAATAAAACGGCACGCCGGCCCAACGCCAAGTATCGATTTCCGCTTTGAGCGCGACGAAGGTCTCAGTGGTGCTGTCCGGGGAAATATCCGCCTCTTCCAGATATCCGGGCACGGGCAGTCCTCTGACCGATCCGGCCTTGTATTGGCCGCGAACGGTCTTGATCAGCACGTCTCGGTCACGCAGGGGCCGCAGGGCGCGCAGCACCTTCAATTTCTCGTCGCGCACCGCATCCGGATCGCTGCTCACCGGCGGCTCCATCGCCATGATGCACAGCAATTGCAGCAAGTGATTTTGCACCATGTCGCGCAAGGCGCCGGTGGTGTCGTAGAACTGACCGCGTCGCTCGACGCCGAGTTCTTCGGCGACTGTAATCTGGACGTGCTTGATGAGGCCGCGGCGCCAAAGAGGCTCGAACAAAGCATTGCCGAAGCGCAGCGCCATCAGATTTTGTACGGCTTCCTTGCCGAGATAATGGTCGATGCGGTAGATCTGCTTTTCCGTGAAGACCGCCCCGACGTGCTGATTGATCAGCTCCGCCGAGGCCACGTCGTTGCCGAGCGGCTTTTCCAGCACGACGCGCGACAATGGCGTGATCAGGCCGGCCTTTGCCAGGTTGCCGGTGATCGCGGCGAACAGTGTGGAGGCCGTTGAGAAAAAGAACACGCGAATGACTTGCTCGCGATCACTCAGCGCGGATCCGAGCGCGGCGTAGTCTTGCTCCGATGCCGCATCCACTTTGATGTAATCGAGCAGTTTGCCGAATGCCGACCATTTGTCGGCATCGAATTCCTTGCCCAGAAATTCCAGGCAGGCGGTCGCCGCCTGCGCGATGTAAGCCTCGCGGCTCAGGCCGGATCGCGCGATTCCGATGATGCGCGACTCCTCGGTGACCTGTCCGGCCGCATAGCGCCGGTACAGCGCGGGCAGCAATTTGCGGGTGACGAGATCGCCCGTGCCGCCGAACAGCAGCATGTCGAAATTCGGAAGTGTGGCCACCGTTTTTAAGATTCCCTATGGTTACGGGCCCAGCGTAGCATCTGGCGCTGCTCTCTTGTAAGGCTTGCCGATATGGCACAATGATACATGGCGATAGAACAGTCGAAGCTCGATTCCCGCGTGCGGGACGTTACCGAGCGCATTCGGGAACGCAGTCGTGTGGGTCGCGCGGAATATCTCGCTCGCATGCAGGCGGCCGCGCACCGCGGTACGGCGCGGCAAGGCCTATCCTGCACCAATCTCGCGCATGGATTTGCGGCGTCGGACGAGGGCGATAAGCGGGCACTTCGACAGCTGCGCTGGCCGAATCTCGGAATCGTCTCGTCCTACAATGACATGTTGTCGGCGCACCAGCCGCTCGAACGATATCCGGCGCTGATCAAGCGTGCGGCGCGCGAGGCGGGCGCGGTCGCGCAATTCGCGGGCGGCGTTCCGGCGATGTGCGACGGCGTGACTCAGGGTCAGCCGGGCATGGAACTCTCGCTGTTCAGTCGCGACGTGATTGCGATGGCGACCGGTGTTGCGCTTTCTCATAACATGTTCGATGCAGCACTTTGTTTGGGCGTCTGCGACAAAATCGTACCGGGTCTGCTCATGGGAGCGCTGGCGTTCGGCCACTTGCCGGTCATTTTCGTGCCTGGCGGCCCCATGCCATCGGGCATGCCGAACAAGGAGAAGGCGCGTATTCGGCAGTTGTACGCGGAAGGCAAGGCGAGTCGCGAGGAGTTGCTCGATTCCGAGGCGGCAAGCTATCACTCGGCGGGCACTTGCACCTTCTACGGCACGGCCAATAGCAATCAGATGCTCATGGAGGTCATGGGTCTTCATATCCCGGGCGCGGCCTTCGTCGCGCCGAATACGCCGCTGCGCGATGCGTTGACCGCGGCCGCCGCGCGGCGCGCCGCGAACATCACCGCATTGGGGTCAGAATACCTGCCGCTGGCGCACGGCATCGACGAGCGCGCGATCGTCAATGCCATCATTGGGCTGCTCGCGACCGGCGGCTCGACCAATCACACGCTGCACTTGGTCGCCATGGCGCGCTGCGCCGGCGTTGCGATCAACTGGAACGACTTCAGCGATTTGTCCGCGGTCGTGCCGCTGCTGGCGCGCATCTATCCCAACGGCAGCGCGGACATCAACCGCTTTCAGATCTGCGGGGGAATGGCCTTCCTGATCCGCGAACTGCTCGACGCGGGATTGTTACACGAAGATGTCACGACCGTCATGGGAAGCGGCCTGCGCGCCTACGCCGAGGAGCCATGGCTGCGGGATCAGGAATTGGCATGGCGTCCCGCGCCAGTGACCAGCGCCGATCTCGATGTGCTGCGTCCCGCCACAAACCCATTCAGTTCGAACGGCGGCTTGCGGCTGCTCACGGGCAATCTCGGTCGTGCGGTCATCAAGACATCCGCGATCGGCAGCAAACAACACGTCGTCGAGGCGCCGGCCATCGTCTTCGACGATCAAGAGGAAGTCATCGCGGCGTTCAAGGCCGGAAAATTGACCAAGGATTTCATCGCGGTCGTGCGGTTTCAAGGGCCGCGCGCGAACGGCATGCCGGAGTTGCATCAACTGACTCCCTCGCTCGCTTCCCTGCAGAGCCAGGGGTTTCAGGTTGCGATCGTGACTGATGGGCGCATGTCGGGCGCCTCCGGCAGCGTTCCTGCGGCCATTCACGTCACGCCCGAAGCGGCATGCGGCGGTCCTTTGGCGCGCGTGCGCGACGGCGACATCATCCGCCTGGACTGCCATACCGGCGTGCTCGAGGCCAAGGTGCCGGAAGCGATTTGGCGGCAGCGAGACCTCGGTAAGCTCGAACATGCTGCCAACGAATCCGGGGCGGGGCGCGAATTGTTCACGACGTTTCGGCGGGTCGCGGGCGATGCGGAAGCCGGCGCCGTTTCATTGATGTGAGGGGAAGCCTGCTTGGACATACGCGATATCGTCGGGCTTGCGCCCGTAATCCCGGTGCTGACCGTCAACGAACTCGAACATGCGGTTCCTTTGGCGCGCGCGCTGGCGGCCGGCGGGTTGCGTGTGCTCGAGGTGACCATGCGCACCCCCGTGGCGCTCGCCGCCATCGAGGCGATGCGCAAAGCGGTGCCGGAGGCCATCGTTGGTGTGGGTACGCTGACGCGCGCCGTGGATTTTGCCGGAGCGAGTCGCGCCGGAGCGCAGTTCGGCGTGACGCCCGGGCTCACGCCTGAACTCGCCGCAGCGGCGCGCGGAGCACGCTTTCCGCTGTTGCCCGGCGTCATGACCCCGACCGAGCTGATCGCCGCGCGCGCCCAAGGCTATACCGTGCTCAAGTTGTTTCCTGCGCAACAGGCGGGCGGTATCGGCATGCTACAGGCGCTCGGCGCACCGTTTCCCGACGTGTTGTTCTGTCCGACAGGCGGAATCACGCGCAGCACGGCGCCGGATTATCTCGCCTTGGCCAACGTCGCCTGCGTCGGCGGCTCCTGGGTGGCGCCGCGAAATCTGCTCGAAAGCCGCGATTGGGCCGCCATCGAGCAGCTGGCGCGCGATGCCGCCGGTTTGCGCAAAAAGTAGGCTCAGCCGCCGGCGGACGGTTCGCCGTGCAGCGCAGCTTGCGCGCCGACAGGCTCGCGGCCGTCGAGCCGCTGCCGAAATTCTCGGCGTACGAGCATGAGGCTCAAAATGGCTTGCAGCGTCACGCTCGCGACCGACACATACCACAGGTGCACGAGGCGGAAGCCCGGCAGCGAAGCCACCCATAATGCGGGCACGACGAAACTGATGAGCCGACTCGCCGAACTCCATACCGCGGGCAGGGTATTGCCGATCCCCTGAAACACGCCCGAACACGTGAATACCAATCCGGTCGCCACGAAATTAAACGAACAGATCTGCAAAAACTGCGCGCCTACGGCCTGTGCGTGCGGCTCGGCCGTGAATCCGCGAATCAGCCACGGCGCCAGCCATTGGCAGCATAGCGTCAGCGCCACCATGATCGCCGTACCCGTCAGACTCGCGAATTCGAATGTCTCGCGGACCCGCGCGTACTTACCGGCGCCAAAATTCTGTCCGACGACCGGTGCGGTGGCAAACGCCACGGCCATCGCCGGAAGGAACATGCATTGCATGACGCGCATGCCCACCCCGAAGCCGGCTTGGGCGTCCGAACCAAAGCGCCGGATGATCCAATACATCACGCCCATGTAAACGAACATCAGAGCGAACTCGCCGCCGGCCGGAAGACCGATGCGCAGCAATCGGCCCCAGGTTGCGATTCGCGGACGCCACGCGGCGGAATCGAATACGACGAATTTCTCCAGACGGTGAAAGTACACGGCGAGCAGCAGCACGCCCGCGGCAACCGCCAGCGAACTCGCAAGTCCCGCGCCCGCAACGCCGAGCGCGTAGCCGGTGCCCCAGCCTGCGATGAGCACCGGAGCGAGCACGGCGTTGATGACGACCGTGAGCACTTGGACGATCATCGTCGGCTTAACGATGCCGGTGCCGCGCAACGCGGAACCGAGGGCGACGAGCGCGAATTGCAGCGCGAGGCTCGGCAGGAACCACTGCAAGTAGGTCACGCCGGCCCGCACCGTGGCCGCGTCGGAGCCGAGCGTATTCAGGAACGACGCGGCGCAGGCGTAGCCGAATATCAAGGTGATCAGCGCGCAGCAGCCGGCCAGCACGAGGCTTTGATTGAAGACCAGCGTCGCATCGGCGCGGTCTTTGCGCCCGACGGCGTGCGAAATCAGCGTCACCGTGCCCACGCCGAGCACCTGCGTGAGCGCAAGCACGATGAAAGTCGCGTTGCCGGCGGCACCGACGCCCGCGAGCGCGGCGTCGCCCAAGTGTCCGACGAAGTACAGATCAATCAGAAAATAGAGCGTCTGAAAGAACATGCCTGCGGCCATCGGTACGGCCATTTGCACGACGTGCTTGGCGATCGAGCTTTCCGTCAGGTCCTTCAATTCAGTCTCCCTCGGCGCAGTTGAGCATCCGGATCGGTGCGCAACTTAACACATCGTAATCCCGGCGCACGAGCCCGCAGTTCGCGGCAGGCGCAAGCCGCCCGGGTTGACAGCCGTGGTAAGCTTTCTGCACTCCAATGAAGGAAAAGACCGGCAATGACTGATCGATTGACGACCCTATTGGCCGAACGTCCGTGGCTGCTCGCCGACGGTGCCACCGGCAGCAATCTATTCGATCGCGGCTTGCAGTCCGGCGATGCACCCGAGCTGTGGAATTGCGACCACCCGGAGCGCATTGCCGAATTGGAGCGCGAGTTCGTGGACGCCGGCGCCGACATCATTTTGACCAACAGCTTCGGCGGGACGCGCTATCGCTTGAAGCTGCACAAGGCGGAATCCCGCGTTGCGGAGCTCAACGAGGCGGCGGCCCGCATTGCACGTGCCGAAGCCGACCGCGCCGATCATCCCGTGCTCGTCGCCGGCAGCATCGGGCCGACCGGCGAGATCCTCGAGCCGCTGGGCCCGCTCAGTCAGCCTGACGCCCGCGACGCGTTCGCGGAGCAAGCGGCCGCACTGGCGCGCGGCGGCGCGGATATCCTATGGATCGAAACGATGT
>OCZU010000297.1_pt1 | contig 35124 bp, 23 predicted proteins | sample 1539001 | NCBI WGS metagenome assembly OCZU01 (sample SAMEA3539306, study PRJEB22396) | soil metagenome | biome: tundra; feature: field; material: soil | place: USA | collected 2010-05 | depth 0.15 m | reverse complement strand
AGATATGCGGGAATGCCACTAAAGTGAAGTGAGCCTTTACGACGGCGAAATATACCAGATCGATCTTTGAGGCACATTCGACAATGAATGCACAAACTACTCCCCGCCAGACCGCTCTCCACCAGAAAGCACAACTCATGTCGGCTTCGGAAATTGAGCGCACCCTTGTGCGTTTGGCTTACGAAATCGTCGAAAAAAACGGCGGCGTGGATGGCTTGGGATTAATCGGAATTCGTCGCCGCGGGGTGCCGATTGCGGAGCGCTTGGGCAAGATTATCGCCCGCATCGAGAATGCCGATGTTCCGGTCGGCACGTTGGATATCACTTTCTATCGTGACGATCTTTCGACACTGGGACCGAAACCAGTAGTCCATGAGGGGGCGATCGGTTTTTCGATCGAAGATAAGAACATTGTTCTGGTCGACGATGTTCTGTTCACTGGACGTACGGTGCGCGCGGCAATGGACGCGCTATTTTCTCACGGCAGGCCCCGGCGAGTGCAGTTGTGCGTCCTGATCGACCGCGGACACCGTGAATTGCCGGTCGAGGCCAGCTTCGTCGGCCGTAATGTTCAGACCACCATGAACGAGGTGATCGAGGTAAAGTTAACCGAAGTTGATGACGCGGAAAAGGTCCTGCTGATGGAAAAGTAGATCCCAGAGAGCCGCGGAAAAGAAAAGGACGGCGATTGACTCGCCGTCCTAAATTTTTGAGCTGACGAACTTATGCGATTTTCGTACAAATCGCTTTAGTCTGTGTGTAGTTGTTCAGCACGTCGTGCCCCATCTCACGGCCCCATCCGGATTGTTTGTAGCCACCGAACGGCAGTGCCGCGTCGAAAATGTTGTAGCAGTTGATCCACACCGTACCGGCGCGCAGATGTTCCGCGGTGCGGTGGGCCTTGCCGATGTCCTGCGTCCAGACAGCAGCGGCCAAGCCATATTCACTATCGTTGGCGCGGGGCAGGATTTCTTCGGGATCGCTGAACGGCATTGCCGCAACGACCGGCCCGAAGATTTCTTCCCGCACCACCTTCATATCTTCGCGGGTATTCACCAGGACGGTAGGCTCCACGAAATAACCTTTGTCCCCTTTCTTGTGGCCGCCAGTGAGAGCTGTGGCGCCTTCCGAGAATCCAGCTTCCAGATAGCCGCAGACTCGGCTTAACTGCTCCTGAGAAACCAGCGGCCCCATTTGCGTTTCGGGATCGAGACCCGATCCCACGGTAATTTTCTTGGCATAGTCGGCGACCCCTTCGACGACGCGATCGAAGATGGGCTTTTCGATGTAGAGGCGCGATCCGGCGCAGCAACACTGGCCATGATTGAAGAAGATCGCGCTCGCGGCGCCGGGGATGGCCGAGTCAAGATCGGCATCCTTGAACACTACGTTCGGCGATTTGCCGCCGAGTTCGAGCGAAACTTTTTTCAGGTTGCCAGTCGCGGCATGCACGATCAATTTGCCAACTTCGGTGGAACCGGTGAAAGCTATTTTATCCACGTTCGGATGCGCAGCCAGCGCCGCGCCCGCGGTCTCGCCATAGCCCGGCACGATGTTCACCACGCCTTCGGGGAAACCTGCCTCCATAATGAGTTCGCCCAGACGCAACGCAGAAAGCGGCGTTTGTTCCGCAGGCTTCAATACCACGGTGCAGCCGCAGGCCAGCGCTGGGCCCAGCTTCCAAGCCGCCATCAGGAGGGGGAAATTCCACGGGATAATCTGTCCCGCGACTCCGACTGGTTCTCGCAGCGTATAGGCGAGGTATTTCGCACCGGGAGTATAGGGGACCGAAATCGGGATGGTGTTGCCCTCGATCTTCGTCGCCCATCCGGCCATGTAGCGGAAAAGGTCCACCGCCAAAGGCACATCGGCAGCTCTTGCGATTGCGAGGGGCTTGCCGTTATCGAGGCTCTCCAGGTAGCCAAATTCTTCAGTGTGGGTTTCCAGTAAATCGGCGAGTTTCCAGATTAAGCGTCCGCGCTCGGAAGCCGTCATGCGCCGCCACGGCCCGTGGTCGAAGGCCTTGCGTGCGGCCTTCACCGCCTCTTCAATATCTTCACGATCGCCTTCCGCTACCTGGGCCAAAATCTCACCGGTGGCGGGATTATAGGTGGGGAAAGTCTTGCCGGAAATGGAGCTTACCCATTTGCCGTTGATCAACATTTTGCGCGGCTTCTCGATGAAATCCGCGACCTGCGGATGAATCTGCGGTGACACTGCGATACCCATAACATCCTCCTTAAATCAAGAACGAAAGATCAAGCAAGAGCTTGCATCATGTGAGCTAAAGATGCCGGACGGTGAAGAATAACGGGAATATGCTAGCCCTGAGTCACAACAAAAGCAATTCCGCTTCGAATTTGGCGTTTGATGATGCACTTCGCCGAAACAAGAAAAAGCCCTGCACCGCTTCATCAGGGTTTACAATGGCCTTCGATTTTCGCCACGTTGCGTGAAAGTTTTTCCTTCTATGCTTCAGAAAACTGTTCCCAGTAATTTGCGCGCTAGACTGCTACGTTCGGCGAAGAAAGTCATGAAGAACGCGCATGCGCCCTATTCGAAGTTCCGAGTCGGAGCCGCCATTCTTCTCTCGAACGGGAAAGTTTTCGCTGGTTGTAATGTGGAGAATGCGTCTTACGGAATGACCAATTGTGCCGAGCGCACGGCGATTTTTTCCGCGGTCGCGCAGCTTGGACCCAAGATTGAGATCCGCGCGGTCTCTGTAGTCAACGACCAAGGCGTCCCGTGTTCGCCCTGCGGCGCCTGCCGTCAGGTGATCTACGAATTCGGGCCGGACGCCACTATCTTCTTTCAAGGAGCCGGCGGACCGCGGCAAGCTCACATCACCGAACTCCTTCCGGAAGGATTCCGTCTCCAGTGAATCTGACTTCGGCTTCAGCCCAGACATTCCGCGCCATTGATGTGATCCGCAAGAAGCGTGACGGCGGAGAGTTGTCACGGAGCGAGATCGAGTCCCTGGTGAACGCGTATACCACTGGCGACATTCCGGACTATCAGGTTTCGGCGTGGCTGATGGCAGTTGTCTTGCGTGGCATGACGCGTGCCGAGACCGCTGCACTGACCGATGCCATGCTGCGCTCGGGAGAAGTCCTCGATCTCTCTTCGCTTTCCGCGAAGAAAGTCGACAAGCACTCGACCGGCGGCGTGGGCGACAAGACTTCGCTGGTGCTGGCCCCGCTTGCAGCCGCCGCGGGCGTGGCCGTTCCCATGATCAGCGGACGCGGCCTGGGACATACGGGAGGCACACTCGACAAGCTCGAGGCCATACCCGGCTTCAACGTGAACCTCCCCGTCGCGCAATTTCGGCGCGTGTTGGAAAGTTGTGGATGCGCCATGATTGGCCAGACCGCGGAAATCGCGCCTGCCGATCGCAAGCTCTACGCGCTGCGCGATGTGACAGGCACAGTGGAAAGTCCATATCTTATCTGTGCGTCGATCATGAGCAAGAAACTTGCGGAAGGCATCGACGCGCTCGTGCTCGACGTAAAGACCGGCTCCGGCGCCTTCATGAAGAGTGAAGAGGACGCCGCCTTCCTCGCCGAACTCATGGTTGAGACCGGCGAACGGATGGGCAAACAGGTGGTAGCGCTTATCACAGACATGGATCAGCCGCTAGGATGCATGATCGGCAATGCGCTTGAAGTCGTCGAAGTGGTGGACGTGCTGCGCGGAGAAGGCCCGGAAGATTTGCGCCAGCTCTGCCTCGAGCTTGCGGGTTGGATGCTGCATCTCGGTGGAGTCTGCGCTACGGTCGCGGAAGGAAAAATGCGAAGCGAGAAATTGATCTCTTCCGGCAAAGCGCTCGAAAAGTTTCGAAAGATGGTGGAACTGCAGGGGGGAGATCCGCGAGTGATCGACGATCCGAAGAAACTGCCGCAGGCTCAGCACACCATGAAGATTTCCAGCCCTAGGGGCGGATATCTCGCGTCTCTGCAGTGCGAGCAGATTGGCACGGCATGTGTCGTTCTCGGCGGCGGCCGCGAACGCAAAGAAGATTCGGTCGATCCCACAGTGGGCATCGTGCTGCACCAGAAAGTCGGAGACGCGATTTCGGCTGGAGAACCGCTGGCGACGATTTACTACAATGCAGAAACGCGTGCGGCTCGTGCCCGCCAACTGCTCGTAGAGAGCTATCGAATTGATGATTCGCCTGCGCACGAGAAAAGGCCGTTGATCCATCGCATGATAGGACGCGCGTGATCGGATGCGCGTGATCGGAATACCCGGAGAAAGAACTGAATGGGACGCTTCACCGGAATCCTCGGCCTGTTAACCATGTTGGCATTGGCTTATGCCTTTTCAACGAATCGCCGCGCCATTCGCCTGAAGACCGTAGCATGGGGCCTCGGTTTGCAGTTCCTGTTCGCCGTGTTCGTGCTGAGAATTGACGCCGGACGCATGGCATTTCAGAAGGCCGGAGATGCGGTCACGAAACTCCTGAGTTACGCCCATGCGGGATCGCACTTCGTCTTTGGCGACCTTGCTAATCCAGGATCGCAATTGGGTTATTTTGCATTCGGAGTGCTTCCCACCGTCATCTTCATCGCGGCCTTCTTCGCGGTGCTCTATCACTTGGGCGTCATGCAGATCATCATCCGGATTTTCGCCTGGGTCATGACACGCGTAATGGGAGCGAGCGGTGCGGAATCGCTGAACGTTGCAGCGAGCATTTTCATGGGACAAACGGAAGCACCGCTGACTATCCGGCCCTTTCTTTCCGAGCTGACGCGTTCGGAATTGATGACCGTAATGACCAGCGGCATGGCGCACGTTTCGGGCGGAATCATGGCCGCCTATATTTTCTTCGGAATTGACCCTAGACACTTACTGAGCGCTGTCATCATGACGGCGCCGGGCACTTTGCTGATGGCGAAAATGCTGGTGCCGGAGACCGAACAGCCGAGGACTGCCGGCCGAGTCGTCATGAGTGCCGAGGAAGAAAAAGCCGAAAGGGAAGAAAATCTGCTGGGCGCAATCGCTCGCGGAACGACCGACGGGCTGCATCTCGCACTGAACATCGCAGCCATGCTGATCTCATTCCTAGCATTGATCGCGCTCACCGACGGCATTCTGGGTGGAGTTCATCACTGGGTGAGTTGGTTTCCAGAAAGCCTGGAGAAAATTTTCGGCGCGCTGTTCGCTCCGGTGGCATGGGTGATCGGTGTCCCTTGGCATGACTGCAAGTTCATCGGGACGTTGCTGGGCACGCGCATGGCGCTAAATGAGTTGGTTGCATTCTCCATGCTAGGGCCGGCGAAGGGGACTCTGGATCCACGGTCGTTTACGATTGCTACGTTCGCACTTTGTGGATTCGCAAATCTCAGCTCCATCGGAATCCAGATTGGCGGCATCGGAGCGCTCGCGCCGAACAAGAAAAGCGAACTGGCGCGGCTTGGGATTCGCGCCATGCTCGCGGGAACCATGGCAAACCTGATGTCGGCATCGATTGCCGGCATGCTGCTATAAGCCAACCATTGAGAAAGGATTCCTTCCCGTGAAGCAACTTCCAATCGCATCCACTTTGAGTCTGCTCTTCGTACTTACTTTTCTTGCGACTGCCTTTACGCAAACTACACCCAGACGCGTAATCATCGACACCGATCCCGGTACCGACGATGCGATGGCCATCATCCTTGCGTTGAATTCTCCCGAACTCAAGGTTGAAGCGCTGACTGTAGTGCCGGGCAACGTAGACGGGCGGCAGGGTTTGGAGAATGCGCTGAAGATCGTTTCACTGGCGGGACGCTGCGACGTTACGGTCGCAGGAGGAGCGCAACATCCGCTGAATCAGAAGCTGATTACTGCGCAGTTCTGGCACGGAAAGAATGGCTTGGCCGATGTCGAGTTGCCGCCTTCTAAATGCCAGGCCGATCCACGGTTCGGGCCGGATCTTATCATCGAAATGATCCACAAATATCCGCATGAGATCACACTGATTCCGGTGGGGCCGCTGACCAACATTGCGCTGGCGGTTTCGAAAGATCCATCAATTGCGGGACTGGTCAAAGATATCGTCATCATGGGCGGCTCGATTACTGGCGGAAACGTCAACGGGGCGGCGGAAGCGAACATCTACAACGACCCCGAAGCGGCGCAGATTGTCTTCAATGCGGGATGGATGGTGACGATGGTCGGCTCTGACGTGGGTGAGCGAACGCTGATCACAAGAAAGTATCTCGCACAGCTTCAGTCGTCACACGGACCGCAGAGCGACTTCATCGCGAAGATTGCCGACTTTTATTTAACTCGCAGCGAGAAGAGCGGGTACAGCGGGGCCGCGATGTATGATCCGCTGGCGGTAGGCATTGCACTGGATCCGACGTTGGGTACGCTCAAAGAGATGCACGTCGATGTGGAAACTAAAGGCGAGTACACTCGCGGAGAAACCGTGGCGAACCGCATGGGCTCAAACGAAAATAACGTGCTGCATGGAGACCACTACGAGATCGAAGGCGTGATCGAACTAAAGCCGAATGCACGAGTTTGTTTGGCTTCGGACGCGGATCGGTTCTTGCAGCTCTTTGTGAGCCGCGTTAAAGGGAAATAGACCGTCCTAGCCATTCGCACGTGCGATCAGGAAAATCGCCAATCCGTAGAACACGAACATCAGGCCAAGGTATGCTTTGGCCCGAGGTCCTGAGTTTTCAAATTCTCTCCACGCGAGAATTCCCCAGAGTGCTGCAACCATTGGAGCGGATTGTCCGATGGCGTAAGAGATAGCAACGCCGGTAAAGCTCGCGGCTACGAGATTAAAAACCGTGCCGACACCCCAGATGCATCCCCCGAAAAGCCCCAGCAGATGCCCCGACACAGGGCCGCTGAGAAATCCGCCGAAACTTACCGGCTCTCCTACCAGCGGGTGCTTCATAAAATAAATATTCCAGACAAAGCAAGAGAGCAATGCTCCCAGCGTGAGGAACACAGCCGCGCTATAGGGACCAAGATGATGGTTGCCGCGGGTCATGGCGTGCGTCATGAATGGCGCCCACAGGCCCATCAGAATTCCTGAAACCACACAGGTGATCAAACTTTTCCTTGAGACGGAGCGTCCGGCGGCTGCTAGATTCCCGTAGGCTTTGCCGTCCAGAAGAACCGCGATAAACGCGCAGGCGACGCCAAGGGCCAGGGAAAGGGCGTTTCCAATCGGCTGCAGAGCGTAGCTCAAGACAGTTCCAACCACCAACGCGATTCCGATTGAAATGGGAAAGGCGACGGCGAGTCCGGCCATGTCAATTGCAGCCACGAGTAAGAGGTTGGCCAGGTTGAACAACGCTCCTCCGATGAGTGCGTTCACGATGTTCGAACTGTCCGCCGCGTGGACGTTGTTCAGAAAGCTTGAGGAATCGTGCCCGTTGCTGCCCATCGTAAAGGCAAGCGCAAGTGAAACCAGAAAGATGCCGAGGGCGTAGTCCCAGTAAAAAAGCTCGAAACGATAACCCTTTACGCCTTTATAAGTGTTTGCCCAGGAACCCCAGCAAACCGCACTCGTAATCATCATCAACAGCGCAATGCTCAGACTCGATGGCGTGAACATCGATTCTCCTTCAGACGTTGTTCGGGCTGGAAAGGGTGTAACTGTACTCTTCTTTCATTCAGGCCACAAGCTTTGGCGTTCACTCCGGACGAGCAGTCCGCGATGATTTGCTATCCTACGCGAGTGCCACGCACTTTTCTGATCGACACCGATACGGCCTCCGACGATGCCGTTGCTCTCATCATGGCTCTGCGCGCCAGCGATGTTCGGGTGGCCGCGATCACGACGGTGGCGGGGAATGTGAACGTGCAACAGGCCACCCGGAATGCTCTCTATACCGCTGAACTGTGCGGAGCCGATGTTCCGGTCTATGTGGGCGCGGAGAAGCCGCTGCTCCGCACGTACACGAATGCGACATGGTTTCATGGTCGCGATGGATTAGCAGATCACAATTATCCGCCGCCTCGTCGTACTCCTGACAAGTTGCATGCCATCGACGCAATCATCGACACAATCGAAGCTAATCCCGGACTCGTCCTCGTCACCCTGGGGCCACTCACTAATCTCGCCCTTGCATTGGGGAAGAATCCAACCATTGCCGGGAAAGTCGGCCGCTGCGTGGTTATGGGAGGTGCGCCGTGCTGTGAAGGAAACGTGACCCCGGCTGCTGAATACAACCTCTGGGTTGATGCGGAGGCTGCGCGCATCGTCATGCTGAGCGGACTTCCTATCGAGCTTATCGGTTGGCAACTCTCGCGAGCGGAAGCTGTGGTGAATGAGAGTGATATCGAAGTGATTCAAGGATTCGGCAATAAGGTCGCGCGGTTTGCCATCGAATGCAACAGTCATGCCCGTCACGCTTACAAGGTGCAGACTGGAGAAGACGGAATCTGCCTGCCTGATCCGGTTGCGATGTGCGTTGCTCTTGATCCAAGTGTGGGAACCGAGTGGAGCGAGCACTACGTGGATGTGGAGACACAAAGCGAATTGACGCGAGGGATGACGGTGGTTGATCGTTTGAATGTTGCAGCGGATGATCGTAACCGAGCAGTTTGGGCTCCCGTGTTGCAGGCGAAGCGGAAGACCAAAGTATGCTGGAGAATTGACACGAAACGCTGGAAGGACGCGCTATTTGGGGCCCTTCGCTAACGCGGGAGCAATCAACCTCCACGAGCTATCCGTTCACCTGCGAGTAAGTTGAGCGCCGCAGGAACTCTCCCTGCCCGGCTCGACCCAGAAACTTATCTGCCTCCACCACGACGCGGCCTCGGGAAAGAACGACGTCCGGCATGCCCGTCACCTGGATGCCTTCGAACATCGAATAATCCACGCGCATGTGATGAGTCTTGGCGCTGATCGTGTGTTGGCGTTTGGGGTTGAAGATAACGAGATCGGCATCGCTGCCCACCGCGATCGTTCCTTTGCGCGGATACAGGCCAAAGATCTTTGCCGGAGTCGTCGAAACAAGTTCGACAAATCGGTTCACGCTGAAACGTCCCTGAGCAACGCCGCCGGAGTAAATCAAGCTCATGCGATGCTCGATACCGGGGCCACCGTTCGGAATTTTGGTGAAGTCGTCGCGCCCGAGTTCTTTCTGCTCTTTGAAGCAGAACGGACAGTGGTCGGTAGAGACAACCTGCAGGTGATCCCGCTTGAGGCCGTTCCAGAGTTTTTCCTGATGCCACTTTTCGCGAAGCGGCGGTGTAAAAACATATTTCGCGCCTTCAAAGTCGGGCACGTCAAAGTTTTCGATCGAGAGGTATAGATACTGCGGGCAAGTTTCGGCGTAAACCGGGAGACCGCGATCGCGCGCCTCGCGAACTTTTTCCAGAGCCTCGTTGCAACTCAAATGCACGATATAGATGGGAGCGCCCGCCATTTCCGATAACGCAATCGCGCGGGACACGGCCTCCGCCTCCGCAGTGGTGGGGCGCGTGAGAGCGTGATACTTCGGCCCTGTCTTCCCCTCTGCCAGCGCCTGTTGGATGATTACGTCGATCGCGCTTCCGTTTTCGGCGTGCATGCAGATGAGCCCTCCGTTTTTCGCGGTGGTTTGCAGCGCCCGGAAGATGCTTGCGTCATCGAGCATAAAGACGCCGGGATATGCCATGAAGAGTTTGAAGCTGGTCACGCCTTCGTGCACCAGGGCATTCATCTCCTGCAGTTGACCGTCGGCGATGTCAGTAATAATGCAGTGAAAGGCATAATCGCAGACGGCCTTCGCTGAAGCCTTATCCATCCATGTGTCAAAGGCTTTTCGCAAGGGCTGGCCTTTGTACTGAATGGCGAAGTCGATCAGCGTGGTGGTTCCGCCGAAAGCCGCCGCGCGGGTTCCGGTTTCAAAGTCGTCGGCGCTGGTGGTGCCGCCGAAGGGCATATCCAGATGAGTATGGACGTCAATGCCGCCGGGAAAAACGTATTTGTCCGACGCGTCCAGCACTCTCGTGGCGTTCTCTCGGGGAAGGTCTTTGCCGATGGCCACGATCTTGCCGCTTGTGATCGCAACATCTGCCACATAGGTATCTGTTGCAGTTACCACGGATCCGTTGCCGATGATCGTGTCAAAGCCCATCGATGCCTCCACGCGCGGCTGAGATGAAACAGGAATTCTATGCTAAACTGCCGCACTTCAGTTCCTGATATTTCTTGAGTGATGAAAGGGGCCTGCCATGCAGTTTGGCATTACGTTAAAGCCAGACATTTCGGTTGAGCGCATCGTCGGTTTAACGCGTCAAGCCGAAGCTGCCGGTTTCGAGTTCGGATGGCTCTTCGACTCCCACGTTTTGTGGATGGACCCATACCCTTTGCTTACGCTCATGGCCTCGAACACGCAACGGATGCGGCTCGGCACTTTGGTTACTAATCCGGCGGTTCGCGATCTCACGGTGACATCCAGCTTGTTCGCCACCCTGAATCTGATTTCGGGTGGGCGGATGGAACTGGGCATCGGACGCGGAGACAGCTCGAGGCGCGTGTTGGGCAAGAAGCCGGTTAGTTGGTCACAGTTGGAAACTGCGGTAAAGATTTTTCGCGATCTCACTGCCAGCCGTGAAATTGAATACGAAGGCCAGCCGACGCGACTCACGTGGGCCAAAGTATCTCCGCGTGTTTGGATCGCGGGCTATGGACCCAAGGTATTGCACATGGCAGGCCGGGTCGCTGACGGGATCATTCTTCAGTTCGCCGATCCTGATTTGATTTCGTGGTGCCTTGGCTTCGTGAAAGAAGGGGCTCGTGCAGCGGGACGAGATCCGCAGCAGATTGAAGTGATGTCGGCAGCTCCGGTTTGGGTATCTGATGATTTAACGGTTGCGCGAGAACGCGTGCGCTGGTTCCCTGCTCTGGTGTCCAACCACGTGATGGATCTGATCCGGCAGTACAAGCCGGAGGATCTGCCGCCGGCGCTCACTTCGTACGTGCAGGACCGCGGCGGTTACGACTATTTGCACCATTGCGTGGTTGAAAGCGAGAACGCGAATTTCGTTTCTGACGAAGTGGTGGATCGTTTCTGCCTGGTGGGGCCGGTCAAGGCGCATCAGGAAAAACTGCAGAAGTTGGCTGATGTAGGGGTTACGCAGTTCAATTTGTACTTAATGTGCGGAGACGAGGAACAATCGTTGGAGATCTATCAACGCGAGGTCTTGCCTGCGTTTCGGGAAACGGCGGAGACGAAACGCTGAGCTACGAGGCCGCCATCGGCGAAAGGACAGGCGGTCGATGAAACTTCATCATGGCGTAATAGACCGTGAACGAAACGGCGAAACCAACGAACCAGGAGTAGTCATATAAAACGCGCAGCGAAGAAATTTCCAGACCGACAAGCGCTGTGCCGGCGCCCAGCGCAAGCGCAGCCAGAGCGCGCCAGTTGAATCCTTTGGAATACTCGTAGATTCCGCCACGAAGATACAAGTCGTCCACTCGCAGAAAACACCTTCGAACCAGGAAATAGTCACAGATCATGATGCCGGCGACTGGACCGAGAAAAGCGGCGTAGCCGCCGAGCCAGCCGAGGATGAACGTGTTGTAATCGGCCAGTAATTTCCAGGGCATCAGCGCAATCCCCATTAAGCAAGTGATCACTCCGCCGGTGCGGAAGCTGATTTTCCGCGGCCACAGATTGGAGAAGTCATTTGCCGGCGACACAACGTTGGCTCCAATGTTGACGTTCAGAGTCGCCAGCAGAATCGCGACCAGTGAAATCACCACGGCCACAGGAGAGTGAAAGCGGCTGAGCAATTGGACTGGGTCGGATATGGCCGTACCATAAATTACGACTGTGGCTGAGGTCACGGCGATGCCAATAAAAGCATAGAGTGTCATCGTCGTCGGCAGCGCCAGCGCCTGGCCAATGATTTGTTCTCGCTGATTGCGTGCGAAGCGCGTGAAGTCGGGAATATTCAGAGAGACGGTCGCCCAGAAGCCGACGGTTCCATTCAGAGCGGGAATCAGAAACTTCAGGAAGTCGGCAAAGTTCTTGAACCGCGAAGGCGCGGCCAGCATGGGACCGAAGCCGCCCGCACCGTGGTAGGCCCAGCCTAAGAGCAGCAAACCAACCCCTAACAAGATGGGTGCGCTAATTCCCTGGAGAATCCGGATATATTCAATTCCCATAAGAATGACGGCGAGGTTGATTAACCAGAAAAGCAGAAAGCAAAGGGCCGTGGCGTAGGGGAAGTTTTTCCATCCGGGCGCGAGCGTCGCCACCAGAGTACTGATCGCTTCGCCACCGATCCAAGTCTGAATGCCGAACCATCCGCACGCCACCAGTGCACGAAGAACTGCGGCCACGTTTGCACCCAGCACTCCGAACGAAGCGCGAGCCAATACTGGAAACGGTACTCCGTACTTGGCCCCAGGGTGCGAGTTCAGCAGCATTGGGGCAAGGACGATGAGGTTGCCCAGAAAAATCGTCATCACTGCTTGTTTCCAGTTCATCCCACCCTGAATCAAACTGGCCGCCAGCATGTAGGTGAGGATGTTCACCGACATCGAAATCCACAAGGCGGCGAAGTTATACGTGCCCCAGTGCCGGCGGTCGGCTGTCGTGGGCGCGAGGTCGGGATTGTAGAGAGGGCTGGATTCGATTCGCGATCGAGGATGAGGCGCGGTCATGAGTTCAATCTAGAAATTGGAAGGACGCATCGAAGAATCTCGACAACGAGACTTAGTCCGTTGCCGCACTTTCTCCGGTCTGCGCGGTGATCGGGCCGTAGCTTTCGGGGCGGCGATCACGGAAGAACTGCCATACTTTACGGACTTCCGCGATCATGTCCAAATCGAGATCCGCTACCACCACTTCGTCTTTGTCGCGGCTGGCCTGGGCGATAATTTTGCCGCGCGGATTGCAGAAGTAGCTTTTGCCGTAAAACTCTCCAATACTCCACGGCTCTTCGACGCCTACGCGGTTGATGGCACCCACAAAATAACCGTTCGATACAGCATGCGCGGGCTGTTCAAGTTCCCACAGATATTCCGAAAGGCCTGCAACTGTCGCTGAAGGATTGAAGACGATCTCCGCGCCGTTCAACCCTAAGATGCGCGCGCCCTCGGGAAAATGGCGATCGTAGCAAATGTAGACGCCGACGCGTGCATGCTTGGTTTCAAAGACCGGATATCCGAGATCGCCGGGAGTAAAGTAAAACTTCTCCCAAAATCCGGGATGGCAGTGCGGGATGTGGTGCTTGCGGTACTTTCCCAGGTAGCGGCCGTCAGCATCGATCACAGCGGCGGTGTTGAAATAAACGCCGGGCATCTGCTCCTCGTAAACCGGAACGACGATCACCATGCGATACTTGGCGGCGAGTTTTTGCATCATGCGCACCGTGGGTCCATCCGGCACTCGCTCGGTCAGTTCATACCAGCGCGCGTTTTGCTCGGCACAAAAATAGGGGCCGTAGAAGAGCTCCTGCAGACAAAGGACCTGCGTTTTTTTCCGCGCCGCCTGTTCGATCAATTTCAGGTGCTTGTCGATCATCGCTTTTCTGATCTGGGCCAGGGGGCGCTCCGTGCTGAGCGCATTGCTGGCTTGAATCAAGGCACAGCGCACAATTCTAGGCATGAGACGCGGACCTCCGAGGAACGAAACTATAGCAGAAAACTGTGGCAAGCTGGCCTTCTGCCGTACAATCTACCGTACAAGGCAAGACGATGTCGGCAGAGCACAAGAAGCGTTTCGGGGTTGCGGACCGCGCGAATGACGGCGCCGCAGGCAGAGTTGCGCCCGATTCACAGGCGTCCTTCGCTATGCTCTCCGGACATCCCCTCCTGTCAAATCGCGGCATCCCGCTGAATGTTGATTGGGTGAAGCAGGTTCGCGTGAACACCAGCGCGGTGGAGCGCAGAGCACAAACGCATGTTGCGCGCCGAACGGTGAAAAAAGAATGGCAAGCCGCGTGGCATCTGCGCGCGATCTCCTGCATGGACCTGACGACACTTTCCGGCGACGACACCGATGAACGTGTTCGTCGGCTCTGTGCCAAGGCACGGCAGCCGATTCAACGCGAACTCGTAAAGCAATTGCAGATTGAGAAACTCGGGATCAAGGTAGCCGCAGTTTGCGTTTACCACCGCTTCGTGGAAACTGCGGTCAGAGCGCTTGCAGGCAGCGGCGTTCGAGTGGCCGCGGTCTCCGCGGGATTTCCGGCGGGCCTGTCGCCAGTGGAGGAACGAGTGGCGGAAATTCGCCGCTCGGTGGAAGCGGGCGCTGATGAGATCGACATTGTAATCACGCGGGCTCATGTCTTCGGTGGAAAGTGGCAGGAACTGTACGATGAGATTGCCGAATTTAAGCGGGCTTCCGGACAATGCCACATGAAAGCGATCTTGGGTACCGGCGATTTGCTCACGTTGCGCAACGTGGCGCGCGCCAGCTTCGTGGCGATGATGGCAGGCGCGGACTTCATCAAGACTTCAACCGGCAAAGAATCCACCAACGCCACACTTCCCGTTGGATTTGTGATGACGCGAGCTATTCGCGAATATGCTCAGGAAACGGGGATGGCCGTTGGTTTCAAGCCGGCTGGTGGGATTCGCACGGCTAAGCAATCCACGGAATGGCTGTCGCTGATGAAAGAAGAACTGGGAGCACCTTGGATGAAGGCCGAGCTCTTTCGTTTCGGGGCAAGCGGACTTTTGAATGACATTGAACGGCAACTGGAACACTACGCCACCGGGCGGTACTCCGCAGATTACCGCCATCCGATTGCATAGTGGGTGGGCGAGGACGAAAGCGAACAAAACCGAATGAGCATAGCTGAGAAATTCCTCACCATGGAATATGGCCCGGCACCCGAGGACCCGAAGGATGCGCTGCTCTGGCTTGACCGGCATGAACGACATTTTGGCCACTTTATCGATGGCGAATGGCGACAACCAGTCGAAAGCGCACTCTTCGACACGACCAATCCTGCTACCGGAGAAAAGATCGCAGAGGTTGCGCAGGGATCGGCTGCAGATATCAACGCGGCTGTCCAGGCTGCGCGAAATGCTCTTCCGCAATGGCAATCTCTCGCACCGCATGCGCGAGCTCGGTATTTGTACGCCATGGCTCGATCCGTTCAGAGACATTCGCGCCGACTCGCGGTGCTCGAAACGATCGACAATGGCAAACCGATACGGGAGAGCCGAGACATTGACATTCCGCTCGTAGCCCGCCACTTCTACCATCACGCGGGTTGGGCACAGCTACTGGCAGCAGAGTTTCCAGGCTACATCGCTTGCGGAGTCGTCGGGCAGATCATTCCGTGGAATTTCCCGCTGCTGATGCTGGCATGGAAAATCGCGCCGGCAATTGCGACGGGAAATACCATTGTACTCAAGCCGGCTGAGTTCACTCCGCTGACTGCGCTGGCGTTTGCAGAGATTTGCCAAGAGATTGGCCTGCCGCGGGGAGTCGTCAACATCGTCACCGGCGATGGTTCCACAGGAGAGGCGCTGGTGAAACATGCTGGCGTCGACAAAATTGCATTCACCGGATCGACCGAGGTTGGGCGTGCAATCCGTCGTGCAACCGCACAGAGTCACAAACGGCTTTCACTGGAACTGGGCGGCAAATCTCCCTTCGTTGTTTTTGAGGACGCAGATCTAGACAGCGCAGTGGAAGGATTAGTCGATGGAATCTGGCTCAATCAAGGACAAGTTTGCTGTGCGGGTTCGCGTCTGCTTATGCAGGAAGGCATTGCTGACGCACTCATGGAGAAAATTCGCAAACGGATGAGCGCTCTTCGCGTCGGTTCGCCGCTGGATAAAGCCATCGATATTGGAGCCATCGTTGCCCCGGTTCAACTGGAGCGCATTCGTCGCCTTGTGGATCAGGGAATTGCCGACGGCGCAAGTTGCTGGCAGCCGCAAATTGAAATGCCATCGCGCGGACTTTATTTCCCTCCTACGCTGTTAAGCAACGTGCATCCGACGTCAGTGGTTGCGCAGCAGGAGATTTTCGGTCCGGTACTCGCTGCGATGACATTTCGAACGCTGGCCGAGGCGGTAGAGCTAGCCAACAACACCGTCTATGGCCTAGCGGCCTGCGTCTGGAGCGAGAGCATCAACGTGTCTTTGCAAGTGGCGGCGCAGATCAAGGCGGGCGTGGTGTGGGTGAATTGCACGAACATGTTCGATGCGGCCTGCGGGTTCGGCGGCTATCGCGAGAGCGGCTACGGCCGCGAGGGAGGGCGAGAAGGCTTGCTTGAGTATCTCGAACCATCCTGGTTCAAGAACGCACCTCAGCTTTCCGCTTCAGGGCGCAAACCCGACGCATCAACGAATGGACAACCGGCGGATTCAGCGATCGACCGCACCGTGAAACTCTACATCGGTGGCAAGCAGGCGAGACCGGATTCCGGCTACAGCTTTGAAGTACGCGGCCAGCAGGGCGAACTGCTTGGGGAAGCGCCGCTCGGGAATCGAAAGGATATCCGTAACGCTGTCGAAGCCGCGCGCAAAGCGGCGAGTTGGGCCAAGACCACGGCCCACAACCGCGCGCAGGTTCTTTATTACATGGCGGAGAATCTCTCGCTGCGTCAGGAAGAAATCTCCCGCCGTTTGGCAGCAATCGTTGGCAAAGCGCAGGCAACCAAGGAAGTTGAAGCCAGCATCGAGCGGATTTTCTCCTATGCTGCGTGGGCCGACAAGTTCGACGGCGCGGTGCATAACCCACCATCTCGAACCATCGCCATCTCCCTGAATGAGCCGATCGGAACTGTCGGAATCATTTGTCCAAACGATGCCCCGCTCTTGAGTTTGTTGTCTCTGGTACTGCCAGTTTTGGCCTCCGGCAATACTACGGTCGTGGTTCCCTCGGAAACGTATCCGCTTATCATCGGAGATCTTTATCAGGTCTTCGACACAAGCGATTTGCCGGATGGCGCCGTCAACATGGTCACGGGATACAGCTCTCAACTTCTCAAGACCATCGCCGAACATGACGACGTGGATGCAATCTGGTGCTTTTCAGACGAATCCAGCGCGGCGGCAGCCAAATCGTTTTCTGTGGGGAATCTGAAACAGGTATTCACCAACGAAGGCCGCGCCATCGACTGGTTTGACACGAAACAAGGGGAAGGCAGGTGGTTCTTGCAACACGCAACTCAGGTGAAGAACATCTGGGTTCCTTACGGCGAGTAGATCTGCCAGTTGCCGCCATGTCCATTGACACAATCTAAGGACGCCAAATAGACTCGTCGGTCGCAAGACTCTCTGAACAAATCATGCCCGCTCGCCCTCGAGTTGCGGTGGTTGGCAGTGCCAACATCGATCTGACAACGTTCGCAGACCGGTTTCCGAGACCCGGAGAAACCATTTTCGGCCAGAGATTCGATCTGGGATTTGGGGGAAAGGGCGCGAACCAGGCGGTGGCTGCTCGTCTGTGTGGGGCTGAGGTATTCATGGTGGCGCGCGTGGGGAGCGATCTTTTTGGCCCAGCCACAATCGAGAACTTTAAGAAGCTGGGTATCGACACCAGCCACGTCAAACAGGTCGAAGGCTTGTCCAGCGGCGTTGCTCCGATCTTCGTAGAGCCCGACGGACAAAATCGGATTCTGGTGGTAAAGGGAGCGAACGACGCTCTGAAACCTGCCGATGTGGATGCAGCCGCCGACATGTTGAAAACCGCAGACTGCATCGTGCTCCAGTTTGAAATTCCTATGGCAACTGTTTACCACACAATAGCCTTCGCGCGAAAACACGGGATTCGATGCATCCTGAATCCCGCCCCCGGGCAGGCGGTGGACATGCGCGAACTGACTGGCCTGGATTATTTCGTTCCCAATGAGAGCGAGGCGGAAACAATCACGGGGATTGCGGTACGAAGTGTCGACGACGCGAAGAGTTGCGCAGAAAAACTGGTGGGAGACGGGATTCGCCGCGTCATTATTACCCTGGGATCCAAAGGAACTCTCCTGGCGGGTCGTGACTTAAGCGAACATGTGCCGGCGTTTCCGGTAAAAAGCATCGACAGCACCGGCGCGGGCGACGCATTCATTGGCAGCTTCGCTGTGTTTCTCGCGGAGGGAGCACCGGAACAAGAGGCAGTGCGGCGCGCTAATTTGTACGCGGGACTTTCAACCACTGGGGTGGGAACACAAAAATCTTTCTGCGATCGGCAGCGCTTCGATGCGGAGTGGAGCGTTCGGTCCTAGCTGTTTTGTTCATGAATCCGATCCAAACAAGGAATCGGCGCAACGGCTGATAGTTCCGCACTGCCGAAAAGTCTTGACTTCGGCAGCAGTGGCCATTTATAAGGCCGTTCTACGGTCCAAGACCTGCAAACTTTTCACCTGCGGAAGAGTCTCCGTTCGCCATTCGGTGTGGGGCCGCCGAAAAGGAGTTTTGATGCTGCATAAGAGGGCGCTGCTTGTAGCAGTTTTCTGTTCGCTTGTGTTCTTGATCTGTCCGCACCTATACGGACAGGCTACCGGGAGTTTTTCCGGCACCGTTTCCGACAAGGCAGGCGCCGTAATTTCGGGAGCGACCGTGAAGGCCACATCCCAGGCCACTGGCCTTTCTCGTGAAGCGAAAACGGACGATTCAGGACATTATTTGATCCCCTTGTTGCCCGCCACGAACTATACGATTCGAGTGGAATCGCAGGGCTTTCAGACCACCGAACAGAAGGATATCCGGCTCCAGGTCGATGAGCAACGCGAAGTGGATTTTGGCCTCGCGCCCGCGTCGGTCTCGACCGCGATTCAGGTGAACGCGACGGAAGTCGCAGTGGAAACTTCAAATCCGACTCTGGGTCAGGTGATCACTTCCGAGCAAGTGGCAGAACTTCCGCTGAACGGTCGCGACTTTGTTCAGCTAGCGACACTCACGCCTGGCGTAACCCAGGAGACCAATCCCAGTAGCTTCTTCAATGGCGGGCCCAGCAGCGAAGTTTCGGCGCGCGGTACGTATTCTCTTTCGGTCGGTGGCTCACGGGCCCAGAGCACGGACTGGCTTTTAGATGGTAATGACAACAACGAACTGACAGCCGGCGGAATCGCCATTCTACCGTCCATCGATGCCATCCAGGAATTTAAGGTTCTCACTTACAATTATTCGGCGGAATGGGGCACGCGTGCCGGACCAACCGTGCTGGTGACGACTAAATCCGGATCCAACCAATTTCACGGTTCGCTTTTCGAATTTTTCCGCAACACGAAGCTGGACGCCAAAACCTACGATTTCGGCACCCCATCTCCAAAAGAACAGTTCAATCTGAATCAGTTCGGTGGCGCGCTGGGCGGTCCCATCCAGAAGGACAAAACGTTTTTCTTTGCCGATTACCAGGCCAAGAGGCAGCGGCATGGGGTCCCGTTTTCAGGGCTGATTCCGACGCAGGCGATGATGGGCGGTGACTATTCGATGGATCCGTTCGGAGTTGCCCGTCCTGGTTTTCCCAATCTGACAGGTTTGCCCAATCAAGACGGCTTCAACAACCTCGTCAACCCCTATTCAGGCACACCATTCGAGTGTGACAGTTCAGGCAACCCCATCGCGACCAGTACGGGAATACAGACTGGCGGCACATTCTGCAACAAAATCCCTATCGCCCTCGCTGGCAGCGGTGGCATGGCCGACCCGGCCGGTCTCGCACTGCTCAGGCTTTATCCTCAGAGCAACACAAGTAACCCCACGCTCGGCTTCAATTACACCAACGTTCCGGTCAGGAAGCTGAACGAAGGCGAATTCGATACTCGTCTGGATCATAACTTCTCAAGCAAAGACTCTATATTCGCGCGCTTTAGTTATGATCAAGCCGTATCGTTCGTGCCGGGAGGTTCACCGGGATTTGCCGAGGCGGGCGCTTTTGCCAGCACACAGAACATCACCAACCATGGACGCAACGTGGCCGTTTCCGAGACCCACGTTTTTTCAGATAGAACCATCAACCAGGTTAACGCCGGCTTCAATCGAATCTTCAACCACATCTCGTCTTTTGGCACGGGCACGTGTGAATCCGCGAAGCTCGGAATTCAAGGAGCCGACTTGGGGAGCGCGTGCGACAGCATTACGGGCTACCCCGCGAGTCTTAACCAGTCGACTAAGGACTGCGTAGGTTGCGGTCTGAGTTCAACTCAGCTGACCGGCTACTGGTCGGTCGGTGATCGGGGCTTTTCGCCATTCCAAGGTGGTACCAACGTTTTCTCCGTATCTGATTCACTGGAGATGATTCGCGGCAAGCACGACTTCAGGGTCGGCGGCGGGATTCGCGCCAATCAGATGAATGTGCTCACCAATGGCTTCGGTGATGGGTACTTCCTGATCTTCGGCAGCTTCACCGGCGACGCCACTGCCGACGTGCTTCTCGGCCAAATGGGTGGTGCCATCCATGACCAGACGTTTCTGGGGGCGACGACCGGTCGTCGCTGGAAAATGTTTCGTCCCTACGTTCAGGACGATTGGCGGGTGACGAACAATCTGACCGTAAACTTGGGGATAGCCTGGTCCCTGACCACTCCCATTACTGAGGCCGCAGGTCGCCAGGCAAACTTTAACTACGCGACCGGACAATATCTGGTTGCGGGACCACTGAATGGTTGCACAGGATGCATAGCCTCGGGCGGCAACGTGGGCATCCAGTTTGATAAGACGGCGTTCGAACCGCGCATTGGCATCGCGTGGAAGCCCATGGGCAGCGAGAAAACCGCGATACGCCTCGGCTATGCGATCTTCCATGATTCGGCGTGGAGCCAAGGAGCGCAAGGGCTCTGGCAGAACCCACCGTATTATGCTGAAGTCGACAATTTTCCCAGTGCGGCCTGCCCGTTTGCCAACGCCACATCGGCATCCCCGCTGAATTGCGGGCTTCAACTCGGTTTTCTGCAATCCAACCTGCAACCGATCGAAGCACCTCCCGCCCCCGCCAGTTTCACCGGCACCACTCAGTCGCAAAACCTCAATTTCAAACAGGGCATGGTTCAGCAGTTCAACCTCAATGTCGAACGTCAGATGCCGGGTCAAGTCGTATTAACTGTCGGGTATGCCGGGTCCCGGAGCAGCCACATTTTGGTGGATGGCTTGAACGAAAATATTGGGTCTCCGACTGCGTGCGTGGGCGGTCCGGCCGCGGTTCCTGGCTCCGGCTACACCCTCGGTTGCGGTCCCGGTGGAGCGTACTTCGCCGCGCCCTACGGCGAATTCGCTTCGGTCGATAACAACACTGACAATGGCCGGGCTCGGTACGATTCGCTTCAAGTGAAGGCGGAAAAGAGCGCGCGAAATGGCCTGTACGCCCTGTTGAGCTACACCTATTCCCGGACCTTCGATTCCGGATTCCCAGATGGCCTGGGTACCCTCCCGGGGGCGATGTATTGGCCGTTGCCCGGCAGCCAGAAGCTGGACTGGGGCCTTTCACAGATCAACCTTAATAACCAGTTCACGGCCAGCGTTCTCTATAATTTGCCGTTCGGCAGGGGCAAGCGGTTTGGTAGCACATGGAGTGGCCCCGCGAACGCGATCTTGGGGAATTGGCACGTCAACCTGATCGAGAGGGCGATTTCCGGATTCCCGCTTTTCGTGGTGGCCAGCAACAACGGTAATTTCAGCGGCTCTGGAGTCAACTTCAGTTGGAACGGCAACAGCCTGAACCGTCCCAATGAAGTGGGCGACCCTAACCGGCCGGGACCGGTGGCAGGAAATCCTGGCTGCACTGCGCCCACAGAGATACATACGCTTGAGCACTGGTTCAATCAATGCGCCTTCATAGATGCGCCCCCTGGTGAACTTGGAGATGCGCCGCGTGCGCCTGTATACGGTCCGCGTTTCGTGAATACGGATTTTTCGGCAATCAAGGACATCCCTTTGTCGTTCCGTGAGGGTATGGATCTGCAGTTCCGAGCTGAGTTCTTCAACCTCCTAAACCACCCACACTTCTTCTTGCCGGGCACCAGCGCCAGCGCGATGCAAGACGTGGATAGCCAGTCCAGCTTCGGTCTGGTGAATACAACTCTGAATGATCCTCGATTTATTCAGTTTGCGCTTAAGCTTCTGTTCTAAGCGGCCCATTGCGATTAGCTAGCGTACAGTTCGAGTTCGATACTGCGAGATTGTTTACCCGCTGCATCGACCTTGTTTTTCTAGCGCTGCTGGCGACCTCGCTCGGCTGGAGTCAACAGCGCCGCAAAATAATCATCAACGAAGATTTCTCCGGCCCCGGCGGAAGCAACATGCAAACGCTGCTGGTGCTGGCTCAGTCTCCGCAGGTGGAGTTGCTGGGAGCGACGGTGGTGAGTGGAGACCAGTGGCGCGACGAAGAAGTCGCGCACACGCTTCGTCTGCTGGAAATTATTGGCCGCACCGATATTCCTGTGGTCCCCGGAGCCGTTTTTCCTTTGGTGCGTCGCCGCGACGAAGCGCAACTGTGGCAGGCGCGTTATGGGAAGGTGGCTTACGCCGGAGCCTGGGACGATCGCTGGTGGCACGAGCCGTTTGTGGTCCCCGCGCTTCCGGAAGGCCCACCCACCACCAAAGTCAGCGACGAGGATGCCGCGCATTTTCTCATCCGGATGGTGCGCAAGTATCCGCACGAAGTGACGATTTACGAAGGCGGACCCATGACCAATCTGGCGCTTGCGATCTCAATCGATCCACAGTTTCCTGAACTGGCGCAGGAACTGGTCTTCATGGGTGGGAGCCTGAGTCCGAATACGGACAATCCCGAGTTCGCAAACAATCCGCGGCACGAATTCAATTTTTGGTTTGATCCGGAGGCGGCGCAAATCGTGTTGCGCGCGCCCTGGAAGAAGATCGTCTGTACGCCGACCGACATTTCCATCAAGACACAGCTAACGCCAGCCATGGTCAAGCAGATCGAGGTCAGCGGGACGCCGCTGGCTCGCTACATCGCGCGCTTTGCCATGTATTCTCCTGGAGCCGACATCATGTGGGACGAGCTGGCAGCGGCGGCATGGATCGATCGGACTTTGATTACCAAGCGGGAGACTCGCTACATGACGGTAGATCTCGACCGTGGAGCGGGCTACGGAAATACGCTGACCTGGGCTGAGACGGACAAGCCGGCACTCTCTGCACAGCCGGTTGAAGTTCAGGTGGACCTGGATTTGGAAAGGTTCTACCGAATGTTCGTCAAGCTGATGAGCGCGCCCACGCCCGTTACACACTGATGAGTCTATTGGGGCTGCGAGACAGGAGTTTGATCGCGCAGCTCGTATACAAACTGCTGCAGTTCGTGCCGCTGGCGCTCGATCTCCTGCATTTTTTCCTTCGATATCTGTTCGTACAGTTGCAATTCGGCATGCGCTTTTGAGGTCTCTCCGGCCTGACGGTAAAGCTGGGCAAGACGGTAGTGAGCCTGTTCCAGTTGTGGAGTAGCTTCGATTGCTCGTTGCAAGGCGGAGACAGCTTTCGGAAAGTCTTTCTGCTCCGAATAAATAGTCCCCAACTCCAAGTAGGCGAGACCAAGCTTTGCATCGAGCTGAACAGCCCTCTGCAGCAGAGATGTGACTCGACCGAGATTTTCGGCGTCCTCCGGTGACTTCCGTTGTTTCTGAAGACTCACCGCGTAATAGTAATTGGCCCAAGGATTCTGAGGCTGAAGTCTGACAAACCGCGCAAGTCGTTCCTCAATTTTTTGTGACTGAGTGGCCTCGACAGCTTGCATTTTCCCCATAAACAGGTAGGGATTCGGATCGTCAGGATTCAGGTCCGACGCTTCACAGAAGCGCTGCGCCGCCTCATCGTAAGAGCCCAGAGAATACCAAGCCGCACCCAGGCCCGCCAGCATTCGAACCGACCGCGGGAACAGGCGATTGCCTTTTGTGAAAACCTCGATGGCGGGCTCAGCCGCGTGGTGCACCAACAGTTCAGTTCCCCAATCGAAGAGATTCGGTTCGCTCGGGTTCAATTCTGCCGCACGCTGATACTCGCGAACCGCCTCCAGAGGATCGCCCCGTCTCTCGTCTGCGTCGGCGAGCGAGTGATGCAGTCCTGCCCCGTCCTCGTCAGTATTACCCGGGGGTTCCTTCTTCAATGAAGCGGTTGCGCTGGCCAGAGCCTCCCTGTTCCTGACAATCGTATCGGAACCATGCCCGCCGAGACTGGTGGTATCGGTGACGCCCGCCACGGTGAAGTGTGGCTCGTCGAAAAACTCAGGCTGTGCAGCCGCGGAGTTTTTCGGTTCGTCCGCTTTTGCAGAGTCGAGAGTAAGGTCAACGGTCTTACTTTTCAGTCCGAGAACGAGTGGGCCGTAGGTGGCGTTGCCATAGCCGGGCATTTGCGCGCTCAGCGTGTACACACCCTGGCGAACCGCGGAAAAAAGATAGCCTCCTGCTGAATCGGTATGCACAGTTAAAATCTGCGTGTCCTTAGATTGCAGGCAAACTGTGGCTGCGGCAACCGGGCGGCTCAAGGAATCCCGCACAATGCCCTGCAAGGTCACAGCTGCAACCGGTTCCGGCTGTACCTCGACCGCCGGTCGTTGAACGGATTGCCCCCGAACCATCGACGGAGAAAAAAGTGCGGTGAGCGCCAGAGTGTAGGCCGCGTTAATATGGAAGCGCCCCATAAGAAAGCGCGAATCAGAAAAAGCAAACAAAGCCTTGGCTTCGCGCGTAGTCCGGAATTTTATTCGCTTGCAGCGCGATCCGCAATTGAGAGGGTTACAATTCCCCGGACTTGAAGGCTTGCGACTTTTACGATAGTTTCAGGACGCTGTCATCACATGTAGTTTTGGTACGTTCAATTCTTTGCAATCAAGGATAGGATCTTAGCGAATGCGACATCTGACAACCGTTCTACTCCTGGCGACCTGTCTGACGTGCTGGGGCCAGGAGAAGCGAAAAATCATCATCGATCAGGACGCGGCCGGGCCCGCGGGAACGGATCAGCAGTCGATGCTACTTCTGATCCAGTCGCCACAGACGGAAGTCTTGGGCATCACGGTTGTAACAGGCGATCAATGGCTGCACGAAGAAGTAGCGCACACTTTGCGCATGCTCGAACTCATCGGAAGAACCGACATTCCAGTTGTGCCGGGAGCCGAATATCCCTTGGTGAGACGACAAAAGGACACGGAACAATGGGAGCAACAATACGGCAGGATCCCTTGGCTGGGAGCTTGGACTCCGAAGTTCTATCATCCGTCCGATCAGTTGGGAGATATGCCGGAAGGCAGGCCCACGGCTAAGCCGTCCGATGAGGACGCCGCTCATTTTTTGATACGCATGGCGCATAAGTTTCCCAACCAGATAACGATCTATGAGGGAGGGCCATTCACAAACCTGGCGCTTGCCATTTCCATCGATCCGGAATTCGCGGGACTGGTGAAGCAATTGGTGTTCATGGGCGGCAGCTTGAATCCGCGCACTGACGATCCGGAGTTCGCCAATGCCCCGACTCACGAATTCAACCTCTGGTTCGATCCAGAGGCAGCCCACATCGTGTTCCTCGCTCCTTGGAAGAAGATTGTCTGCACGCCAGTAGATATTTCCGTGAAGACGCGATTGACCGCTGACTTGATCAACCGCATCAAAGCGGCCGACTCGCCGGTGGCGCATTATATCGGCAAGTATGCACACCTGCGTGGCAACTACAACTATTTGTGGGATGAACTGGCGGCAGCAGCGTGGCTTGATCCCAGCCTGATTACAAAGAAAGAAACGCTCTTCATGGATGTGGACCTGGACCGCGGCGCCGGTTACGGCAACACTCTGACTTGGACGGAACACGACAAGCCTAAAATCAACGTGCAGCCGGTCGAGGTGCAGGACGATCTTGACCTCGACAGGTTTTACAAGATGTTTGTGAGTTTGCTAACTGCGCAACCGCCCAAGAACTAACTGATCCGGTTTCATTGCCGTTTAGTGCGGAAGTTGAGCCAACATGCTCTGCGCCTGCGCGTGATCTGGATGCTGCTTAAGAAGTGCGAGCAGAATGGCCCGGGCTCTCTCCGGCGCACCCTCCAGGGCATAGACCCTCGCCAGGTTCAGATAAGACTGATCGAAGGCGGGAGCAACGCGAATGCATTCTTCGAAGCTCGTAACAGCTTCGTCTCGCCGCTGAGTACGCAGGTAAAGTATTCCAAGGTTGTTTAAAGCTTCCGGGTAGACGGGACGCACCTTCAGCGCTCGCTGCAGATATTCGTAAGCATGCGCAGTATCGTCGGCCTGCGCAAACACCATTCCCAATCCGTAGTTCGCCTCGGGATCTTCGGCATTAACTTCGAGAGCGCGCTCAAAAGTCTTGCGCGCCTTATCCCAACTTTTCTGCAGGCGATACGCATTGCCGAGATTGTTAAGAGCGATCAGATGATCGGGACTTAACGACACTGCCTGCTTAAAGCAACGTATCGCTTCGTCGGTTCGGCTCTCCCGCGTGGCGAGAAGACCGAGGTTATTCCAGGCGTTCGCCAGAGTATCGGGATAGCTTGCGTGAAGTTTCGTCGCACGTTCAAAGTTCTCGCGCGCCTCGGCGGTTTTCTGCTGACTGAGATAGGCGCTTCCCAGGCCGTAGCAGGCCTCTGCGCTGGCTGGATCGGCAAGAAGCGCAAGCTGGAACGACGCTGCGGCTTGGTCGATGTAACCTCGCTGAAAAGAAATCGAGCCGAACGACAGATGGTTCCGGCCGAACTCAAAGGTTTCGCTGACTCCCGAAAAAGGCAGCGCCTGCGCCAACCGCTCCGCGTTGGTTTGAGGAATACGCCGAAAGTCTTGTTCAACATGCCCGGGATTCACAGGCCCCTGATAAATCTTGACGATATCGCCTCGCTGATCGATCAGGAAAGATGTTGGCAGGCCGAGGTCGCGATGACGGTCGAACAGATACCGGTACAGAATGCTGTAAACAGCGGATACCTCATCCGATCCGCGGAGAATGGGGAATGTCAGCCGACGCTGTCGCGCCAACGCCTTCAATTGTTCGGTGCCGGCTGGCTCGTCAACATTCACAGTAAGCAGTTGAAGACCGTGCGCCTGCCAGCGATCAAATTCCTGCTGAAACGTTTTAAGATCTCTCTGGCAATTGGAGGATTGTGCAGTCCAGAAATTCAGCAGCACGAGTTTTCCGCGAAATGCGGAAAGAGTCTGCACCCGTCCAGCCAAGTCGGGAAGAGAAATTTCTGGTGCGGCTACTGGGGCGAGCACCCAGGTCTCAACGGCAGCGAGATCGACTTCTTGTGGTTCGCTGATGCTGAGCGGCGCACGCGATGGCGCTTGCGTCTTGAACGGATCGAGCCGCAACTTTTCGGATCCCTCTTCTACCCAGATCCTGTGGTTGGGCGGAAGGTCGCGAATGTCCTGCAGCAATCCGCTTGGCCAGCGGATCGACGCGCGCACACGGCCTTTAGCATCTCCCAAGCCGAAGAAGACTTCCTTGCTGTGCTGGGATAGAAACCCGGACCCGGCCTGGAGCATGCGAGTCTGGCGGCCTGATTCTGTTTCCACCGTAATGGCCGCTCCGATGGCGTCTCGATTACTCTTTGTACCGCGCAGACGGAATGCGATCGATGGCGGCAGATTCTCCATCACATTCTTCAACAGCCGTAACTGCGGGGCATTACGATTTTTTAGAAAGATTTCCTGCCGGCCGTCCTGGTCGAAATCGCCAAGCGCAAACGCCCTGCCGTCCTCGACAAAGTCCAGTCCCACCGCGCCGGAAATGTCGGAGAACGTTCCATCGCGATTGTTCGCGCAAAAAACGTTTCTTTCGAAGCCGCTCCAGGTGCCATCCGCTCGAATGAGTTCATTGATGGCACTCCACCCTTGTTCGTAATCGTGCGCGGGCCTCGCTGAGTCCGGCGAATTAGCAACTACCTGCCGCCAGAAAAAACTGTTCAGGTCTTCGTGCGAGCGGCCGGAGACCATGCCATTCGTGATATAGAGATCGGGAAATCCGTCATGATCGAAATCGAACGAGTCACTCGACCATGACCAGCGGCCCATTCCAACTCCGGCAGCGGCCGTCCGATCCTCGAAGCCAGCGCCGTTGTTGCGAAGTCCTCCATTACTAAATTCGCTGTTTCGAAACATCGAGTTGCCCATCGCGTGCTTCCGGTACAGACCCCGAACATCTTCGGGAGCGTCTTTCTTAAAACTTTCTTGTGAAGAGATGCGCTCACCGGCGGCGGTCCACATGTCAGCGACGTAAAGATCCTGGGCGCCGTCATTGTCGAAGTCGGCCCAGCAAACGCTCATGCCCGCGCCGACGTCTTCAACTCCTGCCTGCGGCGCAACATCGGTAAATGTCCCGTCGCCGTTGTTGCGGTAAAGGTTCTTCCGCCCGAAATCATTCACCACATAAAGGTCGGGCCATCCATCGCGGTTGTAATCGCTCCAGCCGCAGCAGAAACTGTAACGCGTGTTGTTGTGATTGAGGCCCGATTCCGCGGTCACGTCACGAAACGTTCCGTCGCGGTTGTTTCGCATCATGAAGTTCGGAGGACCGTTCTCAGCATCATGATAGGGGACAGGATATTTGTATTGATCGGTGCCCTGATAATAGACGTAAAGACAAAAATAGATGTCCAACCAGCCGTCGCGGTCATAGTCGGCAACGGCCGCGCCGGTGAACGTTCCCTGTGGAACATTGGCGAACTGAAACGCGCCAGGTTTCTGGCGAAACTTGCCGCCGCCCTGGTTCAAGAACAAGAGCGGGCCGCTGGCGCGCACGACAGCTACATCCTGACGCCCGTCGTTGTCGAAATCGGCGAAGAGCGCACATGCTGTGTTATCGAGGATACCCAAGCCAGATGATGCGGTGATATCTTCGAACGTTCCATCTCCGCGGTTTCGATAAAGGCGGTTGGGAAGACCCGCGGGCTGGCAAATGTACAGGTCGTCGAAGCCATCGTTATCGATGTCGGCTATCGAGACTCCATTGTGTCCGTAGATGTCGATGCCGCAAGCGCCGTCGAGAACCGTCCGCCAGTGGTCTACGCCTAGCAGCATCTGGGCGGAATACGAAGAATTGCCTCCCAAGGCGGCAGCGGTAATGTCCATAAAAACTGGAGAAGAGGAGCGGCTTCGTGTCTCGCCCAGCACTTGCCAACGCCGGAGCTTGAATTCACCAAGCGCGGATGGGGACGGGTGGCTTTCCCACTCGAGATCCCAGTAACCCACGCGCTGCTCGCGGTAGAAGCCAGGGCCTGTTCCAACCAACTCGTAACGCAAACGAGTGTGCACCTGCTGTGGAGGTTGGGAACTAAACGCCGGGCTCGCTGCAATGTTCGTCACCTGGAATTCCGCGGTTACGATCTGCGAAAACACACTCATGGAAGAACTCAATTCCTGAAGAAACGCATCTCGTCCGAGCTCGGTCCGGGGGGCGAATTGGTTCTGGTGGACTTCGATCGGAGGGCCAGGACGCACTAGCCGCGAGTCAATAGGAAGCAGCGAGGAACCTGAAAAGTCCGCAGTCAAAATCTTTTCAACCGCTCGCATTTCCTGCGGAGACCGAAGCAGGCTCGAACTCCACTCTGCAAGAATCGCCGCAATCTTGTCATGATATTTTTCGCCGACGAAGTCGTCGAGGCCGGCATCCGTCTTGAGCAAGAGCGCATCCAGCGGCCTTTGGGCAAGATAGTGCGGATGCAAATGCAACTCGCCGTCGGATGACAGCGCGCTGCAAGAATCGAACGGAGATCTCGACGAGAAGGCGAGACCGCGCAAGCTTGCCGGAACCATCGCCGCTGAGGCTCCCTGGCAGCAGCGGAGAAGAAAGTTGCGACGGCTTAGCCGACTCAGAGCGATGGCCTCCTGACATTCGTGTTCAGGACCGGAATCTATCAGCGACACCGAAACCCGTCAAGGTCGGGTGGCGACGATTAGGACCATTTTCGGAATTGAACGAATCTTCCCGGACTGGGATGCTGCAGTGCCGACAGGAGGGGCTTTTTGCTTGACCTCAGGTTTGGTAGGCAGCTAGCGTTTGAAAGCGGACCCTGCGAAGTAAGGACAGAGATGTGGGGAAAATTCGCCAAGCAGAATTGCTGAGCAGTCAGGTTAGAAGACGAAGCAGCGGAAGAGCACAAGAACGATCTTTGAACGATCTTTAAGAGTGCCCGGGCCCAGAGTAACTGATGGAATGTCTGAGTTGAGCGAGGTTTAGTCATCGGATGGGAAGCGTAGGAACAGGACCTTCGGGATCGGTTGCCGCAGTTTTTCTGTTGGCTGAAAATCGCCTGTTGCGGGAAGCTCTGCTGCGTATTTTGTCGAAGAAGGACGATATCCGGGTGGTCGGAGCCGGACCGCATGGTCCCGATGCGTTTGAGGAGATCCTCTCGACGCAGGCTAATGTAGTGGTGCTTGATTCAGTCTCTTCGGTCCTATCGGAACCCGGAGTGCTGCGAGAATTGCACCAGCTCAATCCTTCGATCAAAGTGGTGATGGTTGGCATGGAAGCCGACGAATCTGTTTTTCTTCGCGTGGTACAGGCGGGAGCGGTAGGTTACATACTCAAAGACGCTTCGGCGATGGAGGTGGCGCGCACCATACGGGCGGTGGCGACTGGCGAAGGGGTGTGCCCCGGTTCACTCTCCGGCGCGCTGTTTCAATGGGTAGCCCAGCACAAGCCTGCCATTCCCAGTTTGTACCTCAGGACCAGCCTGGGGCTCAGCCGCAGGGAGCAACAACTGGTTGGATTGATCCAGCAGGGACTGACGAATAAAGAAATGGCAAGCAAACTGAATCTCTCCGAGTAGACCGCCAAAAGCCACGTGCATCGCATCCCTACGGAAGGTTGACGCGCCGGATCGTCTCTCCAGCGTGGAAGTTTGCCGAAACGTCGGCCTCAATGCTTAGCTGCGGCCGGTTGAGGGCGAAGTCCACAACGGCCACGTTCACCGCGGCCTCGCTCGCCAGGAATCCGGTTTCGGAGTCGCGACCCGCAGGACCGAGTCAGCGTGAGCCAGCGCTGAACTGAAATACGGTCACGCTGTGAAATTTCTGTCCTGGTTTCAGTTCAGTCGATGGAAAGCTGGCATGGTTCGGTGAGTCTGGGAAATGCTGCGTTTCCAGGCAAAACGCGAATCGTGGTTTGTAGACGCGGCCCTGCTTGCCTGTAATCGACCCATCGAGGTGATTCCCCGTATAGAGCTGAACTCCGGGCTCAGTGGTCAGTACTCGCAGAATGCGTCCCGTGGTGGGTTCATACACTTCGGCGGCCTCGGCCAACTGGCCCTGGGAATGATCCAATACAAAGTTGTGGTCGTATCCAATGCCCAGCCGTAACTGCTCATCATTCGCGCCAATACGCTCGCCGAGGGCGTGGGGCGTGCGAAAATCGAATGGCGTGCCCTGCACGGACTTCAGCTCTCCCGTTGGAATCAGAGTCGCGTCAACCGGCGTAATCCGCGACGCATCGATCTTCACTATGTGCCCTAGAACTTCCCCTTTGCCTTGGCCTGCAAGGTTGAAATAGGAATGGTTGGTCAGGTTAAGCACGGTGTCTTTATCGGTGGTCGCCGAATATTCGATGCGCAGCGACCCTCCATCCAGCGTATAACGCACCGTCGTGGTAAGCGTTCCCGGGAAGCCTTGATCTCCCTCGTTGCTCACATAGGTGAGTTCGATCCCATCTTTTATTTCGCGGGCCGTCCAAACGACTTTGTTGAACCCACGGATTCCTCCGTGAAGTGCATTGTCGCCGTCGTTCTTGGGGACGGAATAACTCTTTCCGTCCAGTTGGAAGCTGCCATGTGCGATCCGGTTCGCGTAACGGCCAATGATGGCTCCAAAATAGGCAGGGTTGGCACGGTAGCCCTCGAACGAGTCATAACCCAGCACCACGTCGTCGAGTTTTCCCTCCCGATCCGGCGTGCGCAGTGAAACGATGATTCCCCCATAATTCGTAATCCGGGCTTCGACCTTGCCATCGGCCAACGTGTACAAATCAACTGCAGTCCCTTCCGAAGTCTGCCCGTACGCCTGCTTGGTGACGCTAGTCTTCCCTTGCATCGCTGCGGTAAGCATAATGATAGTGACGAAAATTGCAAACCAGCCGTTCACCTTATTTGGAAGCATAGTTCCTCTTCTTCTCCGCACTCTTTGCGTTCGCTCGGTATTGTACAGTCTCTATCATGCAATATTTTCGATTCGTGCAGGTTATCCGGCCATCAAGGATTTTCTGGCTCACCTCTTTGGTGGCTATGGTTCTTATTCTTCTGTTTCTCCCCCGCAGTCCACTCCCTTGGCTGGATGAGATCTTCTTTGCCTCGACATCGTTGGCGGTCGCGCGCGGGGGACCACCCATCCCCACAGTTTTGGGTGCTTTTCCTCATACCGGCCGCGTCGATCTCTTTTACGGTCCGCTGGTTTTTTTTCTAGGTTCACTGGATGTGAGGCTTTTCGGACTGTCCGCCACGAGCTGGCGGTTTTTGGGATTCCTGGGAGCGATAGGGGCAGTTTTTTCCGCCTCGTGGGTGAGCCGATGTTTGGATCGCTCTCAGGTAGCGATGGCAGCATCGGCGATGATGGTGGCGTTGTCTCAAGGAATGGGCGCACGAGCTACCAGCGGAAGGCTTGACACCATTACGATCACGCTCGAACTTCTCTCCCTGGCTTGCGCGTTAGGTGCAATGCAAGTCCAGGAGGCAAGACGCTCCGCCTTTGTCTACGCGGCGCTCGCCGGTATTCTTTGTGGTTTGGCAGCGCTCAGCACTCCAAGAGCTTTTCCCTTCGTTCTGGGATTCTTCGTTGCTATCGGCTTCGAACTGGTATTGGCTCGAACGTGGGAATTGATGGCGCGAGGTCTGATCATCGGGGCCACTGCGCTCCTGCCGGTGTGGGGATGGACGTTTAGTCGGGGCACGAATCCGCTGGGCTGGCTCCGCTTCATTGCTGAGGTGAGCCGAGGCGACAAGATAAGTGTGTCTCCAATGTTGCACGGCTCCTGGCACTTTTTCGACGAACCTCTAGTACCGCTCGTTTCGGGATTGCTGTTCACATTCGTCTTGCTCCTGGTTTTCGGCAGTGTCTTCGGCAGTGCGCTATTAACCGCTCGCCGGAACATCGAAACAGAAGAGCATGATGTGAGCTCAGCCCTGAGGCTATCGTCGATCGCGGTCCTTATAAATTACCTCGCCTCTTTTCTGACAATCGCGCGATTTTGGGATTACGAGATATTTGTTGTGCCTCTTGTCATACCTGTTCTGATTGCATGGACGACCAAGATTCTGCGCACCAGCGGTCCGCGCACTCTTCAGCGCATGGTCCTCGGCAGTTGGCTGATGCTGACAATCGTTCTGGTCGCGATCCGCTCGGGAAAAGTTGTTGCCTGGCTGGCCTCCTACCACGAGCGCGACCCGCAGCCTTTGCAGGCATTCATCAGTAACAAAGTGCCAGGCAACTCACGGGTGTTCGGGCCGGAGGAGTTCTACTTCTACGCAGTTGAGGCAGCCGGTTCGCACTATCTTTTTGTGCGGCCCAGAATTCCGACTGGTCTGGTGAGTAAACTCGATCACGATCTCAACTGGCTGGAACAACTGAAGGAAGGTCAGGCTGTGTACCTGATTTGGCCGAAGGATGAAAGCCTACCCCGCGGTCTCGCTCCCGTGAATTTGCGTCTGGAGGGGAGCTTTGCACCGATGCTGGGAAAGGAACCGGTGGGGGTGGCGAAAGGCTGGATGGGGTTCCGGTTATCCGCCCACAAACTTGTATCGGATTGTCGACGGTCAATCAGCCGAGAAGGACCCCTCAAGATAGGCGGCAATAGACCTATCCGGGCAGTACAATTGCAGGCAATGGATTTGTCCCGCATGGGTGGCAGCCGCTTTCGTCGGTGCGTCCTCGGCTTATTAGCCTGCCTGGCGATCCTGGAATTTTCCATGCGAGGCCCAGTCCGCGCACTGGAAAAAGACGTTCGAAGTTTTAATGACTTTGTCTCGCCGTACGAGCAAACCCGTGCCTGGATTTCCGGGCGTGATCCCTATGCTCCCATTGTCCTGAAGGACCTGTGGCCAACACCGGTGCGCCCGCACTTTGTTGTTACGGAAAGCCTCGATGGAACACTGCCTGCGAAACGTGGCATACCTTCTCCGTACCTGACCACAGCCTTTCCTCTGCTTCTGCCGATTGCCGAGTTGCCATGGAAAATCGCGGTCTGGGTCTGGGCTTTCATGTGCGTTCTTGGTGTCTTTGTGGTTTCCTGGGTACTCATCCATCTTGCTGGCGCTCGAAGATACAGTTCGCTGGGGCTGATGATTTTCATATCGGTGCTGCTGCTGGCTCCCATGCATACCGCGATTGCCACCTCTAATATTGTCACTATTGCTTTTGCTCTAGGTATGGTTGCCACATTCTGCCTGACTCAGAACCGAAGCCGAATGGCAGGCGTTCTGCTAACCTTCGCGATAGCCTTAAAACCCACGGTTGCCCTGCCATTCTTGATCTACGCGCTCGTACATCGCAACCGCGTGAAAGTAATGGCTCCCGCGATCGCGACGGGAATCCTGCTGCTATCCGTAGCCATCATTCCGCACCACGGCAGAACTCTCTGGTGGCCGAGTTTCCTGGCGAACAATCAGTGCATGTTCGCTCCCGGTGCAATTGACGATTTCAGCACAGCCAATCCGCTTCATTTTCAGCTGGTGAACTTGCAGGTTGCGCTGTTTCCGATTTTGCAGAACCGAACCCTGGCTCAGGTTACGGCCGCGCTGATATTCGTCACCCTGCTCGCCCTCTGGCTTTTTGCGGTTCGCCGTGATGGGCATCTCGGTCTTCTGGATCTGGCTATTCTTACTTCGGCTTCGCTTCTTCCTGTCTACCATCGTTTTACGGACGCCGGTTTGCTGCTTGTTCCGGTGGTCTGGGCGCTGAGCGAAATGAAGGGAGAGTTGAGAAGCATTGCAACTGCATGCCTTCTACTGGCAAGTCCATTCCTTGTCCCGGGCGCCACTATTCTTCATGAATTCTCTGGGACGTATGAAACTATCGAGAAGCTCAGTCGCAGTCGATTTTGGGACTCATTACTTCTTCCGCACGAGGCTTGGTTGATTCTGGTGATTTGCGTAGTTTTAGTGACAGTACGTTTCCTCCCTCGCGGCGCCAGCGTGGGTGCGAGCTAAGGATTCGCGGACGGTCAAAATGAGGACGAGGGCGGCGGCTCAGTCGTCTGACTCCCAAAGTCTCTTCGTTCGGCGATGCTGGAAGTTATCAAGACCATCTCATACATATTAGGTTTGGTAAGGGCACGGCTTTCAG
>OCZU010000296.1_pt1 | contig 35168 bp, 40 predicted proteins | sample 1539001 | NCBI WGS metagenome assembly OCZU01 (sample SAMEA3539306, study PRJEB22396) | soil metagenome | biome: tundra; feature: field; material: soil | place: USA | collected 2010-05 | depth 0.15 m | reverse complement strand
GTGGATGTAGCGGTCGAGCGCAGAGGGTTCACCCACCTTGGGCTTTTTGGGCGCTGCGGCCCGAGCCGTCAGGCTGAGACACCCGGCGACAAGCAAGAGATAGAGAACGCGGAAGTTGTATGACTGCATGTTATTTCACCTGAGGCGCTCTGGCGAGCACGAGCGCCTTTCCTTTTCCGTTCACACGGGCCTGAAACAGGCGATTGGAATATTCATTCCGGATCGCGACCATGTCGCCGCTGCGTCCGGCGGTTTCTGCTTTTCCTGAAAACGAGAGGTGGGCAGCGCCACTGCGTACTTCCACATCCACCACGTCGCCGCGATTCACATCGAACGGCGCTGAAAGTTGCTCCAGATGGATCGGAGAGCCCGCGGGGACCGGGCGTAGAGGCAGGCGTCCGGCCACCTGCTCGACGGAGCGGGCGATTTTTGCCGGCAGCGGAAATCCCTGGGTGGTTTCGAGTCGGAGTTGTCGATTCTCCACCGGCTGGCCGGCCCGGAGGCTCTCTACTGCAACCACCTGAACAATCGTGGCCTGGACGGTCACGCGAGCCCAAATCGCGAAACGGCGGGCGTCGCCGTAAACAACGGAGCCGCGCCAGAGCACGGGCGCGGGTACACTGGCAGCCGCCGGCGTTCCGAGGCGACTTCTTGGGAATTCGATCCGGCCCCGCGGTACCTGGTTGCGGCTCATTTCCACAATTTCAATCGCGGCTTCAGGCGCGTTTAGAGAGGCGCGCATGACGTCCGCTACCGCGGCGCGTTCCAGCGGCTGCATCGTCCACTCGAAGCAGAGGTCCTCGGCTGTGGCCAGATGAATCGAATTTCTGCGGGCCAGAGACACCAATTCGGAAGCATGAATGATTCGCGGCGAGCCCGGCAACGGCGCGACAGCAACCGGCAATTGCGGAGGCAGCGCGCCGAACGCGGGAATCGCAACTGCCAGGTCGCGCGCGAGAATTCGCTCGCTCTCCACCTCGCGGCAGGCACGCTGCTCAGCGGGAGCGCAGGCAAGACCGGCGATGACCAAAGCGACGCACAGCTTCATCGGGAGAGGTTGTTGACCTGCTGATACATGTCGTCAGCGGCCTTTACCACCTTGGAATTCGCTTCGTAAGCGCGCTGCGCAACGATCAGGTTGATAAACTCTTCAACAATACTGACGTTGGACTGCTCGGTGTAGCCTTGCTGCAGGGATCCCAATCCTTCCTGTCCGCCCGGGTTGGCGAGTGTGGGCTCGCCGGACGCGTCAGTCGGCAGATACAAGTTGCGACCGATACTATTGAGGCCGGCCGGATTCGGGAAGCCGGCGATTTGGATCTGCCCTGCCTGCTGTGCCGTGGTCTGGCTCGCCTGCGTATAGCTGACGGTACCATCCGGGGCGATGGTGAGGTTCTGAGCATCAGCCGGAATGGTGATCTGCGGCTCAATCGGATCGCCGTCGGAGGTCACGATGTTTCCTTCCTTATCCAGGTGGAAAGAGCCGGCGCGGGTGTAGGCGAGGTCGCCGGTAGAGCGCCGCACCTGGAAGAAACCGCGGCCCTGAATCACCAGGTCCAGCGGATTGTCGGTTTCGGCAAAGTTGCCTTGTGTGAAGATGATCTCATTGGAGGAAGTGCGCGTACCCAGACCTACCTGCAGTCCCGTGGGGACGACGGTTTGCTGACCCGCGGCACTGCCCGGCTGTACCATGCTCTGGTAGAGCAGATCCTGAAACTGGGCGCGCCGCATCTTGAAGCCGGCGGTGTTGGCGTTGGCCAGATTGTTCGCGATGTTGTCCACGTTCAGTTGCTGCGCCGTCATGCCGCTGGCGGCGCTGTAGAGTGCTCGAATCATGAATTAGGCTCCTTGTGTTTCCAGTTGCAGAAGACGGTCGGCGAAGAACCGCTGGTAACCCCGGATGGGCGGTGCTTTCGCCGCCAGATCCGAATCGGGGGGGACGAATTGGACACTCTGTCGATCATTTTTTTACTCTCCAGATTCCCGGCCTTTGGCGCTATGAGCCGACGCGGGCCACTTCATCGATAGTCTTGCGGTTCATGTCAGCGCTGATGCCGATTGCTTTCTGCAACATTTCGAACTGACGCATTGTCCCGACCAGCCGCATGGCAGCTTCGGCCACCGGGACGTTGGAGCTCTCGAGCTTGCCCTGTTGCAGCGTCGCCCCGGTAGCGGACACGGGTGGGTTGGTCGAGTCCGGGTTCTGAAAATAGGTGCCACCCAACTTCTTCAATGCGGCGGTGTTTTTAAAGTCCACCAAGCCGATCTGCCCCAGAGCCTGCCCATCCTGGCGCACCGTACCATCGGTTGTGATTTCAACCGGCTTGCTGGGCGTGACTTGGATAGGATTCCCATCGGCTCCGCGAATGGTGTAGCCGTCGGCGGTGGCCAGTTGCCCGGAAGGAGAAACCTGCAGGTTGCCGTTGCGGGTGTACAAGGGGCCTGAAGGTCCGTTGATCGCCAGGAATCCGTGCCCGGAGATGCCGACGTCCAACTGGCTGCCGGTAGGCAACAGGGTTCCCTGAGAGAAGTCCGTCCACTGGCGTTCCACGACGGGAAGGCTGAAGGACGCGTCACCTGTCATCGGATCCCGGCCTTCGGCAGAGGTGTACAAGCCGTAGAACTCGCTGTCGCTCTTGTATCCGCTGGTAGCAGCGTTGGCCAAGTTATTGGCGAGCAGGTCGAGTGATGCAAGGCGAGAGCGCAAGCCGCTTGCCGCGGCCACTGTTAGTGGGTCCATAAGAAGCTCCCCACGGGGTAGAGCAACTTCGTGGCCCAAGAATCATTTTGCAGAAACCCTAGAAAAGGCGTTAAAAGCCGCCGATGTTCCCGATATAGGCGGGTTTCGCCCCGTCAAGTTGTTGACGAAAAGCCGAGTTGTCAAAAGCCTAACACCAATTCACCGTCTCTATCCGTCTGAATTCATGAGGCCGAGCCTTTGGCTCCTCATCTGCTTTTCCACCGTGCGTGACCATTAGCGCTACGGCAACTGGTGCAGCCCCATCCAATTCCGCCTCGGTAATGATCGGGACGGGCAACTCGGGCGATGCCGCAGGCTCCAACGGATTCGCCGAACAGTTTCAGGGTTTCAACGCGGCCAGTCCGATTGCGGTTCCGCTAACACGTACAGTTAAGGTCACATCTATCGAGGCGGCCCGCGTCGGCGAGCAGACGTCCGGCGCTGCCGAACCGACCGACAATACAACCGGAGCCGCCATGCTGGCTGCTCTGCTGTTTGGCGTAACGGGCGCGGCGCCAACCGCGCTACCCATTAAACTCCGTTTCACCGTTGATTCGCTCCCACCGGTGAAGACGACCGATGGAACCGAAACGCCAGCCGAAAAAGCGCTGCTTCTCCCTGGGGTAATAGGCGCTCACGGAATAGGCACGCAATTGGAAGTGGCGGCGACGCAAGCCCAGCAGATGTCGGCCCCGCTACGGGAGCGCCTTCAGCCACAAGCCACCGCAGAAGCTCCCTCGACCGTGTCCCCGCCGACCGTGCCAGCCGAAGCCGGCTCCGAAGGCACAGAACTCGCTTTCGCCGTCCGCCTCAAACCCGGTCCGGCAATGCAGACCAACTCGGCCGCCTCGCCTCCTTCGCGCGAGGCTATTCCTCGCATCACGGCAGTAGCCACGCAATTCGAAGTGGCCGCGACGCAATCCCAGCAGACGTCGACCGCACTACGGGAGCGGGTTCAGCCGCAAGCTACCGCAGAAGCTCCCCCGACCGTGCCCCTGCCGACCGTGCCAGCCGAAGCCGACTCCGAAAGCACAGATCTCGCTTTCGCCACCCGCCCCAAACCCGATGCGGTAACGCAGACCAATTCGCCCGCCTCGCCTACTTCCGGCGAGGCTATTCCTCGCATCGCGGCAGTAGCCACGCAATTGGCAGTGGCCGCGACGCAATCCCAGCAGATGTCGGCCGCACTACGGGAGCGGGTTCAGCCGCAAGCTACCGCAGAAACTCCCTCGACCGTGCGCCTGCCGACCGTGCCAGCCGAAGCCGGCTCCGAAAGCACAGATCTCGCTTTCGCCGACCGCCTCAAACCCGGTCCGGCAACGCAGACCAACTCGCCCGCCTCGCCTACTTCCGGCGAGGCTATTCCTCGCATCACGGCGATAGCCGAACTTCGCCGCTCGGAACTGGACGATGGGCGGACCCAGAATACGGTTCTGCCGCCGGCCCTGCAGATGGCCAACCCGGCGGCTCAGACCTTCATCACCAGTGATGGACCTATTCCCCTGGTTCCGGCGGATAAGCCCTCCACTCCGGCCGCCTCAGAAACGCGCGCCATCGCGCCAGAGGCTGCCCCCGGCAAATCCACAGAACCGCTGAAGGAACTGTCGCTGCAAGTGGGCAATCAGAATCAGGAACGCGTCGAAGTGCGGATGGTAGAACGCGGCGGCGAACTGCACGTGGCTGTGCGGACCGGCAACACGGACCTGGCTCACGGCCTGCGCGAGGGGATCACAGATCTCGTGAGCCGCCTGCAGGAGACAGGCTTCCGCACGGACACGTGGCGCCCTGTCCACGCCGCAGCTTCGGTGAGCGCCGCCTCGAGCCCACAGCAGAGTGCGACCCAGTTCCGCAACCACAGTGATTCGCAGTCCAACCCCGGCTGGTCGCAACAACAACCTCGCGACCAGCGCGATCAACACCAGTCAAACCGGCCCAACTGGGTAGAGGAACTGGAAGGCAGCCTCACCCCCACGGGCGAACCGTTACCAGGAGACAAGTATGGCTTCATCCGTTAGCGCACTTACGGGCTCATCCGCCGCTACCGCGGGCGCGTCCCAATCGACATCCACAAGCGGTGCCACCACACCCACCACAGATATGTTTCTGCAATTGCTGGTGGCGCAGATCAAGAATCAGGACCCGCTGAATCCCACCGACGGCACCCAGTTTGTATCGCAACTGGCACAGTTCAGCGAGTTAGAGCAGGTAGTCGCGATTCGCGGGGACCTGGATTCGCAGATAGCCGCAGGCACGGCGGCCGGAACCTCCGGAACCTCCGCCACTGCCACCGGCACAACGGCTTAAGGCCGACCAAGGAGAAAGAAAATGTTTACAGCCTTTTCCACAGCCCTATCCGGCCTCTCGGCCAACGCCATCGCCGTTGATGCGATCGGCAACAATCTCGCCAACCTCAACACAGCGGGCTACAAAGCCACGGACCTCCAGTTCCACGACCTGATGTCGCAGGCACTCGGTGTCGGGACCGACAACAGCGACGTGGGACAAGGAGTCGGTCCGGCCAGCATGGTCCGCAACTTCAGCCAGGGTTCGATCCAGACCACTGGGGGCGCCTTCGACGCTGCCATACAGGGCGACGGATTCTTCGTGGTCCGTAACCAGGCCAACCAGACTCTATACACGCGCGCCGGGAACTTCGTTCTCGATGCACACGGAAACCTGGTGACGGCGACCGGAGAAGATGTGCAGGGATGGAGTGCGACCAACGGTGTGGTGAACGCCGGCGGTCCGGTCGCGAACATCAATGTCCCTATTGGCGCGATTATTCCCGCCACCGCCACCACCAATATGAGCATGGACGTGAATCTCGACTCACGGGCCGCCACTGGCACCGTGGTCACCGCTCCCCTTGAGGTGATTGATTCCCAAGGCGGCTCGCACGTGCTGACGGCCAGCTTCACCAAGACCGACGTCAACAAGTGGGACTATACGGTGACGGTTCCGGCGGCCGACCTGAAGGGCACCGGTACCAACAGCGTCGCCAAAGGTTCGCTGGTCTTCGACTCCAGCGGCCAGTTGACCACTCCCGCGGCGGGCGCCGATCCGTCGGTGAAGATCGCCGGTCTGGCTAACGGCGCAGCCGATATGACCATCGATTGGAATCTGTACAACGCCGCCGGCACGGGCCGCCTGACGCAGTTCGCGCAAACTTCAGGTCTTTCCACCTCCACTCAGGATGGTATTGCCGCGGGGCAGATCAGCAATGTCAGCATTACCGATGGAGGATTGGTGGTGGCAAAGTACTCCAATGGGCAGCAAGCTACGGTGGCGCAGTTGGCGGTGGCCTCGGTGCGCAATCCTGAAACGCTACAGGCGGTAGGCAACAATAATCTGCAGGCCACGGTGGATACCGCCCCGCCTGCCATCGGAACCTCCGACAGCGGCGGACGCGGCAAAGTGGTGGGCGGAGCGATCGAAGGGTCCACCGTCGATATCGCTACAGAGTTCACCAATTTGATCACGATGCAGCGCAGCTACCAGGCAAACTCGAAGGTCATCACCACAAGCGACCAAATGCTGCAGGACACGCTCAACATGAAGCAGTAAGGCCGGATAGCCAAGGAGATGGAAGCCATTCAACAGATGCTGGCGATGTGCCTGGTGCTGGGCCTGCTGGGGGGGGGCCTGTGGTGGCTGCGGCGTAAAGGAGTCGCCAAGTTCTCCCGCCCTGGTTTCGGCAAGAGCGAGCGCAGGATGCAGTTGATGGAGAAGCTGTCACTTGCGCCCGGCCACTCGCTGCACCTGGTCCGGGTCGGCGACCGCACGCTTCTGGTTGCGTTGTCGCCAGGCAGTTGCGCCCTGCTCGAAGCATCGATTGGCGATGGACTCCCGCGAGGACAGGAGCCGGTGCGATGAAATACGGCTGCGCCCTGATCCTCTCTGCGCTGCCGGCTTTGGGCGCCACATCGCAGGCGCCCACCTCCCTCTTTGGGGTGACCATGAACCCGGGTAACGGCTCCCTCTCCGTGCCGTTACAGATCGTCATCCTCTTGACGCTGCTGACGTTGCTGCCGGCCGTCGTGATGTCGATCACGCCGTTTTTGCGCATTGTGATCGTGCTGCACTTCCTGCGGCAGGCGCTCGGAACCCAAACGGTGCCCAGCAACCAGGTGATGTTGGGGATGTCCCTATTCCTGACGATGCTGATCATGCAACCTGTTGCGGTGGACATGTACCACCAGGGATGGGAGCCCCTGCAAAAGAACGAAATCTCTTCGGAGCAGGCCTTTGACGCGGCTGCGAAACCGCTTAAGACGTTCCTGCAGCACTATGCCCGTGAGAAGGATGTGAAGCTTTTCGTTGAGATTTCGCACGCCGCCGCACCCAGAACGCCCGCGGATCTGGAACTGCGGATACTCATTCCCGCTTACATCCTCTCCGAACTGAAGGCGGGCTTTCAAATCGGGGCGGTTTTGTTCATGCCGTTCCTGATCATCGACCTTGTAGTGGCGTCGGTAACGCTATCGATCGGAATGATCCAACTACCGCCGGTGATGATCTCCGCGCCGTTCAAGATTCTCCTCTTCGTCCTGGCCGACGGATGGAATCTGGTGATCGGCTCGTTGTTGAAAGGATTCTACGCATGACTCCGGAATTTGTGATTCAGATTATTCGCGAGGCTTTGATGACAGCCTTCTGGCTCAGCGCGCCGCTGCTCGCAGTGGGGTTCATTGCCGGTATTGTGATCAGCCTGGTGCAGATTGTGACCTCCATTCAGGATTCCGCATTTAGCACCATCCCGCGCCTTGCCGTATTCCTGGCGACCTTCATCCTTTCTCTACCGTGGATGCTGCAGAAGATGACATCCTACACGGTCCTGATCCTCGGAGACCTCGGCCGATATGGGCGGTAGCCTGGTCCTCACCACGTCGACCCTACTCGGTTTTCTGCTAACGTTGGCCCGCGTCGCCGGCGCGTTCATCTTTGTGCCGATGCCAGGCCTCAGGACCGGCTTCGACCTAGCCCGCACCGCGCTGACGGTCAGCATCACGATCGCCTTATTCGCGCAGTGGCCTAAAGTGCCCGCCGATACCTCCATCGGTGTCGTAGCGGCGTGGATGATTGCCGAAGCCGGACTCGGCATCGGCATCGGGTTGGCCGTCGCCTTTGTGACGGAAGCGTTTGGCGTCGGCGCGCAGATTATGGGACTCCAGGCAGGTTACGCATATGCCTCCACCATCGACCCGAGCACCCAGGCGGACTCTGGCATTCTCGTGATCTTCGCGCAGTTGGCGTCCGGGTTGCTGTTCTTCACTCTCGGGCTGGATCGCGAAGTTCTACGCATCTTCGCCCACAGTCTGGAAGTGATGCCTCCGGGCTCGATCGTGATTTCCCGAGGCGCCGGCGAACATCTTCTTTCGCTCGGCGCCACCATGTTTTCCACAGGTCTTCGACTCGCCCTGCCGGTCGTGGCGATTCTGGTGATGGTTGACGTCTCGCTGGCGCTGTTGGGCCGCATCAATTCGCAGTTACAACTACTGACGGTGGCGTTTCCGATCAAGATGATGGTAGGGCTTTTCGTATTGAGCTGGGTGGCGATCTTGCTGCCTACGCTGTTCCGCGCCGACGCCGCAATCACACTGACCGCCATCAGAAGCATGGTGGGGCGGTAACCGGCATGGCGGACAAGAGCCAACAAACAGAACAACCCACACAACGACGCCTGAACAAGGCGCGCGAAGAGGGTCAGTTCGCAACGGCGCGGCTCTTCGTCGGCGCGCTGCAGTTTCTCACGTTTGTTGGTCTGCTCCACTCTTGGGGCGGGCAGTGGGTCAGCGCAATGCACCGCAGCATGGCGCTGCTCCTGCAGCATGGACTTGGACCGCGACTGGAACCCGGCCAGGTGATCGCGCTCAGCCTCGACTTCCTGAAGCAGGCGCTGATCCCGCTGGGGCTGGGAGGCGGCATGATCATGCTGATGACTTTGGCTGCGCAATTGTTGGTTACGCGCTTCGGCGTCAGTCTCAAAAAGCTCTCGCCCGATCTCAAACGGCTGAATCCGCTTTCCAAACTTCGCCAGTTGCCCAAAGAGAACATCCCCGCACTGATTCAAGCGGCGATCATGCTGCCCGTCTTCGGCGCCGCTGTCTACTACCTGGTGCGGGACGATTTTGAGGGCTTTCTTTCCCTACCCCTTAAGAGCGTGACTGCCGGCGCGGCGCACGTCGGTACATCGCTGGAGATGTTGTTGTGGAAGGCATCGTTGCTGTTTATGGTGTTCGGCGCGGTGGATTTGTTCCGGCAGAAGCAGCGATACCAGAAGGATCTCAAGATGAGCAAGCAGGAGGTCCGCGACGAGAACAAAGAACTCGAAGGCAACCCGCTGATGAAATCGCGCATCCGGCGCCTGCGACGCGACATGGCCCGGCGGCGCATGATGCATGAAGTACCCGCGGCCACGGCGGTGATCGTGAATCCCACGCATTTTGCGGTGGCGCTGAAGTACGATGTGAACTCGGCGGGCGCGCCGCGAGTGGTGGCGAAAGGCAAGAACTACCTGGCCCTGCGGATCCGACAGAGGGCAATCGAAAATCAGGTACCTCTAATCGAGAATCCGCCGCTGGCGCAGGCGCTCTACAAATCCGTTGATGTCGGGCAGGAAATTCCGGCGCATTTTTACCGCGCCGTGGCGGAAGTTCTCGCCTACATCTTCAAGTTAATGAACGGCAGGCTACCTGCATAAGGGTACGGGGACGAAGGAGACGACTTTGGCACAGGCGAAATCAAGCGTAGCGGTGGCGAACTGGAAAGACTTCCCGGGAATGCTCGGAGCGAACTGGCGCGACATCGCCGTGCCCATGGCTGTGCTCGGCATTGTCATCGCATTGATCACGCCGCTGCCGGGTTTCGTGCTCGACATCCTGATCGTCACCGACATAATGATGTCCGTGGTGGTGATGATGGTGGCGCTGTACATTCAACGGCCGGTGGATTTCAGCTTATTCCCCACCACGCTATTGCTGTTGACGCTCTTCCGCCTCTCGCTCAACATATCCTCCACCCGGCTGATCCTAATGAACGGAAATGTCGGCACCTCCGCTGCCGGAGAGGTAATCCAGGCTTTCGGCAATTTCGTGGTGGGCGGCAATTACATCATCGGTGTGGTCATCTTTCTGGTTCTGATTGCCATCCAGTATGTGGTCATCAATCATGGCGCGGTGCGCATTTCCGAAGTCACGGCGCGCTTTACACTCGATGCGCTGCCCGGCAAGCAGATGTCGATCGATTCCGACCTCAGCTCCGGTCTGATCGACGAGACCGAAGCGCGCCGCCGCCGCAAGCAATTGGTCAACGAATCCGAGTTCTACGGCGCAATGGACGGCGCATCCCGCTTCACTCAACGCGACGCGGTAGCCGCCATCATCATCACCGCCATTAACATTATTGCGGGCTTCCTGATCGGCGTGCTGCAGCACGGAATGGACTTGCGCCACGCGATCGAAACCTACACCGTTCTGACCATTGGCGATGGTCTAGTGACCGTCATCCCCGCACTGATGATCTCGATATCGGGCGCTTTGATCGTCACCCGCGCCAGTTCTGACGAAAAGCTGGGCGCGGACTTCGCCAAGCAGCTATTCGGCAGTCACCAGCCGCTGCTCCTGGCCAGTGGCGTTCTCATCGTGCTGTCGGCGTTTCCGGGCATGCCTGTGCTTCCTTTTCTGATCATGGGTTCGGGTCTGGGCGTGGCGGGCTGGAGGATGCGCAAGAAGAAGGCCGCCGGAGAACGCGCGGTCGCCTCCGCCAAGCCGGCGGCATCGAAAGAGAACCTGGAGGCGTTGTTGCGAGTGGAGCCGATAGTCGTGGAAATGGGTATAGGGCTGGTCAAGTACGTTGGTGGCGGCCAGGATTCGCCCCTCATCAAGCGGGTCTCCGGCATCCGGCGGCAGTTGGCCAGCGACATAGGGTTTCTGCTCGGGCCCGTCCGCCTTGTAGATAACATATCGCTGAAGCCGAACGAATATTCGATTTCACTTAAGGGCGCGGCTATCACCCGTTACGAACTGCCACCCGGCTGTGAGTTGGCCATCCCGGTCGGCAAGGCCGAAGCGCCGGTTGGAGGCAAGCAGACGCGAGATCCCGCATTCGGAATGACCGGTTGGTGGCTGCCGGCCGACCAGGCGGAACGGGCGCGCCGTAGCGGCTTCACCGTCGTCGATCCAGTCAGCGTGCTGGGCACGCATCTGGCGGAAGTGGTCCGCCGTTACGCGCACGAACTTTTCTCCCGGCAGGACGCCAAAAAGCTGTTGGACCGAGTGACGATCGAGAATCCGAAGGTCGTGGAAGACCTGGTCCCAAAACTGCTCTCCCTGGCGGCAGTGCAACGCGTACTGCAGAACCTCTTGCGGGAACGGGTGTCCATTCGTGACGCCGTCAGCATCCTGGAAGCGCTAGGCGAAGCCGCCGTGACAACTCGGAATGCAGTGCTGTTAACCGAGTATGTACGCCAGGCGATCCGGCGCACTGTCGTGAAACCGTACCTGAACGCAGGCGGAGACCTGCCCGCCTATCTGCTCGACCCGGCGTTGGAGCAGGTGGTCGAATCGGCTCTGGAACACGGCGAGCAAAACAGCCATCTCACTCTTTCGCCACCCGCGATCCGCGACCTGCTGCAGCGCATCGCTCTGAAAGTCGGAGCGCCGGAAGCCCCGGTAGCCGTAGTGGCGAGTTCCGGCTCGCGGTACTTCCTGCGCCAACTGGTCGAGCCCACCCTGCGCAACCTCTACTTCCTTTCTCATAACGAGATTCCGATGGAAACCAAGATTCTATCCCTGGGGGTCATTCAGTAAGCCATGTCCGTCAACGCAGCCAATCAAAAGCTGTTCGTGAAATCCTACTTCGCCTCGTCGGTGGGTGAAGGCATGGCGCAGGCGCGCACGGACCTGGGTCCGGACGCCCTGCTGTTGAATACACGCGAGTCGCCTCCGGAAGCTCGCCATCTGGGCGATTACGAGGTGGTCTTCGGCGTGGCATCGGGCGTGCGCAAGCCACCGCCCACGACGAGCGGCGATGCGGTGGAAGACTTGCGCCAGCGCATTGACAAGGTTCGCGAACTTGTGACTCGGATGGCGAAGCCTAGCCAGCCGCCCGCCAACGGTACCGACCTCCTCGAGGAATCGCTGGTCGACGCCGGAGTAGACCTGGAGATGGCGCACGAGATCAGTGAAAGTGCCTGGCAGCGGGCCAGCGCGCGTACCCCGCTGCAAATGGGCCGGCGGCGCCCCGCGGAACCGGATCCCGACACCATGTTCAGTGCAGCACTGGAGGAAATCAGCAGCCGTTTCGAAGTGGCGCCGAAGCTGGAGCGCATCACCGCGTTCGTCGGCCCTCCGGGCTCCGGCAAGACCTCCAGTATCGTAAAACTTGCGGTCGCTCACGGTTTGGCGGCTGGCCGGCCGGTTTACCTGCTCTCAGCCGATCACTACCGCATCGCCGCCGTGGAACAGATGCGGACCTACGCCGCGATTCTCGGAGTTCCCTTCCAGGCCTGCGAAACCACCGTCGCGCTCTCCCACGCCATCAATGCGGCGCCGGATAACGCGCTGCTTCTTGTGGACACGCCGGGATACAGCCGCGCAGCACTGGAAGAATCGGCCGGCGACCTGGCCGCGTTCCTCAGCGGGCGTCAAGACGTTGACACCCACCTGGTTTTGACGGCGTCGACGCGGCCTCTGGATCAGCGGCGCATGGCAGACAGCTTCGAGATATTCCGCCCGTCCAAGCTACTGTTCACTCGACTCGATGACACGGACGCTTACGGATCAATGTTTTGCGAGGCAGCGCGGCGAAAACTGCCGCTTTCGTTCGTGGCGGCCGGCCAATTGATACCCGAAGACCTCGCTGCCGCCACCAAACAGCTGATCACCGATTCTCTGGTACACGAATTGCCCAAAGTATTGCGGGGAGTGGCCTGAGATCGGCATGCCAATCGGTCAACTCGCATATGGTCCCGAGTACGATGAAGACGCAGGGCAGCGGCGCGAAGCCCTCGTACTCCAGCATCTGCCGCAAGTCCGGGTGATTGCCAGGCAAATCCACGACCGCTTGCCGGACAGTGTGTGCCTGGATGACCTGGTGTCCACGGGCGTCGTCGGCCTCCTCGCGGCCGTCGACAATTTCGATCCCTCTTACAACGTGCAACTGAACACCTACGCGGAGCGGCGCATCCGTGGTGCCATCATGGACAGCCTGCGCGAACTGGACTGGGCTCCGCGTGAAACCCGCAAACGTTCCAAGATGATTGAGGCTGCGATTCACCGGGCGAAACAACGCTGGGGGCGGGAGCCCTCCGAAGAAGAGATCGTCTCCGAACTGGGTGTCACACTCGATCAGTACCATCAATGGCTCAATGACGGAAATGGAGTTGACCTGCGGCGGCTGGAGTCGTCCGGCAACGACGACCAGCCCGACCTCCTGAAATTCATCTCGGACGACGACGAGCGCCTGCCGTCACGCGTGTTCGAGCGTTCGGAACTCGAGCGTATACTGACCCTCGCGATCGAGCGGATGCCGAAGATCGAACGCACGGTCCTGCACTTGTACTACTTCGAAGAACTCACTCTTCGCGAAATCGCGACCGTGGTGGGTGTTCATCTTTCCCGCGTGGCACAGTTGCGGGTCCAGGCCGTTTTACGGCTTCGCAGCCACCTGGACAAGGTGTGGACCTCCGTGCCAAGGAGCAAGCATTGAAACCGATTCTTAGTGTCTGGTTGGCCAATCTCGCATCAGTGATTGAAAGCCTGACTGGCGCCCGACCGCATATTCAGCCCGCTGTCTCTATCGACGCAAACTCGGTGCCATCGGAGCTTTTCTGGTGGGAGCAGGCTCTCAGCGTCGCTGAAGTGTCCGTCTGGATCGGTGCCGAATCGTCCGTGCGTCTGGCGCTGGGATACGCCGCCTCAAGTGCTGTGGCAATCGGTGATCCGGGTGGGCGGAATACTGAGCAGAGCTACCAGGCGCTGCTGCAGCGTTCCTGGCAAGGCGTGGAAGGCGCTGTTGACGGCGGCCGTTCGACCACTCCGCCGCCGGATGCGCAACTGATGCGTATCCCGGTCGAGATACCCGGCACGGGTGCCATTCAGCTGTTTACCGCATGCCACGAGGGGCTCAAGGAGACCCGAAACGCAGAACCCGGCCGGCCGCCGCGGGTGCACACAGGCACAACCCTCGACCTCCTGCTAGACACCGAAATTCCGCTTACCGTGCGCTTTGGCAGCACGCGGATGCTGTTGCAGGATATCGTGCGATTGAGCCCTGGCTCGGTTGTCGAACTGAATCGCGGTATGGATGAACCGGTCGATATCGTGGTAAACGGTCACCTAGTGGCACGCGGCGACGTCGTCTCCGTCAAGGGTAACTATGCGCTCCGGATCACCGGAATTCGCGAACGCCGAAGCTTGCCGCCCCGCGACGGCGCATCTACCATCGAATTCTCTGAGGAAGCCCGATAATGAGTCTCAACTGGATCTTGAGCCCCGTCACAATCTATGCAGTCATCGCGATGGCATTAACCGGAACACTGGTTCTGTTCATCACGGCCAAGCTGGAGATTCAGCGAGTGCTGAGCGCGGCCCGCGACGCGCGGGATTCGGTGGACCGTGCCATACAGGAGATGTCGGTGGGAATCGAGCAGTTGCGAACGGAGATGAGCTTGCCGGTTCCTGTTTCGGCCCCCGCCGCCGGACCCGCTCTCAACTTGACGAAGCGCACTCAAGCCATGCGGATGCTGCGCCGGGGAGAATCAGTCGAGAGTATCGCCAGTGCCTTGCGCGCCCCCCGCAATGAAATCGTACTGCTCGTGAAGGTCCAGCATGTGGTCCAGGGTCAACCCACGTCCCAATTGCCTGCGGCTCAGCCTTAGTTTCCAGCACAGCCGTTTTGAGAATTCATCTCTCGCAATTTTCACGCGACAAGCAGGTCGAGAACCTGTTGAATTGCCTGATCGGCGTTGTGATACGGCTTTGGTCCTCTCGTCGGATAGGCGATAACGGTAGGCTCGTCCGATGCGTTCCAGCAGGCCGTAGGCTTTCATCGTGCAAAGGCCGTAGCGGAGTTGGGTGAGGGCGTAGGGGGTGGGTCCTGGTATCGTGAATCTTGATGCCGGCGATTTTGGTTCTGCCGGCCGTGACCGGCAGAACCATCCGTTGAAACAGTGGGCAGTCCACGTAAACGTTGAACGATTGTGCTTCGAAACCGGCAAAGCGGGCTCCCGCTCCTTGGGATTTCAAGGGCGCAGCACTTGGTTATCCTTAGCCGGCAAATGCCATGCGATCGGCCGTCGTACCCAGGCTGCGCAGCTTCATGATCAGGGTGGTACGCTTCATCCCCAACAGCCCAGCAGCGGTGGTCTTGTTGCCTTTCGTCTTTTGCATCGCACTTTCCAGAAGGGTGCGCTCGAAATTGGTCACCGCAGTCTCGAAGTCCAGGGTTTCGTGAATCACTGGCGCTGGTGCGGGAAACTGGGACAATGCCAGTTTGGCTCTGAGCGAGTTGGGGAAGCCGAAATTGGACGCATTCAGGTAATCTCGATCGCCACTGAGCACGACCGCCATCTCGACTGTGTTTTCAAGCTGCCGGACATTTCCCGGCCAGGGAGCCGCCTCAAAAGCATGCATCGCGTCGGGCGCGACATTTTTCACCGGCAGACCTTCCGCATCGCAGATCTTCTTCACGAAGTGACGCACTAACAGGGGAATATCGCCACGCCGCTGGCGTAACGGCGGCATCTGCAGCGGCACTACGTTGAGACGGTAGTACAAATCCTCCCGAAAACGGCCCTGGCGCACCATGTCGAGCAGATTAGCGTTTGAAGCGGCCACCACGCGCACATCGACCCGAACGGTTTCCGAGCTTCCGAGGCGCTGAATCTCCCGCTCCTGTAGAACGCGGAGGAGCTTGGCTTGCAGTTCGGTAGGCATGTCGCCGACTTCGTCCAGGAACAGCGTGCTCATATTTGCCTGTTCGAAGCGTCCAACGCGGTGGTTCACCGCGCCGGTGAACGCGCCCTTCACATGCCCGAAAAGTTCAGCCTCGAGCAGGTTCTCGGGTAATGCGCTACAGTTTACGGCAACCATGGGCAGGTGCGCCCGCGGGCTGGCCATATGCAGCGCACGGGCTGCCATTTCTTTTCCAGTCCCGGTTTCGCCTGTGATCAGGACTGTACACCGGCGCGCGCCGACCAGCCGGATCGTATTCTCGACATCTTGCATCGCGGGGCTTTCGCCCACCAGCAATCGCCGCCACTCTTCCCGCCCCTCTCCTCCACGATTCCAGGTCTTTTCCCGGCAGCGCCTTTGCTCCGCCGCCCACTCCAGGCACTCCCGCAGCGCGTCGGGAGAATCCGCGCCACTGAAGCAGTGGTACGCACCCAGGCGGATGAGACAGACTGCATCTGCGGCGGTCATCTCCTTTTCCTGGAAAACGAAAGGCAGGAGAGTGTCAAGCTGCTGCAATAAGTCCAGCACCTCCGGGAAAGACACGTCCGGAATGGTGCCGGCAACCAGCGCGCAGTCCATTCTCTCAGCGGATAGCACTTCGTAAGCTTCGGCAACAGTGTTGACCTGGCGTAAGTCGAAATCGGCCAGGATCTGCTGCCACTCGCCGTCCACGGTGGCATCAGCGCCGTGCAGGAATAGGAGCTTCGTATGAATCATAAAGATTTTTTGCGGTTTGTATCAATGGATCAGCTTAACAATTCGTTTCCTTGGTGATATATTGAATTTTGGTATAAACCTGAATGTTAACCAATTGCAGCATTTCACTGACCCACTTTATCTACATTGCGAATGATGAAAAAAAATAGTATCTATTTAGTTTGGCACCGAAAATGATTTTGAAAGCCAGATTTTGAAAGCCAGTTTGTATGGATTTGAAAATTAGCAGTCAAATTCAAAACAATGCCCCAAACGCCCCGGCCGGACGGCCCGAAGGTGCGGCCGGGCAAGTAGGTCCCGGGGGCACGCACCGGCTGCAATCGGTGGGCTCGATTGGGGCGGACCGTATCGAGATCTCTTCTCTGACTGAGCAAATCGCGGGAGGACTGAGCACGGAGTCGGCCCAGCGGTCAGACCGCGTGCGTCATCTCGCAGCGCTGTATAGCAGCGGCCGGTATTCGCCGGCTCCGAGCGACGTGAGCCGGGCCCTTATTTCGCACGCCCTCGCCAAGACAACGCCGGAAAGCGCATGAGCGCCGCGGCGGAGATTCAACAGGCGATGAAGGAAGCCCGCTTCCTGGTGCGTGCGGCCGGGGATGTGTGGGCTGCCGGCAACTTCCAACGAATCGTGGAAGCCCCGGCATTATTGTCTTCGGCGGTGGAAATCGTGCGCCGAACCGATGAACTATTGCTGTCCGCCTCTCCGAATGTCCGGCGGCAGGCCCAGTCGGACGCCGCGGCGCTCGCAAACGAGGTCGCAAAACTCGCGCGGTTGGTCGATAGTTCGGCGGCGTTTTATCGCGGTATCGCCGCCAGAGTTCAGGGCGCCGGGGCTTCGTACGACTCTCGCGGATTGGCTGCCTCCGTCCTGGAGTCTACGGCCTCCCCGCATATCGAGGTTTAGCGTTTATGTCGAACCTGCTGGCTTCCCTCCGGACATCCGGTAACGCGCTCGCTGTCTTTCAGGACGCGCTCGGTACTATCCAGAACAACATCGACAACAGTTCCACCCCGGGTTACGCGAAACAGCAAGTCAATCTCGAGGCACAGCCCTTTGATATGGCCGGCGGCCTCGCCGGTGGTGTCGCGGCCCGCGGGCTAGACGACTCCCGCAACCAATTCGCAGAGGAGGAAGTGCGCCGCCAGGTGAATACGCTCGGCCGCTTGGACGTGCAGTCGCAGGCGGTCTCCAGCATAGAGAAACTGTTCGATGTTTCCGGAACTACCGGACTTCCGGCGGCGTTGACCCAGCTCTTCAGCAGCTTCTCCGCCTGGAGCGTGGATCCCAACGGCATCTCGGCGCGCCAGACGGTGCTGGACAGCGCGGGACAATTCGCCGATCAGGTTCGCAATCTCGCGGGCTCCCTCAACAACGTCTCGCAGAGCCTCGATCAGCAGATTGCCTCCACCGTGCAGCAGGTCAATAGTCTGGCCGCCCAGGTTCAGCAGTACAACGTCCAGCAGCGCCAGCTGGCCCAGCCCGATCCCGGTCTGGATGCTCAGGTTAACTCCTCTCTGGAACAGCTCGCGCAACTGGCCGACTTTACTGCGGTGAAACAGAATGACGGCACCATCACGGTGTTGACTGGGGGGGGGGCGCCGCTCGTGATTGGCGAGAACCAATACGTCATCTCGAGCGATGTGGCTGCCGGAGGGACACCGCCGAACTCCCAGGCTCCTCCATCGGCGCGGGTTCTTGACTGGCAGGGTGGAGAGATTACCGGGCAGATTACGGGCGGAACATTGGGGGGACTGCTGGACGTCCGCAACCGCGTCCTGCCGTCGATCACGGGAGACGCCGAACAGCCCGGCTCGCTGAATCGTCTGGCCCAAGGTCTGGCCGACACGGTGAATCAGATATTGCAGTCAGGAACGGTGAGCAGCGATGCCGGTGCCGCCAAAGGCTCCGCGCTCTTCGTGTACGACTCCTCCGATCCGACCGCCGCTGCCGGAAGTCTCAGGTTGAATCCGAACATCACCACAGCGCAGTTGGCGCCGGTCGATTCCGCGGGTAATGCCAACGGAAATGCCAATCTCCTGGCATCCCTCTCGGATGCGACCGCGACCGCGGGCAGGATCGATGGACTCGGTCCGGTGGCATTCCTTTCCCAGATCGCGGCGTTCGTGGGGCAAGAGAGCGCGACGGCCACCAGCGGCGACCAGTCTCAGCAAGAGGTAGTGGCGCAGGCGCGCACCTTGCGGGACCAGGTGTCGGGCGTATCGCTGGACGAACAGGCGATTAACCTGATCGATTTCCAGCGTGGTTATCAAGCCACCGCGCGTGTGCTGACGGTGCTTAGCGACTTGACGCAGACCACGATCGACCTGATCAAGTGATGAGGTAACTTCATGCTTCTCCCGCTCAAAGGATCCACCGACAAATATCTGGCCGACCTGAGCCGCCTGCAGGCGACCATGGATACGGCGCAACGACAAGTGTCTTCCGGCCTGCGCGTGGCGAGCGCCTCTGACGACCCTGGTGCCCTAACTACAATCCTGCAGTTGCAGGCGGATATTGCCGCCAACCACCAGGTACAAACGAATCTCGACCAGACGACCTCCGAACTCAATAGTGCCGATACCGGTCTCCAATCGGCCATTCAAATGATGGACCGTGCTGTCGCCCTGGCCACTCAGGCCACCGACACGACGAAGACCTCGCAGGAACGTTCTGCGATAGCAGCCGAAGTGAGCGCCATACAGCAGCAGATGGTGGGGATTAGTCAATCCACCGTGAACGGCCGTTATATCTTCAGTGGGGACCAGGACTCGAAGCCTTCGTACGTGCTGGACGCGACGCAGCCGGATGGAGTCCGCCAGGTGTCCACAGCGGCATCCACCCGCGTCATCCAGGATGTCAATGGAACGTCGATCTCGGTGGCAAAGACCGCCGCGGAGATCTTCGACGCGCGCAATCCGGATGGGACGCCGGCAGCCGGAAATGTGTTTGTGGCTCTAGGGAATCTCGTCACCGCCCTGAATAACAATGACGACGCCGGGCTCCAATCGAGCGTCGCAGGGATCCAGAGTGCCAGCGACCACCTGAATCTTGAGTTGGCGTTCTATGGGGCGACTTCTGCACGGGTGAGCGGGGCCCAGGATCTGGCCAAGAAATTCCTGGTAGAACAGCAGTCGGAGTTGAGTAATACCCGCGACGCAGATCTGACCTCGGCCGCGATTCAATTGAGTCAGGCGACTACGCAGCAGCAGGCATCGCTGACTGCACAGGCAAAAATCTCCAAGCTGAGCTTGTTCGATTATCTGGCTTGAGCCGCGGGTAGGGGAAAGCGAGGCTGCCGGCCAACGGCCTCCGCGATTCGTTTCCGCGTTCAGTCCTCACATTTGTGCTGCGCGGCCAGGTGAGCCAGCAGGCCCACGCAGAGCCGGATCTGCGGGTTAGATTCGGACAGATCCTCGCAAGCCATCATGCTATTGGCGACCGCCGAAAGGAGGTCCAGCCGCTCATCCTGCCCGCCTCGGGTGATGCCATGGCAGCCGAGATGGCAGCTCGATTCCAGTTCGTGACGGAGCTGCGGTATGTCGCCGCAAATCCACGCGCGCAGTACCGCCTCTGCGTGCCGGGCGGAGGCGCGGGGCGAATTAGGGGTTAGAACTTGCATGTAAAGCTTCTCATCGGATGGATGCACGCACATTTCTAGTGACTTTTGAGATGATTTCGTCTCAGCTTTGTGGAAATTAGCTTAGAAAACACCGAGTAGCCTCCGATGTGAATATTGAGGTTTTCCGATGATTTACGTCACACGGCTCAATCACACACCTGTCGTGTTGAACTGCGATCTGATCGAGCACATGGAAACCACACCGGACACGGTGATCAGTCTGACAACGGGGCAGAAATTCATGGTGCTTGAATCGGCAGAAGAGATCATCGATCGCGTGGTCCAGTACCGCCGCCTGATCCTACAGGAGCTGCCATCGAGCCGGCATCCGTCGGACTACGCTGGCGTGAGCGACACAGACCAACTCGGAATTGGAACCCATGGCAGACGCTAAGCGCAAGAAAACAGGCGGAAGGCCTGACCTGGCCAGCCTCGGTGGACTGGTAGTCGCGATTGGCGGTATCATGACCGGCCTGCTCATGGAAGGCGGCAAGGTGAAGGACGTGCAACAGTTCACCGCCGCGCTCATCGTGCTGGGAGGCACCGTCGGAGCCGTGATGTTGACGACACCGATGAGTGTGTTGGTGCGTGCAGCCCGCCAACTCGTCTCGGTGTTCTTCGCTAACTCCCCTTCGCGCTCGGACAAAATCGATGAGATCATCGAGTACGCCACACAGGCCCGGAAAAAGGGGATCGTCTCTCTGGAACAACAGGCGGAAGCGATCGAGGATCCGTTCCTCCGGAAAGCGCTCACGCTGGGCGTGGACGGCATCGAGATGAACCAGATTCGCTCCATCATGGAACTGGAGATCACCATCCTCGAACAGGATGGCGATGCCGAAGCCAAGGTTTACGAGGCCGCCGGCGGCTACGCGCCCACCGTTGGAATTATCGGCGCCGTCCTGGGGCTGATTCAGGTGATGAAAAACCTGGCCAACATCGACGAAGTGGGACGCGGCATCGCGGTGGCATTCGTGGCAACCGTGTACGGAGTCGGTTCTGCCAACCTTTTCTTTCTTCCGGCAGCCGCTAAGATGCGCGCCCGTATGCAGGAAGCGGTGCGCATGCGGGAAATGATGCTGGAGGGAGTTCTGTCCATCGTCGAAGGGCTCAACCCGAAACTGATCCACACCAAGCTTCAAGCCTACCAGCAGCCTCAGACCGCTAAGGGCAAGGCGAAAGCGGGAGCCAAGGCCCAACCGGCGGCGCAGCCGGTCTCGGCGGAAGGTTGATAATGGCCCGGAAAGCTGCTCGTCAGGACCACGTAAATCATGAACGGTGGCTGGTATCCTACGCCGATTTCATCACGCTTCTGTTCGCCTTTTTTGTTGTCATGTTCGCTACTTCGCAGACCGACAAGGCGCGCGCCCAGCAGGTGTCCGATTCCGTGAATAGCGCGATCGAGAAGGGGGGCGTAACGGCAGCCGTGCACGAGATTTTGGGAGGCACGGTGGACGATCGCGGCAAGGGGAATGCCCAAATGCGCGGGGCTGGCGGCTCAGAGACATCACAGGTCGAACGGCTCGTGCCGGCGGAGTTGATCCCCTCTATGAAGTTTCTCACCAAGGCTCTCGAAGCTGAGATCAAGGACGGCAAGGTCGAAATTCGCTTGCAGCCACGCGGTCTCGTCGTCAGCCTTCGCCAAGCCGCGTTCTTTCCCTCCGGGGAGGATTCCATCGAACCGAAATCCTATGCCAGCGTGGAGAAGATCGCCGAAACCATCCGCAAGTTACCCAATTCGGTTCGCCTGGAGGGGCATACGGATTCCATACCCATCCACACTGCCCGGTTCCGCAGCAACTGGGAACTCTCGGCCGCCCGCGGCATCGCCATGCTGGAATTGCTCACTACCCGCTTCGACGTTCCGCGCGACCACCTGGCCATCGCCGGCTACGCGGATACCGTCCCCAGAGACGACAACCAATCAGAAGAAGGACGCGCGCGCAACCGGCGGGTTGATATCGTAATACTCAACCAATTGGGAGTCGTTGCCGAACCCGGGTCGGCTTCCGCCTCGAAGCAGCCCGAAAAGGCTCACGCTCACTAAGTTGCCGTTCCGGCCCCCGGATTGCACCACGATGGGGCGCATGCCAAGTTTCCCCACTACTTACTTTGGTGAACTGGAATACGACTCAGACTCGGTCTTTGAGTTTCCGTGCGGCATTCCGGGGTTCGAAAAACACAGCCGTTTTCTACTCGTGAAACAGGCACAGTCGCATCCGCTGGTCTTCGTCCAAAGCCTTTTCAGCTCCGACCTGTGCTTCATTGCCGTACCGGTACTCGTGCTCGATCGCCAGTATCGTCTGGAACTTAGTGAGGAAGACATGGCGTCACTGCAGTTTCCGAACTGCGCCAATCCACTCATCGGCGACGATGTGGCCTGCCTCGCTCTGGTGACTGTGACCGGGAACGCTGACCCAACCGCCAACATGCGTTCTCCTCTCGTGCTCAACCTAAAACAAAGAGTAGGTCTCCAGATTGTCCATCAGGACCCCGGCTACTCCTTTCGCCAGTCAATACAGCCCAGCAAGGAGGCGACTCCATGCTCGTGCTGAGAAGACGCGCCGGCGACAGCCTCATGATTGGCGGCGAGATTGAGGTCGAAATCCTCGAGATTACGCCCACCCGGGTGAAACTCGGAATCCTGGCGCCGGACAACGTCACCGTAGTCCGCAAGGAAGTCCACCTCACCCGCGAGCAGAACATCACGGCCGCCAGGAAACTAGATCCGCAGGCGGTTTCCTGGTTGACCGGCAACTTCGCCAAACGCTGACGCCCCAGTGAGTGGGGTGTCAATATCTTGACGGTGATGCTAGGACTGTGTTCTTAAATCGACTCTCAAAAACAACCCAAAAAATACTGAGAAATGTCGAAAAAAACTCTTAGAAAACCCCGAACGAATCCCCGATATGACTTTTGAAAGGCAGGTACTTCGGGCATCCGACAAAAAGGAGAACCCGAACCAGGGCATGATGCCGTGGATGTATCGCTTAACAGGACGTTAAACCATGATATCCGTTCAGACTAACCTCAATTCTCTCCTCGCGCAGGAGAACCTCCGGGTTAATAACGAATTCCAGAGCCAGACCATTCAGCGGTTGACTTCGGGCTACCGCATCAATCAATCGGGCGACGACGCCGCCGGGCTCGCTGTCGCCAACGGCTACCGCAGCAGCGTGGCGGAGTTGACCCAAGGCGTGCGCAATGCCAACGATGGCGTCAGCACCCTGCAGATCGTCGATGGCGGCCTCAGCAACATCACCAAGATGCTGGATCGCGCCAAGACGCTGGCCACGGAATCGGCGTCGGGCACTTTCACGGGTGACCGCACCACGCTGGATAACGAATACCAGGACCTGTTGGGAGAAATCAACCGCCAGGCGGACAACATCGGACTGGGCAAAACAACCAAAACGAACGCTGTGAGTCTCAGCGTCTACATCGGTGGCGGCTCTGGTGCCACGGAGACCGTTGACCTCAGCAAGGGCCAGGTGGACGCTGGCACTCTGGGCCTGAAAGGCGACCTGACTTCAGCCGGCAATGCCACGACGGAGATCGCCGCCATCGACACGGCTTTGGGCAGCGTCGGCACAATTCAGGGTACTGTCGGTTCCGGTCAGAACAAGCTGAACTATGCGACCCAACTCGCCCAATCGCAGATCTCCAGCTTCTCCGCCGCCGAGTCGCGCATCCGCGACGCCGACATGGCCGCCGAAGCGGCGAACCTGACCAAGGCTCAGGTGCTGCAACAGGCCTCGATTGCCGCTATGGCGCAGGCCAACTCGGCCCCGCAGGCCGTCCTGGCTCTCCTGAAGTAGTTTTTCTTCTCCTGTTTCGTGGCGCGCGGACCGATCCTCCAATCGGCCCGCATTTCGCGGGCCGACCCTCCGTTCGGCCCGCATCTTGCATATAGGAGGATGTAATGTCGACTAGTCCAATTCAAATCTTCACCGGTTCCAGCACTTTTGCCTCCGACTTCCAGTCCGTCATCACCCGTGCCGTAGCGATCGCCTCCCTGCCACTGAATCAATATCAGAGCCAGAAGACCGACATGACGGCGCAATCCAACGTCCTGAGCGGTCTCGATACCACGTTTACCGCCCTCCAGACAGCGATTTCGAACCTCGACACGGCCACCGGACCGGCGTCTTACTCCTCTGCTTCGAGCGATCCCACCTCAGTGGGGGCCACCATCGGCGCCGGCGCGCTGGCCGGCACGTACACGGTGGATGTCGTCAGCCTCGGTTCCGCCACCAGCACCTTGAGCGGCGCCACTTTGCCCGCCGTCTCCGATCCCTACTCCACGTCTATCTCCACTTCCACGAGTTTCAACCTTACCGTAAACGGAACCTCGTTTTCCATCCAGCCCACAGACGGCTCCCTGATAGGTCTCGCCCAAGCAATCAACAATTCCGCAGCCAACGTCCAGGCCTCCCTCGTCAATGTCGGGAGTTCGGGCTCGCCCAGCTACCGGTTAGCCATCCGAAGCACTAAGCTGGGTACCGATACGATCCAACTGAACGACGGCAAGACCGATCTGCTGGACACGCTTTCCACCGGTGCCCAGGCTACCTACCACGTGAATGGACTGAGCACGCTCATTGAAAGCGATTCGCGTACCATTACGCTGGCGCCTGGCGTCTCGGCGAACCTGCTGCAAACCACTGGCGCCACGCCGGCCACCATCACCGTCGACCGCAACACCAGTTCCGTCGAGTCGGGCCTTACCGCATTCGTCACCGCCTATAATGCGGCCGTCGATGCCATTGACGCTCAGCACGGTACCGCTGGAGGCGCGCTCAGCGGACAAAGCGTCCTCGGTTCGCTGACCGATATTCTGCGCCAGGTCACGCAGTACAATGCGGGATCCGGTTCCGGAATTCAATCCCTCTACAGCATGGGTATCTCAATGGACGACCAGGGTAAACTCTCTCTCGACTCGTCCCAGTTCGAGTCCAGCGACCCAAGTGCGGTAATGGATTTCCTGGGCAGCGCGAGTTCCTCGGGATTTCTAAAGACCGCCAGCGACGCCATGAACCTGGCTGAGGACTCTACGACGGGTGTGGTCAAAGAGGCGATTTCGTCGCTCAACACCGAGATGACCCATCAGGATGACCTGATTGCCACCACCCAATCTTACATCGACGATCTCCAGTCCAATTTACAGCAGCAAATGGCCGCCGCCGATGCTGCCATCGCCTCGATGCAGCAGCAGGTGTCGTTCATGACACAACTGTTCCAGTCCATGAACTCGATCAACAACAACAACAACGGCAGCAGCAACGGATGAGCATCCCAGCGGCACTCCTCGCCATTGAAACCGATTTGCGCCGCACCGTGTCCGAGGGTGGATTCCGGCAAACGCCGGAACTGCTCCAACGATACATGCAGGAACTGCAAAGCGAGGCGCACCGGGTTCCGTCCGGCAGTGTGGCGGCCAGGGATCTGGAAGCCCGCGCCACGGCCCTGCTGGACTGGATCCGCACCATGGCGTCGGTTTCGCTCGCCCACTATGCGGCCCAACTGGAACGCCTTCCCCACCTTGCGCCATTCGGCAATCCTCAACCCCAACAGTCCCGAACCGCCGTCGACGCCTGACCGTCAAGCAGTCAGCGGTGTCACGTATTTGACGGCCCTCGCGGCCGCAGTCCGCCCGAATCAGGCTGTTTTCCGCCTGGTCTTGGATGGCATCGCAGTTGCTGTTGTAGTCGTGCCATGTTAGACGGCCTGACCAACAGCATTGAGCGATATATGGATCTGTTGAGCGCCCGCCAGAAAGTGGTGGCGTCCAACATTGCCAATGCCGACACTCCCGGCTACAAGACCCGGGACATCAATTTCCAGTCGGAGTTCCAAACGCTGGCCTCCGGCAGCCGGCCCGACACCGTGGAAGTGTCGAACCTCCCCGCCAAGAACGACGGCAACAACGTCGACCTCGATCGCGAAGCCCGCCTTCTGGCGGAAAACGCAATGCGCTTCAGCATGGCTTCGAACCTGATGCGATCACAACTCCGCATCGTCAAAGAGGCGATTCAGGAAGGGAAGAGCTCATGAGTCTGTTTTCCGTACTGTCTGTTAGCGCCTCCGGCATGGCTGCCCAGCGCACGCGTGCCGCGCTGTTGGTGGAAAACCTGGCCAACTCGGAAACTACGCGAACCCCGGAAGGAGGCCCTTACCGCCGCAAGGACGCGGTCTTTTCCAGCCAGCAAGTCGGCTCGGCGTTTGCTTCCGAGTTCCAAAGCCAGTTGGGTGGAGACCTGACCGGAGTCCGCGTGGACGGCATCTCGGTGGATACGCGCGAGCCGGAAAGCAAATACATGCCGGGTCACCCCGATGCCGATGCCAACGGATACGTCGCGATGCCGCGAGTGAACCCGGCCGAGGACATGGTCGATCTGATGAGCGCCAGCCGCAGCTACCAGGCCAACGTGTCAGCCATGTCCGCAATCAAGGACATGATTCAGCGCTCGATCGACCTGCTCAAGTAACTTGAGACGCCTTATGCCTACACCGATCTCCGCCATTTCTACCATCTCCGCTCCCGAGATGGTGAAGCCGGCCTTCGACGCCGGCAAGCCGGGCGAGTTTCAGAAGGTCCTCGAATCCACCATACAGACACTGCAATCCACTCAAAACGACGCCAGCCAGGCGGTACAGAGTTTTCTCACGGGAGAGACCGAGGACCTGCACACCACGGCGCTGGCCACTCAGCGTGCCGAAATGGCCTTCGAACTCGGACTTCAGGTGCGCAACAAAGTCGTGTCGGCATACCAGGAGATAATGCGGATGCAGATGTAGCGTCCCGCCAACGAGCCCATGGAACAGCTTACCGAACTATTAGCTGGACTTTCGACCAAACAGAAGGCGTCCATCGTGGTTGCCGCGCTGCTGACGGTCGCAGGCATCGTCACCTTTACCCGATCCAGGCACGAAGACGACTTCCGGCCGCTCTACTCGTCGATGGCCCTGGAAGACGCGTCCGGCGTGGTGCAGAAGCTGCGCGAAACCGGCGTCGAATACCGCCTGTCCGAAAACGGCAGCGCCGTGCTAGTGCCGAGCGCGAAACTCGCCGAGTCCCGGCTTGCGCTTGCCTCGGCGGGACTCCCCAAAACGGGCCGCATTGGGTTTGAACTCTTCGACAAAACCAATTTCGGAACCACCGAATTTGTCGAGCACATCAACTACAAGCGGGCGCTCGAAGGCGAATTGGAGCGCTCCGTGATGTCGCTCGCCGAAGTCGAGCAGGCCCGCGTTCACCTCAGCCTGCCGAAGGACTCGGTCTTCATCGAACAGCAGCAACCGGCCAAGGCCAGCGTCCTGCTCAAGATCCGTCCGGGAGCGCAGATTTCACCGCAGAACATCCTGGCCGTGACCCACCTGGTGGCCAGCGCCGCCGACGGACTCTCCCCCGATGCAGTCTCTGTCCTCGACATGGACGGGCGGCTGTTAGGCCGTCCGAGACGCGCCGGTTCGGACGACGGATCGAGCATTTCCAGCGAGTCCCTTGAAATGCGCCGCGCCATCGAGTCCGAGCTCGTGGCCAAGATCAGCGCCACGCTCGAACCGCTTATCGGCGCCAACAAGTTCCGCGTGGGCGCATCCGTGGATTGCGATTTGACCAGCGGCGACCAACAGGAAGAGACCTTCGATCCCAGCCACTCGGTGATGGCCTCGTCGCAAAAGACCGAGGAATCGAGTGAGCGCATGGCATCGACGGGCATTCCCGGAACCGCTTCGAATCTGCCCAATCCGCCGGCGCGGCCGGCAAACGGCTCTGGCGGAATCTCCCACCGGACCGAGAACATCACCTTTCAATCCAGCCGTCTCGTCCGCCACACCCGCATCCCCCAGGGTGTAGTGAAGCGGATGTCGTTATCGATCCTGCTGGATCAGGCGGTTCGGTGGGATGGCGACGGAACTGCCAACCGCAAGGTCCTGGTTCCGCCGACGGCTGAAACGCTGAAGACGATTAAGGACCTGGTGGCCGCTTCCACCGGCTTCTCTACGGAGCGGGGAGACCAGCTGATTGTCGAGACCCTTCCCTTTGAGTCGAGTCTCAATGCCGAACCCCCGCGCAAAGCGCCCCTGCCGCCCGCCCCTGCCGCGCCTCCAAAGCCCGGGCCCGCGTGGCTGGGACCGCTGCGTAAGCTGGCGCTGCCCATCGGCCTGGGACTCGTCCTGCTTTTCGTTCTGGCCGGCGGTTTGATCGTGCGGCTGCGAAAGAAGAAAAAGAAGAAGTTAGTTGAGGTCGAAGTGCCCGACCTGCTGGCGGCGCCTAACCCAGGCCTGGCGCCGGAATACCTGTCGGCCGAGAGCCCGGGAAGTCCGGCGCAGTTGCCCGCCGCCGAGAGCGCCGTGCAACTCGGAGGCGTCTTGAAACGCGTCCGGCAGATCGCCGAGCAGGATGTCAACCTTGCCGCGAAAGTGGTTCGCATGTGGCTACAGGAAGGCCGGGCGTAGGCGCCGGACAGGTTGCGGAGACGGCTATGGTATCCAGAGTTCTCGATCCGGACGCGGTCGAGTTAAAGCCTGTCAACTGGCGCGTCGCTGCGCCGGCCGCCCGCGTCGCTCGCCCGCGTTGCGTGGGCCCCGGCGACGAAGCCGCGTTGCTGCGCGCCCGCATTCAGGAACTGATCGAGGCTGCCGAAATTCAGACCCGCCAGGCCAACGAAGCCGGTCACCGCGCCGGCGAAATTGCCGGGCGTGCGGCCGCCCGGGACGAAGTAAAACAGGCGGTCGAGAAACTGAGCGAGACCATTGCCGAGGTGGCTGGCGCGCGCGCGGAAGCTCTGCGCCGCGCCGAGGCGGACGTCGTCAAACTCTCGATTGAAATCGCACGCCGCGTGCTCCACCGTGAATTGTCCCTGGACTCCTCGGCGCTGGAAGGGCTGATTCGGGCAGCCTTGGAGAAGCTCCAGGCCCAGGAGGTGTACCGCGTTCGCATTCACCCGGAACACCAACTGGTGCTTCGCGCCTGTCTGGAGCAGAGCGGCCGCGGCGCGAACGTCGAAGTGCTGAGCGACCCTTCGCAAGCCAGAGGCGGAGCCGTTTTCGAAATGAGCCGCGGATCGCTGGACGCCTCCGTTGAAACCCAACTGCAGGAGATCGAACGGGGGCTCGTCGACCAGTTACAGGAACGCCCATGACATCCCCTCGAGTCCTCGACCTGAACCCATATATTTTGCAGGTCCGCAACGCGGAATTGCTCCCCTGGACCGGCGAAGTGGTCGAATTGGTAGGGCTGCTGGTGGCCTCCCGCGGCCCCGCCGTGGCCGTGGGCGAGTTTTGCGAGGTGCTCGCGTCGTCCGGCCGGCGCATTCGCACGCAGGTGATTGGCTTCCGCAACGGCAATGTGCTCTCCATGCCGCTGGAGGAGCTGGATGGGATCCAACTGCACGACCGCGTCGTAGCCCGCCAGGAGGAATCGCGGGTAGCAGTGGGCCCGGGTCTCATCGGCCGCGTGATCGACGGCTTTGGCCAGCCCGTCGACCGCAAGCCAAAGATCAAGCCCCACGGTTTTTACTTTGGCCAGCCCGTCGACCGCAAGCCAAAGATCAAGCCCCACGGTTTTTACCAGTTGTATCGGAGCCCGTGCAGCCCGATGGACCGGGAGCACATCGTGGAGCCGATCACCACCGGAATCCGGGCGATCGACAGCATGACTCCTTGCGGGAAGGGCCAGCGCGTTGGCATCTTCGGAGGTAGCGGCGTCGGCAAGAGCACTCTTCTGGGCGCCATGGCACGCCACAATTCCGCCGATGTTACGGTGATTGCGCTGATCGGCGAACGCAACCGTGAGGTACGTGCGTTCCTGGAGCACGAACTGGGACCAGACGGCAGCAAACGATCGGTGGTGGTTTGCGCCACATCGGACCGGCCAGCCCCGCTGCGCGTCCGCGCATGCTTCGTGGCTCTGGCCGTGGCCGAATACTTCCGTGACCAGGGCGCCAACGTCCTGCTGATTATGGACTCGGTGACGCGCCTGGCTATGGCGCAGCGGGAGATCGGCCTGGCTGCCGGCGAACCCCCCAGCCAGAAGGGCTACACGCCCTCCGTCTTCAATCTGCTGCCCAGGGTTCTGGAACGTGCCGGCAATTTCCAGTCGGGCTCTATCACGGGCTTATTCACGGTGCTGGTAGAGGGAGACGATTTCAACGAGCCGATCTGCGACGCCTCACGGGCCATCCTGGATGGGCACATTATTCTGTCGCGCAAGCTCGCGGCGATGGGACATTATCCCGCCATCGACGTGCTCAACTCGGTCAGCAGGCTTGGCCCCCAACTTTCCACCGCCGAAGACCTGGCCGCGGCCAGGAAGGTCCGTGCGGCGATGGCCATGTATGAAGAGTCTCGCGACCTGCTGGAGATTGGCGCCTACGTGCCCGGTACGAATCCCCGGCTCGATCACACCTTGCGGCTGGAACCCGAGATTTCCGCGTTTCTCCGCCAGGACGTCGTGCAGAATTCCTCTCGGGCGGACACCCTCGGCCGCGTGCGCGCCATCGCGGGCAGGCTATAGCGCCTATGCCGTTCCGTTTTCGCCTGGAACGAATCCTCGAGTGGGAGCAAAAGAATCTCGACCGCGAGAAAAGGCTCACCGCTGAGTGCCATCGGCTCGTGGCGGAGGTCCTGGATGCCATCGCACGGCTGCACGCGGAACATCTCATGATCGAGCGGGAATGGCTGGAGAAAACGGCGATCCCCGGTTCGGACGCCGCTTCACTGGGACGCTACCGCCTGGGAGTCCGCAAAGCGGAGCGAACCCTGCTCACGGAGCGGGAACTCCGCGAACGCAATCTGCATCGACAGACGGCAAAGATGCTGGAAACGCAGCGGAAGTTGCGTGTTCTGGAAAACCTCCGCGGCCGGAAGCTTCGCGAATACACTTACCTCGCGGATCGGGAACTGGAACAGGTGGCCGCCGAGTCCCATCTGGCGGTCCGGGGCTCCCGCAACGAGTAAGGAACCACCCAAGAATAGGGCAATGTGGCGCAGGCACTCATGCCTGCCGCGTCCCGACTCATCGGGACGCCTGTTTCGCCCGCGGCGGTTCCCACGCGGAATCCATGCCGTTCGTGTTCTATTCCACAAACTGCTCTGCGCCGGCGGGAGACAGACTGATGACACCCTCGGTCTGCAGTTGCCTGGCGACTGTAATGATCTTCTGCTGCGCTTCTTCCACATCTTTGATCCGGACGGGGCCGAGCGCCTGCATGTCTTCTTCGAACATTTCCTTGGCGCGGCCGGACATGAGCGATGTAAAGTGCGCTTTGATCTTCGGACTGCCGCCCTTCAACGCCGTAGTCAGTAGTTTGCGGTCGATGCGCCCGATCAGCGTGCGCATCGAATCCTGACTCACGTTCAGCAGGTCCTCGAAAATGAACATCAGGTGCCGGATAGTCTCTCCGAGCGTGGGGTCTTCGTTGCCGATGCTTTGCAGTATTTCCTCGGTGGTGGAATTGTCCACTTGGTTCAGCACTTCGGCCAACGTCCGAACGCCGCCATATGCCTCCAGGCTCGATTCGCCTGCCAGACGCAGCTTTCCTCCGATGATCTTCGCAATCCGATTGAACACTTCAGGGGAGATCTGATCCAGCGCCGCCATTCGCCTGGCAACATCCGATCGCAGGGCGGCGGGAAGTTCACTCAGTAACTTTGCCGCCTGTCCCGTGCCGAGATGGCACATAATCAGCGCGATGGTTTGGGGATGCTCGCGCTGCACGATCTTGGCGAGGTGTTGGGGGTCGGCTTTGCGGAGCGAGTCAATGTCCGGCGTCTCGGTGCTGATCGAATTGAGGAGGCGCTCTGCCATGCGTTTGCCGGTTTCGGGTCCAAACGCGGCCAGCAGCACCGAGGTTGCGTACTCGATGCCGCCGAGACCCAGATTGTCGGGATGTTCGGCTTTGGTAACGAAGTCTCCGAGTACGGATTGACGCTCGTCTTCCGTTGCACTGGGGAGCAGACTGATTTCACGCGTGATGTCGTGGACTTCTTCTTTCGTGAGCTGGCGCAAAATGGCGGCGCTCGCCTGGTTGCCAATGACGGTCAGCAGAATCGCGGCTTTGCGGCGTCCCGAAAGCCCCTGAGCGGCTGGCAGCGTCCTCATGCTCGCCGTGTCCGGCAATGTCCGGGCCGGGGCGGGTGTTTCCAAACTGGCAACAGCGGTAGCCATGCCGCCCATCCTGCAAGTTGGCTTCCCTTTCTCAAGAAGTCGCGGCCGGGGCCAAAACTCTGCCTTTCTCCCGAAAAGTCGCGGCAAAACGGAGTGGTTTTCGCCAGTTGCGCCGTCCTAATGGGGGTCAATGATTTGACACGTCAAGGATCGGCGGCCCGGCCAGGGTGATCGGGCTTCGCAAACCGGCTGTTTTTGCCCTTTGGGACTGGAAGCCCAAATGCAAGTAGCCAAGCCGGTGAAAAATGGCTGCTGACAATGAGCGGAGCGAACTTGACCCATTCGGCGATCTGACAGTTCCGGTCGAAGTGCGGATTGGCAAATGCGTCATGAAGGTGGAGGAGATCGCCGCGCTGCAATGCGGCAGCATTGTTCCCCTCGATCGGCCGGCGGGCGAAACCTTGGATCTGATGGTTGGCAATCTCCTGTTGGGAATGGTAGAGGTCGTCGTGAATGACGACCGGCTGGCCGTTCGGATTACGGAGTTGTTTCTGCCCGATTTTCGCGCCACTGCCCAGGCAGCGTGAGTTTGAAAGGATGCTTCGACATGAACCTTAACGCCGCTCGATCATGGGCTGTACAGGAGTTAGCCGATGCGCTCCAGTCCGTGTTGCAGGCAATGACCGCCATTCGCCCGCGGATATCGTGGCAGCCCTTGGACGACACGGCCCCGGGCGACACTCAACCGGAAGAATCGATATGGTGGGCACAGGCGTTCACCGGCCTTCCGTCGCCTTCCGTCTGGCTAGGCGCGACGGTGACGGCTGTGAACGCGCTTGGGCAATCGGTACTCTCGGCTCTCGGTACGGAAGACGCCAGTCCGGAGGATGCCCGGTCCGCCTGCCAGGACCTCTTCGCCCAGACCGCAAACGCGCTGGCAAAAAGCATGTCTGAGCTGTTCACCACACCGGTCGCGTCTAACGGAGTAACCGCTGCCAATGCTCCTCAAGGAACGCTCGCTGTCACCCTGGTCGTGGAACTCCCGGCAGTGCCGGATGCGGTCCTGACAGTGCGCTGCGACCAGGATTTCCTCGGCCGCCTAGCCGAAGCACTGGCCTCCTCTTCCACTCCCGAGGCTTCGCCGGCCGAGCGGATTGCCGACCTTGAATTGTCCGTCCACGTGACCTTGGGGAGAACCAGCGTTCCTCTGCGGGACGTGTTCAAGCTGATGGTCGGTTCCGTGATCGACATCGGAAAGAAGATCGCCGATCCGGTGGACCTGGTGGTTAACGACCGTGTCATCGCGCGGGGTCAGGTTGTGACCTGCAAAGGCAGCTATGGCGTCAAGCTGACGCACCAACTTAGCGGGTCCGGAGTCGACTTATGCCGAATCGGCAACTGAGAGCGCAGAAGATTGACGAGTACTTCCCGCCGGCGGACCGCGGCGGCCGTGCCGGGGAAAGCCAGGCCAGCGTACCCTTTGACTTTCGCCGGCCCGACCGGATCCCGAAATCCCAACTCAGTGCCATTCACTTCTTACCTGAGCAATTCGTTCGCGCCGTTATGTCGAGCCTGACCGTCTTCTTGAGGTCGTACGTCTCGGGGAACCTGATTGGTGTGGAGCAATTGCCGTACGCCGAGTTTGTCGATTCCCTGCCGTCTCCCACCTGCATGGTTTACATGGCGATGCAACCCTATGACGGGTACTCGGTGCTGGAAATCAATCCGAGCCTGATCGCCCCCATACTGGAACTCGTCTTGGGCGGCAACAGCAAGAACAATGGGGGACTCGACCGCGAGATCACCGAAGTCGAGGAGAGCATGATGGAGGGTGTCTTCCGGGTAATCGTGCACGACCTGGTGGAGACTTGGAAGCCCATGGTGCCCGTTTCTTTCGCGATCGATGGGATTGAGACTAAACCTCAACGCTCGAGCCGGATTTCCCGCAACGAAGCAGTTGTGGCGATCACCATGGAATTGCACATTGCGGACCGGGTGGGCATGGTCAACCTGGTGATCCCTTCGATCACGCTCAAATTGATGCATCAGCGGTCCGATCAACATGGGGCTGTCCGAAAGTGCGGATCGCACGAAACCGAGATGGCGATCCGCAGGCGGATGTCACGCGAACTCTTACTGGATGCGGATTGTGAGTTGCAAGGCGTCAGGATTCGTTTACGGGAATTGCAGGCCCTCAAAGTTGGAGATGTGATTAGCCTCGGAATTGTCGCTGACAGCCCCGTGACGATGACGGTTGCGGGCAAGCCTAAATTCAAGGCCGCAATCACGCCCATCGGATCGAGAATGGCGGTCACCATCGAATCAACGGAGGCCCGCTGAGTCTATGACCGCGCCGTTCAATGCGCAACTGCACCTGAATAATCCCCACCGAGATGCCAACGCGCAACCCCACGAGCATGGCGGCGAACCCCGGACAACGGCGTCCCAAGAGTCCCCAATAACCAACACCACAAAAGGAGAAAGGAAAGGATTTCGCATGACTCATGCCATCCCTACATTGAGAACCGCGTCAAACCCGACGTATATTCCGCCGGCACTGCGGCGCAAGTCGGACACTTCGACGAGTACCGGCAATTCGGCCCCAGGGGCGGATTTCGGCACGGAATTGAAAAACCAGGCCGACCCGGTCGTGGCCGATCCGGTCGTGGCCGATCCTGCACCGGCTTCCCGCATGATCGGTACGGCAACCCCGTGGTCCCCCGCCACGGTGGTCACGCCCCCCGCGGCGGCTACCCCGGCGCCGATGGCGCCCACCGCGCAATCGCTCTTCGGCGATAATCCGTGGAGCGCCAGCGCCGGCGGAACTGGGCCCAACGGCAGCTACAGCTATAACCAGTACTACTTCGCGACCCCTGAGACCGCCGCGAAGGTGGCGCAGATGCTGGGCGGCAAGGTGGTGGCGGCGGATGCCCTTACCCCATCTGGCCCCTTCGCACAGAATCAGCCGAATCAGATGGTCCAGATGCCCGACGGCCGGCTGATCAACGCCGGGCTCGTTGCCGGGT
>OCZU010000294.1_pt1 | contig 35549 bp, 19 predicted proteins | sample 1539001 | NCBI WGS metagenome assembly OCZU01 (sample SAMEA3539306, study PRJEB22396) | soil metagenome | biome: tundra; feature: field; material: soil | place: USA | collected 2010-05 | depth 0.15 m | reverse complement strand
CGCTGATCGCGCTGCCCGCCATGTTCGTGACCACCACGCGATAGTTGCCGAGAAGCGAGAGCAACACGTTGCTGACGATCAAGGTGTCGTTGGTGGCTCCCGCGAGGTTGAAGCCGTTAAATTGCCATTGATAGCTGAAGGGCCGGTTTCCCGTTGCAACAACGCGCAACGCGACCGTGGAGAGAAGATCCACCTGCTGACTCTGCGGCTGCGTGGTGATGACAGGCAATCCCTTGGAGATCACTGGCTGGCTGATGGAAAATTCCGAGGTGTTTCCGAACGGGTCGGTGGCGGTGGCTGAGATGAACTGCCCGGACAAGTCGCCCGTGTCGAACAAGACAGAGAAGCCTGTCGTTCCCGCGATGCCCGTGGTCACACTGGCAGCGCCGAGAAATGTCCTGCCTTCTCCATAGGTGGAGGCATCGCGGGTGGGGCTGGCAAAAAATTCAATGCGGTAGGTCTGGAGGACAGCGCTGTTGAGGTTGCCCACAATGATCGTACTGAAACCATTATTCGTCAGCGCGGTTAGGACGGGAAAGTTCTGATAGCCGTTCGGTCCGGTATCAAGGTCAAGGAGGGCATCATTGAGCGTCACACCATTCGCTCCCAGGTCTATGCCCAGGTTACCGTTGGAATAAATGGAATTGCCCAGGATGGCGAGCGATCCTCCCGTCACACTGATTCCTGTGCCAGTGTTGAACCAAATGGTATTGCCCGACCCGGCAGACACTCCGCCAATCTGGTTGCTGCTGCTTGACTGGGACTGAATACCGTGCCCGAGATTGCCCAAGTTGAGACTGCCAGTAAGGTCCGTGCCGATAAAATTGCCCTGAATGAGATTCCCGGCACCGCTCACGAGTTGGATTCCTATGGATTTGTTGGCGGCGATGACATTGCCGGCACCGGCCGTGGAGCCGCCGATCTGGTTCCCGTCTGCATTGACCATTTGGATTCCCTGGCCACCGTTTGCAAGGGCCGCGGTGCCCGTCGCCGTCGTGCCGATGAAATTACCCAGGATGACGTTCAAGGCACTGGCGTTGATCATGATACCGTTGCTCGAGTTGCCCGAGATGACATTTCGCGCCGCGGCATTGGTTCCACCGACGCGGTTATTCGAGGCGCCTTTGGTAAACTTTATGCCCTGGCCATTGCCAAGCTGACCGGTTCCGGCCGAGTCGGTGCCGATGAAGCAACCCTCCACCACGCTGCCCGAGCTGGCTTCAATTCGAATGCCCTGGCCAAGGAAGCGATTTATCACAAAGCCGCGAACGGTGACATTGCTGGTATTTAAAAAATAAAACCCGGTGCTGGTAGATCCCAATTTGCTTCCATTCAATTCAACAATCGGCTGGCCGGCGTAACCGGGTTGAGTGGTCGCGTCAATCGTGGCCGGTCTGGTGTTCGTCGGCAAATTCGAGATCGGCGTGATGGTGAAAGGTGCGGTCCCGGGAATGTTGAAGACGATGGTGGAAGGGACGGCGGAGGCGTTGGCATTGGTCATTGCCCAACGCAGGGAACCCAAGCCGCTGTCATTGGTGTTGGTCACGGAGTACGTGAGGCCGGGTACCTGAGAGCCCGTAGCTGGGACGCAAATCGGGACGGCGATGAGGTTGTTGTCCAGAGTCACGGCGCCGTTCAATGCCAAGGCTCTGCCGGACAAGCTCGCTCCGGTATTCACCGTGATGGATGTCAAAGCCAGGATGTTCCCCACGAAGTCCGAGTAGGTTCCGATCGTCGCCGAACTGCCGACCTGCCAAAAAACATGGCAAGCTTGAGCGCCGTTGATCAGGACAACACTGCTACCGGGGTTACCGGGAGCACCGGCTCCCGTGATGAGTGTGGACCCGGCCTGGAAAATCCAGACTGCATTCGTGTCGCCTCCGGCGTCAAGCGTCAGGGTTCCGGTAATCGCAAATGAGCTGGGGTCTTTGTAAACGCCAGGCGTCAGCGTTAGCCCACCGAGGTCGAAGATCGGGCCGTAAGAGGTAGTTGCTGAACGACCGGCGGCGTCGTTATACGCGACAAGCAGGTCGTTTTTGGCGTTCTGCGTGACGGCATCGTCTGCGTGATTCACCCCGGTCAACACAACGTTGCCAAGACCCGTGATGGACGGGGTTGGAAAGGTCCCAATATCCCCGGTAATCGTGGTCGAATTGACCGCGCCTGCCACGGTAATCCCGGACCCGGCCAGAACCGCGAAGCTGTCAGCCGAACCTAGAATAAGAGCGGCTTTGCTTTGCGTTAGAAAACCGACCAACGCCACGAGGGCCGAGAGAATGAAGGGCTTGCTTTTCATTTTGAAGGAAAACTACGAATGATGACGCGATGGTAATTCATCTTTTAATTGCAGTCGCCACTCTGCCCGCCACGACTATATAATCCCTTGAGCTTCATTAGATTCAGGTCGCATTCTGTTACTATTCGGTTCACGCCAGCAATTCAGCAGTTCAGGTGCCAGAAGAGAGATCTTTTCGTCTTAAAATGAGGCACGGCCGGCCAAAGGCTGAGATAGCAGCGGTTGGTTGACCTCAATTACTCTTTCCATATTGGAAGAGACCTCGAGAAAGCTTCTCTTTGGTCGGATCGTTGGTCCTTTTGTGGACCAGCGGTCCGCGCCTGAAAGGTGAGGCGGGAACTGAATCAACAGGCCCGCTTGAAAGCGGACCAAAGCTGGACCACCCACTTCGCTATTGGACCGACGGTCAGGTGAAACAAGCCAAGCGATTCAGTTTAAAACGCAAAAGCCGATAGAATGAGGGAATTCCGAAGCTGAATGACAGACAATCCAGGTCGGCATAACCGCTGCTATTTGCGACTCGACCTAAGACACAAATGTCCAGGAAACGGCACGACCAACGACTTCGTGTGATTCCGAAATCCACAGGTGAAATGAAATGAAATTGAGAATGAGATTTGAGATCAATCGTATCAGACTGGCTTCCGGCGCCCAGTTTTGTGCGGGAAACGATTCGATGCGAAACGCGCGGCGCCTCGCGTCATGTTTTCTTGGAATCATTCTCGTGTCCGGTGGTGATGTGCTTGCGCAGAACTTGGCCGAGCGGGAGGCAGCCATCCGTGTTCCCACTGACAACCAATGCGAAATAGTCACGGTGGAGGGTAAAGTGTGGGTGCTGCCACGTGGAGTGGAACCCTGGCTGCCGGCCAAGGCAGGCCAGGTGCTGCGTGTCGGAGATCGGCTGAAGACCGAGAAAGCCAGTCGCTCGACGTTGCGTTTCTCCGGCCTCAGCGTGTTCCGCATCAACGAACTCACCATCTTCGAACTGCTTCCGCCGCCACAGGAGGACAAGAAGCCTCTGCTGAATCTTAAGAGTGGATCGCTTTATTTCTTCAGCCGTGAAAAGCCGGCCGACGTTCAATTCCGAACACCTACTTCTTCAGGAGCCATTCGCGGAACGGAATTTATTTTGCAAGCTGCGGAGGACGGTGAAACCTATCTCGCCTTGCTGGACGGAAAGGTGGACCTCGGCAATGAAGCTGGAAAGATTGAAATGCAAAGTGGCGAACAAGCCCGTGTCCGTCAGGGCCACGCACCGGTCAAGACGGCCCTGATTGACTCCATCAACGTCATTCAGTGGTGCTTGTACTACCCCGCTGTCGTGGACTCCGAAGAAATCGGTTTCAGCTCTTCGGAAAAGGGAGCTTTGCGTGAGTCGCTGGCGGCCTATACATCGGGCGATTTGCTGCAGGCGCTGGCGTTGTTCCCCGGAGACAAACCACCATCATCCCAAGCCGTGCAGGTTTACGAAGCGGCTCTACAATTGAGCGTGGGCCAGGTGGACCAAGCCAACCTGTTGCTCGAGCATTTGCCGGGAGACTCGGCGCTGACGCAAGCTCTCCGCCAAATGATTGCAGCGGTTCAATTCAAAACCTGGACGCGAAGGAATGCCCCAAAGCTGGCGAGTGAATGGCTTGCCGAGTCCTACTACCTGCAATCTCACTCTCGCCTCGGCGAAGCGCTTAAAGCCGCGGAAGCGGCCACACAAAAATCGCCCGCCTTTGGTTTTGCCTGGGTGCGCGTGGCCGAACTCGAATTATGCTTCGGGCGGACCGACCGGGCGCGCTCAGCCTTGGAAAAGGGTCTTCAACTCTCGCCGCGTGACGCTCAAGGACTGGCGGTAAAAGGCTTTCTCCTCGCTGCGGAGAATGAAACCGGTTTGGCTCTGGCCCAGTTCAATCATGCCATCGCGATAGATGGCGGTCTGGGTGAGGCCTGGATCGGACGCGGCTTATGCAAGATTCGCACAGGTCACGCCGTTGAAGGCCGTCTGGACATGGAAGTAGCAGCCATTTTGGAGCCGAATCGGGCGCTTTTCCGCAGCTACCTTGGCAAGGCCTGGAGCAATGCGGGTGATAACCGCCACGCAGAAAAAGAATTGAACCTGGCAAAGAAACTTGACCCGAATGATCCTACTTCGTGGCTCTACTCCGCCCTGCTGGATCAGCGGGACAATCGCATCAATGAAGCCGTGCGTGAGCTGGAGAAGTCCCAGGAGTTGAACGACAACCGAAGTCTTTTCCGCTCGCGGCTCCTGCTCGACCAGGACCAATCTGTGCGCAGCGCCAACCTCGCCGGGATATATCGCGATGCCGGCATGTTCGATGTTTCCGTGCGGGAAGCCTCCCGGGCTGTGAGCCAGGACTATGCGAACTACTCCGCGCACCTTTTCCTTGCGAACAGTTACGATGCCCTGCGCGATCCCAACCATGTCAACTTGCGTTATGGGACAGCCTTCCTCAGCGAGCTGCTCACCGCCAACCTGCTCGCACCCATCACGGCCACCAGTCTGTCCCAGACGGCATATCCCGACGAATACTCCAAACTCTTCATGAAGGACGGTTTTGGCCTTAGCTCCAGCACGGAATACTCGAGCCACGGCGATTGGGTTCAGAACGCTTCGCAGTATGGAACCTTTGGCAACACATCCTATACGCTGGATGGCTCTTATCGCTCGTACCAAGGCTACCGTCCAAACAATGATCTCGAAGAAAACTTCCTGGCGGCGAGCATCAAACAACAACTTACTCCGCAAGACAGTGTCCTCCTGCAAGTCAACCAGTTCCACTACAACGCGGGCGACATGGCGCAATACTACGCCCAAAGCTCCGCCAGCCAGACGCTCCGCGTTACCGAAGACCAGGATCCGAATATTTACCTTGGCTACCATCACGAATGGTCGCCGGCCAGTCACACGCTGATTCTTCTGGCGAGGCTTTCAGATGACTTCAGATTGAATGATCCTTCCGCGCCGATTTATTTTCTGCGCCAGATCGGCGGCACCATCACGCGCGTCACATCGCCGCCGAATTTCGTCAAGCTCAGCAGCGGGCTGGATGCTTACTCCGCTGAGTTGCAGCAGATCTGGCAGGGTGGCGGACACACCCTTATCGCCGGGGGACGATTCCAAACGGGCACGACGGACAACTTTAATTCCGTGAGCAATCTGACGCAGACCGTCACCGCGCAAAGCATCCAGGCGGATCTGCAACGCTTGAATTTCTACGCTTATGACCAGTGGCAAGTGTTCGCACCACTCATGCTCATCGCAGGGATTTCCTACGACAACCTTCGTTATCCGAAGAACATCGATACCTCCCCCATCACCAGTGGTGATGATTCCAAGGACCAGGTCTCACCCAAAGCGGGCTTCATCTGGACGCCGTTGGCAAATACCCATTTGCGGGGCGCATACACCCGTTCACTCGGCGGCTTGTTCTACGACAACAGCGTAAGGTTGGAACCCACCGAGGTCGCCGGCTTCAATCAAGCGCTGCGCAGCGTGGCTCCGGAGTCCGTGGTGGGATTGGTGCCCGGGACCAGCTTTGAAACATTTGGTCTCGGTCTCGACCACAAGTTCAAATCGAACACTTACTTCGGGGTTGATGCACAACTTCTCCGCTCCGATGGCAGCAGAGAAGTTGGCGCGCTAACCAACCAATCCTTCATTCCCGTGCCGGACTCACCCGCCAGCACTCGTCAGACAATCCATTACCAGGAACAATCGCTGGTGATCACCTTGAATCAATTGATCGGCGAGAATTGGTCGGTCGGCGCGCGCTATAACCTCACCCATGCCGATCTGACCGGCCGCTTTGTTGATGTGCCGGTTGCCGTTGCCAACGCCGCCGGGATAAACCAGAACCAGAGTGCCACGCTAAACCAGCTCAATCTTTATGCAATTTTCCAACACCGCTGCGGTTTCTTCAGCGAATTCGACGCGCTCTGGTCCAGCCAGTCCAACCAAGGCTACACGCCTGGGCTGCCCGGCGACGATTTCTGGCAGTTCAACGTCTTCGCAGGTTACCGCTTTGCCCACCGGCATGCCGAGGCGCGCATAGGTGTGCTCAACCTCACTGACCGGAATTACCAACTAAATCCGCTCACCCTCTGCAACGAACTTCCCCGGCAACGTTCCTTTGTAGCCAGTTTGAAGTTTTATTTCTAATTGATAGGAAATGTCCAACTTATGTCTTCCAGCCACGCGTTACCACCTGTTAGGTCAACGATCCATTCACCGACCCGTCGCTCCCGAATGACTGCCTGAAGACGTTCGGACCAGCTGCTTCAACGGCGATTCGCTCTTGTTTCAGGCGGCGGAAAGAATCGCCGCGACAACTGGAGGCAAGGAGCATAAAAGTGTATTTGCGGTCCGGCGCAATTTCTCCAGGGCCGTTTCCCAAGATTGGCTGAGCGTCAGTATATTTGGTTGATGCCACATGGAGCGGTGATCGCCGGGAACCTCGATGGTTTCCCCTCCGTGTGCGAAAAGGCGGCCCCACCCGAGCAGACCGTCAAAGTTTTCGTGGTCGTCGTAGAAACTGCCTTTTGCCTTCAGAATGATGGCCCGGCTGGCCAACGGACCGGGCCGGTAACGTTTCAGCGAATGCTCTTGAATGCGACAAACGACGTCCCAAGGGACTTCGCCGTTTGAGATAGCCTTGACTTCAGCGAGTGCCACGGGTGCGCGGAATTTGTCCGGGCGCTGCAGTTGTTTGCGCTGAAATCGCCTGCGCGCTTTGACCCTGAAATAGCCCACACCGCGCAGACTGTCACGCGCCTGCCGGAGGGACCATCGTGTGAATCGTTCCCAATCCCGCAACCAATCCCGCATCTTCATTTGGAAATCGAAAATGAACACGGCTTCGACAGTCATACCATGGCGCTGTAACTGGTGTGCCACCTCAAAAGCCAGCGCGCCACCAAAAGAATACCCGACCACGATACAAGGATCCGAAAAACCGCTCTCTCGAATCAACGCAGTATGAGGCGCAGCCATTTCCGCGACACTGGGATAAACCGCATGGTTGTGCCGGGCCGAAGCCATGAGGAGTTCCGAACTAAGAGACGCTTGGGTGATGTAAAACGGCTGCTTTTGTCTGGCCATTTTCACCAGCGCGAACACCTCCATCGGCGCCGCGACAAAGAAAATGGGTGGCCCTGATCCGCCCGATTCCAGAGGGACCAGCTTCGGACCGGGATCAAACTTCTTCCCGTCGTGCAGCGCCTGCGCCAGGGTTGCAATCGTGAAGTGTTCGAACAAGGTGATTACATGCAGATTGGCGTTAAAGACGCGATTGAGTTCACCGATGAGCCGGACTGCGAGCAAGGAATGCCCTCCCAGGTCGAAGAAGCTCTCGTGCAGCCCGACCCGTGGACGCTCTAACATCTCCTGCCATACCTCCGCCATTTTTCGCTCGATCTCGGTTCGTGGAGCCATGTATTCGCTACTGGTCAGCGAATCCAGGCTTGGCGGCGGCAGGGCCTTGCGATCCACCTTTCCGTTGGGCGTAAGCGGAAACGAAGTCAGCGTCACAAACGCCCCGGGCACCATGTAATCTGGCAACTTCTCTTTCAAGAAGTGGCGTAATTCCGAGATGGAGGGTGCAGGCTGCTTTCGGCCCACAACATAGGCCGCCAGATACTTCTCTCCAGTTCTGGACTCCCGAGCCACCACCGCCGAACCTTGCACTTGCGGATGCGCAGCCAGCGCCGATTCGATCTCGGCCGGTTCGATGCGATAACCTCGAATTTTGACCTGGTGATCGACGCGCCCGAGAAACTCCAGATTCCCGTCCGGCCGGTGGCGGACAAGGTCTCCTGTTTTATACAATTTGGCAGAAGCCGAAGTGTCCTCCCCGGCAAATGGATTGAGTATGAAACTTTTGGCGGTCAGTTCCGGGAGATTCAAATAACCTCGCGCGACGCCATCACCACCGATGTACAATTCGCCTTTGGCCCCAACAGGGACGGGCTGGAGGTGCGGGTCGAGCACGTAAAGCTGCGTGTTGGCAATGGGCCGGCCAATCGGAACCGGACCATCAAAACGTTTCCCTTTGGGCACGAAATAGACGCAACAGCCGACGACTGTTTCTGTCGGGCCGTATTCGTTCACCAGCACGGTTTCAGGCGCGTGGGTCTGCCAAAAGCTCAGATTTTCACCGAGCAATGCTTCCCCGCCAATGATGAAGGCGTTCGTCCGCCCGGCGGCTTCCTTGGGGGACAATTGCCTTGGCAACAACTCCAAGTGGGCCGGTGTGATTTTCACCAGGCTGTATTTTTGATTGCACCGCAGCTCGCTGCCAAGGGTTTCGACGCCTTGTGTTGGCGGCAACATGTAAACGCAGCGGCCGACCAGTAGTGGAGCGAACAAGCCCGTGATCGTCAGATCAAATGAAATGGAGGAATGAACGGGAGCTCCTTTTCCACCCACAACCTGATATGCGTCCGTGGCCCAAACCAGATAATTGACCAGACCGCGATGCGGAATCATGACACCCTTCGGCCGGCCCGTCGAACCCGACGTGTAAATGACATAAGCGAGGTTGTCGGAGGATACTCCACTGGCCGGATTCGTGCTGGCAGAATCAGGACTCGTAAGCGGAGCCTCCACGAAAACAATTTGCGCCGTTCCGGGCGGCAATCCCGGCATCAGTTTTTCCTGCGCGACTAAAACCTTCATCGCCGTATCTTTCAGCATGAAAGCCAGCCGCTCCTTGGGATAGGCCGGATCCAATGGCACGTAAGCTCCTCCTGCCTTTAAAATGCCGAGCAAGCCGATCACCAGATCCAGTGAAGGTTCCACACAAATCCCGACCAACGCCTCCGGGCCTGCTCCGAGGCCGCGCAAGTGATGCGCAAGCTGGTTGGCCCGGACGTTTAACTGCTGGTATGTCAGGTGGTGACCTTTGCACTCCGCCGCCATGGCGTGCGGTGAACGCTCGACCTGCGCCTCGAACAACTGGTGAACACAAGTGTCACGGGGGTATTGCGTGCGGGTTTGGTTCCATTCGAAGAGCAACTTGTGCCGCTCCAGCCCGGTCAGCGAATAATGCTGTCCATCCCGATCAGCCGGGGCATCGGCGGTCATATGATCGAACTTGATCTCGCCATTGGAAGGACACAAATCGAGCATAAATTCTTCATGCTCAGGGCAAATCTTATCGAGCCTTCCATGTCTGCGCAAGTCAAGGGAACTAAGTAGTATTACGTTTCGAATCCAGAATGAATCTTTCTCCACGTAATCTCTTTACTCTTTATGATCGTGTTTTTGAATGTCTACCAGGATTTCCGCCCGTTGATGACACGCTCATAACCCACCGCGCACGCCGACTTCCCCCGAAAAATTCCGGCTGCATTTCCAGCAAAATGCGCCGGCTCGGATTCAATATCCCCGTTTCATCAACTGATAAATGGCGGCCATCAGCGTGATGCAGAAGAGCGACATCAGCAGCCAACTGCTGACAAAGTAGGACACCGCGATCATCGCCACGCCTCCGATCATGGGCATCATCTCCCGCTGCTTCTTGCCGTAAATCCAATAGCCGCCGCCAACGGATCCCCAAAACAAGGAAGCGAACAGAAAGCTTGTGTCAAATAGCTCCACAGGTTTTCAGTCGGTGACCGCGTCGGCGTTGATCATGCCCAGAACTTGGCCGCTTTCTGGCGTCTCTGCAATGGCCAAAGATTTTCTCCAGTTCGCGGAGATGCAGGCGTCCTGGCGAGCGGAACGGAGGCCCGGGAGCAGCCTCCCGCCACGGCTGGTGGTTCATCGTCCAAAATGAGTAATCGAAGTGATGAGTCCGTACCCGTTGCGGCGGCTTTGCCAGAAATTCAAAACGGCAGGTCAGGTGGCTGGCTTCCGGTTTTTCACTTGATAACCAAATCGTCCTGGGTCCACATGACCTTGTCCGGTCCGGCGGAGTGAATTTCCATTTCCGTGCCGGAGAGTTGGTGGAAGAAATAGGGAGTGCCCCACGGGTCAATCAATTCGCCCTGGCTGTTGATTCTCATTCCGTTTTCCTCGCTGATGAAATGCGTCTGCTTCGGATTCCCGCCCTCGAGCGCCTTCGTAATTTCAAGATTTGTGCCGACGGGGTTGCCGCCGAACATTGACTGGTAGGAATGAAAAACGGTGCGCATGTTTTCCAACACGGTTTCAGGCGGCAAGTTTGTAAATTCCGGCGCGGTTGAAGCCAATGCTGTTCCGGCGGACGTCGAAATCGAAACAGCAGATGCAGCGTTTGCGGGGGACGCGGGCGAACGATTGGTCGCACCTGGCGCTGAAGCCGGGGGCGGGAAATTTTTTTGCGGAATCACTGGCGCGGCAGACGGATTGGTTGCTTGGACGCCGGACAAATTCTTTGCGGACGTTTCAATTCTCGCCGGAGATGACGGCACAATGGAAGAGTTACGCGATTTGAGGAGCAGAATGGAAATCACGCACGCCATGACGAGAATGGCTGCCAGAAGTCCGATCCTGTTCCTCATACTGTTGCCAAAGCTTTTCGGCGCATCGGTAAGCCGTGTCACCCAGTGCTCGCAATCGTTGAGCCGCGAATGAGCGGCGGGCAGGGGACTGCCCGCCCTAGCTTGTCAGTGTTTCGTTGATCGGCGCGAAGCGGCATCATACAAAGCCGAGATTCGGCGTGGCGAAGCGGCCAAGATTGGGGAACACGGTGGAAAGGTTGCTGTTGTCCACGCCAAACCAGCTCGCGAGCGTGGCGAAGTATTGGTCACAAGCCGTCGTCGGAATCCAGCGGCCGGTGTTGGTATCGTCGGGGCCGTTGATGGCCAGGGTGGGGAATTTTCCGTAGGTCTTCTGTCCCTGCACGGCCCCTCCCATGATGAGGTGATGACTGCCCCAGCCGTGGTCGCTGCCCTGGCCGTTGCTGGGAAAGGTGCGGCCAAAATCACTGGAGGTGAAGGTGGTGACGTGGTTTGACATGCCCGGGTAGAGGAGGTTGAGTTGTTCCATCGCCCGCTGGAAGACGTACAGGCACTGGCTCAGTTCCGCGAACAGGTTGGCGTGTGATCCCAAGGTGGTGACCGGCGTGCCGTTGACGACGGCGGTCTGGCCCGTGTGCAAATCGTAGCCTCCGACCTGGCAGAAAAAGATTTGCCGCTTCATTTCAAAGCCGCCCGACGCCGCGGTTCGTTTTCCTGCTTCGATCAGACGCGCGATCATTTTGAGTTGCGAACTCAGGCCGGAGCTGAACGCGGCGCCGCCGGTGGGCGAGGTGATGTTGGCCGGGAAAGGCGTCGTCCAGTAATTCGCCGCCGAGGTGGCGGCGATGGCGTTGTTGAGGATCGCGCCGGAGTTGATGGAATGTTTGGCCACGCCGGCGTAGGCCTGGGCCTGCATGTTCGGATAAGGAAGGCCCAGAATGTTGGTGAGCGTGTTGAGGCGCGCGCCGGTGACGCCCGTGAGGGCGATTGCGCCGCCGGTGGAGACGGAATATTGCGAGACGACGTTGCCGACTTCAAAGGTGTTTGCGCCGGCGAGCGACACGGAAAGCGAGATGGGCGAGTTGGGCTGGACGGCGTTGAGCAGGTCGGCGCAGCGTCCGCCCCAACCGGTCAGCGGCGCCTGGTCGGGAATGGAGGTCTGCCATTGCGTGACCTGGTCGGCGTGGGAAAAAAGCTGCGGCGGCTTTTGCAGAATGCCGGCCTTGTATTGCGCGCTGGTCATCGGGAACACCAGCGTGCCGGTGTTGAACAGAATAGCGAGCTTGCTCTCGCCAAACAGCGTGACGAGTTCGGGGCACGCCGGGTGCAGTCCGTAGTTGTGGCCGTCGAAGTTGAGCGGAGAAATGGGCAGGACGACGTTCGCCGCGCCGGAAAGCGGAATGGCCAGCACGTTGGTGCGGATGGCGGCATAGTTGTCGTATTCAGATTGAATGGTCGGGATGATCAGATTGTTGGAGTCGTTGCCGCCCGCGAGGAAAATGCAGACAAGCGCCTTGTAATCGCCGGGCAGGATGTTCGATTGCGCGACGGCGGCGTTCATGAAGCGCAGGTCGCGGATGGCGGAAGTCATCGCGGCGGTGCCGACGGCGGCGCACGCGGCCTGGCGGATGAACTGGCGGCGCGTGAGGACGGAAACGTTTTTGTTTTCCATAAGCCTATTTCTGGATGGTGAAATCGGGCGAGTTGATGATCTGGTGGACCACTGCGCGGACGCGCTCGCGCATTTGGGTGGCCGTCGGCGGCGAGCTGTAGCCGAAGTTGACGGTGTTGGTGACGTAGTTCACGATGTTGGTTTTTGCGCCAGGAGACAACTGGCCCGCGAGCAGCAGCGAGTTGAGCGAATCAACGAGACCCGGAATTCCGGCGGCCGAAGTGTAATTCGTCGTCATCCAGGGGCCGATGTCGAGGACGATGTCGCCGTCACCGCCGGTGAAGCTGGAGAGGCCGTTGGTGTTGTTGCCGTTGTTGAGGATGCCGCCTTCGAGAAAATTCATCTGCAGCGCGACGCTGGTGTCCGAGGTGAGTTGAAATTCCGGCGTGGTCAGGGCGGCGGATGCGAGTGTGCCGGGGAATTTGTAGTCCGGGAAGTAGAAGTTGAACACCGTCGGTGAATTAAGCGGGGTTTGGAACAAGCTGGCCGGGGAGCCGGTGTCGGTCGCGCCAATGTTCCAGGTGCTCCATTGAACGAGGACGTTGCCGGAGCGTGTCAAATGCGGTGCCACCAAAGGATAGGTCGTGAGTCCGTTTTGGGTCTGATTGTTGCTCGTCGCGACTTTGACGGTGAAGTGCATGGCGTCCGGCACGGAGGTTACCGTGTAGGGTCCGTCCGCGGGACTGCCGGCTTGCGAGAAATTCAGATAGACGTTGTCGCCGGCGGTCAGGCCGTGCATGAGCGAAGTGGCGACGGTAACGTTGGTCCTGTTTTGTACGACGAAGCCGCCGCCGGTCAATCTGGGAAACAAGCAGTTGCCGAAGTTCGTGGTCGAGTCCGACGCCGAGACGGTGAAGTGGTTGGCATCGGGAACGGTCAGGATTTGATAGACGCCGTTGGATCCGCTGCCGGTGGTGAACGCGAGATAAATTTGAAAATTCACCGCGAGTCCATGGCCAGAAATGGCGAGGGTGATGGTGCCGTTCGTCTGGCCGTACGTTCCGGTCGCAAGGCCGGGCGCGGTGCAGGTGAAGACGGAGGGATTTGTGACGGTGACGCCGTAACTTTGGGTTGGCGGGGCGGGTTGCCCCAATGTGCCGGTGAAGGCGAGGACCACCGTGTCGTTGTTGTTCAGGCGGTGGGCGTTGGTGGTGGTGACGACCAGGGTTTGATTTCCGTTTTCAACGTAAGTTCCGCCCACGGAAGGAGGCGCGGGCAACGCGCGGGCGGGAGCGGTGACGCGGCAGATCGGTTCGCGCTGTTTGCCGTACGTGACTTGGGCGGCGGCGGCGCTGCTGCGGGCTTCGTAATCGAGAAGAACCGCTTTAATGACGGCCTGCATGTCGCCGCGAACGCCGTTGCCGTTGTCATTGAATTTTTGCACGACGCGATAGAGATAGTCGCGGCTGGGGTGACTCGTTACGAGCCGTTGAATCAACTCGCGGCAGACGAACGGCCCGACGTTTTGATTGTTGAAAATCGAGTCGAGCGCCGACTCCAAATCCTGCGAGCAATAAATGTCGAAGTTCGTGGAGGTGGAATTTGTCTGGAGGCCCTGGGCGGCGGGAAGCATCACGATGTCCAGAAGCTGCTTGGTGCCGAGTTCGTGATGCGTCGGGACGAGCACCATCGGGTTCGTATAATTCGCGCTGGGCGAAAAATTGGCGGGCAGGCGTCCGTTGGCCTGATTGGTTTGATAATAGTTCCAGCCGGTGAACGTGCTCGCGAAACCCATGATGGTGTTCTGGTCGTAGGTTGGCACGAGGGTGCTTTGCGAATTCATCACCAGCGTTCCGTCCGGCCAGAGGCGGTAAAGGCCGATGGAAAAAAGCTGTAGAACTTCGCGGCCGTAATTTTCGTTGGCATGCAGGCCGGTGATGATGCTGCCTTTGTCGTTGCCGCGCATGTCGAGGTAAAGCCCCATCGCCGGAGAGAGCGTGACCGCTTCGAGCAGTTCGCGGAAATTTCCAAACGCATTGTCGAGCAGCGTGTCGTAATAATCGGAGAGCGCGCGTCCATTGTCCTGCAAAACGCCGTTTTGCGAGATGACCATGATTTCAATCAACGCGAACGCCACGCGCTGACGCAATTGATCCGGCGCGGTGATGGACTGTTGCCACCAGGTGTTGTAAACGAGCGAGCTGGGATAGGGCGTCGTCGGGTCGGTGCTGGCATTGGCAAGAACAAGTGGAAGATGATGTGACACAGGCAGCGTAAACTGGTTGTCTATCCAGTTGGTGTAGCCAAGTGTTTGCACCGAGGCGATGTCATTGGGACTCGGCCCAAAGGTCGCCTGAATAAGAAAACGCGCGGCGGCGTTGGTGTTTGCGTGGTCGTCCGTCCAGGCGGGCGGCGCGGGCGGCGCGGCAAAAGTTTGCGAACCGTTTGCAGGCGCGAAGTGGCCGTTGATTTCACCGGCGGGAAAATTGACGGTGTGGATGTTGATGTAAGTCTTGCCTTCCTTGATGATTTCCTGGATGTCCGCCACGGAAAGCGTGCCGACGGGCGCGATGTTCCAAACGTAGCTGCCATCGGGCTGCGGCCCGGCGACATCAATGTCGAAAATGATCTGGCTGGGGGAGAGCGTTCCCGCGCCGTTGACGTAGGCATCGCTGTGGATGTGTTCGGCGGTTTCCGGCGAGGTGAGTCCGCTGTAACTGAATTTTAAAATCGCCTGCGTGCCGTCCGCGCTGACCCGCAACGTCGCGGTGCCGACGGCGCTGCTCACTGAGATACCTTGTTGGGCGAGCATGTTGGCGTCGTAGAGCGTGCCTGGCGCAATGGAGGTGGGCAGCGGGTAGTAGCGCGACAGCACGTAGCCCGGAATCACTGCGCTCGGAGCGTTGCTGGTGCCGGTGGAATCCTGAACCCAGCCGACGGCCCAGTTGTCGTTCGTGCCCGCCGCGGCCTTGTGTAGGACTTCAACGTAGTATTTTTGTCCGGCGACGAGCGAGAGCCAGCCGGATTTTTGGCCTGGCTGCAAATTCCACTGGCGCGATGCGGTGCCGTTGTTGGGCGGCGGGACGGGATTATTTGCGGGAACAACCCAAGCGCGTTTGACTTTGTTAACCGGCTCGTTGTCGTTTGAAATCCAGAGTTCGGCCGAGTCGCTGGCGGCGAGCCAGAAATAATAATTGCCCGTTACCGGCGCGGTGAGGTAGCCGCGGATGCGTTCGCCGTAATTGTCGCCGTAATCAGTGATGCCTTCGAGTGTGCCGAGCGTGTTGGTGGAGGTGGCGGGTATGGCGACGGGAATGTCGGAGACGTTCGCACCATTGATGCCGTCCCAGACTTCACGCACCACGGAACTGCCGGTGTCGAAAATCTGAATCAACACCACGGAAGCCCCAAGGCCCAGGGAATTGCTGGCAGTGAGGGAAACCTGGAAGTCGCCAGCAAGGTTGGGAACGCCGCTGATGACGCCATTGGTGGAGTTGAACGCGAGGCCTGGCGGCAATCCATTGGCGGTGTAACCACTGGGCGAATTGGCTCCGGTGACGGTGAAGCTGAACGGCTGGCCCAGAAATCCAACCGCATACAGCGGACTGGTCACGGCACTTGGCGCGGGCGGAGTGTTGGTCGGATACAGCCGGCTGGTCGGGATGATTTGTTCGGACTGGCTTGGGCTGTACCACGAAAGGTGTGCGACGGCGGTGCTGGTGCTCTGGAAATACTCCATTTTAAGGTTGTATCGAACACCACCCTGCAAAGCGATGGAGCCGGTGAGGTCGGAGGCGCTTTTGGTTATCCAACTGTCAATGATCAGCAGATCGTTGACCCACAGCCGGACGCCGTCGTCGGTGTTGGCGACAAAGTAATATGTTTCCGAATACTCCGGTTGAACCTGGCCCGTCCAGCGCACGGTGTAATGGCCGCCGCTGTTCGTGATTGGGATTGTGTTATTTCCCCAAGTGAAATCAATGTTGGTATCAACGCGCGTCAGCCGGAGATTGGCCGGATTGAAATTTGCGCTGTTCGAGTAAGTCGTGCTGCTGTTGGTAAAATACTGGCCGGTCAGGCCGGTGCCGTTGGGCGTGGATGACGGGTAGATGACGATGCTGGCGTTGCTCGCAGTGCCGACGGAATAACCGGGGCCGCCGAGCAGTTTCATCGTGGCGACGACGGGCGTCATCAAATTCGTGTTGGCGAGCGGCGTCACGGAAATGGTTTGCGACGTTGTCCCGGCGGGAAAATTCAGCGAGCGGGGCAGGGGATAATGATCCACGCCCTCGGTCGCGAAACCGCTTCCCGGCCCGCCGAGGCCGAGATTCACCGTGACCGCCGTCAGCGGAAAACCACCGCGCGTGACCGTCAGCAAACCGAGGTTGATCGCGCTTTGTCCAGGATCGGGTTCGTTGGCGGTCGGGTCGGTGGCGGTGATGGCGAGAACGTTTTGGGAACCGAGTCTGCCGGCGGCGTAAGCGTAGTCGCTCATCGGCTGGCCATTGCCGTCCAACTGGCCGTTGCTGAACTTGTTGTAGGGATCCAGGCCGAGTTTTATTTCCTCCCAATCGCTCAGGCCGTCACCGTCGGAGTCCAGATCGGAAATGGCGATTCGGAAAAATTTCGCCTCCGAGCCGGTGCCGGCGGTGAGCGAAATGACCGCGCTGGCGCTGGCGTTGGTGCTGGCTTCGGCCGTCCAGTTCGTGCCGTCGAGGGAGGAGACGCTTTGCAGTTGGTAAACCTTTCCGGCGGCGGCAGGAATTGCGACCGTGAAATTGGAAATTGAATTGGCAAAGGAAGTGATTTTCGGAAGGGAGTTCGGATCGAACGGGTCGGTTCCCGCGAGACTCTCGAGGCGATTCGGAACGCCGTCGCCATCGGTATCCGCATTTGGATCGAGCGCGCTCGCGCCGTACAGCTGCTCCCAGACGTCGCTCATCCCGTTGCCGTTCAGGTCAATCATTTGCGCGCGGGCGAGGCCCGCGCCGAAACTGAGGAACAGGAGGATCAGTGCGGGCATCCACTGTAACGTCGAATCCGCTTTGCAACCGATTGCCGAGGAAGTTTTCCCTGCTTCACACCCGAATCCGGCAACGGACAAAGCGCGCAAAATGCAAGGGCGCGTGAAAGGCATAACGAAATTATTTTCCCGCATTATGTTTCTTTTGTCAATTGCACCAGCAAAATGTTTTCTGCGTAAAGGGAAGCGGCTCGTAAAAAATCCAACTGGCGGGGAGATGAGAATTCATAAATCAAAAGACAGATTGACACAGGTGTTGAACGGCAGTACGAAACGATCATTCTGAATTCCCGCAATTCCACAAGTTAAGAATGAATATGAATCAACGTGACATCAAGGTTGCGGAAGAGATCATAGCGCGGCTTCGAGATTGTTGCCGAACGCTTCAGAAGGAAATGTCCACCGTGCTGATCGGACAAGACGAAGTGGTGCGCTTGCTCCTGACCGGGCTTCGCTACCCGCAAGATTTGAAGCGCGAGCGCGTGAGTTTCAAACTCAAGGGCTTGGATCTTCTATAACGACCTGCGCCCACCCACACGCATCCAAGTTGCCAACGTGTTGCGCGCCCGATTTGGTGATGGGTTCGATGTGGAACAATGGCAGTATTGGAACTCACAGGCTGGGCGCCGATGAATTGAAAATACTGCGAATGGAATTGCTCCCTTGCAGTCGAAGAAAGACACTGAAATCATGTTCCATCATGAAACGTCGCGAACTGCTTGATCTTTACTTCATTGAAGCGCGCTCAAAGCTGATTGATGTGGCCGCTTTTCTTGACCGTTTCGATCGCTCGGAAGGTGAGCCGGATTTTCGACTGAGCGCTTTCACACAGGCTTTGGATCAACTCCAGAGAGGCGACAGCCCTCGCGTGGAGCGCGTGCTCGCCAGCCTGAGCGATCCAACCATCGATCCGATTCCAGCCGCCACCACCAAGGCCGCCTGCGGTGCGTGGCCGGGCAAGAAGTAATCATGCGTTACATCGAACCTCATGCGCACATGGTCAGCCGGGTGACTGATGACTACCGTGCGATGACTCTGGCCGGATGCGCCGCGGTTTGTGAACCCGCGTTTTGGGCAGGCTTTGATCGCAGCGCGGCGGCCGGGTTTTATGATTACTTTCGCCAGTTGACTGAACACGAACCGCGTCGCGCCTCCCAATTTGGTCTGCCGCATTTCTGCTGGCTATGCATCAACCCAAAGGAATCCGAGGATGTCAGCCTCGCCCGCGAAGTCATCGCGCTCATTCCACAATTCCTCGACCATTCCAATGTTCTCGGCGTTGGTGAGATCGGCCTCAACAAAAACTCGCGCAATGAACTCCAGGTCCTCGAAATGCATGTTGACCTTGCGGCGCGGCACAACCAACTCATCCTTGTCCACACCCCGCATCTCGAAGACAAGCTCAAAGGCACGCGCCTCATCCTCGAGGTGCTGCGCGCCGATTCGCGGATCAAACCGGAGCGCTGTCTGATCGACCACGTCGAAGAGCACACCGTGAAGATGGTTTTGGATGCGGGCTTCTGGGGGGGAATGACGCTTTATCCGGAAACCAAATGCACCGCTGCCCGCGCCGTGGACATGATCGAGCTATACGGCGCCGAACGTCTGTGGATGAACAGCGCGTGCGATTGGGGTGTGAGTGTGCCGCTGGCGATTCCGTTGGCCGCGTTGGAACTGCGCCGCCGCGGACACAACGCGGAGGCGATTGACCGGCTGATTTACCAAAACCCGCTGCGCTTTCTCAGCCAATGCCCGAAATTCGTGTTGCCCGGCGGAGCCGGGGACCAGCCGCTTCGCCCATGATCCTCAAACACGGGCGGCACCTCGCCTATTGCACCAATGTCCATCCCGGCGAAGATTGGGCGCAGACTTTCGATTCTCTGAATCGCCACACGCTTCAAGTCAAGGAATGCGTCCAGCCGAAAGGCCAGTATGCCATCGGCCTGCGACTGAGCGATCTCGCCGCCCGGGAGTTGAGCGAGCCGCAAACGCTGGCAGGGTTTCAACGCTGGCTCGAAAAAAACGGTTGCTACGTTTTCACGATCAACGGATTTCCTTTCGGCCAATTTCACGGCACGCGCGTGAAGGAGCGCGTTTACCTGCCCGACTGGACCGATCCACTGCGGTTGGAATATACGACCCGTCTTTTCGATTTGCTCGCCCAGCTGGCTCCGCCAGGGCTGGAAGGCAGCGTCAGCACTTTGCCCGGCTCCTTCAAGGACTTCATCACCACTCCGCAGCAGGAGGGCGTCATTCGCGACAATGTTTGGCGCTGCGTCGAACATATTGCGAAAGTGAGCCAACAATCGGGGCGCCGTCTTCATCTCGGTTTGGAACCCGAGCCATTTGGACTGTTTGAGAACAGCGAAGAAACGATCCAGTTCTTCAACCAACTTCGTGACGAGCATCCCCACGATCCGCGACTAAACGAACACTTGGGTGTCAACTATGATGCCTGCCATTTCGCAATCGAGTTCGAAGAACCCCGGACGGCCATCGCACAGCTTCAACGGAATGACATCCGGCTCAGCAAAATCCATCTCAGCAATGCTCTTAAGCTTCAATCCGGCCCCGTCGTGCTGCAATCGCTCGCCTCGTTTGCCGACGATGTCTATTTGCATCAAGTCATCATTCGCCATGCGGACGGGTCTGTGACGAGGTTTCGCGACCTCGATGCGGCATTGAAGAGTCCGCTGGCCCGGTCGCCCCCGCCCGGGGACGAGTGGCGTGTCCATTTTCATGTCCCCTTGCACTGCGAACCGAGCGATGGTTTCAACACAACGGTTGATCACGTTCTTGGACTGCTCAAGATTCTTCAGTCACAGCCCCAACTCTGCTCCCATTTGGAAATGGAAACCTACACTTGGGCGGTAATGCCGGAGAAACTTCGCAGCCGCAACGTCACGGATCAAATCGTTGCCGAGTACAATTGGACTTTGCGGCAACTTCGCGAGCGCGGCTTGGTTTGAATATGCCGTCAACCTCCCGCCAACTGCGGATGCTCCTCGTGTTGGGGCGGGTTTCGAATCTTCCCACCGTATGGTCGAACTGCCTGGCGGCTTGGTTGCTGAATGGTGGCGGTTCGTGGCCGGATTTCTCGCTCCTCTGTGCCGGAGCCACCTTGCTCTACACCGGCGGAATGTTTCTCAACGACGCGTTCGACGTGGAGTTCGACCGCCAGCACCGGGCGGAACGCCCGATTCCTGCCGGGCAAATAGCCGCGCGCACCGTGTGGCTGCTGGGTGCAACTTCTCTACTGTCCGGTTGGTTGCTGCTGTTGCCACTCGGAACGCAAACGGCGCTGACTGCACTTTTGCTATTGGCCGCGATTGTTGTTTACGATGCGTTTCACAAACGAATCGCCTGGGCGCCAATACTCATGGCCGCCTGCCGATTTCTGCTCTATGTCGTCGCGGCTGCGGCGGTCAATAATCGTGTTGGCACCGCCGCCATCTGGCATGGTCTGGCCTTGGCGGCTTATATTGTTGGCCTGAGTTTTCTAGCACGCGGTGAAAGCAATGGGGTCGCGGTTGAGGGCTGGCCGACGCTGTTTTTAATTGCGCCCGTGGTGGCAAACGTCGCGGTGAATCCCAGTCGGATGTGGGACTCTTGGATTGCCAGTGCGTTTCTGGTGGCGTGGACTTGCTGGTGTGTCCGCAAAAGATCCGGTGGCGTGGGCCGGACTGTGGCCGGGTTGCTCGCGGGAATTATTCTCGTGGACTGGTCAGCGATTGCGAATCCGTCCATCGGTGTCAGCTTCGTTTTTGCAGGTCTATTTTTACTGGCGTTGATTTTGCAGCGCAAAGTCCCGGCGACATGAAAGGCCGGGGGTGATGTCTCCAGCGGACAGAGATCCCGCACGAGGTTGCCTTTTTGTCATCCGGCGGTGAGCATTCAGCGCAACAAAAGACTTAATCAATTCTAGTTTGACGGGCAGAGTTCATTTATTGCCGATAAAATCCACACCCTTTGGCTCAAGGGTCAGTTCAAATTTATTGGTTGTTCCCGGCGAGAACGTCGTGCGGACATGTCGGTCACGCCAGCCTTTGATATCTTGCAGCGGGACCTGGTAATCGACGTGCCCCACTTCCATTGACCCTTCGGTGGCGGGAAGATTTTGAATGACAACGACACCGTTTTTGTCCGTGGTGGCGGAATATTGGATATCTGGAAGGGGTGGCAGTATCCGGTAAGGCCCTTCGCTGGATTGTCTCATATTGCCAAAGATTCCATTCATTCGCACTACGTTTGGACTGAGATAAACAATGGCACCTTCAACTGGCTTTCCCCGCTTGTTTTTGGCCGTCAATTCCAAAGTCGCGGTGGGTTCTGTCACCACCTCGATTTTTGTCGTTGGGGCCACCAGCGGAAAAGCCTGCGGCAGGGCGAAGCCCGGAACCTTTACCAATTTGGAGTTGATCCGCTGTGAGAAATCACCTCCGTTTTGAGAAACAAATCCATCGCCATGCACAATCACATCCAACCCTCCAGGAGGAATGGATTCAAAGATAAATGTCCCATCCTCAGCAATCGGGCGGTAACTTTTCCAAGGATCAAAATGCGGGTATTTTTTCAAGATGCCGTCCACGTCTGCATAATTGTTCCACGCGGGAAATTCGTTTGGCCGGACACTGATCAAAACCCTGCCGTTTTTCACCGGTCTCGCCACATTGTCATCAAGGCGACCTTCCAGCCGGATGCCTGACTTCATTTCCAGTCCAAAACTATATTCCTTCCCCTTTTCGGCGGTAAAAGCGAAGCTTTCGCTGAAGACAATCTCACCTGAAGGCAACCTCCCCATGAGTTGAACCAAATGTCCACCCGGAGAAAGTTTATGAAAAGCATAAACTCCGTTGGCCCTTTTTTGCCAATCTTCCTTGTGAATAATCTCTTCGTTGAGATTGGGAACCAATTCGGTCACCGGCTGATGATCGCTTCCAACATATCCTGTTATCTCCAGATGGATGCCGTGAGTCAATTGAATCGGTTGTTCCGGGCTGTCCACCGAATATTCCTGCGGCCGCATAGTCGAAAATTCCGGGTGGGACACGGAGAAAATGAGTTTGCCGGTGACTTCTTTTTCCTCCGGAATCCCCACCACTGGATATTTCACATATGCTTTACCTTCGTGATCAGTGATGGACTTATCAGGTGGACCACCAAATTGCTTTGGCCCCCAATGATATGCGTCAGCCCCATGCATTCCTTTAACTCGAAAACCATCGGGCAAAACGGTTGCCCCTTCGATTGGTTTGCCGTCTTCGTCCTGAACGACCACCAGCACTTTTTTGAATTCAACTGTTGACGGAATTTTTGAATTGGCAGAAGTGGATTTTGCAAATTTGCAACCGGCGGTCACCAGAAATAACAACCCCACCAACCCAAATGCCGCCACTGAATGTTTCCAATTCCAGTTGCCCCCTGCGGTTCGCCCGAGATGATTCAACCGTTGCACAATTTGGGAAGCTCCATTCAGCGTCAGTTTGGTCTCAACTGCCGGCAACGCCAGCACCCGCAACGCGAGCCGGGCCAACATCTGGGCATAGGAATCCTGATCCGCCAATTGTCTGGACGCGACCCGGTCGGCTTCCTGTTCGCAGGCAAGGTTGTGAGCGGCTGGAATATTCCATACGAGCGGATGAAACCAGCAGACCGCCTTCATCCAACGCCAAGCCACACACCAGAACAGGTCGCGCTGACGTAAATGCGCAATCTCGTGACTCAAGAGCGCTGACAGCTCTCCCAGTGGCAATTGTTGCACCAGCATTCTTGGCAGAATAATTTTGGGTTTCAGCAAGCCGCAGACAAAAGGAGAAGTGACGGCATCTGAAATTTGAACCTCAACAGCCTGACGAACATGGAGCCGCGTTTGAATTTGGATTACAAGCCGCTGAAGGTCTGAAGTCGGCTGGTAGGATTCTTTTTGCAGATTGGAAAGTTGGAGGTTAAGCCGAATAAGCCGGGCAATTCCACAGACAAAGCCAAAGATCCAAATTCCCATGATAATGATTTCCCACGAGATCGGCCTCGACGGAGATTGAGGCCGGAAAGAATTCGCACTGGCAGAAGTCCCGCTGGCCACGACTGGCGTATTGACCGGCGGTGTCCCCGAGGCTGCGGGTTTGATTGAGTTGACGCTGGTGACAAGAGGAACCGGGCTGGCAAATTCCGTTGCTGGAAAGTATTCAAAAATGATCGGAATCTTGATTCCAGGAACTTCGAGAAATTGTAGCAGAGGCATAACCAGACCGAAGCAAAGAATGCTGCGCCAGAGGATCAGCCGCCAGCGGGGATGACGGCGAAGTAACGCCCAATGGGCCACCCAGCCGAGTGCGAGCAGGCAAGTCCATTTGAACAGAATAGTGAAAGCCGGTGATGCCATCAAGGAGGTCAGATTCATTTTGGTTTCCTTTTTGTTTTGTTGGACACGGTCCCGGCGGCGGTTTGGCGGATGAGTTTAAGGTCTGCTGCCTCAATGTCGGATGTTTTAATCAATTGAACCACCAGTTCCTGATGGGAGCCGCCTGCAAAAACCCGGGCCAGCGTCTGCATCATGGTTTGCAGCAATGTGGCCTTGGGAACCCGCGCTGCATATAAAAACGCCTTCCCTTGCAACCGGCGGGCGATGTGTTTCTTCTCGACCAGATTAACCAGCACCGAACGCAACGTGGCGTTCTCGATTGGCCAGGAGAAACGTGACTGAATCTCCGCCGGCTTTAATTCGCTCCGTTCCCACAGGATGCGGAGTGCCTCCAGTTCATTTTGATTCAACGTTGTCATACTTATGTGTGAACAATTCACACATGGCATCCTGGTTGTCAACTGAAATGTGTGAATGCGTCACACACCCCGAATCCTTGGCGAACGAGCGGGGGGACCAAAAGGGGCTTTGATGCTTTCTGGCCTTGCCACCAGGGAAATGCCTTCGGACACTAAGGGCACTTATTGATTCATGGATTTGATTGAACGAGCCATCCACGTCACTTGGCGGCATCAGGTCTTCTTTGTCGACGGCATCTTTGATCCGGCGAACCCCGTGTTGCGGGATGTTTTGCGTGACAGCGATGGCGATGGGTTGCAGCGACGGGCATTGATGGTGCTGGACCAGGCGCTCGCCACCGCTCAACCGGGATTGGCGGCTGCGATGGAACAGTATTTCAGCAGCCACGCGCGCGCCGCGAGGCTGGTCGCGCCGCCGATCATTTGCCACGGGGGCGAACCGGCCAAGGCTTCGTGGTCCCAGGTCGCCGAGATTCACGCGGCGATAAATCATCACCACATTGACCGGCATTCCTATTTGATTGCGGTGGGCGGCGGCGCCTTGCTGGACATGGCCGGGCTGGCGGCGGCCACGGCGCACCGAGGGGTTCGTCACATCCGCATCCCGACGACGACGTTGAGCCAGTGTGATTCGGGAGTGGGCGTGAAGAATGGCATCAACGCCTTTGGCAAAAAGAATTTCATCGGCACGTTCGCGCCCCCGTTCGCCGTCATCAATGATTTTCAAATGCTCGCCACGCTGCCGCCGCGCGATATGCGGGCGGGTTACGTTGAAGCCGTGAAGGTGGCGTGCATCCGCGACCGGGAGTTTTTTGAGACGGTCGAGCAGGATGCGCCGGCGCTGGCTCGATTTGAGCCTAAGGCGATGCGCAAACTCATTAGGCAATGCGCGGAGTTGCACGTCAATCACATTGCCAACAGTGGCGATCCGTTTGAGTTTGGGTCGTCGCGCCCGCTGGATTTCGGCCACTGGGCGGCGCACAAGCTGGAACAGGTTTCCAACTTCACCCTGCGGCATGGCGAAGCCGTGGCTGTGGGCGTGGCCTTGGATGTGATCTACTCACGCCGCGCCGGGTATCTGGCCGCGGAAAGCGCCGAGCGAGTGTTGGGCCTGCTCGAAGCTCTCGGCTATCAACTGTTCACAACCGATCTGCTGGCGAAAAATGCGCGTCAGGAGTTGCTGGTGGTGGAAGGCCTGGAGGAGTTCCGCGAACACCTGGGTGGGCGGCTGGCCATTACCGTGCTTCGAGAAATTGGCATCGGATTTGAAGTGCATGAGATGAATGCTCCGCTGATCCACGAATCCATTCAAGAACTGCGCACCCGGCATGAGACGCGCTCGGGCGAAAAAATTGCCACCTGAATCGTGACCCGCACCGTTGTCATCAACGTCGTTGGTTTGTCCGAGTCTCTGCTGGGCCCGGACACGTCGCGCCTCAATGCCTTTCGCGCGCGCGGTGCCTTGAGACGCATCACGCCCGCGTTCCCTGCCGTCACCTGCACGGCGCAATCGAACTATCTGACCGGCCAATCGCCGGCGCAACATGGCATTGTGGGCAACGGTTGGTACAACCGCGAACTGGCTGAAGTTCAGTTTTGGAAACAATCCAATCACCTCGTGGCGGGGAAGAAAATCTGGGAGCAGCTGCGCGAGACCGATCCCAAATTCACCTGCGCAAAATTGTTTTGGTGGTTCAACATGTACTCCGGCGCGGATTGGTCCATCACGCCGCGCCCCCTGTACCCGGCGGACGGGCGAAAGCTTTTCGACATCTACGCGTGGCCTTACGCCATCCGCGAGGAGATCAAGCATGACCTGGGCGAATTTCCATTCCCGGCATTTTGGGGGCCGGCGGCGGGGGTGGACTCGTCGCGATTTTCTGCGGATGCAGTCTCGCGTTGGATTGCTGAGTCCGCCAAATGGATTGAGCGCAAGTTCGCGCCGACGTTGAATCTGATCTATCTCCCGCATCTGGATTACAACCTGCAACGCTTCGGGCCGAATCACCCGGCCATTGCTTCCGACCTTAGGCGCATGGATGCCATTGTTGGCGACCTGATTGATTTCTTCGCCAAGCGGTCGGTGCAAGTTGTTTTGCTCTCCGAGTATGGCATCAGCGCGGTGGAAACGCCGGTTCATTTGAACCGGCTGTTTCGCGATCACGGGTGGCTGGCGATCAAGGAGGAACTGGGGTTGGAACTGCTCGACTGCGGCGCGAGCCGGGTTTTCGCAGTGGCTGATCATCAGGTGGCGCACATTTACTTGAACGATCCCGCGCTGGAAAACTCCGTCCGCTCGCTGCTGGAAAATCAGCCCGGCATCGCGGAGGTGTGGGCGACGGCGGAAAAAAAGGCGCACAGCTTTGATCATCCGCGCACGGGCGATCTCATCGCCGTGGCGAAGGAGCGCGCATGGTTCACCTATTATTACTGGCTGGACGACCGGCGCGCCCCCGATTTCGCGCGCACGGTGGACATCCACCGCAAGCCAGGCTACGACCCGGTGGAACTGTTTCTGGACCCGGCCATCCCACTCGTCAAAGCCAGGATCGCCTGGCGTTTGCTGCAGAAGAAACTCGGCTTCCGTATGCTCGTGGATGTGATTCCGCTCGACGCTTCGCTGGTCAAAGGTTCACACGGTCGCCGGCCCGCCGAGCCTAAAGAGTGGCCCTTGTTAATCAGTTTGCGCCCGGATTTATTGCCTCGACAAGAGATTTCTTCGACGGATGTATTTGGAGTTTTGCGCAACCACCTGACGGGATTTAGCTCCTGACTGAACCACAACCGTTACCATGCAATCGAGAAATGGCTGCGGCGCGGAAGGAGCGCGGGCTTCAGCCCGCTTCAACGCTCGCACGACCAACCGTTTGCAAATATCAAGGCGTGATCCACGTTGAAGCGGCATAAATGCCGCGCTCCTGCGCGCCCACCGCCCCTCCGCGCTCGCCGGAAGTTTTCAACGGCATGGCTGCGGCTAAGAAATGTGAACTACAACTTCTCAGCCATCGCGCGCGCCATCTCCATGAGTCGCGCCTTCTCCGCTTCCGTGAAATCATGCGGCATCAGCAGCCCAACGCCGAGTGTGCCGCGCAGCTTGCCGATGTGCAGGCAGGGGACGGCGAGCGATCCTTTCACATTGGTTTTGCGCGCTTCTTCTTTCGCCACGCCGCCGAGATCCGCTTGAAGGTTGCATAACTCGACGGGTTCAAGGCGCTCGGCGGCTGCACCGGCGATGCCTTTTCCAATGGGTATGATGGCGATCATTGGCATGAGTTGTTCCGGGACGCCGCGTTGGACCACCAGTTTGAGAAGGTTGTCCGCGGGATCCAGGCGGTGCAACGTGCCGGTGGAACCGTTGAAGTCGGCAATGACCGCGTCCAAGATGCACCGCCAATCCAAGGTGGGTGACTCCAGAAGCGATGAAAGAGTTGTGCTCATGTGATACGGATGGTCAGCGTACGTTCGGCTTGCGTCAAGCACCTGCAACCGCGTTGGGGTGATTGGGATTGATGGACAATGGCCACGCGTCTGAAAGCGGCAGAGGGCTGCCGCAGTCCAAAACCTGCCGGGTACTCCAACGCTCTTAAACCGCGCGAAGCATCTTGGACTGCGGCAGCCCTCTGCCGCTTTTCGCCCGAAACTGCGACTGTGCCCATCAATTCCAACCACATTCAACCGCGTTTCAAGGGTGAAACAAGGGACGCGCGGTCACCCGCTTGACCTGTTTCATCCAATATTGTGCGGATCGCAGAACAGCACGGGACAGGAGATTAAACTTCTTGCCAGGATGGGCGCCGGAACTACCATTTTGTCCATGAACCGCATCTCGTTGTTGTTTTGCACCAGCTTGGTGTCTCTTGGTTGTCTTCGAGCTGCGGAGAATTTTCCGACATTGCCGCTCGGTGCGATCGCGCCCGATTTTGATCTTCCCGGCGTGGATGGACGCAACTGGACGTTGAAAGATTTTGCGGGCAGCAAAATTCTCGTCGTCATTTTCACCTGCAACCACTGTCCGACGGCGCAGCATTACGAGGAGCCCGTCCAACAAATTGTCACGGACTATAAAGCCAGGGGCGTTGCGCTGGTGGCCATCAACCCGAATGATCCGCGGGCCTTGCGCCTCGACGAACTCGGCTGGACCGATCTTAGCGATTCGTTTGTGGAGATGAAAACGCGCGCCGAGGAGCGCCACTACAATTATCCCTATCTTTACGACGGCGACACGGAAGCCGTCGCGCACTCCTATGGGCCGGTGGCGACACCGCACGCCTTCGTCTTCGACGCGGAACGCAAGTTGCGCTACGTGGGGGGGATTAACGACTCGGAACGCGCCCAGCAGGTAACGAAAAACTACCTGCGCGATGCGCTGGATGCGTTGCTCGAAGGCAAGGATCCGCCCGTGACTCAAACCAAAGTGATTGGCTGTTCCACCAAATGGTCCGGGAAGCAGTCGCAGGCGAAGGCCTACATGGACAAACTCGCCGCCGAACCTGTTTCACTCAACAAGGCCGACACGAATGCGCTTCAATCCCTGCGCAAAAACGACTCCGGCAAACTGCGGTTGGTGAACTTTTGGGCGACCTGGTGTGCGCCGTGCGTCGCGGAATTCGATGGCTTCGTAACCATCAGCCGCATGTATCGGCAGCGCGACTTCGAGTTTGTGTCCGTGGCGGTCAATCGGCCCGACGAAGAACCACGGGTGCTGGAATTCTTGAAGAAACAGCAAGCGTCGAATCGCAACCTGATCTTCGCCTCCGACGACCGGACAAGTTTGATCAACGCTTTCGATCCTGCGTGGCAGGGCGAGGTTCCCTACACCGTGCTTCTAGGCCCGGAGGGCAAGGTGATCTATCGTGAATCAGGCAGTATTGATTTTCTGGCGCTCAGGCGCGCCATCGTGAAAGCTGCCGACGAGCTCAAACCGTGGTGATCGAAAGGGGCGACTCAACTTCTCCCCGGCTCTCCAACCGCTGCCGGGCAGGGGTGGGTGTTGTGGCATTTTCAATTTGTGCATGGCTTTGGGGCGTATTTGTCGAAGCCTCGCCCACTGTGCAAATTGATTGATCCGCTCAAGGTGATTTCCAACCTTTCCGTTCTCCCGAGGATCCGGGCGGCACACATCGGGTAACGCATTTGAGCTGTTGGCTAATTCGTTTATCTGGGTTATTACACATCAGGTCAACGAACGCGCAAAGCTGGAATTTTTTTGTCATGAAATCAATCGCAACAGTTGTCAGCCTGGCTTGCGCGAGCGCAATCCTTGTTGTGGCTGGCGCGAGCGGTGCCGGAGCCGACTCACCGAAAGGATCTCCTTCGCGGGCCTCCAAGATTGATTTCACGCGTGATGTTCGTCCGATTCTCGCCGGTCACTGCTTCAAATGCCACGGTCAGGATGAGGGCGCGCGCAAGGCGAAGTTGCGATTGGACGTTCGCGACGACGCCATCAAGCCCGCCAAGTCGGACGAAGTGCCGATTGTTCCCGGCAAACCGGAAAAGAGTGAGTTGGTCCGCCGCGTGTTCGCTGAGAACGAAGATGACGTGATGCCTCCTCCGGCGGCAAAAAAGCCGTTGAGCCAGGAGGAAAGGGAGATATTGAAGCGTTGGATAGCCGAAGGAGCGGAATACCGGCCGCACTGGGCTTTCGTTGCACCCAAGCAATCACCATTGCCAATGGTTAGGGAAAAGAGCTGGCCGAGAAATGCGATGGATTATTTCGTGCTGGCGCGGCTGGAAAAGGAAGGACTCAAACCGTCGCCCCGCGCAGACAAATACGCGCTGGCTCGCCGGCTTTATTTCGACTTGACCGGTTTGCCCCCGATGCCGCCCGAGGCAGACTCGTTTGTGAATGATGCTTCACCCGACGCTTACGAGCGGCTGGTGGACAGGTTGCTGGCGTCGCCGCATTACGGCGAACGTTGGGCGCGACGCTGGCTGGACCTCGCCCGCTATGCCGACACCAACGGTTACGAGAAGGATCGCCCGCGTTCGATCTGGCCGTGGCGCGATTGGGTGATCAACGCGCTCAACGCCGATATGCCGTTCGATGAATTCACCATCGAACAACTCGCCGGGGACATGCTGCCCAATGCCACGCGTGACCAGATCATCGCCACCGGTTTCCATCGGAATGCGATGATCAACGAGGAGGGCGGCATTGATCCGCTCGAGTATCGCTTCTATGCGATGGTGGATCGCGTTCATGTTACCTCCACCGCTTGGCTCGGCTTGACGATGGCGTGCGCGCAATGCCACACGCACAAGTACGATCCCATCCAACATGCGGAGTATTATCGCTTTATGGCGTGCTTGAATAACGCCGCTGAGCCGACCATCGAAGTCCCCGAACCCGGCGTCGCCGGGAAGCGCAAGAAAATTCAAGAGCAAATGGATGCTTTGGAGGCCGCGCTCCCTGACAAGTTCCCGGTGGAAATGAGAGTTGCGTGGCAGACGCCGGGTACGGCGGAGTTTTCGTCGCAGAACGGCGCCGAGGCCGAGTTTTTATCCGATGGCTCATTTCGGACAAGCGGCAAGCTGCCGGACAAGGATACTTATACGATCAGGTTTGAAGTCGGAGAACAACGCGTCACCCATGTTCAACTGGAGGCGATCCCGGACGAGAAGATCGGCAAAGGCGGCCCGGGCAACAGTGATTCCGGCAATTTTGTGTTGAGCGAATTGGAAATGGAAGTTCAGGAAACCGGCAGCGGGACGGGGCCCCGCCCGGTGAAGTTTGCGAGCGCGCAGGCAGATTACTCCCAGGAGGGTTTTCCGGAGGAGAATGCGATTGATGGAAAAGCCGACACGGGTTGGGCGATCGGCGGGGCTGGCGGAGGCTCGAAGCACCGCCACGCCATCTTTGCACTGGCCGAACCGCTGGACTTGAAAAATCCCGCGCGCGTTACGATTCGGCTCATTCAAAATTACGGCACGCAGCACACGTTGGGGCGATTTCGCGTCAGCTTTGGCCAGGAGCTGTCCGACCCCTCGCTCGCGGAACAGCGCCGCCGCGAAATGCGCGACCAGAAATGTGAGAAGTGGCTGGCGGACCAGTTGCCAGCCGCCGCAGATTGGGAGCCGCTTCGTCCGATGGCCGCCACCAGCACCGCACCGATCTTGACCATCCAGGATGACGACTCAATTTTCTGCAGCGGAGATTTTACCAAGAGCGACACTTACTCGCTCAGTTTTCACGACCTTCCCGCCGGGTTGAAAGCCATCCGGTTGGAAATGCTGCCCGACGACCGATTGCCGAACCGCGGTCCGGGATCGGTTGACCACGAAGGCGCGGATGGCGATTTCTGGCTTTCCACCGTGAGAGTCAAAGCCGACGGCAAGGCCCTTGTCTTGACCAATGCATCGGAAAGTTATGCCGACAAGGACAACAATGCCGCCAAGGCAATTGATGAGGATGCGCAAACTGGCTGGTCCATCAAAGGCGGCCAGGGAAAAACGCACAACGCCGTTTTTCAATTCGCGGAAAGCATCACCAGCACGAACGCGTTGCAGGTGGATTTGGTCTGCGAAAAATATTACGCCGCCGGCCTGGGGCGCTTCCGGGTTTGGGTGACGACGAACGAAAACGCCAGGGCTTCCAAACTTGACAACCATGCAGTCGCCCTTCTCGCGAGGTATCGTGAAACGGAAAAATTGAAATCATTGTTTGCCTCCACGAACGCCGCCGCTGAACGCGAACTGTTGCTCCACCAATTTGCCAAGCTGGCTCCCGAATTCGCCCGACCGCGCCGCGAGATTGAAAAATTGCGCGACCAGTTGCCAAAATTTTCCACCACCCTCGTGATGCAGGAGCGCCCATTGGGACACGAACGTCCGACCTTCCGGCAGCAGCGCGGCGAATTCCTCCAGCCCAAGGAGGAAGTATCACCCGGAGTGCCGTCGTTTCTGCCGCCCTTGCCGGAGAACGCTCCCAAGAATCGTCTGGCGCTCGCGAAATGGCTCGTGTCAGGCGCGAATCCCCTTACGGGCCGCGTCATCATGAACCGGCAGTGGGAGGCGCTCTTTGGGCGCGGGCTGGTTCGGACGACGGAGGATTTTGGTTTTCAAGGCGACCTGCCTTCCCATCAGGAACTGCTCGATTGGCTGGCGGTTGAATTTGTGAAACAAGGCTGGTCGCAGAAAAAAATGCTCAAGCTCATCGTGATGAGCGCGACCTATCAACAGTCGAGCGCGGTGACGGCCGAGCTTCGCGAGCGTGATCCGCTGAATGTGCTGTTGACTCGCGGGCCGCGCTTTCGTCTGGATGCGGAAATGTTGCGCGACTCGGCGCTGGTCGCGAGCGGATTGCTTTCTGAAAAGATTGGCGGACCCAGTGTTTATCCGCCGCAACCACCGGGGGTTTCGTCCGAAGGCGCCTACGGCCCGCTGGAATGGAAAACCAGCGAGGGACCGGACCGGTATCGGCGCGGGCTTTACACTTTTGCCAAGCGCACCGCGCCGTACGCCATGACCGCAACCTTCGATGGTCCGAGCGGTGAAGCCTGTCTTGCCCGCCGCGATCGCTCGAACACTCCATTGCAGTCGCTGACCTCGCTCAATGACACCGTCTTCATGGAGTGCGCGCGGGCGCTTGGCCAGATGGCGATCAAGGCGGAGGGCGACGAGGCGATGCGCGTCGAATTTCTTTTTCGCCGTTGTCTGAGTCGCCCTCCTTCCAACGATGAACGAAGCAAACTTTTGCAATTTTATCAAACTCAACTCGCGCGGTTTGGAAGTGGGGAATTGAAAGCGGCGGAGTTCATGGAAGCCAGCGAAGGCGCACTCTTGAACGAGCAGGCCGCATGGGCGACTGTCGCGCGGGTATTGTTGAACCTGGATGAAACCATCACCAAGAGCTAAATTTATGAACTGTCACGATCATCTCTATGCCTGCAGTCATCCGCGTGTCAATTCGCGCAGGTGGTTTTTGAAGGAGTGCGGGCTGGGGTTGGGCAAGGTCGCGCTGGCCTCGCTGCTCACCGACGCGTTTGTTGCAAAAACGCTGGCGGACACGGCTTTGGCCGGGGCTGCTCTCAGGCCTCGTGCTCCTCATTTTCCGGGTAAAGCCAAACACGTCATTCACCTCTTCATGGCCGGCGCTCCGAGCCAGCTTGATCTGTTCGATTACAAACCAGAATTGGCGAGGCTCCAAGGCAAACCGCTCCCGCCATCGGTCATCGCCGGTCAGCGGTATGCATTCATCCGGCCCGACGCCGCAGTTCTGGGACCGCAATTCAAATTCTCCAAATACGGACAGTCCGGCGCGGAACTCTCCGAGGCGATCCCGCATCTGGCCGGGGTGGTGGATGACATCTGCCTGATCAAATCCATGAGGACGGATCAATTCAACCACGCGCCGGGGCAGATTTTCTTGAATACGGGATTCGCGCAACCGGGCCGGCCCAGTCTTGGCTCGTGGGTGATTTACGGGCTGGGCAGCGAAGCCCAGGACCTCCCCGCTTACGTCGTCATGTCCACCGGTTCCGGGATCAGCGGCGGTTCAGCCAACTGGTCCAGCGGCTTCATGCCTTCGCTTTACGCGGGGGTGCGGTTTCGCAACCAAGGCGATCCCATCCTGGACGTCACGAGTCCGAAAGGTGTCGATCCCAAACTTCAGCGTGCGTCGCTGGATTTAATCGAAGAATTGAATCATGCGCGCCTGGGTATCGTCGGCGATCCGGAAATCGAATCGCGCATTTCCGCTTACGAAATGGCGTACCAACTCCAAACTTCGGCGCCGGAACTGATGGATTTAAAGAAGGAGAGCAAGGACACGCTGGAAATGTATGGCTGCGATCCGGACAAGCCGAGTTTTGCCCGGGCTTGTCTGCTGGCGCGCCGCATGATCGAACGCGGCGTGCGCTTCGTGAACATTTATCACGAAGGCTGGGACGCGCACTCGGACGTGATCGGGAACTTGAAGAAAAACTGCGGTGATACGGATAAAGCTTCAGCCGCATTGGTGAAAGACCTCAAACAACGCGGCTTGCTCGATGAGACGCTGGTGATCTGGGGCGGCGAGTTTGGCCGCACACCCATGGTGGAGAGCAACGCCTCGTTGGGCCGCAGTCTGGGGCGCGACCATCATCCGGCGGCATTCACCATGTGGCTGGCAGGCGGCGGCATCAAGGCCGGCCTGACTTACGGCGCCACTGACGAAATGGGATTCCACGTTGTCCAGGACGAGGTGCAAGTTTACGATCTTCAAGCCACGATTCTTCAGTGCCTGGGTTTCGATCACGAACGCCTGACCTACACTTACCAGGGCCGTCAATTCCGGCTCACGGATGTGCATGGGCAGGTGGTGGACAAGATTCTTGCTTGAGGGCCGAACCCCATCTGCCATCTGGTGATCAAGTCCATAAGGAGGGATTCGCCACTTTTGCAAAACAGCACACAATCCTTGGCTGCTTTGCTCAAGAATTATCGCCCCGAAATCAAACTTTTCCGAAGCAGCTTTGCCCGTAAAACTTGGCGTGAGGTTAGCCACTCTGAAACATGGGGAGCGTGATTGGACACCGCCAAACCGAATGCTCTGGCCCTGCATCCGGGCACTTATGACAAAGCATTGAGCCGAAAGTCACACTGCAAATACTATATTACTATCGACTGACACCTTTTCGGAGTGTTAGGCCACGTTCACGTAGGTATGACAGCCAATAAAACACATGCAGAAAAGCTGACCTCACTGTAACTTGAGAGAGAAAGTATATGACCGCCAAAGACATAATCGCCGAACTCAAGAAACTCGGCAATGCACAAGCCAAAAAAAACTGGATGAACAACGGCGGCGCCAAAGAGCCGTGCCTCGGCGTGAAGGTCGAGGACATGAAGAAGATCCAGAAACGCGTGAAGATGGATTACCAGCTCGCTCTGGATCTCTACGACACCGGCATCGCCGATGTGATGTATCTCGCCGGACTCATCGCGGACGACGCGAAGATGACCAAAAAGGACCTGCAAAAATGGATCGAAAACGCCACCAGCGACTGGGTGGCCGAATACATGGTCCCATGGGTGGCGTCCGCGGGCCCGCATGGCCGCGAGATGGCCTTGAAGTGGATCGAATCCAAAGTCGAAACCATCGCCGCCGCCGGCTGGCAGACTTATAGCAGCATGGTCGCCATCAAGGAGGACGCGGACCTCGACCTGGCCGAAATCAAGTCGCTCCTGCAGCGTGCGGCGAAATCCATCCACCAGCAGCCCGATCGCCTCAAATGCGCGATGAACAGTTTCGTCATTGCCATCGCCTGCTACGTCAAACCGCTCCACCAGCTCGCGGTCGAAACGGCCAACGGCATCGGCAAGATCGCCGTCGAGCAGGTCGAGGGGTGCAGCACGATTCCGTTCGCGCCCGAGCGCATCAAAAAATTCGAAGCCCGCAGCGCGATCGGCAA
>OCZU010000290.1_pt1 | contig 35742 bp, 36 predicted proteins | sample 1539001 | NCBI WGS metagenome assembly OCZU01 (sample SAMEA3539306, study PRJEB22396) | soil metagenome | biome: tundra; feature: field; material: soil | place: USA | collected 2010-05 | depth 0.15 m | reverse complement strand
CCTGGTGCCCCGGCGCGGCGTCCCCGATCGCGAATTTCACCAGCAGCACAGACCCGAGAGCGTGCCGCGGCAGGCGTCAACCCGGTCAGGGGCTGTCGGGACTCGCCATTTCGCGGGCACTGGTCGACCACTCCGTTCGCTGGCGAGCGGAACGGCTGCCGTGAGCCGCGAGAGGTCACTGCGGATGGCCGTCGCCGTCGAGACAGGCCCCAGTGCTGCAGGCTCGCAGGACGCCTACGTCATACAGAACGGGATCATCGCAGTCGCTCGGGGTGTGTCCGGTACCAGCATCGATCATCGTGCCGCAGCGCTGGCTTTGAGCGCGGTGATATCAGCTCGTCCGCAAGATACCGACGACGCGGCACATGCTCTCCAAGATTGCGTCGCAACCGCCAACCGCACGATTCGCGCCATCTCGCAGCGCGATCCCGAACTCTCCGGCATGGTAACGACGCTGGACGTAGTCTGCCTCGCACCTGGCACGAAGAGCTCGATGCTGCATTTCGCTCATGTCGGCAACTCAACTATCTGGCTACAGCGGCGAGGCAGGACGGTCGTTAGGCTTACCGAGCGGCACGCCTTTGGCAACGGGCCGTTGCTGCGCGCCGTTGGAATGGTTAGCGATCTCGTTCCAGATATTGGCTGTGAACCTATAATGCTGGCCGATCGGATCTTTATTACAACGGAGAGTCCTACTTTTGCATTCTCCGACAGGCTGCTAAATGAGATAGCTCATGACTACGCTGAAGAGCCGCTTCAGGAATGCGCAGCCGCGCTGGGCTACGTTCCCGTGTCGGCCAGAGTGGACGATGCCGTCACGGTCGTCGCCGCCGAGGTCACCGATACAGGTGTCGTAAGCGTCCAGTCGCTGATCTCCCGAATTTGGCACGGATAGCCATCCAGCAGCGGGTGGACTCAGCGAGCATTGTCAGGAATTGCTGGCAATCATCTCGGCCTGGCCGCAGCGCGTGACGCTGACCGCGCTGGCCGCGTTCCCGATCTGGTCCAGCCGCGGCTTGGACGGCAGCAGGATGAACCTGAGGAGCGCTCCGAGCCCGAACGCCGCCGCTGAGACCGCGAAGGCCACCGTGTAGCCGTGCGTCGCCGCGACTGCCGGGGCCAGCGCGCTGGCCCGGTGACTGGCCAGGTAGCCGCCGTCGTGGTCAGGGCGATCGTGCTCAGTCCGGCGGCACCGATCGAGCCGCCGACCTGCTGCATGGTGCTGACCAGCGCGGATGCCACGCCAGAGTCCTGGGGCTGCACTCCGGTCGTGGCCGTGTTGATGGCCGGAGGCAGGATCATGCCAAAGCCAAGTCCAGGCATGATCAGGGCAGCACACCGCCGGCATAGCTGGAGGTCACGCTGATCTGGGTCAGGTAAGCCATCGGAACGCGCCGAACAGCGCGATCGAGGCCATGCCGACGGCAAGATACGACCGGCCCCGGCTCCGGCTGGCGATAACCCGGAGCGGCAGCAACGGCTGGTCGACGTGGTGTTCGGCTAGGCCGACCGCCGCCAGCAGGATCAGGCCGGTCGCCAGGGAGCCGACGGTCAGTCCTGCTGCCCAGCCGGCCGTCTGCGCATGAGCGAACCCCGAACACTATGCAGAACACTCCGGCGCCGCCCAGCAGGGCACCTGCGGCATCGACCCGTGGCCGGCTGGCCGGTCTGGGCCAAGCCAGCCGCCGTCCCCGTGAACCAGCCGTAGCCGTAGCCATCCGCGGCCCAGCCCGCGAAGACTGCCTGCCGGCACCGATCGGAGCGTGCGCGGTCAGCATCGACTCGCGCCGCGCTGTCGTCAGCAGCTCTCCGCAGGCCAGCGCGTCGTCCCACCGGATCAAGTCATCGGCGGTGGACCAGACGTCACCCGCGCCCAGGTTCACAGCGACGAGGTCGAAGGAACCCCGCCGGCCGCCCCACCCCGGTAGCCGCGTGCCGCCGCCGCGCCGCGCGGGGGAACGCCAGCGCTGGTCGAGCTCAGGCCCAGGGGGCGAAAATACGGTCGGCCAGAAAGTCGGCGTACGGCTGTCCGCTGACCTGCTGGACAATCCAGCCAAGTAGCACGTAGCCGGGACTGCTGTACCGCCAGCTGCTGCCCGGACGGCTCAGCAGCTGGCTCCCGCAGGAAGATCTCCAGCTGCTGCGACAGCAGTCCCTGGTCAGCCAGCGCAGCACGGCCGCCGCCGTGAACTGATTGCTCACCGACGCGATCTGAAAGCACGTGTCCCAGGTGCACGTCCGGCGCTGGTCGCGATCGGCCAGGCCACGGCGCACCGCAGCACCGTGGACCCGCCGCACCGGACAACTCCGACGCCACTCACTCCATCTTGCGGCATATGGCAAGTCTGGCTGATCGCCGATCGGTGATCGGCCGGCGCCCTGATGGGCCAGACTGGCAGGCATGAACCTGGGTCGGCGCCCCGGCCGCCAGATGCGGAACCTGGTGCCACGACCGGGCGTTGACTGACTGTGGCCAGAGGAGCAGTCGCCGGCTGGGTCAGGCGACTTCTGCAGCAGCCGGGTACGGCCAGCCTGGCGCGCTACCGGGCGATGCTGCCGGAGATCGCCCGCCGCGAGCAGCAACTACAGGAGCTGACCGACGACGAGCTGACCGACAGCGCGGGCGAAGCCGCCAGCGATGCCGAGATCTGCGCGCTGGGCCGGGAGGCCGCCCGCCGCGGGCTCGGCGAGCGACCCTACGATGTCCAGCTGCTCGGCACGCTGGCGATGCTGTCCGGACAGGTCGCCGAGATGGCCACCGGCGAGGGCAAGACCCTGGCCGGCGCGATCGCGGCAGCGGGATACGCGCTGCGCGGCCGGTCGGTGCATGTGATGTCGGTCAACGACTATCTCGCTCGCCGCGACGCCGAGTGGATGCGCCCGGTCTACGACCTGCTCGGCGTGAGCGTCGGCTGGATCGCAGAGGCATCGTCTGCGCAGCAGCGCCGGGACGCGTATGCCGCCCAGGTTACCTATGCGTCGGTCAGCGAGTTCGGCTTCGACCTGCTGCGCGACCGGCTGTGCACCGATGCGGACGATCTCATCGCGGGTGATCCGGATGTGGTCCTGATCGACGAGGCCGATTCGGTCCTGATCGACGAGGCGCTGGTGCCGCTGGTGCTGGCTGGCGCGGTGCAGCAGGCCGATGCTGACCTGGAAATCGCGGCCCTGGTCCGCCGGCTCCGCCCTGGCGCGCACTACGAGACGGACAACGACGGCCGCACTGTGCACCTGACGGACACCGGGACGGCCGCGGCCGAGCAGGCACTCGGCGGGATTGACCTGTACGCGCAAGCGCACCTCGACACGCTGACCAGGCTCAACGTCGCCCTGCATGCCCGCGCGCTGCTCCAGCGCGATGTCGACTACATCGTCAGTGACGGCAAGGTCCGCCTGGTCAGCGAGTCCAAGGGCCGGGTGGCGCGGTTGCAGCGCTGGCCGGATGGCCTGCACGCGGCCGTCGAGGCGAAAGAGGGCCTGATCGCTAGCGATAGCGGCGAGATCCTGGACAGCATCACCGTGCAGGCGCTGGTCCAGCGTTACCGAACGGCCTGCGGCATGACCGGGACCGCCGTGTCCGCCGGTGAGCAGCTCCGCGAGTTCTACCAGCTGGAAGTCGCCGTCATCCCGCCGAACCGGCCCTGTATCCGGGACGACCAGCCGGACCGGGTGTACCGGAGCACCGGGGAGAAGGAGCAGGCGATCGTGACTGAGGTGACGGCGGCGCACACCGTCGGGCGCCCGGTCCTGATCGGCACACTCGACGTAGCCGAATCCGAACGGCTCGCCCGTGATCTCGCGACCGCGGGGCTGCGCTGCGTCGTGCTGAACGCCAGGAACGACGCCGAGGAGGCAGCGATCGTCGCCGAGGCGGGCGCGCGCGGCGCGATCACGGTGTCCACCCAGATGGCCGGGCGCGGCACCGACATTCGGCTGGGCGGCAGCACGGGTGACCGGGATGAGGTAGCTGAGCTCGGCGGGCTGCACGTGATCGGCACTGGCCGACATGCGAGCAGCCGCCTGGACAACCAGCTGCGCGGCCGGGCAGGACGCCAGAGCGACCCGGGCAGTTCGGTGTTCTTCGTCAGCATGACCGATGAGCTCATCACGATGCACGTGCCGGGTGCCGCGCGGCCCGAGTCAGTGCAGGACGACGGCCTGGTCAACGACCCGGATGCGGACTGGACGGTGGGACACGCGCAGCGCGTCGCCGAGGGCGCGAATCTGGAGATTCACCGCAACACCTGGCGATACAGCAAGCTCATCGAAGACCAGCATCACATCATCGCCGGGCACAGGGACCGGGTGCTGCGCACCGACGCGGCACTGGTGGCGCTGGGCGCCCGGTGCCCCGAGCGCTTCGCCGAGCTGTCCGAGGTCATCGACGAGGAGGTCCTGGCACGCGCCGCGCGCCAGATCACCCTGATCCACCTTGACCGGGCCTGGTCAGTGCACCTGGCACAGATGAGCGACATCCGCGAGGGCATCCATCTGCGGTCGCTCGGCATCAGCGCCAGCCCGTTCGGCGGTCACCTTCAGCCGCTTGATGAATTCAACAAGGAAGCGGTCCGCGCCTTCATCAGCCTGCTCGAGAACGTGGAGGAGCAGGCCGCCGAGACCTTCAGGACCGCGCCGATCGACGCCGACGGGATCGACCTCGAAGCCGCCGGGCTGAAGCGACCCACTGCTACCTGGACCTACCTGGTGCAGGACAGCCCGTTCCGCACCGACCTCGGCGAGGCCATCCGCGGGGTGGGCCGCCTGATCCGCAAGGCGACCAGCTAACCAGGCGGCCGGCTCGGCACCCGGGGAGCCGGGCGTACCTAGCTGGTCAGAATCGGATTGAACTTCCGGGCGGACCCCACCGATGGCGACGGCTAGCCAGCGGGCGGACTGACTTTTATGGGCGTGTCTGGGGACGGACGAGGCCGTGCTCGTAGGCGTATACGACGGCCTGTACCCGATCGCGCAGCTGGAGCTTAGCGGGCATCCGGCCGACGTGACTCTTCACAGTTGCCTCGGCCAGCACTAGGCGGGCCGCTATTTCGGCGTTGGACAGTCCGGCCGCGACCTCGGTGAGGATCTCGCGCTCCCGTGCGGTCAGCGCCGCAACCTCCGGCGGCACACCGGCGCACGGGTCGGGCAGGTCCGGCAGGAATGCGTCCAGCAGCCTGCGAGTGACGCTGGGAGCGACAACGGCGTCGTCACGGGCGACCGTGCGGATCGCGGACAGCAGGTCGGGCGGCGGTCGCCGAGACCTCGCCCATCAGGGTAACTTCCTGGTCCGTGCTATCAGTCGCGGTGTACGCGGCGCCGTCGGCCAGCGCGATCATGACGGCGATAGGCCGTTGACAGGCTCGTCCAGGATGAGCGTGGCCGGGTCGCCGAGCAGAGCCACCGCGATGCCCAGCCGCTGGCCCATGCCGAGTGAGAACCCGCCTGCCCGTTTGCGCGTGACATCGCCCAGCCCGACGAGCTCGACCACCTCGTCGACCCGATGCCGGGAGATACCGGTGGTGGCGGCCAGCGCGAGCAGGTGATTCCGGGCAGTCCTGCCGGTGTGCACGGGCCGCGCCTCCAGCAGCGCGCCGACCTCGCGGAGCGGCGCCGCGTGCTCTGCGAGGGGACGCCCGTTGACGGTCACGCTGCCCGCCGTCGGCGCGTCCAAGCCGATGATCATGCGGATCGTGGTGGACTTTCCCGCGCCGTTGGGACCGAGAAAGCCGGTGACCACGCCTGGCCGGACCGTGAAAGTCAGATCATCGACGGCGAGCTTGTCGCCATATCGTTTCGTCAGCCCGCGCGCTTCGATCATGTGCCTTCCGAAATCAGATGTGGTCCAGGCGAAGATGACCCCGCAGACCTCACGCTAGGCACTGCACAGCGCGGGCACGACCGCCGAAAGAACGCTATTTATCCACCACCACACGCGACTTCAGGTGGACCAACTACGCCGCAGGTCGCATGAATCGCATGAATCGCATCCGCAGGCGTTATCAGCCTGTTATATTGCCGAAGTCAGCCGATCTGGCCAGACTGAACTGGGCCGGTCGGCGCGAACTGCGGCATCGGAGCTTCATGACCTCAACTCGCAGCCGGGCGTGGCAGGTGACAGCGGTCGTAATCCTGACGGCAGGATCGGCAGCGGCTTGCAGTTCTCACGCGGCACCCGGTTCCGCCTCGGGTATCCCGCACCGCCACCAGCAGCAATGCGGGAGCGGGGGCAATTGCGGCAGTTCCGAGCCGGGCACGCGGCACAGCTCATCCGCGCCGACGCCGACGCCGACCAGATCACCGAGCCCTGCGCCGACCCGCCGCCGGACACCAACTCCCGCCCCGACTCATCCGCGTCGAACCCGCCGGAGTCCGGCGCCATCACCGGCGCCGGCCGGGCAATGGCCGGTCACATCGCTGCATTACACCGCCAACGACAACTTCGGGCCGTCCGGCGCCTACCTGCCCGGCGCGGACGGCTTCAATCTGGCTGACGTCGGGGACAAGGGCGCTCTGGACGCACTGCCAGCTGGGGTTCTTGGCCTGGTCTGGCTGGGTGCCTGCGGCGGCGCGACGGCAGCGTTCCGAGCCCAGGCCGGTGCCTTCGCCGGAGACCGCAAGCTGTTCGGGTTCTACATCACCGACGAGCCTGACCCGTCTTCCTGTCCGGCCGGAGCCATCCGCGCTGAAGATGACTGGATCCATGCCCATGTGCCCGGCGCGAAGACGTTCGCGATCTTGCAGAATCTCGCATCGGACAGCTCGCCGGACTTCACGGCCTACACTCCGCACGGCACCGGCCTGGACCTGATCGGGCTCGACCCGTATCCGGTGACGTCCGCCGGGCCACCGGACTATCGCGAGATCGCCGGATACGTAGCGGCGGCGCAGGCGGCAGGCTGGCCGGTGAGCAGGATCGTCCCGGTGTACCAGGTGTTCGGCCACAGCAGCGAAGGCGACTGGATGCTGCCGACCACGGATCAGGAACGCGTGATGCTTGCCGACTGGGCAGCCGTGACACCGGCGCCGGCATTCGACTATGCCTACTCGTGGGGGTCACAGTCCGGCGACACCGGGCTGGCGCGGTCGCCCGCGCTCCAGGCCATCTTCGCGGCGAAGAACTGACGCGTGGATCTGGCCGAGCGCGCGGCAGTACTGCTTGAGCAGGGGCGCTACGGCGAGTTGCTGGGCGTTACGGAGGCTGTGCCGCAAGCTGCCGGGAATCACGCAGTGGCGACATTGTGGACAGTGCGGTGCCGGGTTGAGCAGGGCTACATCCGAGCTGCCGTGGAACTGGTGCGCGATGCGCCGGACCGGGACTTCGGTGTGGACGTCGCGGGCGCGTCCTTGCGGCTTTGGCGGGGATACCTGACCCTGTTTGACGCTGGGGACCGGCTGTTCGATGAGATGCTGGCCGAGTTCGGCGATCTGTGCGATGAGCTGGCCAGTACGGACGGAGCGGTCGCTGCGGTCGCGATCGATCTGCGGGCGCGGGCCGAGGCGATGCGCCTGGTTTTCAGCGGTCAGGGACCGCGGCATCGGGCCAGGGTGATGGCTCAGCTGGCGTCGGCGGCGGATGGCTACCGGGCGGCAGGATTGCCTCGCGAAGCGGTTGCGGCATTACGCCGGGCCGCATCGTTCGGTATGGATGGCCTTGAAGTGGAGCGGACCCGGGCTCGGGAACTGCTGGACCGAGCCCGCGACGAGGCGCGGGAACACGGGCTGGTGCTGGCGCAGGCTGCTGCGGAGCTAGCACTGGCGGAGGGCGATCTGCTGGCACTCCTTGATGGCGGTAGCGATCGCGATCAGGCGGCGGTGCTCGGCGAGTTCGACACGCTGGCCGGGACGTTCCTGGCCGGCGGTCACGCGTTCGGTGCCGCTGAGGTGACCTGGCGGGTGGCGCGGCTGCTGCTGGCCTATGGCCTGGAGCAGGGGCTGGATCTGGCCCGCACGGCGGCTGAGGGCTTTGCCGGGGCGGACGCGCCGTCGGCCGAGCAGCGAGTATGGGCCGCGCTGAATGCCTGGTACACCGTGCATGGCGATCCGGCGCAGAGCCGGCAGGCGAGCGCGCAGGAGTCCCGGCTGGCAGCGCAGCTGGGCTTCGCCATGGTCACCGAGATGCGCGTGCTGGACGAGGCGAACCAGGCCTTCCGCTCCGGGGATGTGGCGCGGGCGAGATCTCTGCTGGCGCCGCGCAGCCGGAGCTCGGCCAGCATGCTGGCCGCGAACCGGCTCATGCTGGTGACCTCGGCGAATGCGGTCGGATTGCATGCCGAGGCCCAGCGGCTGGTCGAGGACGTAATCGCTGACCTGACCGCCACCGGAGCAAGCCTGCTGCTCGGCGAGGCGCTGACGCTGCTTGCCACGATGCTGACCGGAACCGACGATGACCGTGCGGCGACATTGCTCGGCCAGGCCGTCGAGGTGGCGCATGCGGCCGGGTCACCGGTCGAGGAAGCAAAGTACCGCGCACTGCTCGGGTGGGCCAGGGCGGTCCGGCGCAGGACGCAGGGTGCTGCGCCGATTGCTGACGACGCCGCGGTTGCCGAGTTCGACCAGGCCGAGTCGTTGCTCACTGGCATGCGGAGCCTTGACGCGGGCGCCGGGCTTGTGACGCTCTATCAGTTCCGTGGCCAGGCGGCGTTCCTCGGCTCGGACTGGCAGGCATGCGGCACGTGGTACACGAAGGCGGAGACGGTCGCACGTTCGTTCGCGCTGCTGCCTGACCTCGCGTTTGTGCTCTGCTATCAAGGGCTCGCCCTGATCGAGCTGGCGCGGACCACCGGCCCGGCGACCTACGACGCCGCCGCGGGCAGGTTCGATGAGGCCCGAGCACTCTACGAGCGCGTCGAGCTGCGGGCCTTTGTCTGGCAACTGGCCTTCTACCGCGCGCTATGCGATATCGAAGCCGCCCGTTCACCAGCCCTGACCGCGGCGGACCGGGCTGAACGACTGCTTCGGGCAAGCAGCCTGATGGAGCAGGCATCCGCTCTGATCGACCTGCTCCGTGAATCCTCCGAGCAAGGGAGCGCCGATCGGCGTCAGCAGGTGTGGATGGCGTTCTCGGTAGACAAGCAGACTTTCTACAGCCAGGGATTCCAGTTCGCCTGGGACACCCGCTCGGATCGGGACGCGGCGTGGCGGTGGCTGGAGCGGATGAAGGGCAGGGCGCTACTGGACGCGCTCAGTGACGACGCTGCCGTGGCATCGCGGCCATCCGGCGCTGCCGGGAGTCGCCCGGCTGATCTCGCCGCCGCACGGCGGTCGGCCGTCCGGCAGTCCGAGCCGCCCGGATTCAGCGAGGTCAGGGCTCTGCTGGCCGCCGAGGAGGAAAAGTCCGGGGGCCGGCGTGTGGTCGTCGCCGAGTACCTTTGCACGCCGGAACGGACGCTGCTGTTCGGTGCCCGGTCAGACTGGGCCGCGCCGCAGGTCGCACCGATCCCGCTGGACCATGCAGCCTTGCGGCGGTTCGCCGGTTCGGTCTTCCGTGCCCCGGGTGGCGTGCGGATGCTGATGCAGGATCTGGGCGACGGCGGCACCGCGGCGTGGCAGGAGTTCTCCGCGCTGCTCGCGCCCCTGGCCGCCTGGAGCGACCCGGACGACGTGATTTACCTGGTCCCGCACGCTATCCTGCACGACTTGCCGCTGCACGCGCTGTGTGCCGACGGCGTGCCGCTGATCGAGCGCAACCCGGTCTGTTATGTTCCGGCCGCGGCTGTCTTGCAGCATGCCCTGCTCGGTCGCGGCCCGGCGCCGCAACTGGCGGACGACCCGGCGAGTGCCGAGGCCGCCGTCTTCGGCGATCCTCGCGGTGACCTGCCGCACGCGCGGGAGGAGGCAATCGCCGTGGCCGCGCTGCTGGGAACAACGCCGATCCTCGGCGGTGAGGTGACCTGCGACCGGGTGCTGCACGCGCTCGCCACCGCCCGCTCCGTTCACATAGCCGGTCACGGGCACCTGTCGACAGCGGACGGATTCGCCTCCTACCTCGAACTGGCCGGCGGTGCGGCGCTGCACGCGGCTGATCTGCTTGGCCGACGGTCCCGCGCGCAGCTCGTCGTGCTGAGCGGCTGTGAAACCGGCGTCAGTGAGCAGCGACCTGGCGACGAGGTCGTTGGCTTCATCCGGGCTCTGCTGCTCAGCGGAGCCCGGAGCATCCTCGCCAGCCAGTGGCGGGTCGCCGACGCATCCACCAGGGAGCTGCTGCGCTGCTTTCACCAGGCCGCCAGCGACCCGGTGAACTCGCCGGCCGAAGCACTGCGGCACGCCGTTCGCGAGATACGCGGCGACCCCAGGTACAGCCACCTCTACCATTGGGGAGGCTTCGCCCTGGTCGGCTCATGGAGGTGACAGATGGCCGTGGACCCGATACCCGTGCCCGACGCCGACCGCGCCCAGCCGTGGGTACAGCCCGAACTGGAAATCGACGAGGATGCCATCGCGGAACGGGCCGAACCGGTCAGCCTGAGCAAGGAGATCCGGGTGCTCGCCCGCGCCAACCGGCTCGCGCTCCGCTGCGATCCAGCCGCCAGGCACGCCGACCAGATACCCGGCCTGGACGTGATCGACTTCCCGGTACATTGCGTCGCGCACGCACATCCCGACTGCCGCTTCCGATGGGCCCGCGTTACCCTCGACCTGGCCGCCGGCAGCGGAGCCTCGATCCGGGATCTCAGCCCCCGCGACGAAGTCACCGACCACCCGGTCAAGATCACCACCACCTACCACGGCGGCCTGTCGTTCACGATTGCGGCTCTCCCGCTGAGTCCCGACCTGTCTGCCGAACGGACCACCGAACAGGACGTGTACTTCCCCGCCATCACCACCTCTGGTATCGGCTTCAGCCACGCCATCTGGGACTTCACCGCGATCGGCAGCGCGCCGCTGCATGTCGATCGCACGTTGCGCCTGCTTGCCACCGTGCCCGCGGGCAACACGCAGGTCCCGGTCACCATCACCTTGCGCGCCGCGGTCATCACTCGCGGCTTCCTCGGCGCGGTCCCCCTGATCGGCCGCCAGACCGCAGCCATCCCGCTCAACGACCGGATCTGACAGCAAGGCTGCGAGGGGAGGCGCCAGCGCCGTGCCGAACGTGATGATCACCGGCGGAGCCGGCTTCCTGGGCTCTCGCCTGGCCAGGGCACTGCTGACCGCGGGCTCGCTCGACGTGGCAGGCAGCGGGGCGCGACCGCTCCGGACGGTGACCCTTGTCGACCAGGCGCCGGTTCCCCCGGATCTGGCCGCGGACCAGCGAGTGACCGCCATCCGCGGTGACCTCGGCAACCTGCTCGACCCTGGCCGGGCAGGGGCGGACGCGCTGGCTGACGCCGATGTCATATTCCATCTGGCGGCCGCGGTCAGCGCGGAATGCGAAGCGGACTTCGACCTCGGCATGGCGGCGAACCTGCGCGCCACCTGCGCGCTGCTCGCTAGATGCCGTGCGCTCGGGACCGACCCGGTCGTGGTGTTCGCGAGCTCCATCGCCGTCTTCGGAGCATCCGGTGAGCACCCGCTTCCGCCGATCGTGGACGATCACACGCTGCCCAATCCGCAGTCCAGCTACGGCACGCAGAAGGTAATCGGCGAGCAGTTGCTGGCCGACTACACCCGCAAGGGATTCCTGCGCGGCCGGGCCGTCCGCCTGATGACCGTCAGCGTCCGCCCGGGGCGACCCAACGCCGCGGCGTCCGGCTTCCTGTCGGGCATCATCCGTGAGCCGCTGGCGGGCGAGCGCGCGACCTGCCCCGTCGAGCCGCGGACCGAGGTGGCGCTCGGCTCGCCGGCCAGGGCCATCGACGGGCTGCTGTGCGCCGCCACATCATCGGACCAGGCCTGGGGCGGCCGCAGCGCCGTCAACCTGCCGGCCCTCACGGTGACGGTCGCGGACATGGTCGGCGCGCTGGAGCGGGTGGCCGGGCCCGAGGCACGCGCGCTGATCGACTGGCTTCCCGACCCGGCTGTGGCCGCGATCGTGACCAGCTGGCCAGCCCGGTTCCGCGCCGACCGGGCGGCCGGACTTGGCCTTGCCCCTGACCCGGACTTCGACTCTGTGATCAGCATGCATCTCGCCGAGACCCAGTAGCGACACCGGTCCGGTCCAGCTGCGGAGTCAGGCCGCGGACACGGGCGACGAGCGTGGTCGCAGCGCCAGCAGCATGCCGGCGCACAGGACTGTCAGCGCGGCTTCGATGACGAGTGATACCGTGCCTAGCCAGTAACCCCAGTTGCCGATGTCAGCATGGTCACCCGGCATGCCCACGGTGCGTGAGACAACGTAGGCCGCGAACGGCCCGGCGCCGAGCAGCAGGCCAGCCGCCCATCGCAGCCGGGTCAGCCCCAACCAGAGGATCGGGGGCAGCAGCAGCGCGAGTGCGGTGAGCACGCCGCCCGCCTCGATCAGCCGGTATCCCCAGCCGATCCAGTCCGGTGCGTCGAAGGCGGTCACGCCACCCTGGTCGGCCACGTGCACGGCCGCGACACCGACCGCGAGCAGGGCGCCCGCCAGCCGCACCACAGACTCCGGCAACGCAGTCACCTGCGCGTTTCCCTGGCTGAGGCTGGTCCCGCCTGCACATGCCTGATCCGTCATCACCCATCCCCCTTCGTCCGGCGCACCGCCCCCGGTGCCCCCCCGGCCCTAGAACGGCGAGAAGACAATGCCGGTTCAGTAATGGATCAATGACACTCAGTAGGGAGCCCGGAATGGACTACCGAGAACTTCAGCAGCGATCTGCGACGCTGGCTACTGGCCAGATCGCCGATGCGTGCGTCCGCCTGCAGGTCCCGGTGCGCTGCGGGCCCGCGCGGATCCGCGCGGTAGCGCCGGGTAGCCGCCTGGCCGGCCGCGTGGCTCCGGCCCGCCATCTCGGCAGCGTCGACATCTTTCTTGAGGCGCTCGAACGGGCCGCGCCCGGCGACGTGCTGGTTGTCGACAACGGCGGGCGGCTCGACGAAGCATGCGTAGGCGACCTGATCGCCCTGGAGGCTCAGGCTGCCGGGTTGGCGGGGATCGTGATCTGGGGGCTGCATCGCGATACAGCCGACATACAGACGATCGGGCTGCCTGTCTTCAGCCTGGGAGCAATCCCGACCGGCCCGCAGCGCCTGGACCCCCGTCCCCCAGACGCGCTGGAGTCTGCCATGGCCGGAGACTGGACGGTGAGCGGTGCGGACTTGGTGCTCGGCGACGACGACGGCGTGGTCCTTGTGCCGGCCGTACGGGCCGACGACGTCCTCACCCTCGCGGAAACGATCAGGGACACCGAGCGGCGTCAGGCCGAGCGGATCCGCACGGGCGTCACCCTACGCAGCCAGGTGCACTTCGACAGCTATCTTGCCCGGCGCGAGCAGATGCCCGCACTGACGTTCCGCGAGCATCTGCGAGCCATCGGCGGGGCCGTCGAAGAATAGCCAGGGCCGAGCGCAGCCAGGGAGTTAGCTACTGTGCATAAAGGTGCTCAGCCGGGCCGGGCTGATCCGGGGCAAGAAGATCAAGCAGCGGGTGTTCTACCAGCGTGACGAAGAGCGCATCCGCCAACCAAAGGAGCCGCTGGGCAATGACTGGTGAACCAGCGCGGCCGAGCACGGCAGACGGGAGTCCGGCATGACCACGCCAGCGGCAATCGCCAGGCTCGGCGCCCGCGCTGCCGACGGTGCCCCGGCACAGCACCAGTGAGCGCCGGGAAGAGCCGGGGAGCGCGCACTGACCCGAGCGTAGTCATGATCACGAGTGACGACATCAGCCGTGCCTTCGAGGTGATCAGGCCGTACGTTCGCCGAACTCCGGTCGCGTCAGTGGAACTTACCGACCTGACCAGTCCCGGGCAGGGAGCGATAGGTACCGAACTGGTGCTCAAGCTAGAGCAGCTGCAGTGCGCGGGCTCGTTCAAGGCGCGCGGCGCGTTCGCGAACCTCCTGCTCCGCGATGTGCCAACAGCGGGCGTGGTGGCAGCGTCCGGCGGCAATCACGGCGTGGCGGTCGCCTACGCGGCGCACCGGCTCGGCGTGCCCGCGAGAATCTACGTTCCCACCATCTCCGCGCCCGCCAAGATCGAGCGGATCCGCTCGCTGGGGGCAGACCTGGTGGTCGGCGGCGACCGCTACGCCGACGCACTGACCGATGCCGAGAACTGGGCGGCCAGCTCCGGCGCGCTGAGTGTTCACGCCTTCGACCAGCGCGAGACCCTGCTCGGACAGGGAAGCCTCGGCCTCGAGCTCGCCGGTCAGGTCGCCGGCCTGGACACGGTGCTGGTCCCGGTCGGCGGCGGCGGGCTGATCGCCGGCATTGCCGCCTACTTCGCCGGCACGGTACGCGTCGTCGGAGTCGAGCCGACCGGAGCACCCACGCTGACCGTCGCCCTCGCGGCGGGCGGGCCAGCCGACGCTCCCACTGGCAGTATCGCGGCCGACGCGCTAGCTCCCCGGCGAGTCGGAGACCTTGTCTTCCCGATCGCCCGTGCCTATGTCGCCGACGTCGTGCTGGTGGAGGATCAGGCCATCCGGACCGCGCAGCGCGCACTCTGGCGGGCAGCGCGGCTGCTGGTGGAACCGGCCGCTGCCGTCGGGATCGCGGCACTGATCAGCGGCGGTTACCGGCCTGAGCCCGGCGAGCGCGTCGCCGTTGTGCTCAGCGGCGCCAACACCACGCCCGCCGACCCCGGCGCTGCGACCCTCGGCCCGGCCGAACGTGGCGCGGTGGGGTCCGACCAGGCGTCGCTGCCGCGTCCGGCGGGGACTCGGTAGCACTGGCCGCGCCACCTGCCAGCGGCCAGCGGCCAGTCACTTCCGCCTACCAGCGGCCAGTCACTTCCACCTTCCACGGGCACGTCGAGTGCACGGACAGGTGGTGACTTCCGACGTCGCCGAAGACGCGGGTCTGACCGTGGTGAGCGCTGCCGTGCTCGTCAACGTTGACGCCATTCTCGTCGAACCCGCCATCCTCGGACACGACGAAGCTGCCAGCGGTGCTCGACGACGGGCAATGGTAGGACCATCTCAGCACCCAGTCGCCGGTTCCCAGTACCGTGAACCCGCCGGTCTTCCGGCTGCCGGTGCCGCTGTAGGTGGCAACGACGCGGACCTTCCGCGTCGCTGCGGGGGCCGACGTGTGATGCGCCCGGCCAGCGGTCCGCAAGTGCGGCTGCGAGTGCGAGGCCGCCGCCGACGCGGCAGCGCTGGCCGACGGCTGGACGGCGGCGGCGTGCTTAGCAGAAGTTCCGATGCCCTGCGTGATGACGATTATCCCGGCGATGATCACGGCGACGCTGCAGATCGCGACTATGACGACCTTCTTGCGGCCGGCGCGCCCTGCCGTGTCCTGCGCATGCCGGTGCCGGGAATGTGACATCCGAAGTGTCCCTTTCGCGGGATCCTGGCCGCGGTCAACGGCCGTAACTGGTGATGCCGCATCATGCCATACAACCCATGACATGGCGGAACATCGGGAAACCCGACCTGACACCGGGTAGCCGGACGTAGCTGCGCGTAGCTTGGCGTAACTGGGCTGATCCGCTCAGGTCGGCCGCGCGACGCGGCTGGGGCTAGGCTGGCGGATCGTGGTCTCAGCACCGGACATACCTGGTCATAGGGTTGCGGGCATCTTGGGCACGGGCGGCTTCGCCACCGTCTACCGAAGCTGGCAGCTCGCGGTCGGCCGCGAGGTGGCCGTCAAGGTCGACAACCGAGTGCTGGTCAGTGATCGGGACCGGCGGCGGTTCCTGCGCGAGGTGACCGCGGCGGGGCGGCTGTCCGGCCATCCGCACGTCATTGATGTCTACGACGCGGGAACGCTCAGCGACGGGCGGCCGTTCCTGGTCATGGAGCTTTGCCCGGTCGGCTCCCTGGATGACATGCTGCGCGCGCATGGGCCGATGAGCGCGGCCCAAGTCCGTGACATCGGCGTCAGGATCGCCGACGCGCTCGCGGCGGCACACTCAGCCGGGGTGCTGCATCGCGATATCAAGCCTGCGAACATCCTGGTCAACCGTTACGGCATGGTCGGCCTGGCCGACTTCGGCCTAGCGTCGATCATGGCGGCGGGAGCTGATCCGTCGTCGACCCGCGGTGCGCTCACGCCCGCATACGCTCCGCCCGAGAGTTTCCGGTGCGAGGAACCAGCCGCGGCTGCTGACATCTACTCCCTGGCCGCCACTTTGTACACGCTGCTCGCCGGGCGCCCGCCGCGCTTTCCGGCGGACTCAGGCTCGCCAGGCCTCGCCGCGATCATGATGCTGCACGACCAGCCGGTGCAGGATGTTCCCGGAGCGCCGGAAGATCTGATGGCCCTGCTACGCCAGGGCCTCGCCGCCGATCCGGCAGAACGGCCGGCCAGCGCGGTGGCCCTGCGGGACGCTCTCGCCGCGCTCGGCGGACGGTCAGCCCCGCCGCTATCCCGCTCGGCCGTCCGCACCGATCCGCCCGAACAGGAGCCCTGGCCGGCCGGAGCCGTCACGACCGGAGTGGCCACGGCCGGCCGAACCCCGGCTGGAGCCTTCATGACCGGAGCTTCTCCGGCCGGAGGGGCGCACGCGGCAGTCCCGACGCGTCGGCCGGGGGTAACCCGGACCGTTGCCGTGACCGCTGGCATGGTCGTGATCGTCGCCGTCGCCGTCGCCGTCGCCGCGATCATCGGGGCCCGCCTTCTGCAGCAGGCCGGCCAGGCAGCCGGCGCCGCGGGCACTTCCTCGCACTCAGTAACGCCGCCTCCACCGGGGGTCTTCGGAATCCCGACCGTGACCAGCGGATGCCCTGCGGCGTCGGTGCCACGCGGCGGGGCCCAGTGCCCGCAGTCCCCGGAATGCTGGAACGGGCTGGTGGTGATCTCCGGCAGCGCTACCGCGGCCAGTCTGGCCTGCGGCCGACCGCATGTCTGGGAGACATTCGCGATCGCCATCTTGCCTGCTGACATGACGACCTACGACCAGGACCTGGTGTCGGCGAACCCCGCCGTGCGCGCGGTGTGCTCCCTGCGGGTGCTGCTCAGGACCCGAACTGGCCGGGCCAGGCAGATCCCGGCCGGTTCATGGAGGATCGACGTACTGCCGCCGGACGAAGCCTCCTACGGCAGCGGCGCACGCGCCTACCGCTGCGTCGCCCACCAGCTAGCCGGCCCGCATCTGACCGGACCGGAGTTCGGCAGGTAGAACCGACGCCAGGACGCCCAGTGCCACCGGGATAGCTCCGCCAAGGCGAGTGGCCAGCACCTGCCCGGCCCCGAACCACCATCCGGCAGCGAGTGCGGCGGTTCCGGCGACCCTCGCCGCCAGCCGCCATCGGTGGACCGGCACCCTGTCCTGAGGCGTCCGGCGGACAATGGCGATGAGCCTGCGCCGGGACATCCGGCCGAACAGGCCCAGGACCAGGCCGGGCCCGGCGGTCGCGGCAATCCCGATACCAGCGGACCAGAGCACCCCGACAGCCACCTGACCCGCGCAGACCAGGCCGAAGGAGAGCTGGCCAAGTACTATGCCACCGCGAGCGAGCTGACCGACAGCCACTACGCCGGTGGCCAGCTGACCGACGGCGATCACGCCGACCGGAGCGCGGGCCGTGCCGCGCACGTTCAGCATGGCCGGCCCGATGATCGGCGGAACGGTCTTCGCCCGGCACAAGGTCGCCATGGTTGACCTGTCACAGCCGAATGCCGGCCTGGAGCAGCCCATGGACCTCATCCTCGGCTACACCACGTTGCGGCGGGCCAACTGGCTCCTCGACTTCCCGGCCCGACGATGGACGTTGACCGGATGCGGCCGCTTCGAGATCGTGAAGGATTAGCCACGGAAAAACGTGGCCAATCTTTCGTGATCACTGTCGCGCACACCCCAAGGGCGCTGACAGCCGGCGGGAGGCTGGAGATAGACCTATCCAGCTGATCCTGCCGGGAGTAGCCTCACGGCGTGGCTGACCTCGCCGATTACCTGGATCTGACGGTCAGCCAGGCGCGGGCGCAGTTCCGGGAACTCCTGAGCCGCCGCCCGGTTACCGATCGCAGGCAGGTCGCGTTCCGGCCGGTCGAGACACTGCTCTGTCTCGCTGCGTCGTTTCTGGTCAATCACCGGCAGTTCGGCGGCACCACCGCCCACCAGGCACCGGAGCCGGTCCCGTCGTTAGCCCGGCTGTTCTCAAGGCCACCGTCCAGCGTGCTGGCGAAGATGGCCAACCTGGATGGTTCCCGCTCGCACGGAGCCAAATGGGACGCCCTGGCCGGAGCCATGCTCAGGAACGACCCGGCCCGGTTCTCCGGCATGTACCAGGTGCTGCTAGAGGCGGCACGAGCTGAGGGCATCGATCGGGGCCGGCTGCCCGACTTCCTGGCCCTGGAGCACGGCGGCGTGCTGGCACTGCTGGGCCAGGAGGAGCTTGACCCGTCCGTGCTGGAGGCGGACCTGGCAGCTCAGCTCGCGCGGTTCGCCGCCGCGGGGAGCGACTGGTCCGAGCGGGAGACCGAGCGGATCCTGCTGGCAGCCGCACGGGTGGGGCAGCATGTGTTCGCCCAGCACGTGATCGCCAACTGCGGCAGCCGGTGCGTCTTTTGCGGCCTGAGCCCGGCAACGTTCAGTGCCGGGCGGATGCTGCTGGCCGGCCATATCAAGCCGTGGAAGGACAGCACACCCCGCGAGCGCCTCGATCCATGCAACGGGCTGGCCGCCTGCCCCGCTCACGATGTCGCCTTCGACACCGGCTTGCTGACGGTCAACGGAGGACTGCGGATCCACGTCGCCCGCAAGCTGGTTGATGCCGTCCGGACCGACCCGCTAGCCAGGCAGTATTACGGACAGCCGCCGCTGCGCACGGTCCTGCTCCTTCCGCCCGGCGCACAGGAGCCCGCCCGTAAGTACCTCGACTGGCACCGGCAGAAGATCTTCCTCACCTGACCGAAACGTACATAGCCGACTCGGGATCGTGAAGGATTGGCCACCGAAAAACGTGGCTGATCCTTCGTGATCACTGGGAGACTGGCCTGGGACTGCGCGGCAGAGGGGGCCCCGATGAACAGAGTGGTGACCGGCTACGACCAGAACGGCAGCCCTGCGATCATCTACCAGGGCGAACCGCCGACTGTCATCCACGCAGGCCGGTACGTCACGACGGAACTGTGGGTCTCGGACCAGACGCCAGCTGCGGCGGCTAGCTCAGACATGTCGACCCGCGCCTGGGAGCTCGAACCGCCGCCCGGCGGGACCTGCTTCCGCATCGTCGAGATTGCCCCCGGTGGCGAGACCGACAGCGCGGACGACCGCGCCAGCGACGACGACGGGGCCGACGACGCGGATGAGGGCAGCGGCGGGCTCGATGCCGCGGCTGAAGGCTTCCAGGACGCGCACGCGACCAGCACCCTGGACTACGTCACCATCCTCAGCGGGCAGGTGACGCTCGTCGTCGGCAGCACAGAAGTCACCCTCTGGCCGGGCGACTCGGTCGTCCAGCAACCTGGCGTGCCGCACGACTGGCAGAACCGCTCTGCCGACCGGGCCGTGATGGTCGGCGTCCTGCTCAGCGCACGCTAGCCAGACGCAGCGGAGGAACTCTGCACCGGCTGCAATCTGTGCTAGCGGCCCGGCGGATGCTCACGGTAGGCGGCGATGGCTTCCATCGCCGGGTCGCGGCCCGCCTGGTAGTCCTCAAACGTGGGCGGCGTGTAGATCTCCGGGGCGATCCACGGTCTGAGGTCCATCGGCCAGGAGGTCTGCCAGTACAGGTCGGAGACGTTGACCATGAATTTGCTGTAGGGGAGTTCGAAGGCAGCCACCTCGCCGACGAAGTTGGGGCTCGATCCCGTTGGCTCGCCGACGAAGATCGCGTGGGTGTGGCGCTCGATAGCGGTGGCGGTGTTCTGGGCGGCCGAGAAGGTATGGCGTCCGATGATGACGAACAGGCTGCCCGGCCGGTTGACCCTGCGGCACGCGATCAGGTTGTGCAGCAGCGACTGGGTGAGGAAGGTGTTGCCGCCGCCGTTCCATCTCAGGTCGATGACGAGAGTGTCCGCGTCATGGTCGCTGAGGTAAGCGAAGAGGCGGTCGGTGAACGCCGGCAGGGTTTCGGCGGGGTGGTCCGCGACGCTGTTGATCTGGACGTAGACAGTCCGCTCCGCGGTCAGGTGCTCGAACCAGTAGTCGAGGTCACGGTTGCGCAGGTAACGCGGCACCTGCGTCGCGAGGGTCTCGGGCAGCCAGAGCCAGCCGGGAAGTGGCGTGCGGATGGTCCATGGGACCGATGCGTCCGTCTCCAGTGCGACCTCCGCGGTGGCGCCATCGGGTAGCCGGACGCTGAGAGTGACGGCGTCCGGGGCCGCGATCAGGTCCAGGGCGTGCAGCATCGGCGGGCACCGGAGCCACCGTGGCACGGCAGCCATGGCCTGGTAATCGTTGTCGCGGCTGATGATCGGGTCGATGGCAGCCGAGATCTCGTCGGCAGGCCGACCGTCAAACGCCAGCACCTTGGCCCCGAGCAGCTGCCGGTATCGCGGGTCGACGGAGGTCACGAACAGGCCCTCGGCGAAAAGGTAGAACTCCAGGGGCAAGATCTGCCTGAGCGCTGGATAGTCGCCAGTCCCAGTGACGCCGGCGTGGCCGTCTCCGAGCGGGCGCAGAAGCTTCAGCAGGCCGGCCAGAATCTGCGCCTCGGTCAGCTCGGGAACCTGCTGGTCGAGCCTGGCCAGCTGCGCGTCGAAGTCGTCCTCGCTGCAGTGGCGGAATGGGTCATAGGCTCTGCGCTTGACCTCGCGGCCGAACAATCGCAGGTCGCGGCGCCAGCCTTCGTCGCGGGATAGCCCGCTGACATCCACATCGAACAGCGCGCGAAAGCGATCGTGGTCGCGGACTGGCAGCCAGCACGGGTCAGCGCGGACCCGATCGAGATCGCGCAGCCCGGCGCGAAATGCGCGCTCCAGTTCGCCAATCGCCCGGTCTGCGTCGCCGAGGCGGACATGGCAGCGTGCGACGCGGTACTGCACCTCACCGGCGAAGATCGTTTCCCGCTCCTGGCCGCGATCCCAGATGCCGAGGTCCCCGGCCTTCTGATAGGCCGCGAGGGCCGCGGAGTAGTCGCCGGCCTCGAAGTACGCCTGCGCCAGCCGGTCCCGGTGGCTCCCGTTGACCGGGTTGACCGTGACTACCTGCTGCCACAGCGCTGCGGCCGCAGGCCACTGGCGAGCGCTTGTCCGGGCCTCGGCCAGTGCCAGTACCCGCAGGTAGCCGCCGACATCCATCGTGTCCTCCTTCAACGATCGCGTCACTGTGCGCGTCTCCGGCGAGGGAAAGTCTGCAGCTGGACATGGGCGGCCACGGCGTCGGGAGCCTGCGGGCGCAGCCGCGCGATGCCACGATGCCGATCGATCACCGCGGCCAGCTCCTCGGTCAGCGCCCGCAACTCGGCCGGCGTCAGGTCGATCTGCCAGCCGGAGAACGCGGACGCCTGCTGCCACTCCACGCTCCAGTCCTCGTCCAGGAACGCCAGGGCGCGCTCGAAGCACTGGTCAAGCACGTGGTGAAGGTAGAGCGAGGCAGGCCCGCTAGAGTCGGCATCCGCGGCGATGCTGGCGCGGTCGAACTCATTGGAGCGGTGCCTGGCGTACCACCAGCGCTCCCGCCTGGTGCCCCGCTCGGTGTCCTCGGCGATGAATCCGTGCTCGGCAAGCTGGCGCAGGTGCCAGCTGACGTTGCCGCTGTCCTGGCCGAGCTGCCTGGCCAGGCTCGTCGCCGTCGCCGGCCCGTCTATCCGCAGGATGCTCAAGATCCGCAGCCGCAGCGGATGCGCCAGGCCGCGCAGGCTGCGCGCGTCGAGTCGCTTCGTCTGTTCCGGTTCCGGGCTCACAGGTACACCATATCTTGCGAATAATCATTCGCAAATGATTCTTCGCAAACAAGTCTTCGCAAATTCTTGCCGGGCACGAGCTGGCGGAATATGCGTTTCGTGCTACGTTCCGGCCGCGCCGGCGAGTAGGTCGACAGCGTCGGCGACGGCATTGCTCGCCGGCCCGCTCACGTCGGCGGGCGCGGCGGCCTGCGGGAGCTTGTCCGGCAGGTCGTCCGGCTGACGGCGATACCTGGCGAAGGCTGGCAGCGCCAGGCCGATCACGATGGCGCCAGCGACGGTGACGAGGCCGCCACTGAGCGCGCTGATCACCGGGGATGTGAGCGAACCAAGGGCGCCAGCCTCCAGGTTGCCGGTCTGCCCGCCGCCGACGCCTACGACGTATTCAGCGGCCATGACCCGGCCGCGAAACTCCGCTGGCGTCACCGCCTGCAGGATGGCTCCCCTGAACACCACGGTGAACGTGTCCGCCGCTCCGGCGATAGCCAGCAGGCTGAGGGTCAGCCACAGGCTGGACACGACCGCGAAGCCGGCGAACGCCGCGCCCCAGACGGCAACCGCGCACAGCATCGCCCGGCCTTGCCGGAAGATGTGCCGCAGCGGCCCGGACAGCACAGCGGTGGCCAGCCCGCCCACGCCGATCGCGGCAGTGAAGAGTCCGAGCGAGCGCGGATCGCCGCCGAACCGCTCGGCGTTGATCGCAGGGAACAGCGCTACCGGCAGCCCGAAGACAGTGGCATTGAGATCGGCGAGAAACACGCCGGCCAGCACGCGGCTGTGCCGGATGAACCTGATCCCTGCGCCGACCGCGCGCAGGCCTGGCCGGGCCGCGCTGGCCTGCGGCCGCATCGCGGGCAGTCTGGCTACCCCGTACAGCGAGCCAGCGAAGCTGATCGCGTCGATCAGGTAGCAGGCTCGCAGGCCGAGGTGCGGCGATCCCGCGATCAGGCCGGCCAGCGCGGGGCCAGCGGTCAGCATGATCTGGAAGCTCAGCCGGTTCAGTGCCAGTCCGGCGGATAGCTGGCTGGCCGGCAGCAGGCTGGGAATGAAGGTACGCCGGGCCGGGCCGCCGATGGAACTAATGCAGGATGCCGTGGCCGCCAGGACGTACAGCAGCCAGACCTCGCGCAGCCCCGCGAACGCCTGGGCCGCGAGTGCGGCCGACACGGCTACCTGGCAGCCGCTGGTGATCAGCACCAGTTTTCGCCGGTCGACCGCGTCGGCGATCGAGCCGCCGAGCAGGCCGATCGCGAGGGTCGGCACCATCTCCGCCACGCCGATCGCGCCGACAGCGAACGGTGAGCGGGTCAGGTCATAGACAGCCAGTATGACGGCGAAGTTCGTCAGGGCGCCGCCAACCGAGGACAGCGTCGACCCGATCCACAAGCGCCGGAATGCTGGGGACTCACGCAGCGGCCCGATGTCGGCGAGCAGGCGAATTCTTCGCGGCACGGCCAGGACTCCTCGCAGGGTCTGTCGATCACGTCCGAGCCAATTGTAACAGCACTTATATAAGCTCTGTTATAATTACTAGATGACCGAGCATGCTGCCGACCCGACCGAGCACAGCAACTGGCGGCCGATGCGGCTGCTCCAGAACGCGATGGACGCGGACATCGCCGCCATCTACGCCGGCGCACAGCTCGACGGGGTCAGGCCGAGCTTCGTGATGGAGCTGATCCGGCTGCACGCCCGCGGCCCGATGACGATCACCGAGCTGGCCAGCTCGGTCCAGCGCACGCACTCAGCGATCAGCCAGAAGGTCACTGCTATGCGCGCGGCTGGACTGGTCCGGACCACCGCGGGCGCCGATGCCCGCAGCAAGAAGGTGGTGCTGACGGCTAGGGCCAGTCGCATCGTCGGCCGGCTGGCAGCCGAGTGGCGAGCGACCGAGGCCGCCATCGCCGAGCTCGAGGCGGAGATCCCGTACCCGCTCAGCCAGGTCGTCACCGACATCGAGGAAGCGCTGCACCGCAAGAGCTTCCACGACCGGATCGTCGAGAAGCTGTCATCTGATCCGGCCTGGAGCCGACGGAACCCGCGGGAAACTCGGCGATCTCATACATAGGGAGTTTCTCGGTGCGGAGCGGGCTGGCATGCTGTGCAGGTGACCGACGACCCCGAGCCAGACGGCAGCGGCCGGACGGCTGACGACGTTGCCGCAGTGCCGGACCGTCAGCCCGCCGACGGGCCGAGCACTAGCGAGACGCGGCGGGCGCGGCTGTGGTCAGCGGCCGAGGTCCGGGGCGTGCCGCTGCGGGCGATCCTCGCCACGATCGCCGCAGTCGTGCTGGCGTACCTAGCCGGCAAGGTCATCTACCGGCTGCGCGAGGTCATCCTCCTGCTGATCATCTCGGGCTTCATCGCGCTGCTGCTGAATCCGCTGGTGCTGGCCCTGCAGCGCTTGGTCCGCCGTCGCGGAATCGCGGTGGCCATCGTGACGCTGCTGGCGGTGCTGGCCTTCGCCGGGCTGGCCCTGGCTTTCGGCTACCCGCTGGTCAACGGGATGACCCATCTCGCCGATAGCCTGCCGACCTACATCAGCAAGGCCGAGCACGGCCAGGGCTGGGTGGGCCGCCTGGTGACCAAGTACCACGTGCAGGCATGGGTCATCAAGAACGCACCCAGGCTGGCGGGTTACGGGAAGGACCTGGCACACCCAGCGCTCAGCCTGGGCAAGGGGGCGATCACCGTGCTGATCGCGCTGCTGACTGTCTTTGTGCTGGTAGTGCTCCTCCTGATGGAAGGTCCGAAGCTTCGAAACGGGTTGCTCGGCCTGATGTCCTTCGACCGCGCGAGGCGCTACAGCCTGATGGCGACGGAGGTCAACAGGTCCGTCAGTGGCTACATGCTGGGGAACTTCGCGACATCTGTCATCGCCGGGATCGTCGTGCTCGTGACGCTGATGCCGCTCGGCGTCCCGTTTCCCTTTCTGTGGGCGCTGTGGGTGGCGCTGGTCGACTTCCTGCCGCTGATCGGCGGCGCGCTGGCCGGAATCCCGACGGTGCTATTCGCCGCCACGCAGTCGCTGACGGCGGGCATCGTCACGCTGATCGTGCTCGGCATCTACACCCAGGTCGAGAATCACGTGCTCAACCCGGTGATCATGAGCCGTACGGTGCGGATCAATCCGCTGCTCGTCCTGGTGTCAATCCTGGTCGGCGCCTCGATCGGGAGCTGGATCGGCGGGTTCTTCGGCGGATTCGTAGCGGCGCTGCTGGCCATCCCGGCCGCGGGGGCCATCCAGGTGATCCTGCGCGAGGCATGGCGCTCCACATCGCCGGGGCAAACGGCCGTAGGGGCCTGAATGGGACCTGTGATCGACGTCCTGCATGCTGACGAGGTCGACTGCCTGCAGCGGCTGTGGGTGCAACTGCTCGCGCACCACAGCCGGGTAGCACCGCAGCTGGCAACTCTGGGCGCCGTGCGCTCGCCGGCCGACTCATGGCAGCTGCGGCGGGAGGAGTACCTGCACTGGCTGCGGGAACCGCACGCCCGTGCGATCATCGCGCGAGATGGCGAGGACGTGCTCGGCTACGCGATCGTCCGCGTCGTCGAAGCCCATGCCTCATGGCAGTGGGGGGACCAGGTCGGCGTCCTGGAGACCCTGGTGGTCGATGCCGGGAGTCGCGGTGCTGGGATTGGGCAGGCTATCCTCACGGCCGCCCGCGAGCACCTGGCCACGCTGGGCATCGGCGTGATAGAGATCTCCGTCATCGCTGGCAACGACGACGCGATCCGCTTCTATCAGCGGGAAGGCGCCCTGGCCTATGAGCAGACGCTGGTCATGCCGGTCGCCGATTGACGTCTCGGGCGGTTGCGCAGCAGCTCACGTAATGCGGCAGCGCACGTTGCGCGGCAGCACACATCTGGGCGGCAGTTCACGCGGCGCGGCGCCAGGCATTTGCCAGCGCGGCGTAGCTTCCCTTGCGACGTTCCCGGTCCAGGCTCGGGGTCACGACGACGATCTCGTCGGCCTGCGCCGCCTGCTTCATTTCCAAAAGCCGCTCGGCGACGACCTTCGGCTGGCCAGTCACCATCCGTCCGTCATCATGCTGGCCGGATCGGAACTGCTCTGAGCGGGCCATGGCGTGCACTTTCTCCGGCGCCAGGGGCTCGCGTATGCCGCGGCGGATGTTCTGGATTGTCAGCGTCCAGGCCGCCTCGAACTCCGTGACCGCCTCGTCGTCCTCGCTCGCGAAGGCGATCACGGACATCGCCGAGTACGGCGATGCGCCGTCCTCGCGCGGGGTGAACTCGCTGCGGTACGCGCGCAGCGCCTCGAAGGCCAGATCAGGGCTCATGTGATGGGCGAATACGGCGCTCATCCCGTTGACCGCGGCGAAACGCGGGCCATAGTGGCTCGACCCCAGCACGAACAGGTCAGGCTGCTCGGCGACCAGCGGCGCGGCCACCAGCGGCGCATAGGGATGACCGGCCGGAAACCCGGCACCGAGGAACGCCAGCAGCTCACCGACCTGTCCGGGGAACTCAGCAGCCGCGTCAGCGACCATCCCCCGGCGCAGCACATGCGCGGTCAGCGGATCGGTGCCCGGCGCCCGGCCTAGTGCCAGATCGATCCGCCCCGGATACATGGCCAGCAGCGTCCGGAACGTCTCGGCGACCTTGAGCGGCGCGTGGTTCGGCAGCATGATCCCGGCGGCGCCGACCCTGATCCGTGTGGTGAGGGCGCCGACGTGCGCCGTCAGCAGTTCCGGGGAACTGCACGCCAGGCTGGTCATGTTGTGATGCTCGGAAACCCAGTACCTGCGGTACCCGGCCGCCTCGACAGCCCGGGCGATGCCCACCGCCCCGGCCACGGCTGAGGCGGCACTCTCGCCGTACTCGATCCCGACGAAGTCCAGCACCGCGAGCGGCAGCGACTCCTCTATGACGTCCATCACTTGGCTCAAAGCCGGTACCACCGTGCCGCATTCCCGGCGGTGCCCGGGTCGGTCGAGCCCGCACCCGCCGCCGCACCCGTGCGAGGTTAGTCGGCGACCGAGGGCCAGTCGGCGAATCCGGACGGGTCGTGGCGGCCGATGCTGGCGTGCTCAAGCAGCCCCCAGCCCTCCTCGCCGTTCATCCGGGCGCGGGCCAGGTGGTCGATAACGCCGAATGGGACCCGGCCATCAGGTGCGGGTCCTCCTGCAATGCCGGGAAAGCGGCGGTCCAGGCCAGGTCGAAGTCGCGGCATAAGCATCAATGACGCCGAGATTCGGATACACGCCGAGCCCGGTGCCGACGAAAATGTCGCCGGTGCGGTCGTGGACGTTGAAATAGCAGCGGTCGTAGAAGTTGCGGTCGCTGGTCGCCACCCGGTTCATCGGCATACAAGTCTGGTGCACCGGGTACTCATCGAGCGGAATGGGCACGGTTGTCAATCCCATCGGTAGCTGCCGTCGAGCAGTTTTTCCAGGCTCGCCCGGTGCATGACGTAGTCGTCCACGTCACCGGGCACCTCGTCCTCGCCAAAGTGGATCATCCGCCGCTTGACCCTGGCCATCGCGATCGCGTGCCGCAGCGCGGCGTATACCAGGTAGAAGTCCATTTCCCGCAGCGAGTAGCCACTGAGTTCGGAATAGGCGCGCTCCACGTCCGACCTGCGGAGAAAGTCGGGCAGCCCGGCGAGGCCGAAGAACTCCGCGATGTCCTGGAAGAACCGGTGCAGGAAAATGAACCAGCTGACATCGAGCTCGCGCGGGCCGATAGCGGCCATCTCCCAGTCCAGAACGGCCGCCGGGGTGAACCCGCTGTAGATGATGTTGCCGATCCTGGCATCACCCCAGCTGAGCACGTCGGGACCGCGATCGCAGGGCCAGTGATCCTCGAGCCAGCGCAGGCTCCGCTCGATGATCGGGATCTGGGTGCCGTCATCGGCTAGTGCCCACCGGTAGTAGTCGTACTGCTGGTCCACGTGCCACCGCAGCGCGTCCACGCCGCGCGGAGGACGCAGCGAAGGGAACGCGTCCGCTGGCTCGGCGATGGCATGCAGCTCGGCAAGGATCCCGACGCTGCCCCGCTGCAGCAGCGCGCGCTCCTGCGGAGCGGCGTCGAGCAGCCAGCCAGTGAAGACGTACGGCGGATTGTCCAGCGGTATCTGGCCGTCGACCTGATCCATGACGAAGAACGCGGTCCCGAGTGGTCCCCCGTCCGGCTGATTCCACCGCAGTTCCGGCAGCGGCACACCGCAGCGCGCGGCGACCTGACCGATCAGCTCGAACTGGCCGTTCAGGTCGTACCTGGGAAACACAGGGACCGCGCTGTGCTCCGGTGCTATCCGGGCTACGTATGCTCCGTGCTGCCGCGTTCCGGCACTGATCCAGTCCGCCTCGAATAGCACCGACGTGCTGGACAGCCCGCCGGTGTCTGGCACACGCACATTGGTCACCTCTGGCGAGGCAGGCAGGGCGAGCTTGTCAGCCAGCCAGCCCTGGAGCGCCGCGGCCAGCGACTCGACACTGCGCTGGCTGACGGTCATCTTGACCTTGTCGCCAGGCGACCGATCCGCCGCCGCTGTCATGCCGGCCCCCTAGCCGCGATCCGACTCGCCGTCGCGGGCACCGGCGCACGGTGGCGGGCACCGCCCCGCGACGAGTCTAGGACCCGTGCCGGACCGGGCCTACTTCCGCTCGATGACATACGCTGGCCGGCCCAGCGGGGGCGCCTCCTCGTGCGCACGGTAAATGATCCGCAGCAGTTCGTCCTGCAGCGATGAGTCCTCGCGCCGAGAGGGCGGCCAGTGGAGCCAGTATACCGAGTCCATAAAAGCTGGCATTCCATCGGTGACGTTCTCAGTTACTACGATGGGCACAAATTTGTCTGGCTTGGCGCCGTGCGTCTGCGACAGGTCTCCCTGGATTATCCTAATTTCCCAGCCCACACCGCCATGTCGCCCGTCAGCCTTCTGCGCATACAGCTCGTCGCAGATGAGCAGGACCCGGTCTGCCATATCAAGCTCGTTGCACATCCACTGCGCGACATCCATGCCCGCCCGCAGATGCCACATATCGAGTCGAGCGTCAACGCCAGCCGACCGCAGGCAGGTCGCGAGGACCTTAACCCAATCGTCATGCTGATCAGTGGATTTGGCATAGCTGATAAATACCCGGAGCGGACGATCTGCGAACGTTACGATACCGAGTTCATCAGCTGTCTTTCGATCCGGTTCCGCCTCCAGCATGGTCCGGATCCGATTGAAGACCGCGTCTTCCAGCACAAATAAACGCAGCAGCGCGCGTTCGGGAGCCGTGGCCAGGAAGCCTGCGGCAATGGCGCTGACCGCTTCGGTAGGTTCGAGCATTCCCGCGCCTGTGCCGAGCAGCGGACAGGACATCTGGCTGAGCCACGGATTGTCGGCCGCGTAGGCGCCTAGCTTCCGGCCGATCTGCTCGACCGTGCTGGAAGAGCTTCCGCGCGCACCGTGCACGGAGGCCGCATATGCGGCGACCTGAGCGATGTTGCTGGCTCGCCGTAGGTCTGCGAAGGTGACGTCGCCTGGTTCCATCTTGATCTGCGGACCAGGGATCCCGAAGGACTTCAGATGCTCCATTACGAACCAGGTAATCGATGGCGCGGTGGAGCACGGTATCACGATCAGATCAGACGGACCGTCGAACATGTCCCCTTTGACGAGCTCGATCTGAGCCCCGGTCTTCGCTCGTTTCCCCCGTGCGGCCGCCTCGAACGCGGCACGGGCCGAGCCGGTCAGGCCAAGCGCATCCGCAAGTAGCCGGGCAGTCTCCCGGCGAGCGGTAAGATTAATTCCCCGCTCTAGATCGCTGACGGACCGCGCGCTCAGCCGCGCCGCTTCCGCCAGTTGCTCCTGCGTTAGCCCCGCGTCTGTGCGCAACTGCCGCAATATCCTGGCAAATGACACTGCAGGCTCAACGACCACGGCAACCCCCTTACCAGCCTTCGGCCACGGGAGCAGCGCTCACTGGGCTGTCAGCCGCGGCGCGGAGGAACCCTAAGGCAAGGCTATAGGCACGTGGCCGCCTCGGATGCGGCTGCCCGGACCTTCCGCCGCCTGGCCTGCTGGCAAGCGGCGAGCGCCTCAGCGGGGTCGGAGCGGCGTTCGAGTTCGCGGGCCAGCACCCAGGCGTCTCAAGCGACTGGCTCGCGCCCTGGCCCAGGGATGGCGGCATGGCGTGGACCGTGCTCGGGCTCGGAGCGCTGATGGAACGGGCGCAGGTTTGACTGCCGGTGCCGAGCGCTACAGTCAGGCGCTGGGCTCCGGCCACAGTTCGACGAGCTGTGCCGGGCTGATGTTGCCGCCGCTGCAGACGATCGCTATCTTCCGGCCCGCGAACCGGTCGGGGTCGCGGAGCACCGCTGCGAGCGCGGCCGCGCCCGCAGGCTCGACCAGGTTGCGCGTCTTGGAGATCATCACCCGGGTCGCGGACTTCAGCGCGTCCTCGGAAACGAGGACAAAGTCGTCAAGCAGTTCCCACAGGATCCGCTGCGGCAGCTCGAACGCGGTCCGGGTCGCCAGCCCCTCCGCGAGCGTCGCCATGGCGTCCGGGACGAGCGCACGGGCCTGCCATGAGCGGTACGCCGCCGGGGCCGCCTCCGCCTGCACGCCGATCACCTCGATCGACGGGCGGATGGCCTTGGCCACTATGCAGGCACCTGCCGACCCGCTGCCGCCGCCGACTGGCACCACGATCATCCCGATGTCCGGCTCGGCCTCGAGGATCTCCAGTGTGTAGGTGGCAACGCCGGCGATCAGCGCCGGCTCGTTGCCGGAGTGGATGTACCGGTATCCGCGCTCCGCTGCCAGCCGCTCACAGTGCTCGCGCGCTTCATCGAAGTCGCGACCATGAAGGACCACTTCGGCGCCAAGCGCCCGCATCGAATCCACTTTCACCGGATTGGCCCGCTCCGGCATGCATACGACCGCGTGCATTCCGAATAGATCCGCGGCGTACGCGACCGACAGGCCGTGGTTACCGGTCGACGCTGTGATGACCCACTGGCGCCGCTCGTCCGCGTTCAGCTGGCACACGAGGTTAACGCCGCCGCGGACCTTGAAAGCCCCCACTGGCTGATGGTTCTCGTGCTTCACCCAGACCTGTGCGCCGGTCAGGGTGTCGATCGCGGGATAGCGATACAGGGGCGTCGGCCGCAGGTATGGCGCAATGCGCGCGCGTGCAGCGAGCACGTCGGCAAGGTCCGGGATAGCCGATGCGATCACGTTACATGTCTACCACGGGTTCGCTGCCCTGGCCGGGCCGTCTGCGGCCACGATCTGCCAGGCCGCAGCGCGGCGCGGGAATGCGACCGATGCGGGAAACGAGTAACTGCCTGGGAACTGCACACAGGTCCCGAGCTAGCGAGACGCCTCGTACTGACGCATGATGTCGGCGCTGATCCGGCCGCGCTCGGAGACCTTCAGGCCAGATGCCCTGGCCCAGGCCCGCACAGCGGTGTGATCGATCGCTGAACCGCCTCGGCTGGCTCGGCGCCGCCGCCCGCCGACTGGCACTCGGCGACCAGCCTCGATGAACGGAGCAAGCGCCTTCTCAAGCTTGCCCCGGTTCTTCTCGCCCAGATCGACTTCGTAAGCGACGCCGTCGAGACCGAATGAGACCGTCTCAGCGTTCGCGGAACCATCAAGATCGTCCGTGACAATCACGGATACACTTTTAGACATAACACTGATAGTCAGGCTGACATGAGCCGTTGTCAATGCAACACACCGCGAAAAGGATTATTGAAACTTCAAACTGCCGGGTCAAAGCTACCCGGACCTACCGCCCCGCGAACACAGCGAAGAGCCGTCCGCGGCCCGCGAGGAGCCCGGCAGCCAGCGAATCAACGTGCTACTGGCGGTTACAGCAGCGAATCTGGCGTCGCCGAGAACATCGCCCAGACGACCTTGCCCATGTCACTCGGCGTGGTGTAACCCCACTGGTCGCTGAGCGCGCTGATGACCTGCAGTCCGCGGCCAGTCTCGGCGAGGCAGCCCGGCTCCTGCGGGACCGGGGGCCTGCTGCATGGATCGGCGACCATGCTCAGCAGGCAGGGTCCGGATTGCACCAGGTCAACCCTGACCGGCCATCGGAACCCCCGGTCGGCCAGAGCCGGCCGTGCGTACCTGATCGCGTTGGTGAGCAACTCCGAAACCACCACCACGATGTCCTCGGTGCGGTCCGTGACACCCCATCCGCGCAGCGTGGCCCTGGTGAAGTCCCTGGCCTCGCCGATCGACTTGGCGTCCGATCCTGGCGCGTGCGACGCGATCCGCGGCCCGCTTGCCCGGCGCGTGAGCGCGGGATCAGTCATCAGCGATCCATTCCCGCCCGCCAGGGCGGCCATCTCCAGAGCCGACGCCAGCCAGGGCCAGTCCGTCCCGCCAGTCCTACTGCCGACCGGGCGTAATGGGCGCGCTGTCATCGCACCGTTCCTTCGAGGAGGAGGTTCGTTTGGTATGGGGCGGAAACATACCCAATGCTGCCCCATGCACATGCCAGCTGCAAGTGGCTTCGGCATGCTCGTCTGCACGTGCATCGGCACTTGCTAAGATACTTTGGGCAGGCGCTCACCAGCGCCGAGCCCTCGCGTGATGACGCCGCGAACACTCCACGAGACTCATCGGAGCAATAGATGCAGGTCAACAACGGTGTACCGGCTGACGGACTGCTGGCACGCTGGCGCAAGAGCCGGGTCAGCAATCCCAGCGGCAGCTGCGTGGAGGTCGCCGAACTGCCGGACGGTGAGATCGCCGTCCGCAACTCCCGGCACCCGGCTGGCCCGGCACTGATCTATACGCGCGCTGAAGTGGCTGCGTTCCTGACCGGCGTGAAGAACGGCGAGTTCGACGATCTGTGCCCAGGTGGTGTCGGCGTGTTAGATCCGCAAACCACTACGAGGAAACGGTCACGCGACAATGTGATCACACAGTGATATCCTGGTTACTGTTCCCAGCAAGTGCGTCGAGCCGTCCCGTACCTGGAGGACACCGCGCATGCTGAGGCTGTGCCGTGACCACTGTTCGGCGTCCGGCCGGGAGCTGGTACTGGGCACTGGTCCATCGGTGTGGGGGCTGGGATGAACGCGGTTCCTCCGAACGGCGACCTGCCGGTCGGCATCTATGGCGGAGCGCGAGTCGGCGCTACCGTCCTGCGGATGATGCTCGGAACCCAGCTGCGCCGGGTCCGCGAGACCGCTGGTGTCACTCCCGAGCGGGCTGGATACGAGATCCGCGCGTCCCGGTCCAAGATCAGCCGGATGGAGAACGGCCGGGTCAGCTTCAAGCTGCGGGACATCACCGACCTACTGGACCTGTACGGCATCAGCGACGAGAAGGTGCACGCGGCGATGCAGTCGCTGGCCGAGCACGCTAACGCTGACGACTGGTGGTCCAGGTACGGCGATCTCCTGCCTGACTGGTTCGAGGCGTACCTGGGCTTGGAGGCCGCCTCGTCGCTGATCCGTACCTTTGAGCTGCAGTTCGTGCATGGCCTCTTCCAGACCGAGGACTACGCTCGTGCCGTGACCGTGCTCGGTCACCGCGTCGCGCCTGCCGCAGAGATCGACCGCCGGGTCAGCCTGCGGATGAAGCGGCAGGACATCCTGGTGGGCGCCGACCCGCCACGGGTCTGGTCCGTCTTGGACGAGGCGGCACTGCGCCGGCCGCTAGGCGGCCGGCATGTGATGCGCGCGCAGCTGAACCGTCTGATCGAGGTGGCTGAACTGCCACATGTCACGCTGCAGGTCGTGCCGTTCAGCCGCGGCGGTCACGCGGGCGCGGGCGGCTCGTTTGCCATCTTGCGGTTCGGGGCGTCCGACCTGCCGGATGTGGTCTACATCGAGCAGCTCACCGGCGCTGTCTACCTGGAAAAGCGCAGTGACGTCGACAACTACCTGGAGATCATGAACCGGCTCGGCGCCGAGGCACTGACCCCGGCCGGCACGGCACGGTACCTGGAGGAGATCAGAAGGAGCATTTAGAGCAGGTCGCGCCAATCCGGTGATACTATCCAGCGGATTGTCAGGTAATCGACGGAAAGGCGCCATCGGTGATCAGCGCACGGGGATCAGCAGCCGGCAAGCAGCACGATGACGTGGCGGCCGATCAGGGCGAGGCGCTGTCCTTCGACACCAACGTGGCGCACCTGGCCAGGGTCTATGACTACTGGTTAGGGGGCAAGGACAATTTCGCCGCCGATCGCCTGGTCGGCGATCAGGCTATTCAGGCCTACCCTGACATCGTCTTCTCGGTCCGCGCGAACCGAGCCTTCCTGGCCCGTGCGGTGCGCTTTCTGGCCGCCGACGCCGGGATACGCCAGTTCCTTGATGTCGGCACCGGCATCCCGACCGCCGGCAGCACCCATGAGGTCGCGCGGTCCGCCGCAGCCGACTGCGCGGTGGTATATGCCGATAATGACCCTGTCGTACTGGCGCATGCCCGCGCCCTGCTGGAGACCGCCCCCGCGGGACTTGCCCGATACATCCATGCTGACCTGCGTGACACCGAGAAGGTCCTGGCGCAGGCTGGCCAGACGCTGGACTTCTCCCAGCCGGTAGCGGTCCTCCTGATGGCGATCATGCAGCACGTCGGCGACGAGGACGACCCTGCCGGCATCGTGGCGACGCTCACCGATGCCCTGCCTCCCGGCAGTTACCTGGTGCTGTCGCACCTGGCGGGCGACCTCTGCGGCGCACCAGCGATCCAGATTGTGCAGCGACTGCATCAGGTCATGGCGCAAAGGGTTACCCTGCGCGACCGGACCGAGGTGATACGCCTGCTCAGCGGTCTGGAACTAGTAGATCCTGGCCTCGTACGGGTGCAGGAATGGCGGCCCGATACCGAGGCCGAAGCGACCAGCCCGGCGGCCATGTGGGGTGCGGTGGCGCGCAAACCCTGAGTCGTGCGCAGGAACTGGAGGTCTTATGCCGGGCGTTATGCTCGCGGGTGCGCTGCCCAGGTCATTCAAGCTGCCGCCGCACCTGCTGGCCGCGCTCGTTCCGCTGCTTGTCCTGTTCGCAGCGCTGACCATCTACCGGCACAGTCAGCGTCACCGCCACCGCCGCCACCCCCACCGCCGGCTCCGGACGCTGGCCTGGCCACACCAGCCGCTCCGGCCACACCAGCCGCGCCGGCCGGCAGCCGGCGGATGGGCACCTGGCGGCTGGAGTGGCTGCGCCTGATCCGGACACCGCGAGCGATCACGCTCGCGGTGTCCTTCATCGCGTTCGGCCTGATCGAGCCCGTCTCGGTCAAGTACACCAGCCAGATAGTCCACCGGCTCTTACCCGGCCTACGGATCAGCGTTCCGCCGCCGACCCCGGCGCAGGCGATCGACAGCTACGTCAGCACCGTCAGCCAGATCGGGCTGATCGTGGTGGTAGTAATCGCCGCCGGTGCGCTCGGCTTCGACGCGCACCGTGGCATCGCGACGTTCTTGCGCACCAGGGTGTCCGGCATGTGGAAGCTAGTTGGCCCGAGGTTCACGGCCAACGCGCTCGCCGCGGCCGGCGCCTTCGTACTCGGGACACTCGCCGCGTGGTATGAAACCACGCTGCTGATCGGCTCGCTCCCTGCGGGCGAAATGGTCGCCGGAATTATTTGCGGCTCGATCTATCTGGCATTCGCCGTTGCCATCGCTGCCGTGGCCGCGTCAGTTGCCAGGAATACGCTCGCAGTGGCTGGCCTGACACTGGTGGCGCTGCTGGTGCTGCCGCTGATCGGGCGTTCCGCGCGGTGCACGACTGGCTGCCGAGCACCCTGCTGGGGGCACCTGACGCACTGCTGACCGGCACCAGGCTGTCGCAATTGTGGCCCGCGCTCGGCGTGACCATCGCGGCGACCGTACTGGCGCTGGCGCTCGCGACGGCCGGGTTGCGCGCCCGCGAGATCTGATCGCGGGTACCGGGGCGGGCGGCGGACCGGGCCGGCAGCGCACCGGGCCGGGCCGGAAGCGCACCGGGCCT